>Ga0193707_1000713_pt1 | contig 11704 bp, 11 predicted proteins | sample U3c2metaG_FD_143043 | JGI IMG/M metagenome (GOLD analysis project Ga0193707, IMG submission 143043) | Soil microbial communities from a riparian zone of the East river system, Colorado, United States - U3c2 | ecosystem: Environmental > Terrestrial > Soil > Riparian zone | place: USA: East River...
ACACCGCATACAGCTGGGATCGCGCATTCAGCCAGCGGGCCAGGTAGATCAGCCCAACTCCGCCCGTCCCGGCCAGAACGACAACCGCGGCCTCACGCTTTCGTGCCCAGTCGCTCAATAAAAAAAAGCCCGCGGCCAGGCCCGCAAAAGCGAACCCTGTCCAGGGGAAGACTGGGAAAAGCCACGATTGCGGCTGGCCGAGATTGTGCACCCCGTCGAGATACGATTCGATCGGCCAAGGCAGCCACCGCGGACGCCAGCTGGTCCAAAGGAGAGGGGTGAGCAACGAAATCAGCAGAGCCACGCCACCCGCCGTTGCTCCCAGCACCGGCCGGGCGGGCGATTCCCGGCTCAGCCGGAGAACAATCCAGCACATGACACCCATCAGCATCATGGAAAGACCGATCATGTTCAGAATATCCACCCGCAAGAGATCACTCCAGGGGGACCATCCCCAGGCGATGACGTATTCCTGCAACCGGAAGAGAAATCCAAGTCCCAGAACTTCCGCCCCGCGCCGCATGGTAGCGTGCGCGATCCGATTCGGCGACAAGCCTTTCTGCTTCAGCTTGTCGGTCACCAAGGCGAAGGAAATCCCCGCCAGAAAAAGAAACAAAGGCGCGGGCAGGGTTCCACCCAGTTGCGACCACATGTAAAACGTCGTCTTCCGGGAATCGAGATTGAGCCATGCGTCGTAACAATGGGTCTGAAACATCAGGACACAAGCCAGGCCGCGCATCCAGTCAATGTAGGCGAGACGAGATGTGGAGGAAGCAGACATGCACCGTCGCCCGGTCAAAAGGCAACGCGAAAGTATAAGGCACCAACGGGACGCTCGCGCCTCCTCGCTTTACGGTACGTTTACGGTGACGGTTGCCAGGTTGCGCCCATATTGGTTCGTGGCATAGAGGGTGTAGGTAGTGGTTTGAGCCGGGCTAACCGTTACGCTGCTGCCTCGCACTGCACCGGGCTGCGGAGAGACGATGATGTAAGAGGCGTTGCTGAGACTCCACGACAAGCTCACGCTGCTCCCCGAGCCGCTCGATGGCGTAGCCGTGAAGCTGGCGATGCTCGGAGCGGCACCCTGCGGCACGCTGGAGGCGGCGTAGAGCGGATTCATCTCGACAACTTCAAACCCTGAAGCCGGCACCTGGGAAAGGTTGTGCAGATCGTCGTTGTCCCAGCGACTGTCAGGCGTTCCGCTGATGTACATGGCGCTGCCGTTGTCCGCCATGATCAGACCGTACTTCTTCATGGCCGCCAAAATGACCTGCACATGGGGGGAGAATCCGGAAATATCGTAGCCCGCCTTGAGCCGCAAGCGCATGCCCATGGGCGGCGCATTCGCATTGGTGGAGTTCGCCGCCCAATGGGAAGCGGGGGGAACCATGGCGGCCCGGCTCTGCGGCAGGGTGAATCGGATGGCATGTTGGATCTGGCCTGCGGCCACTTCGTCATATCGAATCAGGCCGGGAAATATCGGCAGGCCCGCGGCATCGGCGGACGTCCAGGCCCATGGACGCTGCTCGTTGGCCAGCAGATCCCAAACCGCGGCGGAGTCGGCATTCCAGCTCCCATTGCTGCTCGGAACGGAGCTGAACAGTTCATACAGAAAGCAGTTGCCACTATCCAGCACGAGCACGTGGCGGTCGCCAGTGCCCGGATTGGGATCACCCTCAATCGGAGCGTTCGCCGGGATCGGCATCGGACCCGGATCGCTTTCGGCGCCATAGGCGGTGAAGTTGATGTTCACCGGAGATTGTGCTCCAGCCACCACCACGTAGGGGATTCCCATATTCGAGCCCTGGTACTGTCCCGACCCAAAATCGGGATGCAATCCAATGTTCGGCCCGATGAAGGCAATGATGGCGCCGGAGTTCGCGTCCACGGGGGAGCTTGAAATGTCCAGGTTCCAAAGATTGTCGCTGGCGAATGGACGGAACCCGTTGAGACTGGCGCCCTGTCCGGTGCTCATGGCGCTGCACGCACTCTGGTTGTTACTGCCGGAGCCGGACCCGCCCGACCCACTGCCGCCGTTGCCGCTGCTGCTGCTGCCGGAGCCGGTTCCGCCCGCTGAAAACGTTGAGCTCGCGGCGCCCCCGCCGCAATTCGCGCACAAAAACGCCAATCCCAGCACAACCAAAGTGGCAGGCGGATTTTTCCAGGAAAACTTCATAGCTCTATTTTCACAGGAAATGGCGGCCGCTTCGGCATGCACTCCGCCCAATGCCTGTTGGGATTCAGGACATGTACTACCAGGATCTGGCTGAAGGTTTTGATTTGCGGATTTGTTACTCAGGATCCGGCAGGCAACAACTGAAATTCAGCGGGGTTGAGTTTGAGTGGGCTTGGTTGCTTACGGCTCGGCCAGGAATTCATATTCATCAATCACCGCGGCCACGGCGACTTTGCCATCGCCATCGTCCACGCGGACGACTTTACCTTTGCAACGTACGCGGATGCTTTCGGTCAGGGTGATTTCGGGCGGGAGGGTGAGGGTGAACTCGATGGCTGATCCTGGAGCGATCGCCGAGTCCACGTAGAAACAAATACCGCGCGCACTTACATCCCGGGTCTGGGCGCTTTTTTCTTGCGATCCATTATCAGAATAAGTAACCGCAACGGGCAGCCGTAGCGCGAACCGGCGGGTGGCGCGCTTCTCGGGTTCAGCTTCGGCCATGAGGTCTCCGTGTTGGCTGCATAAGCATGAAGTCTTGAGTCCAGCGTGTCAAGGCTGTACTTTGGGTACGGTCAATCGTTTTTGGCGGCATTCCACGCGGATGTGCAAACATTTGACACTGGAGAGAACCGGGCCAGTAGCAGAGGAACACGGATATGTCCAGGGATCAGCTTCAGGGTAAGGTCGCTGTCATCACCGGCGCGGCGTCCGGCATCGGGCGGGCGACCGCCTTCCTGTTCGCCAGCGAAGGCGCGGCCGTGGTGATGACGGACGTCAATGAACCGGGGGGGCAGGCGGTTGCGGCCGAAATCGCCAGCCGCGGCGGACGATCCGCCTTCGAAGCCGGTGATGTTACCCGCTCCGCGGACTGCAAACGCGTCATCGAGCGCGCCATTGGGGACTTTGGTGGGGTTCACATATTGTTCAATAACGCCGGGATTATCCGCCGCGCCTCGGTTCTTGAACTCAGCGAAGCCGACTGGGACCGGGTCATGGCAGTGAACGTAAAAGCCGTTTTTCTGATGTCGCGGCAGGCGATTCCCGTGATGGAGAACAATGGCCGGGGTTCCATCATCAACATGGCTTCGGGGTGGGGCTTGGCGGGCGGCCCAAGAGCGGCCGTGTATTGTGCTTCGAAGGGCGCGGTGGTGCTGCTGACCAAAGCCATGGCGATTGACCACGGACCGCAGAAGATTCGCGTAAACTGCATCTGCCCCGGCGACATCGACACGGCCATGCTGCGCAACGAGGCGGAGCAATTGGGAGAGCCCGACGGCCGGTTCCTGGCCGAAGCCACCAAAAGACCGTTGGGCCGGGTTGGCCAACCGGAGGAAATCGCCCAGGCAGCCCTGTATTTGGCCAGCGACGCGGCGTCATTTGTGACCGGAACGGCACTGGTCGTAGATGGCGGGGGACTGGCAGGGTCAACCTAGCCCTTCAGCTCCGCTTGGGCGGATCTTCCCGTTCGCCCGGCGAACCAGGGCTCGGCATCGGCTTTGTGGCCCGTCGCCCTCGTCGGCCCCAACCGAGCCTCCGGGCTTAGGTGATTTGGGGGATTTCAAGGAGCGCATGCGCCTGAAAAACAAAGTCGCTCTCATTACCGGTGCCACCTCCGGCATCGGCGAGGCCACGGCTGTCCTGTTCGCCCGGGAAGGAGCGAAAATTGCCATCGCCGGCCGCAACGAAAAACGTGGCCGCGACGTGGCCGAGCAGATACTGAAAGGCGGGGGCGAGGCCATCTTCCTGAGCACCGACGTTCGGAAGGCCGACGAATGCAGACGCGCGGTCGAGGAGACGGTCGGCGCGTTTAAAGGCCTCGACATTCTCTTCAACAACGCCGGCACCTTCTATCCTCACAACACGGTGGATTGCACTGAGGACGAATGGGATCTGCAGCTCGACATCAATCTGAAAGGCACTTTCCTGATGTCGAAATTTGCTTTGCCCGGCATGATCGAGCAGCGCGGTGGAGTGATCATCAATAACAGTTCCGGCTGGGGAATCGTGGGCGGCGACGCCGCGGTGGCCTATTGCGCGTCCAAAGGTGGTCTCGTGCTGCTGACCAAAGCCATGGCAATCGATCATGGACGGCAGAACATTCGTGTGAATTGCATCTGCCCGGGAGACGTGGACACGCCCATGCTGCCGGAAGACGCGCGCTTGCGGGGCCAAAAATGGGAGGACTATCTGGCGGGTTGCCGCAATCGTCCTCTGGGGAGGATCGGCACGGCAGACGAGATTGCCAAAGCCGCGCTGTTTCTGGCCTCCGATGATTCCTCTTTCATGACTGGGGCAACGCTGGTGGTGGATGGCGGCGGTACAGCGGACTAGGGGCAGTACATCGTTGAGGTAGGAGGGACGCCCCTCGACTTCGCCCTAGGGGGCAAGGTCTCGTCGGCCCGCCGGTGTAACTCTCCCCAGCGCTTTTCGCGCGAGCTTCGCTCGCCCCCGCCGGACGAGGCCCCCTGGGCGTGGCTTGGGTCGTGCATGGTCGACATGGCAAAACCTCTGGCAACCCGTACGCGCTCGCAGCAATGGTTCGAGCGAGCCCAGCAGTCTCTGGTCGAAGGCGTGAACTCGCCTTCGCGTGGTGCCGCCGTATATTCTCCGGGCCCGGTGTTTCTGGAGCGTGGCCAGGGCACGCGCGTGTGGGATGCCGACGGTAACGAATACATCGATTTCATGATGTCGTTTGGGGCGCTCATCCAGGGACATGCGCACCCCAAAGTAGTCGAAGTCGTGTCCCGCGCAATGGCGGAAGGGTCGCATTTTGCCGCTGCCACCTCTGCCGAAACCGAGGCGGCGGAGCGACTCCGGGGTATGGTCGCGTCCGCTGAAGTAGTGAGGTTTGCCAACACCGGCAGCGAAGCCACCATGCTCGCCCTGCGCTTGGCCCGCGCCTACACCCGCCGGACCAAGTTCCTGAAATTCGAAGGACATTACCACGGCTGGTACGATCCTTACCTGCTCAATGCTCACAGTCACCCGCCGGGCCAGTTGGGTCCGCGCGACAGTCCCACGCCTATTCCTGACTCGGAAGGCATTCCGGCATGCTGCTTCGACGATGTGGTGCTGGCGCCCTGGAACGACGTGGTTGCGCTCGAGCGCGTCATGCAGCGGCACGGACGCGAGCTGGCCGCGGTTATCACCGAGCCCATCATGGCGAACATGGGCTGCATCCCGCCGCGCGAAGGTTATCTCCAGCGGCTTCGCGAACTCACCGGGAACTATGGCGTGCTGCTGATCCTGGATGAAGTGGTCACCGGTTTTCGGTATGCCCCGGGGGGATGCCAGGCATACTACGGAGTCACGCCGGACCTCAGCACCTTTGGCAAAGCTCTGGGTGCGGGTTTTCCCGTGGGCGCTGTGACCGGCCCGCGATCCATTCTTAATCGCATGCGCTCCGGCGAGAATATGGTGCTGCACTACGGCACCTTCAACGGACACCGGCTGACGATGAAGGTGGTCGCCGCTAACCTCGAGCTGTTGGCCGCCGACGGAGCCTATGAGAAATTGCATCGCGTAGGCGATGCAGCTATCGCTGGTCTACGCGAGGTCTTTCGGCGAAGAAAGCTAAAGGCCATCGTGCAGGGTTTCGGGCCCATGTTCCAGATCTACTTTACGGAACGTGATGCCATCCACGATTACCGCGACTACTGCGCCTATGCGGATACTCACCGCTATTCCCGCTTCGTTCACGGGCTACTCGAACAAGGCATCTACATGACACCTTCCAATGGACTGCACTGGATCATCTCCACAGCCCATACCGAACCAGACGCCGCAGCGCTGATCGAGGCGGCCGACCGAGCCTGCGCCGCTCTCTCATGAAAGCCGCTGGTACGAAAGCCGCTCGCGGCAGGACCACGGTGTTTCTGGGTGGAGGTCGCATCACCGGCGCGTTGCTGGCCGGCTTGCGTCTGGCGGGATACGACAAGCCGATGGTTGTGCATGATCGGAATCCTGATAAGTTGCGACAACTGCGCCGGCGATATGGGGTGGCCGTCGAACCGGTTCTTCTTCGCGCTGTCGAGCAGGCCGACCTTCTGATCATCGCGGTGCGGCCGGACGCCGTGCGAGCGTTGCTGCAACAGATAAGGCAAATTCATCCCACCGTTGCGGTCAGCCTGGCGGCTGGCGTTCCGCTCGCAAATCTGTGCGAGTGGATGGGCCGGCCGGTGCGATGGGCGCGGGCCATGCCCAGTCCAGTCGCCCGCAGTGGGCGCGGATTGACCGCCCTGGCCTACGGCCGCGATCTCCCCTCCGCGTCGCGACATGAGGTGCGAGACTTCTTCGCCAGGGTCGGAGCGGTCCTCGAAATCCGGGAAAGCAAGTTCGACGCCTTTACCGTGACTTACTCTGCCAGTCAGGGATACCACGCGCTGGCGGCGCTGGCAGAAGCGGCCGCGGTGTTGGGACTGGATCGCAGAACTGCTTTGACGGCCGCCGCCCACGCGCTGGCCGATGGAATTCTGGCCTGGCGTGGAGGGAAGATCTCTCTGGATAACCTGTTGCGCGAAGCCGCCACTCCTGGCGGCATCGCCGCGGCCACGATGGCGAGCATGGATCAAGCCGGGTACCAACGGATTGTGCAGAGCGGGTTGCGGGCGGGCATGGACCGGGCGCGCCTGAACGCCAAAAAGTAACGAGCTTTTGCAACCAACCGAAACGCCCGTCTCTCGCTTGGTCCAAGTCTTCGATGGGGAACAGCCCATCCCGCCTAGCCCGGTGTCCGCTGGTCATACTGAGGCTGTGTCTGGCTCAGGGGCGTGTCTGCGGCAGGTATCCGTCAACGCACTAGGGTACGACATTTTGTCCGCTCGACTGTGCAGTGGGATATGGTTTACAAAGTCTCGCCATGAATCCTCAGGCACGCGAACAACTCAGATGCAGTGTGGCTGCCGAGGCGCTGCGAAGGTGGGGCGTATTGAAGTTGCGGGCCAGGGGAGTCAGCATGCTTCCCACGTTGTGGCCTGGGGATCTGCTCACGGTTTATTCCCGTCGGCCAGAGCAGGTCGGGCCCGGGGATATCGTGCTGTACCGTCGTGGAGGGCGATTTTTTATCCACCGCGTCGTGAGCAAGAGCCTGATCGGGAATGAGTCATTTCTGATTGCCCGGGGCGATTGCATGCCGGAGGAGGATCCGCCGGTTCGAAGCGGAGAAGTGCTGGGAAAGATTACGAAAATTGAGCGCGCCGGTTCGGTCTTCTCCCCGGCGCGCAAACTTTCGCCGTTTCGCCGGATGGTGGCGCACGTACTTTGTCACTGGGGTCTGTTCCGGCGCGTCGGGCTGCGGTTGTGGGGACGCTGCCACCGGGAGGACGGCCAGGTCGAAGGCGCGCTCGTTGGAGCAGCATCGTAACCGAATCGATGCGCGGGGTGGTTCACTGCCCGTGCTCCGGAGCTGCTACAGAGTGAATCAGAATTGCGAGATCACGCTTGAAATCGGGGGAATGCCGATCCTGCTGCACATGCAAGACGCGTCTTTCCGCCAGCTGCTCGCACTCCGCTACGCCGGTTTTGTCGGTTCTCCTTCTCCACCCAAATTCCAATTTGATGTAGAACTGACCGCGCCATTGGCGGACCATCCTGAGGAAGACGTTCGGGTGCAAATGCAGGACGGCGTGTGGCGGTTGCGGCGGGGGGATTTCCGCGCCCGCTGGGATCCGCGCGCCGGCCGCGGGCACATTCGCCAATCGGCCAACCCCTACGCCATCGATTCTGTCTTGCGCATTGTGCATACCCTGATTCTGGCGCGGGAGGGCGGTTTCCTGTTGCATTCCGCTGGAGCCATCCGCAACGGCCGGGCCTTTCTGTTCGCGGGCGTGTCGGGCGCCGGCAAAACTACAATCTCCCGGGTCGCGCCTCCGGATGTCAGGCTGCTGACCGACGAAGTTTCCTATATCCGCCGCGATCACGATGGATATCGTGCCTGTGGAACTCCCTTCGCCGGAGAGCTGGCACGAGTGGGAGAAAATTGTTCCGCTCCGATCGGCCGCCTATTTTTCCTGCAGCAGGGGCCGGAAAACAAGATCGAGGGCATGGCCAAAGCCGAAGCCATCCGACGTCTGATGCGGAATATTCTCTTTTTTGCCCAGGATCCAGAACTGGTCGAAGACGTTTTCCAGTCGGCTTGCGAGTTTGTCGAGCGCGTCCCGGTAGAGCGGCTGACCTTCGTCCCGGATTCGCGGGTGTGGAGCCTGATTCAATGAGTGAAAAGTGGGTCACGAAATATATTGCGAGGAGTTCGGCTATCGCCTCCCGCATGCTGGGCGGCGAAATGATGATCATGTCGGCAGTGGATTCCACGTTTTTTACGTTGAATCCAGTGGCTAGCGTGGTCTGGCAAGCAGCCGATGGCTGCACTCCTTTGTCGGAGATCGTGACCCGGAACGTCTGCCATGAGTTTGAGGTTGATCCCGAAACCGCGTATCGCGATGTTGAGCAGTTCGTGGAGGAACTCTCGAGCTATGGCATCCTGCTGGTTTCGGAAATGCCGTTTCCCGCCTCCGCCACCGCTCCCACGGAGGCGGCATGACCCTGATGCAGGAAATGAGCCAGCGGGCGTTGGACTTGGGTGTGCCCATGTCGGTTCATTTCGATGTCACCTACCGCTGCAATGAACGATGCGTGCACTGTTATCTGGATCATGACGACCACGGGGAGATGACCACCGCCGAAATCAAGCGAGTGCTGGAAGAACTGGCGGACGCGGGCACTTTCTTTCTGACCTTCAGCGGCGGCGAAGTGCTGATGCGGCGCGATTTCTTCGAGCTCCTGGAATACGCGCGCCGGCTGATGTTCAGCGTGCGGATCAAGACCAACGCCGTCATGATCCGGGAGCCCGAAGCCAAGCGCATGCTGGAACTGGGCGTAGACCAGGTGCAGGTCAGCATCTACTCGCACCGCCCCGAGGTTCACGATGCCATCACAAAACTTCCCGGCTCACTCCGCCGCAGTGTCGAGGCGATTCGCTTCCTGACCCAGCAGGGACTCAGGGTGGTCATTGCCAATGTGCTGATGACCGCCAACATGCGAGACAGCGCCGGCGTGCAGGCGCTAGCCCGCGAGTTGGGCGTTCCCTATACCCTGGACCCCACCATCACCCCGAAAATGGATGGCGACACCTCCATCCTGAATCTGCGCATTCCGGGAGCAGAGTTGGGCGGGGTCTTTCACAATGAAAGCCTAGTGGGGAACGTGGCAGAGTTTTGTGCTCCGCCGCCGCCTCCCGATGAAGGGGTGATGGAAGGATATCCATGCAGCGCGGCTCACACCTTGGCCTACATTTCTCCCTACGGGGACGTTTTTCCCTGCGTACAATTTCCGCTTCCCAGCGGCAACGTGCGGCGGCAGAAATTCATCGATATCTGGCAGCACTCTTCTGAGCTAAATGAGGTTCGCTCGATTCGTGCCAAGGACCTGACGGTCTGCTCCTCCTGCAGCCATGTCGGAACCTGTACGCGATGTCCTGGTCTGGCCTATATGGAGGGCAGTATGCGCGGACCCTCGAGCGCCGACTGCGAGAAGTCTTTCCATCGAACCGGAATCCGTTCTGCCAACATGCTGCGCCAGGGCGACGGCTTAAGTGCAGGCCGAGACCGGTCCAGCGCTTCCGGTCCGTTGATCCAAATACAGGCGGCGGTTGCCTAGATTCGTCCGCGGCGGTGGGGGGAGTCAAAACGACGGGCCGCGTGTGGTGAAGCGTTGGTTACTTTGGTGTGCGCTCAATTGCCGGAGGTTGCCGCCAACTCTTATTTTGGCCGTAGAATCAAATCACAAGGTAGAGCATTAGAAAATTCTCAGGCGAACCGCTCTTATGGACTCGAAAGAAGAAACGATCGAAGCTGCACGGCGCAGCACTCGAATTCGTGCCCAAATTCCTCTCCGCGTTACCGCCCTGGACGCAACCTCTCCGTTCTCAGAAACCGGCCACACGCTGGTGATTAACTCTCAAGGTTGCGGGGTTCGGCTTTCGCGCCCCCTGAAGCCCGGAACGGAGGTCTTGCTGGACGAGCTCCCCACCGGCACGCGCGCCACCGCCCGGGTTGCCAACTGTGTGCCCTTAGGGGCGGGAAGCAAGTACTGGTTAGTGGGGATCGCGCTCGATCAGCTCGGAAACATCTGGGGCATTCATCCAGCGCCCGAGGATTGGGGTTCGGAAACTGTCGTTGCCGCACCTGCCACTGCCCAGACAACTCCTGCCAAGGGCGGCGACTGGCCCTATCGTCAATTCTCGAATCGCGGAGAATTTCATCCCGGCAGAAGATAAGCTGGAGTTCTGCCCTTCTTCCACAAAAAGTCTGATGGTTGCGCACCAGCGGTTGGCGCGCCTGCCCGGTTTTGTTAGAGGCTCCGAGCCCGATGGGATGGATGCCCGGATCGCTGGTTTACTAATTACTGCTTCAGCAGCTTGGAAAAGTACCGGTTGTCGTAAAACATGGTGCTGTTATGCACGAACTCCAGAACCTTGTGCATTTTTTCCCGGTCTTCGCGGTTCATATCATTAAACCGAATGGCGATGCCTGACCCGGGATCGGTTCGCACCACGCTGCCGGCGGCCTGCAGCCGGCCGTCATCGATGGAGAAAATCACCTTTACCTTGGAGCCAGCGGGCATAAGAGCGCTGGTTTCCACGTAGCAGCCGCCCAGGCTGACGTCGATCAGGTTGCCAAGCACGGGTACCTCACCGTCCTGCGGCCGCAACTCGATCGTGACCCGGCATTTCATCCGCGGATACAAGCGGCGATTCTTGCGGGAAGGCTGTTTCTGCTTTTCGATGTACATGCGGCGGTCGGCTTCTGCCAGCAACGCCTCCGCATCTTTCCCGTCTTCTGGATACATAGCCTGTCCCACGCTGAGCGAAAGGATGTCTTCGCTGCACACTTCACGGCCGGCTTGGCGCGCCAATTCGCGCAGGCTGTCCGCCTTCTTGGTGGCTGCTTCCAGGGTCAGGCCGGGCGCGACCACGACAAATTCGTCGCCACCCATGCGAGCCACGTAGTCATACTCGCGGCAGCTGTCTTTCAAAGCTTGCGCAAACAGGCGCAACACCCGATTGCCTTCCAGGTGGCCGAAGCGGTCGTTGATCTGCTTGAAGCCATCCATATCGCAGACCATGGCGACCAGGGATGTGGAGTCGCGTTTGCAGCGAGCCAGTTCCCGGTCCAGTTGCAGGAACAAGGAGCGGGCATTGGGCAATCCGGTGAGGTAGTCGGTGATGGCCGAGCTCTCGGCTTGCTCGTACTTCAAGGCATTCTCGATGGCCAGCGCCATCTTGGAACTGATGGCCAGCAAGATGCGCAGGTGATCGGAGGTGAAAGCGTCAGTCTCTGCGTGATAAAGAGCCAGCACTCCAACCACCCCAGCTAGCCCTTCCAAAGGAATCGCCAATGCCGAACGCAGAGTGCTGAACTTGGTCGGATCGTTCAGGTACCCGGGCTCGACCGAGGGATTGCCGTTGATTATCGGTTTGCGGTTCTGTGCCACCCATCCGGAAAGACCGGTACCCAGCGGAATGCGCAG
>Ga0193707_1000714_pt1 | contig 11700 bp, 11 predicted proteins | sample U3c2metaG_FD_143043 | JGI IMG/M metagenome (GOLD analysis project Ga0193707, IMG submission 143043) | Soil microbial communities from a riparian zone of the East river system, Colorado, United States - U3c2 | ecosystem: Environmental > Terrestrial > Soil > Riparian zone | place: USA: East River...
TGACCAGCACGCCGTCGCCGCGGCCGGCGGCAGCCGAGGCGGCGCCGAGCAGGGTCTCCTTGGCCCGTACGTCCACCCCGGCGGTCGGCTGCATCAGCACCAGCGCCATCGGGTCGTTGGCCAGGGCGCGCGCCATGACGACCTTCTGCTGGTTACCGCCGGACAGCGCCGTGACCGGCTGTTCCGGCCCCGCCGCCTTGATGGCCAGCCGCTCGATCGCCGCCGCGCCCAGCTCGGCGCGGCGGCGCGTGCCGACGAACCCGAACCGGCCGAGCCGCTCCGGGACGGTGAGCGTGGTGTTCTCGGCGATCGACAGCTCCGGTACGAGACCCTCGCGGTGCCGGTCCTGCGGGACGAACCCGGCGCCGGCGCGGAGCGCGGCGGGCACGCTGCCCGGCCGGGGCCGTACGCCGCCGATCTCGACCGTGCCGTACGCCGCCCGGCGCAGGCCGACGACGACCTCGCCGACGGCCATCTTCCCCGAGCCGCCGGACCCGGCCAGCCCGACGACCTCGCCGGGCGCGACCGTCAGCGACACGTCCGCGAAGACGCCCGGCAGGCCGAGCCCGCTGACCTGGAGCGCGGGCGTGCCCTCGGTGGGCGCCGGGCGTTCGGACGGCTCGATCAGGCTCGTCGCCTCGCCGGTCATCGCCGCGACCAGCGCCGTCTTGTCCAGCTCGGCGACGGGCGAGGTGACGATGTGCCGGGCGTCGCGCAGCACCGTGACGGTGTCGCACACCTCGTACACCTCGTCGAGGTGGTGGCTGATGAACAGGAACGTCACCCCGGACTCGCGCAGGGACCGCATCCGGGCGAACAGCCGCTCGATCGCGCTCCCGTCGAGCTGGGCGGTCGGCTCGTCCAGGACGATGAACCGCGAGCCGTGCGAGAGAGCACGAGCGATCTCCACGAGCTGGCGCTGCTCGACGCCGAGCCGCTCGGCCGGGAGGCGTACGTCGACGTCGACCTCCCAAGCGTCCAGCAGGTCGCGGGCCCTTCGTCGCAGAGCACCCCAGGAGATCAGCCCGTCGCCCTGCCGGTTCAAGAAGAGGTTCTCCGCGACCGACAGCGACGGGATGACGGTGGACTTCTGGTAGACGCAGGCGACCCGGCTCCGCCACGCCTCACGGTCCGCCTGCGGAGGCGCGGGCTCGCCGGCGAACTCCACTGTGCCGGCGTCGGGCGCCACCAGGCCCGTGAGTACGGACACGAGCGTCGACTTGCCCGCGCCGTTGCGGCCGACGAGCGCGTGCACCTGCCCGCCGGCCACCGCGAGGGACACCTCGTCCAGCGCGACGGTCACCCCGAACCGCTTACTGACCGCGTGTGCCGCCACGACCGTACGGCCGGCGTCCGTGGCCTCCGCTGGAGCCGTCATTTTATTTGGTTGCCCCAGAGCTGCGGGTCGGTGGCCTTGAGCGAGCCCGGGTACGCGCCGTCCTTGGTCACAAGCGGGGCGGGCAGCTGGTCCTCCAGGACGCCCGGCCGGGGCGCGACGATCACCGAGCCGTGGTCGGTCTTGCCCGGGGCGAACTTCTGCCCGGCCACGGCGGCCTTGATGTAGAAGAGCGCGTACTTGGCGTACAGGTCGGCGGGCTGGGAGACGGTCGCGTCGATCTGACCGGCGCCGATCGCCTTCATCTCCTCGGCGATGCCGTCGTTGGAGACGATCGCGATGTGCTTGGGGTCGCCGGCCGGGACCAGCAGGCCCTTCTGCTTGAGGACGTTGAGCGTCGGGGCGAGGAACACCCCGCCGGCCTGCATGTAGATCCCGTTGATGTCGGGGTTGGCGGCGAGCGCGGTCTGCAGCTTGTTCGCCCCGACGTCGCCCTTCCACTCGGTGGGCAGGCCGACGACCTTGATGTTCGGATAGCCCTGCTTCATGCACTGGTTGAAGGCGTCGGTACGGTCCCGGCCGTTGATCGAGGCGAGGTCGCCTTCGAGCATGGCGACCTTGCCCGTGCCCTTCAGCGTGTCGCCGAGGAACTTGCACGCCTTCTGCCCGTACGCCCGGTTGTCGGCGCGGACGACCATGTAGACGTCACCGGTGTCGGGCCGCGTGTCCACGGTGACGACGGGGATCTTCTTCTGCTTGAGCTGGCCCAGAGTGGGAGCGACCGCGGCGGTGTCCTGCGGCGCCAGTACGACGCCCTTGACGCCCTGGCCGATGAGCGTCTGCACGTTGGCGGTCAGCTTGGCGATGTCGTTCTCGGAGTTGGTGGTCTTGAGGTCCAGCCCGAGCTGCTTGCCGTACTGGGGGACGTACTTGATGTAGGAGTTCCAGAAGTCGGTGTCGGACCGGGGGTAGTCGACGCCGATGGTCTTCCCGGCCGCCCCTCCGCCCTTGGTGTCGTTGCAGCCGGTCGCCAGCAGCGCGGTGGCGGCGAGCACGGCGAAGGTCTTTCGCTTCATCGCGAGTCCTCTCTCAGGGTTTCTCCGGCCGAAGGCGCAGGCCGTCCATGCCCCCGTCGACCGCCAGTGCGGTCCCCGTCGTCGCCGAGGCGAGCGGGCTGGCCAGGTAGGCGATCGCCGCGGCGACCTCCTCCGCACCGACCAGGCGCCCGGACGGCTGGCGGGCCTCCAGTGCGGCCCGTTCCGCCTCCGGGTCGGCGGCGGCCTCCAGCAGCCGGCCGATCCAGGGCGTGTCCGCGGTGCCGGGGTTCACGCAGGTGACGCGGATCCCCTCGCGCAGGTGGTCGGCGGCCATCGCGAGGGTGAGCGACAGCACGGCGCCCTTGGTCGCCGAGTACAGCGCCCGGCTCGGCAGGCCGACGGTGGCCGCGATCGAGCAGGTGTTCACGATCGCGGCGTGCTCGGAGCGCCGCAGGTGCGGCAGCGCGGCACGGGCCACGCGCGCCATGCCGAACACGTTCACGTCGAAGACGTTGCTCCACTCGGCGTCGTCGTTGTCCTCGACCGTCCCCTGCGCGCCGATACCCGCGTTGTTGACCAGCACGTCCAGCCCGCCGAGCCGTTCGGCCGCCTGGGCGACGGCCGTACGGACCTGGGCGTCGTCGCGGACGTCGGCCCGTACGCCGGTGAACGGCTCGGGCGGGTCGGTGAGGTCGAGGCAGACGACGGCCGCGCCGCGTTCGGCGAGCAGCCGCGCGGTGGCCAGGCCGATGCCGGACGCTCCGCCGGTGACGATCGCCCTGATTCCGGTGAACTCCACGTCATGACCTCCATGCGGGTCCGTCGGGGTAGGCGTACTCGATCAGGCTCTCAGCTCTGATCTGCGCCGACATGCCAGGAGCGCTGGGTGCGAGGTAGTGCGCGTCGCGGATGCGCACCGGGTCGGTGAAGTGCTCGTGCAGGTGGTCGACGTGCTCGATCACGCGGTCCGTACGGTCGCCGCCGACCGCGACGTAGTCGAACATCGCCAGGTGCTGCACGACCTCGCACAGGCCGACGCCGCCCGCGTGCGGGCAGACCGGAACGCCGTACCTCGCGGCGAGCAGCAGGATCGCGACGTTCTCGGTGACGCCGGCGACGCGGCAGGCGTCCAGCTGGAGGACGTCGATCGCCTCGGCCTGGAGCAGCTGCTTGAAGACCACGCGGTTCGCCGCGTGCTCGCCGGTCGCGACGCGTACGGGCGTGACCGCCGCGCGGATGGCGGCGTGGCCGAGGATGTCGTCGGGGCTGGTCGGCTCCTCGATCCACCACGGGTCGTACGGCCGCAGCGCCCGTACCCACTCGATCGCCTGCGGGACGTCCCAGCGCTGGTTGGCGTCGATCGCGATCCGGATGTCGGGCCCGACGGCCTCGCGGGCGAGCCGCATCCGGCGTACGTCGTCCTCCAGGTCGGCGCCGACCTTGAGCTTGATCAGGGTGAAGCCGTCCGCGACGGCCTCGCGGGAGAGCCGGACGAGCTTGTCGTCGGAGTAGCCGAGCCAGCCCGGCGTGGTGGCGTACGCGGGGTAGCCGGTGGCGAGCAGGGCGGCCTCGCGTTCGGCCCGCCCGGCGCGAGAGAGCAGGTCGCGGGCCTCGTCGGGGCGGAGCGCGTCGGTCAGGTAGCGCCAGTCGACGAGATCGACGATCTGGTCGGGTGCCATGCCGGCGAGCAGCCGCCAGACGGGCTCGCCCGCGACCCGTCCGGCCAGGTCGAACGCGGCGTTGACGAGGGCGGCGGCGGCCATCCGCACGACGCCCTTCTCCGGGCCGAGCCAGCGCAGCTGCGAGTCGTGGGTCAGCCGCCGTTCGAACTCCCCCAGGTCGTCCAGGTCGATCTCCTGGCCCAGGAGGAGCGGGGCGTACGCGGCGATCGCGGCGGCGCACAGCTCGGTGCCGCGCCCGATCGTGAAGCAGAACCCGTGTCCCTCCGCACCGGTGTCGGTGCCGAGCACGACGTACGCGACGGAGTAGTCCGGATCGGGGTTCATGGCATCGGAGCCGTCGAGGCGCCGCGACGTCGGGAATCTGACGTCGCGCACGTCGAGCGAGATGACCTTCATGCCGGACTCTCCACCATTCATCAGACCACTAGCCGTGAATATGGCACTATTAGCGGCAAAAGACCAGAGTCGGGCTCGATTGGTACGACCAATCAGCATGAGGGGGCGTCGTGGCGGACGAGATCGCGGCGAGGACGACCGTCACCCAGCGGGCGATCGAGCAGATCAAGGCCAAGATCGCGACGGGCGAGCTGGAGCCGGGGCAGCGCCTGCCGACCGAACGCGACCTCGCCGCCGACCTCGGCCTGTCCCGCAGCTCGATGCGCGAGGCGATCCGCGCGCTGACGGTCATGGGCGTGCTGGAGGCCCGGCACGGCGCGGGCCTGTACGTCACCCGGCTGGAGCCCGGCGACCTGCTGGAGACGTTCGGCACCGTGGCGGAGATCTCGCGGGGCGCGACGCTGCTGCACCTGGTACGGGTCCGCAAGATCCTCGAACCGGCCGCGGCCGCGACGGCGGCGGCCCGGATGGATGATGAGGCGCTGGCCCGGCTACGGGCGGAGATGACCGCGATGGAGAACGGCACGACCGCCGAGGAGATCGTCGCCCACGACCTGGAGTTCCACCGCCTCATCACCGAGGCGGCCGGGAACCCGGTGCTGGACGCGATCCTGGGCGGCCTGAACAGCCGTACGTTCCGCGCCCGGGTGTGGCGCGGCTACCGCGAGGAGGGCGTCTTCCCGCGGACGTTCGCCGAACACGACCGCATCTACCAGGCCCTGGCCGAACGCGACCCGGAGGCCGCCCGCATCGCGGCGGCCGTGCACATCGGCGCCGTCGAGGACTGGGCCCGCCGCCAGGCACCCGACGACATACCGCCGCTGCCTCAGGAGTGAGTCACCCCGTGAAGTAGCGGCGCGGGTTGGCGACCAGCATCGTGTCGATGTCGGTGTCGCTCACGCCCGCCGCGCGGAGGGCCGGCAGGACGTCGTCGTGGATGTGCTCGTAGTGCCAGTTGGGCATGGTCTGCTGCCGGGCGTTCTGGAAGTCGTCGCCGAACCAGTCGATCCAGCACATCGCGTCGTGGCTCAGCACCATGCGCTCGGCGTAGCCGCGTTCGCACAGGGCGACGATCGTCTCGACGCGGTCCGGGGTGGAGCGGTAGAGGTCGATGCCGAAGCGGTCCATGCCGAGCAGGGCGCCCGCGTCGGCGAGCTTCATCAGGTAGTCCAGGTCGCCGCTGTCGCCGCTGTGCCCGACGACGACCTTGGTGAGGTCGGCGCTCTCCTCGCGGAGCACGTCGAGGACCCACGTGCCGGTCTGCTGCACGGCGTTGGTGTGCACGGTGATCGGCGCGCCCGTCTCGCGGTGGGCGTACGCGACGGAGCGCAGGACGCGTTCGACGGCCGGGGTCGGGTCCGGGTGCTCGACGGCGCACTTGAGGAACGCGGCCTTGACCCCGGTGTCGGCGATGCCGTCGGCGATGTCGCGGACGAACTCCTTGCCGAGCGGGTCCGGGCTCTCGTCGAAGATCAGCCCGGGCCCGCGGTTGAGGAACTGCAGCGGCACGTCGGTGTAGTGGTAGTAGCCGGACGCGACGATGATGTTGAGCTCTGGCACCTGCTCGTTGATCCGCTGGATGCGGGGGATGTAGCGGCCACCGCCCCACACCGTCGGGTCGACGAACGTGCGCACGCCCTTGGCCGCCACCGAGCGCAGCCGGGTGATCGCGTCGGCGACGCGCTCCTCTTCGTCCCACCAGCCGGAGCCGTAGTTCTGGAGGTATTCGGTCCCCACGAAGAACACGTGCTCGTGCATCAGGGTCGTGCCGAGATCGGTGACCTCGACGGCTCCGCGTACGGTCTCGACCGTGGGCATGGTGCCTCCCAGCTCCGGATGTGAGGTTCTAATTCTGGATCCCGGCCACCAGTCTGCGAAGGCCCTTCAGCCAGCGATCTCGATCAGCGGCCTTGCGGCGCATGTGCTCGGCCACCTCGGGGTGGGGCAGGATCAGGAACTTCTCGGCGTCGAGCCCGGCGACCACCACGTCGGCCACCTCCTCGGGCTCCAGGATCTTGCCGGCCGCCGCGACGGTCCGGGTGGCCAGATGGTCGTTGCCGGTGATCAGAGGGGTACGCACACCCTGTGGACAGAGTGCGCTCACGCCGATGCCCTGGTCGCCGTACGTCAGTGCCAGCCACTCGGCGAACGCCACCGCGGCGTGCTTGGTCACGGCGTACGGCGCGTCGCCCGGCTGGCTCAGCAGGCCCGCCGCCGAGCAGGTGTGCAGGAAGTAGCCGCTGCCGCGTTCGAGCATGCCCGGCAAGGCCGCCTTCGCGGCGTACACGTGGGCCTGGACGTTCACCGCCCACGTGGCGGCCCACTGCTCGGCGGTCGCCTCCAGCCCGGCGCCGGTGCCGATGCCGGCGTTGGAGCACACCAGGTCGATCGGGCCCAGCTCGGCGGCGGCCTCGACCATCGCCTTGACCTGCTCCTCGTCGCCCACGTCGGTGCGCCGTACGACCGTCGGGCACTCCAGACCGGCGGCGACCCGGCCCGCGGCGTCTTCGTCCAGGTCGGCCAGGCAGATGCCGGCGGCCCCGTCGGCGGCGAACCTCCGGGCCAGCGCGGCACCGATGCCGCTGGCCGCTCCAGTGATCACGATGTACTTCCCAGTCACCCGCATGGCAGGAACGTAACACCTGTCACTAAGCTGAACCTGATTCGGGTATCACCAATGAAAATCTGTGGAAAACCTGTTGAAAGGCGGGAGCATGGGGCTCGAGACCGGCCTGACGGGCAAAACCGCGCTCATCACCGGAGCGTCGCGCGGCATCGGCAAGGCCACCGCGGCGGCGCTCGCGGAACAAGGGTGCAACGTGGTGCTGTCCTCCCGCAAGCAGGAGGCGCTGGACGAGGTCGCCGCCGAGATCCGGGCGGCGCATCCCGGCGTCGGCGTGCTCCCCAAGGCCGCCCATGTCGGTGACGAGGAGGCCGCGCGCGCCTGCGTCGAGGCGGCCGTCGGCGAGTTCGGCGCCGTCGACATCCTGGTCAACAACGCCGCCACGAGCCCACACTTCGGCCCGATGGTCGAGCTGGACGCCGCGCGGGCGGCCAAGACCGTACAGGTCAACCAGTTCGCAGTCGTGCTGTGGACCCAGCTCGCGTGGCGGGCGTCGATGGCCGAGCGCGGCGGGTCGATCGTCAACATCGCCTCGGTCGGCGGCATGATCACCGAGCACGGCATCGGGTACTACAACGCGACGAAGGCCGCCGTCATCCACCTCACCCGGCAGTTCGCGATGGAGCTGGCCCCGGGCGTACGCGTCAACGGCGTCGCTCCCGGACTGGTCAAGACGCACCTGGCCGAGGCCCTGTGGAAGGAGAACGAGGCGGAGATCGCGAAGTATCTGCCACTCGCGCGGCTCGGCGAGCCCGAGGACATCGCGCGGAGCGTCGTCTTCCTGGCCGGGGACGCGTCGAGCTGGCTGACCGGCCAGACCATCGTCGTCGACGGCGGCACCACCGTCCGCCCGACGATCGCCTGAGGAGGCTCGTATGTCGCGCTGGGGACTGACGATTCCGCTGATGGGCGTGCCGCTCGCGCAGCACGGAGAGATCGTGGCGGGGCTGGAGGACATCGGTTACACCGACGTGTGGTCGGCCGAGACCAACGGCACCGACGCCTTCACCCCGCTGGCGCTGGCCTCGCAGTGGGCGCCCGGGCTGCGACTGGGACCCGCCATCGTGCCGGTGTACACGCGCGGCCCGGCGCTGCTCGCCCAGCAGGCCGCGACGCTCGCCGGCCTCGCACCGGGCCGCTTCGTGCTCGGCATCGGCACGTCCTCCCCGGCGATCGTGGAGCGCTGGAACGGCATCCCGTTCACCGAGCCGTACCAGCGGGTCCGCGACACGCTGCGGTTCCTCCGCCGCGCGCTCGCCGGGGAGAAGGTCACCGACGAGGCCCTCGGCGTGAAGGGTTTCCGGCTGGACAACCCGCCGGAGACCCCGCCGCGGATCGTCCTGGCCGCCCTGCGCCCCGGCATGCTGCGCCTGGCCGCCCGCGAGGCCGACGGCGCGATCAGCAACTGGCTCTCCCCCACCGACGTACGTCAGGTACGTGGCGAGCTGGGCGGCGAGAAGGAGCTCATCGCGCGGATCTTCGTCTGCCCCACGAGCAACGCCGACGAGGCGCGGGCGCTCGGCCGCTGGATGATCGCCGCGTACCTGACCGTGCCGGTGTACGCGGCCTTCCACGAGTGGCTCGGCCGGGGCGAGCGGCTCGCCGCCATGAACGCGGCGTGGGCGGCCGGAGACCGTAAGGCGGCCCTGGACGCCGTACCCGACGAGGTCGTGGACGAACTGATCGTCCACGGGCCGCCGGAGGCCTGCCGCGAGCGCGTACAGGAGTACGTCGAGAACGGGCTCGACACGCCGGTGCTGGCGGTGCTCCCGGCCGAAGGCGTGAAGATTGACGAGGTCGTGAGGGTTCTCGCGCCCTGAAACCTGTGCGTTTATTCCCGCGTGCGGTCGTGTTTGCCGGACATGTGGCGGGGCATGGCAGGCCCAAGCGCGGCCCCGGGCCGTGCTCGCCAGTGAATCCGATCAGAAGGAGCTGTTGACAGTGCTCACGCTGACCGACTCGGCGGTTCAGGTGATCCGTACCGTCACAAGCCAGCCCGAACTTTCTCCGCAGACCGGTCTGCGGATCGCGACGCAGAACCAGCCCGAAGAGGCGGGCACCCTTGCCCTCGCGGTCGCCGAAGGACCACAGGCCGGAGACGAGATCGTCGAAGACCAGGGCGCGCGGGTGTATCTCGAGCCCGACGCCGCGTCGATCCTCGACGAGATGACGCTGGACGCCAGCGTCGACGAGCAGGGGGACGTGACCTTCCGGCTGGCCGACAAGCCCGCCTAGGTCCCAAAAGCCGCGCTGATGGCCCCGGACGATTCAGGTCCGGGGCCATCAGCCGTCTGGGGCCTGAGTGGAACATTCCTCCGCCATCGGCACGCGCGGACGCCGACAATCGGCTCATGACCATTCCTGACGGGGAGCCGCACGTGAACGGCGACACCGAGGACTCGATCCTGTCCCTGGACGGCGACGACATCCACGTGTGCCAGGACGGCCCCCGCGACGCCCCCGCGCTCCTGCTCATCCACGGATCCGCCTCCTCGACCCTCACGTGGGGGCCTCTGGTTCCGTTGCTCACCGGGTCCCACCACGTCATCCGGATCGACCTGCTCGGGCATGGCCGGTCGGCCAAACCGGACGGCGGCTATGAGTTCCCCGCGCAGGGACGCCGGGCCGGGATGGCGCTGGACCGGCTCGGTGTCGAGCGGGCCGTCGTGGCCGGCCATTCCAGCGGCGGTATGGTCGCCACCGCCCTCGCGGAGCAGCGACCCGACCTGGTGACCGCGCTCGTACTGATCAACACCGGGCCCGGCAGGGACGCCTTCATCGCACCGGAGTCCGACGCCATCGGGCCCTCGCAGTGGCCGCCGACCGACGAGCAGATCCGCCGGTTCGCGAGCAGCGGTTTCAGTCGCGAGGGCTACCGGATCCCCCAAGAGCTCGTGGACGACATGCGCCAGATGACCTACCACTCGCTCACCGCGGGAGCGCGGGCGGCGCGCGACTACCTGGAGCGGCGGTCGATCCCGGATCGGCTGGCGGCCCTCGGCACACCGCTGCAGGTGATCTTCGGCGACCAGGATCGCCGGTGGCGGCCCTCGTCCGCCGCCCGCTACCGCGCCGTTCCGGGGGCGAAGGTCGAGATGCTGCCCGGTGTCGGGCACTCGCCCCCGCTGGAGGATCCGCCGCGGACCGCCGCGCTCCTCCTGGCCTTCACCGCGCTCCACGCCACCCGGCCCGAACATCTCTGAACGTTAGGGAAGCGTCAACGATCGGCCGGCCGGCGTCGGACGGCGGGATGAGCGACAACCCGCGGCCCGCCCTGTACGGCAGCCGGCGAGGACCTGATCCGCCGCGACGTCGGCTGACCCGCACGCTCGCGATCTCAATGGCGTGAAAAGATCGGAAGAGTCCAAGAGAGGTGAGAGAAATGCAGCTGACCAAGCTGGGCCACGCCTGCGTGCGCGTGAGCAAGGACGACCGCACTCTCGTCATCGATCCCGGCGGGCTCACCCCCGAAAGCGACGCGATCGCGGGTGCCGAGGCCGTACTCATCACGCATGAGCACTTCGACCACCTGGAGGCCGAGCGCCTGCGCAAGGCCCTCGACGCGGACCCGCGTCTGCGGATCTACACCTGCGGCGCCGTCGCCGAGATCCTCAGCGACGCCGGAGACCGGGTCCGCAGGGTCGGCGAGGGCGACTCGCTGGACATCGCGGGCTTCGAGGTCGGCGTCGTCGGCCAGAAGCACGAGGTCGTCCACCCGGACGTGCCCCCGGTCGACAACGTGGGCTTCTTCATCGACGGCGAGATCTTCCACCCCGGCGACGCGTTCACCGTGGTCGAGGCGCCGACGCTGCTCGTCCCCGGCCAGGCGCCGTGGATGAAGGCCCCGGAGATGATCGACTACCTCCGCGCGGTCGCGCCGCGCCGGGCGTACGCGGTGCACGACGGCCTGCTCAACGACTTCGGTCTCGGCCTGCTCGACAGCCAGCTCAGCGGCGAGGGCAAACGCCAGGACGCCGACTTCCGCCGCCTGCCGCCCGGGGAGTCCGTGGAGGTCTGACCCGGTCAGGGCGCCGATCGGCCGATCACGAAGCGCCGGAACTCCTCCACGGCGGGCGGGTGCGTACGGCCCTCCACCCAGGCGAGGCCGATCGTCCGCTGCGCGCCCCTGATGACCACCTCGGCGACCCCGGCGACGCGCTCGCCCGGCGGCACCACGCCGACGCCCAGGCCGGCGGCGACCAGCCCGCGAAGCGTCGTGGCCTCCTCGCCCTCGAACGCGATCTCCGGCCGGATCCCGGCGGCCTGGAACAGCTCCTCGGTGATCGAACGCAGCCCGAACCCGTGCCGCATCACGATGAACGGCTCGGCCGCCACCTCCACCAGGTCCACCTCCGGGCTCCCGGCTAGAGGGTGGCCGGACGGCACCGCGAGGGCGAGCCGCTCGGTGCTGAGCGGATGCCAGGCCAGGCCGCCGGGGCGCGGACTGGTGATCGCCATGTCCGCGCGCCCGTGTGAGACCGCCTCCTCGATGCGTTCGGAGCTGCCCTGGATCAGCCGGAAGTTCACGCGCGGGTGGGAGGAGCGGTAGCTGCGGAGCAGCTCGGGGACGAGCACGGTGCCCTGCGTGTGCAGGAAGGCCAGGCCGACCTCGCCCCGGTCGGGGTC
>Ga0193707_1000715_pt1 | contig 11697 bp, 12 predicted proteins | sample U3c2metaG_FD_143043 | JGI IMG/M metagenome (GOLD analysis project Ga0193707, IMG submission 143043) | Soil microbial communities from a riparian zone of the East river system, Colorado, United States - U3c2 | ecosystem: Environmental > Terrestrial > Soil > Riparian zone | place: USA: East River...
ACGCTAGGATTTAGAGCATGCTCGAGGTCAAGTCGCAGCAGGTGTCCAAGTCCGCTCGCTCCGTCCCTCCGGAGGGCCTGAGCATCGCCGGGGCCGCAGGCCGCACCGGAGTCAGCGTGCACACGCTGCGCTACTACGAACGCGCCGGCCTGGTCGTCACCCCCGTCGACCGCACCGCCGGCGGCCGACGGCGCTACCAGCGGCTCGACCTCGAATGGATAACCGTCTGCACCAAGCTACGAGCCACCGGCATGCCCATCAAGACCATCCGGCGCTACGCCCAGCTCGTAGCCGCCGGACGCGGCAACGAGCAGGAACGACTCGCTCTCATGGAGGCCCACCGCGCCGACGTGAGCGCCAAGCTCGCCGAGGTACAGGAAAACCTCAAGCTCATCGACCACAAGATCGACGTCTACCGAGGCCGACTCGCCGCCGGCGACGCCGACGGCCTGTGGGCCCCCGACCGCCGAGCGGATACCGGCCCCCCGACCACCACCCGGCCCGCCGCCGAACCCACCTAACCCACCGACGTGAGGGCACCGCCCGCACCCGCCACCACCGCACATCGCCACCCACACCCCGGCCTGCTGCCGAACCGACCTCACCCACCACCGTGACGGCACCGCCCCTACCTGCGACCGCCGCACGCCACGACCCACACCTCCACCACCGCCCGCGCGTCTCCGGCATGCCGCCCTGCCCTCATCCGCGCCGAAGGTGGGCGAAGCGATCCCGGCGTGCCCGGCGTGACCCGGAGCGCGAAGTGCGCGTGAGGTCATAGGGTGACCGTCGATGAGTGAGACATCCTCTGGTCTGCCTTCGGACCTGGCCCAGCTGTTCACGTCCACCGAGGTTCCGCTCCGGCTCGCGCACGAGGTCGTCGCGCGGCTCGGGGCCGGGGCCGCCGTCGAGCTGCGCGAGAACCCCTGGCTGCTGCTCCGCGTGCCCGGCGTACGGCCCGAGCAGGCCGACTTCTTCGCCCGTCGTGTCCTCGGTGGCGACGCCGCGCCGCACGACCCGCGCCGTGTCGGGGCGCTGGCCGGTCACCTGCTGCTGCGTGCCGCGGGCGACGGCCACACGATGACGCCCGCCAAGTCCCTGCTGTCCGCCCTGGAGTCCTATGACCCGGGCGACGCCGTCGGGGCGGTGCGTGCCGCCATCGGCGCCGGGGAGATCGTCGCCATCATGGACGAGGAGTCCGAGACCGAGTCGCTCGGCCTGGCCGGGCTCGCGGCCGCCGAGGAGGCGGTCGCGGAGGGTCTGGCCCGGCTCACCGCCATGGCCGATCCGCTGCCGCCCGTCGACGGTGTGCCGCCGGAGGTGTTCGAGCACGGCGTCAGCATCCTCACCGGACCGCCGGAGGCGGCCGAGGAGGTCGTACGGGCGCTGGCGGGCCGCCCCGGCGTCATCGTGACCGCCGCGACCGACCGCGGGGCCGGCGGCGGGGCGTCGGTCCACCGCCTGCTCGAGCCCGGTCCGGACGGCTACGCGCGCGGCGTCGAGCACCCCCTGGAGGCCGACCTCGTCGTCGTCATCGAGGCGAACACCCTCGGTGTCGAGCGCGCGGCGGCGCTGGTCGAGGCGTGCATGGACGGCACCCACCTGGTGCTCGCGGTGGACCCGGCGGCGCCGTCGCCGCTCACCGCGGGCCGCGTGCTCGGCGACGCGATCGCCTGCGGCGTCCTCCCGGTCACCGCGCTGCCGTACGAACCGGGCGGCGCGATCGGGCGGCTCGCCGCCGCCGCGCGCGAGGGCTCCCTGGTCCCGGTGGACCCGGCCGACCGTGAGGTCGTCATCGTGCCGGCCGGCGAGGCGCGCGAGGCGGCGCACCGGGCCGTGCAGCTCGTCACCGACTCGATCCCGCGCGCCCTCGGCATCCCGGCCGAGGACGTCCTCGTGGTCACGCCCGCACAGCGCGGCGAGGCCGGTGCGAACGCCCTCAACCAGGCGCTCAAGGAGCGCCTCAACCCCGGCCCCGGCCCGTACGACCCGGGCGACCGGGTGGTGGCCGTGACCGACCTGCCGCAGGCCGCCGCGGGCGAGTTCGGCACCGTCGTCGCGGCCAAGCCGGACGAGGGCACGATCGAGGTCGCCTTCCCCTCCGGCACCGCGGCGGTGCCCGGTGGCGCGCTGCGGCACGGCTGGGCGGTGACCGTGCACCGCGCGCAGGGCACGCGCTGGCCCGCCGTCGTCGCCGTCCTGCCCGGCGAGGCCGCGGGTGCCCTGACCCGCCCGCTCGTCGTCGGCGCGTTCACGCGGGGACGGCGGCACCTGTCCGTCGTGCACGCCGCGGGCCCCGACCTCGCCCGCGCGGTACGCGAACGCCCGGAGCCCGCGCGCCGTACGCGGCTCGCCGGCCTGTTGAGCGAAAACCTCGCCGATCTGTGACCCTGAGCTGCCGCAGGTCACCGACAGCGACCGGACAGGCCCGTCATCACACCGTAAGTAAGCATTCGCTGGCCAGCTCCTTGGACGTGATGTTCAATAGAAACCCGTTGAAGGGGGAGCGATATGGCGTTGAGACGCGACTGGCGGCGCGTGAGCGCGGCGTCGGCGACGTTGTCGGCCGGTGCGCTCGTGTTCTTCGCCGCGGGCACGGGACCGGCGTCGGCGGAGTCCCCGTCGGCCGCCGGGACGAGCGAATGCCCGCTCGGCAAGCTGCTCTGCGGGATTCTGGGCCAGGGAGGCTCGGACACACCGTCGCCGAAACCGTCCGCGGGCGGCGGCACGACCACCAAGCCGAGCAGCAAACCGAAACCGCGGCCGAAGCCGGTGACCAAACCCGCGCCGGCGCGCCACGGGTCCTCGAACGGCCAGGCGGGAGGCGCGGGCGGCGCCCCTCCGGTGCCCCCGGCGGGTGACGCACCCTCGATCCCCGTGCCGCAGACCGTGCGGGGGCCCGCCCTGCCCGACGTCACCGACCAGGACCCGCTCGTCGTACCCGAGGCGGCACCCGGCGGGCGGTCACCGTCGGCGCGCCTCGTCGCCGACGCGGCACCGGCCGACGGCACGATCCCGCCGCTCCTGGTCGCGACCGCCTCGGGCCTCATCGGCGCGCTGGCCGCGCTCAACCTCAGCGTGTTGCGCCGCCGCCGGAACGACTGACCGAAGACGGTGATGACCGTACGGCGAGAGCCGTACGGTCATCACCGTCGCCCAGGTCAGCCGACGGCGTGGAACCCGCCGTCGACGTGCACGATCTCACCGGTCGTGGCGGGGAACCAGTCCGACAGCAGCACCGCGCAGGCCTTCGCGGTGGGCTCGGGGTCGGCGACGTCCCAGCCGAGCGGCGCCTTCGAGGGCCACAGGTCGGTGAACTCCTCGAAGCCGGGAATGCTCTTGGCCGCCATCGTCTTGAGCGGACCGGCCGCCACGAGGTTGACGCGCACGCTCTCCGGGCCGAGGTACTTGGCGAGGTAGCGGGCCGTGGACTCCAGGCCCGCCTTGGCCACGCCCATCCAGTCATAGACCGGCCATGCCTGGCTGGCGTCGAAGTCGAGCCCGACCACCGAGCCGCCGGTCTTCATCAGCGGCAGGCAGGCGGCGGTCAGCGACTTCAGCGAGAACGCCGAGATCTGCACGGCCGTGGCCACGTCGGCCCAGGACGTGCTCATGAAGTTGCCGCCCATCGCCGTCTGCGGCGCGAAGCCGATCGAGTGCGCGATGCCGTCGAGGCCGTCGGCGTACGCGCGCACCTGGTCGGCCAGGCCGTCCAGCTGCTCCTCGTTGGTCACGTCGAGCTCGATCACCGGCGCGGGCTCGGGGAGCCGCTTGGCGATGCGCTGCACGAGCGACATGCGGCCGAAGCCGGTCAGGATGACCGTGGCGCCCTCCTGCTGTGCCAGCCGCGCGATGTGGAAGCCGATCGAGGCGTCGGTGAGAACGCCCGTGACGAGGATCCGCTTACCATCGAGAATGCCCATTCAGTGCCCCATTCCAAGACCGCCGTCGACCGGGATGACCGCCCCGGTGATGTAGGCGGCGTCATCGCCGGCCAGGAACCGTATCGTCTTGGCGACCTCGACGGGCTCGGCGATGCGGCCCAGCGGGATCTGCTTCTTGATCTCGGCCTGCCGGTCCTCGCCCATGGCCGCCGTCATGTCGGTGTTCACGAAACCGGGCGCGACGACGTTGACGGTGATGCCGCGCGAGCCCAGCTCACGGGCGAGGGACCGGGCGAAGCCGATCAGCCCGGCCTTGGAGGCGGCGTAGTTGGTCTGCCCTCCGGAGCCGAGCATCGCGACGACCGAGGAGACCAGGATGATGCGGCCCCTGCGCTTGCGCATCATGCCGCGGACCGCGCGCTTGGAGACGCGGTACGCACCGGCCAGGTTGGTGTCGAGCACGGAGGCGAACTCCTCCTCGCTCATCAGCGCGAGCAGGTTGTCGCGCGTGATGCCGGCGTTGGCCACCAGCACCTCGACCGGGCCCTGTTCGGCCTCGACCTTGCTGAACGCCGCGTCGACGTCCTCGGCGCTGGTGATGTCGCAGCGCACGCCGAAGAGGTCTTCGGGTGGTTCGCCGGAGCGATAGGTCACGGCGACGGCGTCTCCCGAGCCCTTGAGCTCGTGGGCGATGGCCAGCCCGATTCCCCGGTTACCACCGGTGACGAGGACTGAGCGAGTCATTCGGAAACCTCCAGTTCGGTCAGCCGAGCCTATTCGGCTACCCGTTGGTAGCACGAGCACGGCACCGCCAAGGGTGACCTGCCCGCTTTGTAGGACGCGATAGGTTGCAGCAGTGCGAGAGATCGATCCGGAATTCGCGGCCCTGCCGCTGCGCGCCCTCGCCGACGCGGCGCTCTCACGAGCACGTGACCTCGGCGCCGAACACGTCGACTTCCGTCTCGAACGCGTCCGACGGCAGACCCTGCGCCTGTCCGACGGCCAGCTGGAGACCGCGGCGGACGCCGATGACCTCGGCTTCGCCGTACGCGTCGTCAAGGACGGCACGTGGGGGTTCGCCGCGGGCATCGACCTGACCCCCGACGCCGCCGTACGCGTGGCCGAGCAGGCGGTCGAGGTGTCCAAGGTCGCCGCCGCCATCAACCGCGAGCGCATCGAGCTGGCGGCCGAGCCGGCGTACGGCGAGCGCGTCTGGGTCTCCTCCTATGAGGTCGACCCGTTCAGCGTGCCGATCGGCGAGAAGGTCGCGCTGCTGGCCGACTGGAGCCGCCGGCTGCTGGCCGATGACCGGGTCGCCCACTCCGACGCCGCGCTGATGCAGGTGAAGGAGAACAAGTTCTACGCCGACGCGGCGGGCACGGTCACCACGCAGCAGCGCGTACGCCTGGCGCCGGTCCTCAACGCGGTCGGCGTCCACGAGGGCGGCTTCGACACGATGCGCAGCCTCGCCCCGCCGGTCGGCCGCGGCTACGAATACCTGACCGGGCCGACGTGGGACTGGGACGCCGAGCTCGATCGCATCCCCGAACACCTCGCCGAGAAGCTCGCCGCCCCCTCCGTCGAGGCGGGCGTGTACGACCTGGTCGTCGACCCGTCCAACCTGTGGCTGACGATCCACGAGTCGATCGGGCACGCCACCGAGCTGGACCGCGCGCTGGGCTATGAGGCCGCCTACGCCGGCACGTCGTTCGCCACGCCCGACAAGCTCGGCAGCCTGCAGTACGGCTCCAAGGTGATGAACATCGTGGGTGACCGTACGGCCGAGCACGGCCTGTCGACCATCGGCTACGACGACGAGGGCGTCGAGACGCAGAGCTGGGACATCGTCCGGGACGGCCGGTTCACCGGCTACCAGACCGACCGGCGCATCGCGCACCTGACCGGGCGGGACCGCTCCAACGGCTGCGCGTTCGCCGACTCGCCGTCCAGCATGCCGCTGCAGCGCATGGCCAACGTCTCGCTGCTGCCCACGCCGGCCGGCCCGTCCACGGAGGACCTGATCGCCGGGGTCGAACGCGGCATCTACGTCGTCGGCGACAAGAGCTGGTCGATCGACATGCAGCGCTACAACTTCCAGTTCACCGGCCAGCGGTTCTACCGGATCGAGAACGGCCGGCTGGCCGGCCAGCTCCGCGACGCGGCCTACCAGGCGACGACGACCGACTTCTGGAACTCCATGGAGGCCGTGGGAGGCCCGGAGACCTACGTCCTCGGCGGCGCCTTCAACTGCGGCAAGGGCCAGCCCGGCCAGGTCGCGCCGGTGAGTCACGGCGCGCCGTCCGCCCTGTTCCGCGGCGTCAACATCCTCAACGCGGTCAAGGAGGCCGGCCAGTGAGCCCTCAGGAGACGGTCGAGCGGGCGCTGGCGCTGTCCCGTACCGACGGCTGCGTCGTGATCGCCGACGAGTCCAGCGGCGCCAACCTGCGGTGGGCCGGCAACACGCTCACCACCAACGGCGTCACGCGGTCGCGCCGCCTGACCGTCATCGCCATCGCGGGCGGCTCGACGGGCATGGTGTCGCGCGCCGGCGTCACGGCCGACCAGATCGAGGACCTCGTACGCGCCGCGGAGCGCGCCGCCGGCGAGAGCGGTCCGGCCGAGGACGCCGCGCCGCTCGTCGACGCCGCGCAGGCGGGCACCGGAGGCGCGTGGGACGACCCGCCGGCCGAGACCTCGGTCGGCGTGTTCGAGGGCTTCGCGCCCGCGCTCGGCGAGGCGTTCGCCGCCGCCCAGGACGACTCCCGGCTGCTGTACGGCTTCGCCGTGCACGAGATGAACTCCAGCTTCGTCGGCACGTCGGCGGGGCTGCGGCTGCGTTCGGACGAGCCGACCGGCAAGGTCGAGCTGAACGCCAAGACGACCGACCTGTCGCGGTCCGCGTGGACCGGCGTGGGCACCGCCGACTTCCGCGACGTCGACGTGACGGGCATGGCGGCCGGGCTGACCCGGCGCCTGCAGTGGGGCGAGCGCCGGGTCGAGCTGCCCGCGGGGCGCTATGAGACGCTGCTGCCCCCGGGAGCGGTCTCGGACCTGATGACCTACATGTACTGGTCGATGGGCGCGCGTGACGCGCACGACGGCCGTACCGTCTTCAGCCGGCCCGGCGGCGGCACCCGCGTCGGCGACACCCTCTCCGACCTCCCGATACGCCTCTACAGCGACCCGGCGGCGGTCGGCCTGGAGTGCACGCCGTTCGTCGTCGCGCACGCCTCCAGCCGCGAGTCCTCGGTCTTCGAGAACGGCCTCGCGCTGAACGGCGTCGACTGGATCTCCGGCGGAAAGCTCGCCGCGCTGCTCCAGACCCGCCAGTCGGCCGAGCTGACCGGCCTGCCGCTCACACCGGGCGTCGACAACCTCCTCATGGAGGTCCCGGGCTCCACCGCCACGCTGGAGGAGATGGTCGCCGGCACACGTCGTGGCCTGCTGCTCACCTGCCTGTGGTACATCCGGGAGGTCGACCCGCAGTCGCTGCTGCTGACCGGCCTGACGCGCGACGGCGTCTACCTCGTCGAGGACGGCGAGGTCGTGGGCGAGGTCAACAACTTCCGGTTCAACGAGAGCCCGGTGGGCCTGCTGTCGCGGCTGACGGAGGCGGGCGCCACCCGGCGCGGCCTGAGCCGCGAGTGGTCGGACTACTTCACCCGCACCGCGATGCCGCCGCTGCGGGTCGCCGACTTCAACATGTCGACGGTGAGCAAGGCCAACTGACCCGGCCGCCGTACGGGCCCGGCCCGCCAGGGTGGCTCCTGGGCGGGCGCGCCCGTACGCCTGTCCCAGGGCGTCAGGAGTCCTCGAGGCGGAAGCCCACCTTGAGTCCCACCTGGTAGTGCGCCACCTCGCCGTCGACGATCTGGCCGCGTACCTCCGTCACCTCGAACCAGTCCAGGTGACGCAGCGTCTGGCTCGCGCGCCGGATCGCGTTGCGGATCGCGGTGTCGACGTTGTCCGGGGAGGTCCCGACGATCTCCGTCACCCGGTAGGTGCGCTCGGACATGCTGCCTCCTGTGCCGTGATAATGATCAGGTGAGCATCGTCCTTCCCGCCTCTCCCCGTGGCCATGCGGCGCGGGCCGGTGAGGGCTGAGCCGTGTTCGCCGGGCACGCGGACTACGCCGAGCTCGAAGAGCGCGCGCGGCGGGCGCTGGAGCCCGCGGTGTTCGACTTCTACGCGGGCGGCTCCGGCGACGAGACCACGCTCGCCGCCAACGTGGCGGCGTGGCGGCGGGTCGCGCTGCGCCCGCACGTCCTTCGCGACGTCTCCTCGGTCGACACTCGCGTACGCGTGCTCGGCCACGAGCTGGCCACTCCGGTGTGCGTGGCCCCGATGGGCTACCAGACCCTCGCCCACCCCGATGGCGAGGTCGCCATGGCGCGCGGGGCCCGGCGGGCGGGCGCGCTGCTGACGGTGTCCACGCGGTGCTCGCGGCGGATCGAGGAGGTGGCGGCCGAGGCGGGCCCCTGGTGGTTCCAGGCGTACGTGCTGCGCGACCGCGGGCTCACCCGCGAGCTCGTACGCCGCGCGGCCGGGGCCGGGGCCACCGCGGTCGCGCTCACCGGGGACACGCCGTACCTGGGCCGGCGGAGGCGCGACCGCGATCCGGGGCTGATCCCCGACGAGGTCTTCGGCGTGAACCTCGGCGACGGCTTCGACCGGGCACTCGCGGAGCAGGCCGCCGACGTCACCTACGACGACATCGCGTGGCTGCGGGAGGTCTCGGGGCTCCCCGTCGTCGTGAAGGGCGTGCTGCGCGGCGACGACGCGCTCTCCTGCGCCGCCGCGGGCGCCGCCGGGGTGTGGGTGTCCAACCACGGCGGGCGGCAGCTCGACGGGGCCGTACCGACCGCGGAGGCACTGCCCGAAGTGGCCGCCGCCGCGGGCGGGGCGGTCGAGGTGTACGCGGACGGCGGCGTCCGTACGGGAGTGGACGTGCTCCGCGCGCTCGCCCTCGGCGCGAGGGCGGTGTTCGTGGGCCGCCCCGCGCTGTGGTGCCTCGCCACGGGCGGCGCCGAGACGGTCGCCGAGGGTCTGGCCGAGCTTTCGGACGGGCTCGCGCACGCGATGGGACTCGCCGGTGTGACGACCGTCACCGAGATCGACCGGGGCCTGTGCGCGCTTCCGGGCGAAGGCGCATAACGTGGAGGTGTGAAGGGCATGTTCCGGCGACGCCGCGACGAGGTCGTCTACACGGTCACCGACGCGCACCGCCCGATGTCGGAAGACATCGGCAACCGCGAACGCCGCTACCTCATCATGATGGGGATCCGCGCCCTGTGCTTCCTCCTCACCATCCTGTTCGCGGTCACGCTGCACGGCGCCGGCCGGCTGCTGGCGATCGTCGCGCTGATCGGCGCGGTGGTGCTGCCGTACGTCGCGGTGGTCTTCGCCAACGGCGGCCGGGAGCCCGACAGCAGCGCCCGTTTCGAGCCGTACGACCCAGAGCTGGAGCACCAAAAGCGGATTTCCGGCCCTCGCGATCAAATCGGCTCGTGACAATGTCTTGACTACCCCAGGGGGGGTTCGGTGTACGATTTGTACCGGCGCTCTGGTCCCCCGTCGGGGCGCCCTTGCCGGTGTTCCGGGCCCCCGTCGGAACACCGATGATTGCGACGCCGGGAGGATTGCCCCCGTATCCTCCCGGCGTCGCCATTTTCGTTTACGGGCTGGCATCAGCTGCGAAGACGCGGCGGGCCTGGTCACGATGACCGGGCCCGCCGCGCTCGCTCCGCCGGTCAGGCGTCGCGACGCTGCAGCTGGACGAACGCCACGACCAGCAGGGCGGCGGTCCAGATGGCGAAGACCCCGAAGCCCTGCCAGGGCGTCAGAAGGTCGCTCGAGCCCTGCCGGGCCTGGCCGATGAGATGCCCCGCCTCCGAGGGCAGGTACGCGTGGACGTGCTTGCCGATGCTGCCGGGCAGGAGCGCGGCCAGCGGCGCGAGCACGAGGACGAACCCGATGACGCCCGTGATGCCGGCCGCGGTGTGCCGGATGATGGCGCCGAGCGCGAGCGCGAACAGCCCGAGCATCGCCAGGTAGAGCCCGCCTCCGATGACGGCGCGCAGCACGCCCGGGTCGCCGAGCGAGACCGGGGCCTTGCTGTGGAGGATCGGCTCACCGATGAAGAACGAGCCGAACGAGACCGCGGTGCCGAGCACGAAGATGAGCACGGTGAAGACGGTGGCCTTGGCCGTGAGCATGGACGACCGCCGCGGCACCGCCAGCAGGCTCGCCCGGATCATCCCGGTGGAGTACTCCGAGGCGACCACCATGACGCCCAGGACACAGACCGTCAGCTGGCTGAGGAAGAACCCGCTGCCCAGGATCGTGCTCGTGGGGTCGGCCATGACCGCGGCGCGCGCCGACGCGTCCGTCTTGTCCCACTGGCTCGCGGTGAGTTCGGTGAACAGCGCGGTGAAGCCCAGATCGAGGACGACCAGCAGGAGCAGCGCCCAGACGGTCGAACGCACCGAACGAATTTTCGTCCATTCGGCAAGCATTAGCCGTCCGAAACCGGCTTTTCGGATCTGCGGGGCGGTCCCGGGGGCGTCGGTCATGGTCGTCATCGGCCTTCTCCCTGCGGCTCCGGTACGGCTACCTGCGGCTCTGCGATGGCGGTGCTGCCGCCGTACTCGACGCTGTCCCGCGTCAGCTCCATGAACGCCTGCTCCAGCGAGCCGCGCTTCGGGGTGAGCTCGTGCAGCACGATCCCTCCGGACGAGGCGAGCTCGCCGACACGAGCGGCTTCCATGTTCGTGACGGTCAGCAGCCCCTCGGGGCTGAGCACGGCCTTGCCACCGTCCTCGTCGACCGCCGTGGCGAGGCGCTCGATGTCCGGGCTGCGCACCACGACGATCTGCTCGGTGCTGCGCTCGATGAACTCCTCGGTGGAGCAGTCGGCGATGAGCTTTCCCCGGCCGACGACGATGAGGTGCTCGGCCGTGACGGCCATCTCGTTCATCAGGTGGCTGGAGACGAAGACCGTGCGGCCCTCGGAGGCCAGCCGCTGCATCAGCGTACGGATCCAGACGATGCCCTCGGGGTCGAGCCCGTTGACCGGCTCGTCGAGGATGAGGACGGTCGGGTCGGCGAGGAGCGCCGCCGCGATGCCGAGCCGCTGCCCCATGCCCAGCGAGAACCCGCCGGCGCGCTTGCGGGCCACCTCGTGCAGGCCGACCAGGTCGATGACCTCGTCGATCCGCTTCTTTCCGACACCCTGCGTCTGCGCGAGGGCGAGCAGGTGGTTGTAGGCGCTCCGGCCGGTGTGGATGGCGCGTGCCTCCAGCAGCGCACCGACCGTCTGGAGGGGCCGAGGGAGGTCCCGGTAGTGCATGCCGTTGATCGTCGCGTCACCACGATTGGGACGGTCCAGTCCGAGGATGAGCCGCATCGTGGTGGACTTTCCGGCGCCGTTCGGGCCCAGGAAGCCGGTCACCCTGCCGGGCTCGACCGTGAAAGACAGATCATCGACGGCGACCTTGTCGCCGTAACGTTTGGTGAGGTTCTTTGCCTCGATCATTCCCTGATCCCGAGTTCGTTGATAACCATGCGTAAGGTGGAACACGGTATCCGCCCTAGGAAGCGCGAGGGATCCATCCTTAGGTTGATATAGCCTGCCACTCGGCTATGTTTCGGCTCCACCCGACGGTCCAGTCGTGGGCCCGAACCGCACCCGAAGGCCGCAACCGGCCTCCTCAGGGTCTTGTCAAGGCTGTCAAGAACGCCGCGTCTTTCGGCGGTCGCCGGGTGCCGGTCCCGCACTTTTCCGCCACCGTTTCGGCCTGCGGCCCGGATCGGC
>Ga0193707_1000716_pt1 | contig 11695 bp, 10 predicted proteins | sample U3c2metaG_FD_143043 | JGI IMG/M metagenome (GOLD analysis project Ga0193707, IMG submission 143043) | Soil microbial communities from a riparian zone of the East river system, Colorado, United States - U3c2 | ecosystem: Environmental > Terrestrial > Soil > Riparian zone | place: USA: East River...
GCGCGGTGAAGCCCGAAGCAATGTTATGATCGCATTGAAGGACAGCTTGGGCAGTGATTTTGTTGAACGTGTCCGCGCGTTTTTTTCGCAGAACGGGCCGCTGTCGAAGGCGAAGAACTTCGAGTTCCGTCCGCAACAGCAGGAAATGGCAGCCGCCGTCGCGATCGCGCTGGAGGAAGAGCGCCATTTGGTAGTCGAAGCGGGAACTGGTGTGGGTAAATCCCTAGCTTATCTCACGCCGGCAATTTTATGGGCAATCGAGCAGCACAAAAAGGCCATCGTCTCGACTCACACGATTAATCTTCAAGAGCAGCTTCTTTACAAAGACATCCCCATTCTGAAGAAGATTCTTCCGGTCGAGTTTGAGGCCGCGTTGATCAAGGGACGCCAAAATTATCTTTGCCCGCGCCGATTGGAACGCGCGCTGCAGCAAGCCAATGAGCTTTTCACGGGACCGGAGCAAAATGAGCTGAAGAGCCTCGCGGAATGGGCGCGCACAACGCGCGACGGTTCGCTCAGCGATCTATCGGTCGAGCCCGATCCCAAAGTGTGGCTACAGGTCTGCAGTGAAGCGCACATCTGCACGCAGAAAACGTGCGGCCAGGATCAACGCTGTTTTTATCAGCAAGCGCGCAAACGTCTGCTGGCAGCCGACGTTCTGGTGATTAATCACACGCTTCTGTTCATCCTGCTCGGCGACCCGGAATTGCAGGCGGAGCGCGAGAGCGGTTTCATTTTTCCGAATGATTTTCTCGTTTTGGATGAAGCACACACCGTCGAGCAGATTGCGTCACGGCGAGTCGGCGTCCGTGTTTCGCAATACGGGCTACGATCGACAATCCAGCGGCTCTACAATGCCCGAACACGCAAGGGCCTGTTCACCGTGATGCGCGATGCTGAGGGCGTACGCCTCGCGGCCGACCTGGTCGATGACGCGGAGAAGTTTTTCGCCGCGGTTGAATCCAAATGCGATTTCAAAAAGGGCCGCGAATTTCGTGTACGCGATGCCGATCTCGTTTCGGACACAATCACGGGTCGCATGATCACCTTGCAGAATCGGATAGCCGAGGTCGTAAAACGGGCTGAAGACGAGTTTCTAAAAGCGGAATTACAGGAATATGGCCGGCGGATTCATGAGGCCCGCACCGGGATCGCAGCGTTTCTAGAGCAAAACCGCCGCGAGCATGTTTATTGGGTGGAGCGCACGGGAAAAACCGCACTATTTCTCACGCTTAACGCTGCGCCGATCGATATCGCTCCTGTCCTGCGTCGAATGATTTTTCGCGACAATTGTTCGTGTATTATGACGAGCGCGACACTCTCAGTGGGTCGCAAGGATCTCGCTTATTTCCGGCAACGCATCGGCGCGGAGGAAGCCGAGCCGGCATTGCTAGGGGGACCGTTCGATTTCCAAAAACAGATGAAGATGTTCATCGTCAAGAAAATGCCCGATCCGCGCGACGCTCAATACGAGGAAGCGCTCGAACATTGGGTCGCGCATTTTGTCGAGAAAACGGACGGTCGCGCATTCGTCCTTTTCACGAATTATCGCGGGATGCAGCAGGTGGCAGAGCGAATGGCGCAATTCTTTTCGCAAAAGAAATTCAATCTGCTGGTGCAGGGCGGCGGCGCGCCGCGCGGAAAACTTCTTGATCAATTCAAGACCACGCCGCGCAGCGTTCTTTTTGGCACCGACAGCTTTTGGATGGGCGTCGATGTCCCCGGCGAGGCTCTTTCGAATGTGATCATTACGCGTCTGCCCTTTGCGGTGCCCGATCATCCACTGATCGAGGCGAAACTCGAATTGATCGAGGAGCGCGGGGGCGATCCGTTCACTGAGTATTCGCTGCCCGAAGCGGTTCTGAAACTGCGACAAGGGGTCGGCCGCTTGATTCGAACAAAGAGCGACCGCGGCATTATCGTCATTCTCGACAATCGGATTGTGACCAGGCCCTACGGGCGCGCCTTTCTGCAAGCGTTACCGAAATGTCCAGTGGAAATAATTTGAGGCTGTACTCTTAAATGTTCACTTGAACATATTCCTCGGACTGTTTAATTTGGGCGCATGAAGCGCTCTTTAACCGCAAAAGGAAACGCCCAACGCCCAGCAGATAAATCAGTTCAGGAGATTCTGACTATCCTGCATAAGTGGGGAATTCATACCCTTGGGCAGTTTGTGGCCCTGGATCGGGAGCAGTTGGGTGCGCGACTTGGCCCAGAAGCAATCCGAATGTGGGAACGGGCGAATGCGCAATCTGATCGAATGCTTAAATTAATCCGGCCGCCGGAGTCGTTTGAAGAGAGCTTCGAATTTGAAAACGAAATTGAAACCGCCGAGCCACTTCTCTTTATGCTTCGCCGGTTTTTGGAGCAATTCGCCATTCAGTTGAGCGGAATTTATCTCGTCACAAAAGAACTCACCCTGCGGATCACCTTCACGAACAAACAAATTTACGAGCGCATTTTCAAAATTCCGCAACCGACCAACAATGTCGATCTTCTCTTCCGGATGCTGCATACGCATTTGGAAAATTTTAAATCGAAATATCCGATCGTTGCGGTCGCGCTGAACGCGCAGCCGATCAAACCTGCGAGAGAACAATTCGGATTATTTGAAACTACATTACGCAATCCGCATCAACTCTCAGAAACGCTCGCACGTTTGACCGGTCTTCTGGGCGCTGATCATGTCGGCACACCGGTGTTGGAAGAAACGCATCGGCCGGATGCATTTCGAATGGAACCATTTGCATGGCAGGTAGGGGCGATTGAGTTCAATCGCCCGAAGGGGATCGAACCAACATTTCGGACAGCGGTGCGTCGATTTCGGCCAAGTATATCTGCATCCATCCTGTTGGATGAAGACCGCCCCATGCACATTCGCGGCGCAGATGTTGGCGGCAAAATCATCGATCTGCACGGCCCATATTTGATTTCTGGAAACTGGTGGGACGAAAAATCATGGGCGCGCGCCGAGTGGGATCTGCAATTGGACGCTGGAGAACTGGTTCGGTGTCACGAATCGGAGGCAACCTGGAGAATTGATGGGATTTATGACTGACAAGACCGTGATTCGAAATTCGAGAATCGTGAATTGCGGCCGATGTAACGATTCAACGATTTAACGAATCACAATAGAAGTGAGCTACGTCGAACTTCACGCGTGCAGCGCGTTCAGTTTTTTGCGCGGCGGTTCGTTCCCGGAGCAATTAGCTGAAACAGCCGCCGAACTGGAAATGCCGGCGATGGCGTTGCTCGATCATAACGGTGTTTATGGCGCGCAACGATTTTCTGTCGCCGCGCGCGAGCACAACGTGCGACCAATCGTTGGCTGCGAATTGTCGATCGACGACGGCAGTGTTCTGCCAGTGCTGGTCGAAAATCGCGACGGTTACAGGAATTTGTGCGAACTGTTGACCCAGGCGCATCTGCGCAGTGAGAAAGGCAAATGCGCGGTGCAATGGAACGAGTTGGCGCAATTCGCGAAAGGGCTGATCGCGTTGTTCAATGCTTCGTTTGCAAACTGTAGGGCGTCTATGTCAGACGCAAAATTTTCCCAGCGTTTCACAGAATGGAGCCGCGGGGACACCAGCGCCATGGACGAGCGGGTTGAAAAACCGAGCGAGCGGGACCGAGGGAGTCAAACGCCCTACAAATCAATCAAAATGCTAATCGACACCTTTGGCCGTGAGAATGTTTTCATAGAACTTCAGCGGCATTTCATTCGGGGTGAAGAACGCGTGAATCGTGAATTGATTCATCTGGCAGGCGCATATCGATTAGCGCTCCTCGCAACAAACGGGGTGAAATACGCGAAGCCTTACGGACGCGAAGTGCTGGATGTTTTTACCTGTATTCGGGAACACACACATCTGGATGCTGCCGGGAAATTGCTAGCCCAAAACGCCGAGTGCCATCTGAAGAGTGATCGGCAAATGCGAGCAATTTTCGCGGATTTGCCGCAAGCAATTGAAAACACATCGCTCCTGGCTGAGCGGCTCACGTTTTCGCTAGAAAATCTCGGGTACGAATTTCCCGAATATCCGGTGCCCGCTGGTCACACGATGGATTCATTTTTGCGCACCATCGTGTGGTTCGGCGCGCAACAGCGTTACGCCGCGATTAGCACGAAAGTGAAACATCAGCTCGAAGAGGAGTTAGCGCTCATTACGAAGCTCGGTTTTCCCGGGTATTTTTTGATTGTTTGGGACATCGTCAATTTCTGTCGCGAACACAACATCATGGTCCAGGGCCGGGGCAGCGCCGCGAACAGCGCGGTTTGTTATTGTCTGGGAATCACGCCGGTCGATCCGGTGGAAAATCATCTCGTGTTCGAACGATTCCTAAACGAGAGCCGCAAAGGCTGGCCTGACATCGATCTGGATCTTCCCAGCGGCGATCGACGCGAAGCAGTGATCCAGGAAATTTATCGTCGCTACGGCAAACACGGCGCGGCGATGACAGCGAATGTTATCAGTTATCGCGGCCGCAGCGCGGCTCGCGAGATCGGCAAGGCGCTCAATTTTTCTCCGAGCATCATCGATCGTTTTTCCCATCTGTTTGCGAGTGGCGATTTTCCACACACGCTCGAGCTCGAATCGCAGATCGAGCAGGCTGGTTTGCCGAAAAACCATCCGCGCATGCCGGCGTTCATCAGACTGTATCGGGCAATTTATGGATTGCCGCGGCACCTCGGCCAGCATTCCGGTGGCATGATTATCTGTCAGAACAACCTCAGTTCGTTTGTGCCGCTGGAAAACGCGTCAATGCCGGGGCGTGTGGTTGCCCAATGGGACAAGGACGATTGCGAAGATCTCGGCATCGTGAAGGTGGACTTGTTAGGCCTGGGCATGATGTCCGTGATGCAGGACGCGTTTGAATTATGCCGTGAACGCGGACGCCCAATCGATCTGGCGCACATTCCGACAAACGACAAGAAGACGTTCGACATCATGCAAAAGGCCGACACGATCGGTGTTTTCCAAATCGAAAGCCGCGCGCAAATGGCCACCCTGCCGCGGATGAAGCCGCAATGTTTTTACGATGTGGTGATCGAAGTCGCAATCATCCGCCCGGGGCCGATTCAGGGTGACATGGTGCATCCATATCTCGCACGCCGCGCTGGGCGCGAACCGCCCACATATTTTGATCCGCGTCTGGAGCCTGTTTTAAAACGCACACTCGGTGTCCCGTTGTTCCAGGAGCAAATGCTGAAGATTGCGATGGTGATGGCCGATTTTTCCGGCGATGAAGCAGAAGAGCTGCGACGCGCACTGAGTTTTCATCGTTCCGAGGAACGGATGAACAAGGTCTGCGCGAAATTGCGCGCCGCGATGGAATGCAAAGGCATAGCGCCGGAGAAGATCGAGAAAATTATTCAGTCCATCTCATCGTTTGCGCTTTACGGATTTCCGGAATCGCATGCAATCAGTTTCGCCATTCTGGCGTATGGCAGCGCGTATTTAAAAGTGCATCGCGCGCCGGAATTTTATGCGAGTCTGTTGAACAATCAGCCGATGGGTTTTTACACGCCTGCAACGATTGTGAAGGATGCGCAGCGACATGGGCTGAAAATCAAGCCGGTTTGCGTTTCGCAATCTGACTGGCGCTGCACAGTTGTCGATGACAACACGGTGCATCTGGGTTTTTGTGTGGTGAATGGAATACGCCAGGAACATGCTGACGAACTCGTCAGGCAACGACAAGCGCAACAGTTCGATTCGTTGGAGGATTTCAAGCGACGTGTTGCGCTCTCAAAAGACGAACTGCGCACATTAGCGGAAATGGGAGCACTCAATTGTTTTACCGAACATCGCCGCGAAGCAATGTGGAATGTGGAAGAGATGCTGCATGATGATTTGCTGGCTAAAAACTTTGTAGAGGCGCTCGCTGGGGCGAACGCTTGTTTATCCGATTCGGCGTTTGATACAAACGCCGCTACAAGATCGCCGCTCGCCCCAATGACCTTACCTGAGCGCGTGAAGGCGGATTACGAAACGATGAACCTGACCACCGGACCACATCCGATGAAACTGTTGCGCGAAAGTTTGCCGAATATTTGGCGAGCAATCGATCTCGTTCACGCGCGACACGGTTCGACCATCCAAATTGCCGGCAACGTGATTTGCCGTCAGCGCCCCGGAACGGCGAAAGGATTTGTTTTTATCAGCCTGGAAGACGAGACCGGCGTTTCAAATGCAATTGTTGAGCCAGATTTATTCGAACACTTTCGGCTTGTGATTACAGAGGAAGCCTTTCTTCTCATCGAAGGCGATGTGCAGAATTCCGACAACGTGGTCTTGATCAAAGCGCGCGAGATTAGACCGCTCCTACACGAGCAACTCGTGGGAAGCGAATCACACGATTTTCACTAATTCGATTGAGCGATGAAGCGTCAAAGCGCCGTCCGCTTCAACGCTTTAACGGTAATTCATTCCCCCGCTTGATGCGGCTCGGGTGTTTTCGGTTCGGTCGGTTTTTCCGCGGGTTTCTGATCCGAGTCGATCCATTCCGTGTGGAACACACCGGGTTTATCGACGCGCTCGTAAGTGTGGGCACCGAAGAAATCGCGTTGTGCCTGCAAAAGGTTTGCCGGTAACCGAGCGGAGCGATAACTATCGAAGTAAGCGAGCGACGCGGAAAATGCCGGCACGGCGACGCCCTGCTTAATGGCTGCTGATACCGCGACGCGCCAGTTGCGCTGTGCTCTTTTGATAGCTCTCGTAAAATATTTGTAGAGCATAAGATTGCGGAGACTCGCGTCCCGCTTGTACGCTTCGACGATTCGGTTCAAGAATTTTGCGCGGATAATGCAGCCACCGCGCCAGATGGTCGCGATGTCACTGAGGTTAAGATTCCATCCGTAGTCAGTGCTTCCAGAACGCAAAAGTTCCATTCCCTGCGTGTAAGAAACAATTTTCGATGCGTAAAGAGCGTCACGTACTGCATCGACGAATCGGGGCCGGTTGCCTTTGAATTTTCGAACTCTCGGTTGTGGCAGAATTTTGGACGCGGCCACGCGCTCTTCTTTCTGCGCAGAGATAACGCGCGCTTCGACCGCTGCATTAATTGTTGAAATCACGACAGATTGGTTGATAGCCGCTTGAAGCGTCCAGATGCCGGTTCCCTTTTGTCCCGCTTTGTCAAGAATCATATCGACCAACGGTCTCCCAGTATCAGGATCGATCTTTCGAAAAATTTGGGACGTGATTTCAATGAGGTAACTATCCAGCTCACCTTTGTTCCATTCGGCGAACACGTCGGCCAGCTCCGAAGCTTGCATCTCCAAAATATCTTTCATGATCGCATACGCTTCGCAGATCAATTGAATGTCGCCGTACTCGATGCCGTTATGGACCATCTTGACGTAATGACCGGCGCCATTCGGGCCCATGTAACGACAACACGGCTCGCCATCCACTTGCGCAGCGATCTTGCGAAAAATGGGGGCGATAATCTCCCATGCCTCGCGCGGGCCGCCAGGCATGAGTGAAGGCCCTTTCAGAGCGCCTTCTTCCCCTCCGGAAACGCCCATGCCTACAAAATGAATTCCTTTTTCCTCTAATTCCTTGCCGCGTCGCGTTGTGTCTGCGAAAAGAGAATTTCCTCCGTCGATCAGCACGTCGCCCGGCTCGAGGAATGGCACGATTTCGCCGATAACAATGTCCACCGGCTTGCCGGCCTTGATCATCATCATGGCTTTGCGCGGTTTCTTGAGTGCCGCGACAAATTCCTCCATCGTGCGTGTCGGCCGAATGTTTTTGCCTTTGGCTCTCTCGGCAGCAAATTTCTCCGTTACTTCAGTCGTACGATTGAACACAGCGACAGAAAAACCCTTCGATTCCAGATTCAGAGCGAGGTTCTCGCCCATCACAGCCAGGCCGATCAGTCCAATATCACATTGATTCGTATTCATTTTAGTATCTTCTTTTCCAACAGCTTGAAACAGGGGGCACCTTACTGTAGCGAGCATTTGAACCTTATGGCAAATCCGGTTTGCGAAGTTTTACTGAAAGAAGAGCGACTTAATGCCTTAGAGAACCGAGTCGATCTTGCCGCAGGCGCGAGTGTCGATTTTCAGGGGATTGTGCGCGGCTCCGAGGATGGGCGCGAAATCGACGGAATCGATTACGAAGCGCACCGCGAAATGGCCGAACATCAGCTGCAGCAAATTGCCGAACACGCCGCCATCGAATTTGGGCTGCGATCGGTGATCATTCATCATCGGATTGGGTTCGTCCCTGTTGGGGAACAGTCTCTCTTTACGCGAGTATGCAGTGGACATCGCGAAGCAGCATTTCAAGCCAGTCGATGGATCGTGGAAGAGTTGAAGAAAAAAGTTCCGATTTGGAAACGGCCCCGATTTACGAGCAATGCTTTGCGCGGGGCGTCCCAAAGCGAGCCGGCTACAGCATGAACTGGGCGAACCGTATAACTCTAAGCCGGCTGGCGCTAACTGTGTTTTTTGTCGTGGCGCTCAATTCCTCCTGGCAATATGCGCGCACCACTGCGCTGATTCTCTTTCTCGTCGCGGGCCTGACGGATTTCATAGACGGTGAGATCGCCCGGCGTTACGGGGTGATCACCAACTTTGGCAAGTTGATGGATCCGTTGGTGGATAAGATCATGATGGCTGCGGCGTTTATTTCGTTGGTACCGCTTAAAGCTGTGCCGGCGTGGGCTGCCACGGCTGTGGTCGCGCGAGATTTTCTAATTACCGGCTTGCGCTTAATGGCCAGTACCAAGGGTCGGATTCTGCCAGCAGAACGTCTTGGCAAACAGAAAACTTCATGGCAGATCATTACGATCGTTTTCTTTCTGGCGCTTCTTTCGATGGCAGAACTGCAGTACGTCAGCGAGAAATCGACATGGTGGGTGCGCGCATGGAATGAAGCCGGGCCGGTACTAGTGTGGATTACCGTAGCGCTGACGCTTTACTCAGCTCTTGGCTTCGCCTGGCGGAACCGCGAGCTAATTACGCTAAATGAATGACGGACTACAGGGATTGAAAGCTTGAAACGTCGGAAATTCTGACACCTTAAATGTTTCGCGTAAGATGTTCATTTGGATAATGTTACGCTGCGTTTCGCTGAACTGGCATTGAGCCGTCCGAATTGCTTTACAACACCCGTCTTCAATTGACTATATCTATCCAAATTAGCCTGAGCATAACAGACTGTAAATGATGCAGTTACGATCGTAGTTGCGTAAGACGATTTTTTGGCACGACACTTGCAGCATCTTGTACGATTACACTTTTTTACGTCAAGCCATGCAATCAAACGCGGTTTCGAGACATAAATTTTTGCTGCTCTGCATAGTCTTTTGCGGAGCGATGCTCGTGCCGAGCCACGACTCGAAGGCCTCTGCCCTGGGTATCGGCGACTCTCGCCAGCTGGGCTTCCTCTGGCCCGGCATACAAAGCAAAACAGACAATCAAAGCAAAGCGAACTACGTGAATCACTTGATCGGTATGGCTCTTGGCGCGATCAACGTCGCTAATGGCGAGGTCTACTTTCGTTCAAACCATGGTTTTAAGTCCTTGCCCTCCGCCGTGTCGGCTGTTAACGGCGGTGGTCGAAGTATAAACCTGCGCACCGGCGGCTTATATACATACCTGTTCGCGACCTACGATGGCTACGGTTCCGAAGTCTGGTACGTCGGTAATATGACTGGAATAATAACGATTCCTTTTCTAGCTGCCGGGCACTCCCTCACAGGATGGACGCTTTTTGGTCCACGCAGCATAGGAGTTCCAGACGGTGGCGTTACGGTGATGTTACTTGGTGTGGCTCTCGGCGTGCTCGCTTTGGCACGGCGCTTCCTAGTCCGTTAGTGGTCTCTTAAATCAGGAAGTGACAAACCATATGTCGGAGCGTTGTGGTAAGAGCCATACGCGAGCACTGCAAAGTCGCCATACTGCGGACATGAAAAGACGTTTTGCTACTGCACTGGGCGGAATTATTCGAATCGCCGCTGGATTGGCGATCTTGGTCGCTTTCCCTGCTGAAGCAGTTCACTCGGGAATCCAAACCATCAAAACACCGGGTCCCTATCCCTATGAAACACCTGGTCAAGTTCCGGCACCGCCGCCTGTTTTGGATTCGGCACCCTTGCCGTCGCCTGCTCCTTTTCCCTACCCTGAATCATCTCCGTCTTCCTCTGCTGCTCAGGATCACGATTCACGAACACCAGGGGCCCGACGCCCGCTCACGGCGAAAGCCGTGCGTGAGGCAGCATTCAGATACAACGGAGTAGCAAATTTTTGTGGATTTCTGGCAGCACTTCCTGCCAACGTTAGCGTGTTCGATCCAAAACTCGGAAGGTCACGCGCACTTGTGCAAGGAGGCCAAGTACTACGCAAAAACGTAGCGTGGCTGCGCAACCGTAAGGAAGCCGCGCACACAATTAAAGATGAACGGGTGACAGTAAGCGGGCAACGGGAATCGAACCCGCATTTCGATCCCAGCTCTTCGACAACTCGTTAGGATGAAATTTCTCCGGTTTTGTGCAGCGACGCTCGTCGCCCCCTGCTTGATTTGCGGTTGCGCCACGCGTCCCATCATCGTCGGTCAAGTGCGGCCGCCAATCAGCTCTGAAGCGGTGCGCGTCTACCAAGTGCCGCCTCGTCATTTTGAGCGGACAGCAATCATTGATTCCCCGGCGGGGACGAGCTGGATTTTTCCTGATCGGCCTTCCATGGACCTGGGCATCTCGCGCTTGCGGGACCAAGCGGCTGCGCTTGGCGCAAACGGCATTTTACTGCAGCGCGTATACGATGTCTCGGCTGGAGGCTTAGCCATTGGCGGGGGCGGTTTCGGTTATAGTGGGAATAGTTTCTACGGCGGCGGTGGCAATGTTGGCGGACCGCTGATTAACCACCGGGTTGAAGCTGCGGCCATCTACGTGCGCTGATGTGTGATAGCCGTTTCGAGGTGCCTGGAGAGTGTTCGAGGCCCCAGGGGTTGAGCCATTCTTTGTTTGGCCCACGAGCGGCAGCCACGACGAATACAGCGCCTCATGGGGGCAGTTGCGAGGCGATGAACGAGTTATTGTTTTTCTTTGGAGCACATCCGATTGGCCGATCAATGTTCCGTCTGTTCCCATACACAAAAGTGGCTAGCGGTCGAGAATGCTGACGTTCCCGGACTACGTCTTGTAAGCCGTTTCTCCCGTGATTGTTATGCTTTAGCTCCCTTCGCGGAGCGGATGGCCTCGTCGAAATACCTTACGTTTTTACAGTAACAAGCAAAATAGTTCATACTTAGATCAAGATGCTAACTCATTAAGATACAATTCTTTGCAGTACAATTTCCGCAACTCCCGACTTTGGCCCAAGTTATGCTTCTAAACTTGTACCAACCCAAAATTAATATGAAAATAAACTTCATCTCCACAACTAAACTGGCGCTCCTCTCCACAGCGGTATGCGCCGTCATGCTTGCGTTCAGCCAAAACGCCGGTGCGCTGCCCACTCCCGTGCCCCCAAGCATCAACCTTACGATCGGCGACCCCCATGAAATAGGCTTCGTCGAGTTCGGCATACCGTCCGGTGATCAGGACAGAACAAATTATGTCAATCATTTGATTGCCATGGGTCTTGGCACCCAAGACGACTTCGGTGGACAACATTTCACTCGATCAAATAATAGTTTTGGTTCCTTACCTACGGCCGTATTCGCTCTTAATGGCACCA
>Ga0193707_1000717_pt1 | contig 11690 bp, 11 predicted proteins | sample U3c2metaG_FD_143043 | JGI IMG/M metagenome (GOLD analysis project Ga0193707, IMG submission 143043) | Soil microbial communities from a riparian zone of the East river system, Colorado, United States - U3c2 | ecosystem: Environmental > Terrestrial > Soil > Riparian zone | place: USA: East River...
GGTCGCGGCGGCGTGGCCACCAGCGCTTTTTGGTCCTGGGTGGTTCGCTGTGGTGGTCCGGCTGTGGGGCGGGTGTTGGCCTGCTCGTTGTGGGGTCGCTTTGCCGCGGTGGTCGGTAGCGGCGGGTTTCGGGGTGGAGGATCGGGATGCCTCGCTGGGTCATGGTGGCGACGGTGTAGTCGCTGGAGTGCCAGCGACGTACGGGGCCACCGGCGAGTTCTTCGACCTGGTCGTGGGTGGTGAAGCTCCAGTCTGGGGATCCGTACGGTTTGCCGAACACGACGGTCTGGATGAGTCCGGCCTCCGAGCGGGGCCCGTCGACTGTCCCGGGCGGGAACTGCTGCACCCATCGGATGGTGTTGTGTGTGGCGCCGTTGAGGAGCAGTTCGCTCACGACGGCGGCTACTTCTTCGACGCAGTTCATGATCGATTGGGAGCGGTGGTCGCCCATTTGGCCCATCATCACGACCGGGAGTTGCCCGGCGGGCCGGAACACGCGGATGTGGAAGCGGCATTCGTTGGAGTAGCCCGGCATCCGCCATTCCAGCACGGCTTCGGTGGCCAGGGTCGGGCCGTCGTTCTGGTCGGCGCCCGGTACTGCGGTGGTGGTGTGCTGCAGTTGCGCGATCTGCCCGGACAGGTCCTGGAGCTTGGCGGCCGCGTCGGTGAGCAGGCTGGCGATCGTTTCAGCTGTTTGCCTGTGGCCGTCGGCGGCTGCGGACTGATTCGGTACGTCGGTAGCACCAGGTGCGGGCAGCGCGACGACGCGGCCTTTGCTGAGGTTGTCGGTGACCGGGCCGGTGGCGTAGGTGACGAGCTCGGCGAGTAGGTCGCTGAGGCGCGAGGTCTCGTGCAGCGCGGCGGCCGCGTCGGCCGGCCAGCCGCGGTCGATGCCACTGCCGTAGATTTCTGCGGTGCTGGTGAGCTGGTCCAGCCGGGCCGCGGCGTGGCGTAGTGCTTCGCCGGTGTCGGGTTCGTCGCCGAACAGGCCCCTGGTGGCCGGGGCGGTGTTGTCGCGGGCCGCGGTGTCGGCTCGCAGCACGTAATGGAGTTCATTGCTGACCAGTTCCTGCAGCGGGAGTTCGAGCAGGGGTTCCTCGTCGTAGGGGTCGCGGATCACCAGGTCGGGGATGTTGATGCCGGCGCTGCCCTGGTCGAAGCTGTCTGCCCAGCCCTGGGCGGCGGAGCTGACTTCGCGCATGTAGTCGTTCACCAGATTGACCCTAGGCCTTACCCGGCGTGACTGCCTGGAATTGCCGAGCGGGCGTTGCGCCGTAGTGGCTGGAGTTCTGCGATGGGGATGCGCCGGTAGGCATCGGTGGTGAAGCCGTGGTGTTGTCCGAGTTCGATGAACTCTTGGAGCGTGACGCCGAGGTAGTCCGGGGCGTCCTCAATGCGGATGCTCTGGCTGAACCAGGCCAGCCGTGCGTCGACGACTGGTTTGAGCTGGTCGATGGTGACTGCGTCGATCGCTCCGTGCCGGTATAGCGGGTTGTTGTGGTAGCAGGAGTGGATCGGGAGCAGGCCGTCGGCGGCCAGGACCTCGATGTCCCATCTTCTGACTTTGAGCCCGGTGCTGGAGGCGAGCCGTGCGGCGGCGTCGTGGCCGCCGACCAGCTCGTCACCGGTTGCGGCCGGTGCGCTGTGTGTCGTCATGGCGCGATCATCCATCGCGCCGCCGACAGCCGCTGCGTGACGGGATTCAGAGAGCGAGGTGTTCGCGGAGCTTGCCGCGCTGGGCAGGCAGTTCGTCGCCGAGGGAGAGGCGGAGGGCGGGGATCTGTTCGATGATCTCGTCGACGGTGAGGGGCGGGCCGATGGGGATTTCCCAGTCGCCATCGTGAGGAATCCAGGCGCCGGCGGGGTCGATCGTGCGAATGCGCTTCACGGTGCCGTCGACGACGTAGACCATGGCTTTGGCGTGAGCGCGTTTGTGGTCGGCCAGGGGGAACAGCATCCGGTCGGCGTCGTACTGGGCCCGGCTGTGCTCGCCCTTGCCGGTTTCGCCGATCGGGCGGCCGGTGTGGTCGGTCTTGGGGCGGCTACTGCGGTAGACGACGTAGGCGAAATCGCCGTCGGCGGACAGTGCCCGGTAGATGGTGGCGCGGCTGGTGTGGAAGGTGTCGGCGATGTCTTGCACGGTGTGCTCCTGTTTGTCGTACATGTCCCGGGCCATCCGGATCTGGGTGGCGGTGAGGCTGGCACGGCGGCCGCCGTTGCGGCCCCTGGCTCGGGCCGAGGCGAGGCCTTCGTGGGTGCCTTCGACGATCAGTTCGCGCTGGAACTCGTCGATTGCCCCGAGCATGTGGAAGGCGAGGCGGCCGGTGGGGGTGGAGGTGTCGATGCCTTGTTTGAGCACGAGCAGGTCGATACCGCGTTCGCGCAGGGTGTCGGCGAGCTCGAGTAGATGCCGCAGTGAGCGGGCGGCGCGAGCGAGCCGGGTGATCACGAAGGTGTCGCCGGCGCGGGCGTAGACGAGGGCGGCGTCGAGTTCGGGGCGGGAGGCGAGTTTGCCCGAGGCCTTGTCGATGAAGATCTTGTCGCAGCCGGCCTCGGTGAGTGCGTCGCGCTGGGAGTCGGGGTTCTGGTCGCGGGTGCTGACCCGGCCGTAGCCGATCTTCGCCATCGATGATCCTCACAAACGGTCGATCATGCCTAGTTACGGACGTTGTTTCCGGTCACGGCTTTTGAAGCCCTTCGGCTGGCTGACCGTATCGTTCTTCGACGAGTTCGGCAATGGTGTTCGTAGACGTTCGTTTATAAGACCCATATCGCGGGAGTACGCCGTTGTGCTGCGTCGCGAGCCGGCGCAACCTGAACTCGTGCTCACCGATGCCGAGAAGGCGTGGATCCAGCTGAGTCACCACGTCGACCAACTGGACCAGTTCCTCGCGGAAGCTCCTGCCGAGATCGCACGCCGCCGTGCCGCCGGGGACGATGTCACCTGGATGGTCGACGCCGTCGCACAGCTCCAGGCGATCGTCCCCTGCATCCACGATCTCGTCGCAGAACACCGGGTCATCGAAACACTTGAGGAACTGCCCGGCGGTCTGCAGTTCGACGAGCTGGCGACCCGAAGCGGACTGTCGCCGGACCGGCTCACCGCCGTACTGCGTCAACTCGAGGACAACGGCCTGCTCGGTCCCGGCCCGCACTCCCGGTGAGAAGCAACCCCCGAGTTCGCTCGGTGGCTACTTCTCAATCGCGTCGCGCACGAGGCACTAGGCACCCCTTATCGGCCCAGTTCTCGTATAGCTACGGCGAAGAGACAAGTAACTCTGAGTGATTGCTCCTAAATCGTCGTCGCTGGCGAGGGCTCAGTGCTTGGGTGGCTGGCCCAGCCCGCCAGATTCGGTGAGGGAGGACTGCGGTGCGCCGGGGAAGTCCCCGGCTGGGCACTTCCGGAGTACGCCGGAAACCGGCAACAGGAGCCTGAGTCCTTTGAGGCAGGGCGACAGGGTCCGGCAAATCCGTTGGGAATTTCCCCAGTACTACCCGGGGGACCCCTTCACCGCCACCCAGCCGACGGGCCCGTGCCACTCAGGCTCTGGAGGGTTCACCCGATCCATGGCTGGTCGGTTCGCAGGGCGTGGTCGATGCGTTGTTGGAGTGCGGGGTGGATCGGGTAGTCGGTGATCTCGTCGAGGGGTACCCAGCGGACTTGCTGCGCTTCGTCGGGTGCCGGGGTGATCTGGCCGCCGGTGACGACGGCGCGTAGGCAGATGTTGATCGGCTGGCGTACTTCGTCGATCCGGTCGCCGTGGTAGTAGACGATCACGTGCCGCGGGTCGGAGAAGACACCGACGAGGCCGGTGATCTCGACGTCGAGTCCTGTTTCTTCCCGGCATTCGCGCACGGCTGCCTGCGCGACAGTCTCGCCTTTCTTGACGCCGCCGGTCGGGATGGTCCACAGGTCGTTGTCGACTCGCTGCAGGAGCAGTAGCCGTCCGGCGTCGCGCACGACGACGCTCGCCGATGCTTTCCGACTGGTCGGTTTCGGGGCGTCGGGGTCGTCCCAGTGGTCGACGCGGCGGGTGCGATGCGGGCTCATCGCTGCGGCACCTGCCGGAAGTCACGGGCCGATCCCCAGACCCGTTCGAAGCTTTCCAGGTAGGTGTTGACGTAGGCGCCGTCGATCCGCCGTAGATGGGTGGTCGGGGTGAAGGCCGCCAGGATGCCGTAGACGTGGTGGTTGATGATCAGGTCGTCGTCGAAGCGGTAGATGCTGTTGTAGAGCGGGGTGTCGTGAAGCCGGATGTCCACCGTGCCGGGAAGTTGTTCGGAGTAGTGCCCGAGTACGGAGGTGACCCGGCCGGCGACACCACCGTTGATCTTGTACTCGAGATCACGGGCGGCCAGTTGGCTGCCCTCAGGGTCACCGAGCAGCAGCCGCACCCTGACTCCGGCCTCAGCTTTGGCCGCGAGGGTCGGCAGCCAGTCGCTGTGTTCCTCGGCCAGGAACAGGCCGGCGAACGCCAGGACGTCGACGTTGCGCTGCGATGCCCGCAGAAGCTCGGTCCACAGGTGCCGTGGCACGTCGTTGCGGCGCGGGTAGGTCGCGACCAGTTCGGCCCCGGCCAGTGATGCGCCGTTGACCGCTTCGGGCCACAGGTAGCCCTCGTCCTCGCCGAGGACCGCCGCGACCCGGTACCGGGTCTTCGGATAGGGGATCGAGTCGCCCGCGATCCAGCGCTCGACGCTTTTGGTCGATACCTCGGCCGCGGCTGAGAGGCTGCCCAGGTCGTGACCGCTGCGATGCATTGCGCGGCGGAACCGCTCGTTCACCATCACCCCAGTGTGGCCATCTCCAGACAACTTGTCGACGCGACAAAGACCAGAGATGTCTATAGATGTCGCGCCGTGGTGATGCGCTGTCCGTAGCTACTCAGGGACGCTGGGTGTTATCAGCAGCAGGACGCTGTTCTTGTTCGGGCAGGAAATCGTCAACGGGGAGTTGGCATGATGAACGTGGGATTCGAGGTGCTGTACGGCATCGCCGGTGCACTGTGGCTATACCTCGGCGCGCCCCAGAAGGCCGACCGGTGAACGCTACGGCCACGGTGGAGTCGGCCGAATTGTGCCGTGTCCAGGTGAAACTGGGCAGCCACGTCATCATCGATCACATCATCGGCGCCGATCGCGCGGACTGGTTCGCGGACGCGATGGACCGCCGGTACCGCTCGTGTGAGGTCACCAGTTCGCCGTACGTCGCCGAGGGCAACGAGCTGGCCGGCGCGCGGCCGGGTGAGCAGCCGTGACCAATGCCTACCCGATGGTCGCGCCGCGCGGCTGCCGCGCGGCGACGGTACGCCGAGTGGTTCAAGAGGCTCAACGAACGGTTCCGACGCTGGACGGACGAGGAACGCTGACGTGACCGGCCAACCCGCCCCGGCAGTGGGGTATCTGCGGCAGTACCGGTCCATGACCCGCTACCACCTCGCCGCGGCGCAGGAACAGCTCACGGCGTACGCCGGACAGCAGGGGTTCCTTCTGCGCAAGGTGTTCGTGGAGCAACTGGACACCGACCCGGCCGCCTTCGACGCGCTGATCAAGTCGGTGAAGCGACGCAAGATCACCCTCGTGATCGTGCCGACTACAGCCCACCTGAGCGCCGTCGGCGACGGCGAGACGAAGCTGCAGCGCCTGCAGCGCGAGACCGGCGCGAGGGCACTGGCCGCGACCGGGCCGCCTCCATGAGCCGGCGGGCCTGTGCCGCTCCTCACGTCCGCGGGAACTCACCACCACCCCGGACGGCTTTTCCGGTGGATTCGTCACCCGCCCGGCGCAGACCCGCCCCGCACTGGAGTCCTCAGCTCAGCTGCGCCGCAGGCGCGGCGAGGCGCCTCCCCGGGGAGCTGAGGACTCCACCCCTGCCCGGTGGGCGGGCGTACCGATCCCTGCATCTGCGCCCGCCCACCGCTCCATTGCTTCCCCCTGCAACGCGCCGAACCACCGACGCGGGGAAGAGTTCCATGACCCGTCCCGAAGCGTTAAGGAGCACACCATGTGGAGAGATCGCGATCGATTCCCCGCCAGCGCACTCGACCCCGCCGGCAGTAGCCACGCAGACCCGCCCGCACCCCGGCCGTTCGGGCTGCGGTTCGTCGACTACTCACCCGGGCGGCCCCGCTTCACCCGGCCCGAGGTGACCCTGTGCACCCAGCAGCAGGTCGGGCTGGTCGACGGGGTGCCCGCCAGTCAGGTGATGCCGATGGCCGCCTCGATGACCCAGTTCGAGTCCGACGGCAAGGACGTCCTGACCGTCGACTGGGGCACCGACGACAAGTAACGGAGGACCAGCTCAGTGAACGAGCCCGCACGGATCCTGGTGCTCACCCACGACGACGACCCGACTGCTGACGTGGTCTTGCACGAGCTGAATGCCCGCGGCGCGCCGTTCGTGCGTTGCGACCCCGGGAACTTCCCGACGGCCCTGCAGCTGACGGCGCGCCTCGCCACCGGCGCAGGGTCGTGGGAAGGGTCTTTGACCGGTGCGCCGCGGGGAATCGATCTCGGATCCGTGCGGGCCGTCTACTACCGGCGGCCCTCCGACTTCCACGCTCCGGCCGCCTTGACCCAGCCCGACCGGGACTTCGTGACCTCTCAAGCCCGCCACGGCCTGTCCGGCGTACTGGCCGGCCTGCCGGAGGTGACGTGGCTGAATCATCCCGCCGCGATGGCCGACGCCCGGGTGAAGCCCTACCAGCTCGCCGTCGCCGCGCGCTGCGGCTTGCAGATCCCAGCGACACTGATCACCAACGACCCCGCGACCGTCCGCGAGTTCGCCTCCGAAGTCGGGGGCCGGATCATCACCAAATCGCTGGCCACGATGGTCACCATCGACGACGACCTGGGCAGCGGTGTCCTGTTCACCGCCGAAGTCGCCGAGGAGCTGTGGAGCGACCCCGGCATCGCCACGACCGCCCACCTGTTCCAGGAACTCATCGCCGGGGTCGACGTACGGCTGACCGCCGTCGGCAGCCGGCTCTTCGCCGCCGAGATCCACCCCACCGACCCCGGCGGACCGGTCGACATCCGCGCCCACCACGAGAACGTCACCTACCAGCCAGTCGACATCCCGCCGAACATCCGGACCGCGATACTCGAACTGCTGCGCAGGCTCGGGTTGACGTTCGCCGCGCTCGACTTCCGGGTCGGTCCCACTGGCTGGGTATTCATCGAGGCCAACCCCAACGGACAGTGGGCGTTCGTTCCACAATTGCGAGACCCGATCGCCCAGGCGATCGCCGACATCTTGGAGAACAGCAGCCGATGAACGGAAACCTTCGCCTGGCGATCGATCAGCAGGCCACCGAACTCCGCGCGAGGCTGGTCGAATCGCTCATCGCGGACGGCGCGATCACCGATCCGCGATGGCAGGAGGCCTTCAAAGCCACCCCACGCCATGTGTTCGTTCCGCGCTTCTACCAAAACACCATCGACGGCCCGTCCCCGGTCGAGGCCTCCACAGGCGACCAGTGGCTGTCCACGATCTACACCGACACCCACCTGGTGACCCGAGACGACGTCACCTCGTCATCGACCGCGCCCAGCCTCATGGCCACGATGCTCCAGGCCCTCGAACTGACCGGTGATGAAACCGTCCTCGAGATCGGCACCGGCACCGGCTACAACACCGCGCTGATGTGCGAACGGCTCACCGACGGCCAGGTCGTCAGCGTCGATATCGATCCAGAGCTGGTCGACGACGCGCGCGATCGTCTAGCCGCGGCCGGCTATCACCCGTTGCTCGCGGCAACCGACGGCATCGATGGGTACCCCGACCGCGGCCCCTACGACCGGATCATCGCCACCTGCCGCCTGGACTTCGTCCCGCCGGCCTGGCTGGACCAGCTCAAGCCCACCGGGCAGATCATCACGCCGCTGGGCGCCGGCCTCGCGCGAATCACCAAAGACCCCGAGGGCGGGAACGCGACGGGAGTCTTCCTGCCTGATTCGGCCTACTTCATGCCGCTGCGCCACCAGCCCGGGCAGGCTGATGTCGCCGACCTGATCCAGGCCGCGACCACCGACGCCGGCACCGCCCGCAGCTACGAGTACGACGCGACGATCTACCGCGACAACCAGGCGCGGTTCTGGCTCGACCTGACCCAGCCAGACGTGCGCACCATGCACACCGAAACCGCAGCCATCGCCTACCACCTCGACGGTTCGTGGGCCCGCCTCGCCGACGGCATCGTCACCCAAGGCGGCCCCCGCAGCCTGTGGGACGACGTCGAATCGACCCACCGCATCTGGATCCAGGCCGGCACACCCGCCCGGCAGCGCTACCGGCTGGTCATCACCGGCCAGCACCAACAGATCCTGCTCGACGAGTCACCGGCCGCTGTCCACGAACTGCACCCGCCGCAGGGGAAGTAGACACACCCGCCACTGGCGGCAATTTGGCGGGCAGGGACAGCCACCCAAGCCCGCCTTGGGTTACGTCTCGTCTTCGTCGTCGGGGGCATCGGGATCGCGCAGGTCGCGGATCGCTCCGGGGGCCAGGTGGGGCAGCAGGAAGCTGTAGGCGCCGAGGACGCCGAGGTGCCGGCTGACGAACGGCGACAATCTGGCCATGTCCTCGGGGCGGACCTGGTAGCCCTGTGCCCGGAGCTGGCCGATCGCGGCATCCAGGTACACCGTCGTCCACAAAACCACACAGTTCAGAACGAGGCCGAGGACACCGAGCTGGTTTTCCAGGCCGCGCTCGTAGCGGTGGTACAGCTCGCCCTTCTTGCCGTGGGAGATCTTGCGGGCCAGGGCGTGGCGGCCTTCCTGCAGGTTGCGGATGCCTTTGATGTCGCGCCGGTAGGTCTCGTCGACGTCGATGTAGGCGAGGATGTGCAGGGACTTGAAGATCCGGCCGTAGGCCGCGATCGCCTCCCCGAGCGCGGTGGGGTGCCCGTCGCGCTGGAGCATCGTCACCACGTCGTAGGCCCGCACGGTGCCGGTGTAGATCGAGGCGACCACCCGCATGATGTCGTCCCAGTTCCTGCGGACCTTATCCAGGTCGATCTTGCCGCGGGCGAACGTGTTCAGCGGCCCGTAGTCGGCATCAGGGCTGATCCGCCAGCCCTTCTGGTCGGGCAGGTCGGCCAGCGCCGGCCGGTAGGAGATCCCCAGGAGCTCCAGGAGACCGAAGACCAGGTCGCTGTAAGAACCGGTGTCGGACACGACGATCTGCGGCAGCTCCCCGCCGTCCAGCCCGAAGATCACATCGATCATGTGCAGGGAATCCCGCACCGTCCCCGACACGACCTTCGCGCCGCGCCCCACCCCTTGGTCGTTGATCGCGTTCAACCAGGTCATGCCGCGTTTGGAACCGAAGAACTTGCGGTTGGGGCGGGCGAACACCGCCGGGACCGGAACCACGAACCGCATCCCGTCGACCGCCGCGACCAAGCCACCACCCCAGGACTGGGCCAGGCTCAGCCCTGCCTGGCGGGCGACCAGCGGCGCATTCGCCGCCGCGATCGTCTCGGGCCGGAAGTAGTTCTGGAACACGTGCGACAGCCGCGACCGCTCCAGCGGCGGCACGCCCTTCTTCGCGATCGGCCGGTACCCGACATTCATCGAGTGCGCGGCCAGGCACGCCGCAATCGACACCTCGAGGTCGTCCAGGCGTGACCGGCCACCCGAGGCAGCGGTGAACGCCTGCGCCAGCCGCGGTTCCCACGACATCACCTCCAAGATCACCTCCGGCAGATCCACACGGGGCAGCATCGCGGTCGTGCGGTTGCGGAGATCGACCAGCGACGGCGGCTCCTCCACCGCCTTCACCCCGGTCAGGTGGATCTTCCCGGCATCATCCACACGGACCTCGGTGTTCACCGCCAGCCGCCCCCCGACCTCCCGATAGGCAGCGTCCAGGGCACGGGAGTGGGCGGCCAACAGCGCATCCGGATCCGCCGGCAGGCCCAGCGTGGTCAGCACCTCCGGCCTGATCGCAACCCACGCCTCGCCCTCCAGCAGCTGGGCCTGGGGGTTGCGCCAGCGAGTGGAGGCCTCAGCGTGGATCTCGCGCCTCTTCAGGTGCCGGTAGAACTGCTCCAGCACACAGAAGGTGTAGGCGTGCCGGTTCACCGCCCCACCCTCATGCTCAGGGTGACCGAACACCAGACGCTTCCACGAGCCAGTCACCACAGCCGGATCGATCAACGACGCGGGAATCAGCGGCGCGGCCAGCCGGCTGCGGTAAGACAGCACCTCCGGCAGCTTCTCCATCGCCGTCAGCACCCCGGCGCCCTCGGCGTTCGCACCGAAGGAAATCACCTGGGGCAGCAGCTTCAAGAAACCCGACACCGTGGTGTACCGGCCGACCAGCTCGGTGCGCCAGTCGTCGCCATCCGCGGCGTCGGCCGGCGGCACGTTCTCGTTCACCAGCACCAACGCGGCCTGCAGGTCCGCCCGCGACACGACCGCCTCGATCGCCTCCCACACCTCCGCCACCCGGACCTCCTCGTCCGGGTCGCCCCACCCGTCGGACTCGAACAGCGCCTCCACCGCCACCGCGAGACGAGCCGAGGCCTTCGCCAGCTTCGGATGCTTGCGGACCTTCTCCTTGTTCGCGGCCGTCTGCGCCTTGTTCAACAGCTCGGTGGCCATCAAAAGATCCAGCAGCTCCAAGGTGTCGTCGACCGACTTGGCCTCCAGGAACCGGACCGTCGCCAACAGCGTCGCCAGCCGGCGGCCATCAGGATGACGACGAAGCTGCGAGGCATCCGCGCTCATCCCGTACCGCGACAGTTCCGCCAACCGGCGCGGCGGTACGAACGCGTCGGCGCCCAGGCCGGCCATCCCCAGGGCCATCACCTCCGCGACCTGATCGAGGGCCTTGATCATCGTCGGGCCGCTGCCGCGCGGCGGCGGGCCTTTGCGCCACCGTTCCAGATCCGACCGCCGCGACCCAGGCGGGATCTCCAAGAGCTGGTTCAGCACATACCGCTGACCCACCGTCAGCAGCCCTTCCAGCACCGCCCACAGGCGGCGGGTCGTGTCGTCGCGGACCTGGGCGACCAGCCTGGCAAGGGTGCTCACGCCGGGCAGCAGCACATCCCGTTCCCGCAGCCAGCCCACCGCGTCAGTGAAGATCGCCTTCGGGCCGGCGCCGGACGTCCACGACCGGGCCGCAACCCACGCCCGCAGCTCGTCCTCGACAGCCGTGAACTCCTTCAGCCCATGCGCCAGCCGGATCTCCCACTGATGATCGAACCGTGTCTTCGTCCGCTCGCTGTATCGCTTCACACACGACGGATCAGCCACACCCAACTGCTCGGCCACAAAATCCAGCACGACCACCGGCACGTCTAAGGGATCCTCCAAAAACATCCCCACCCACCGGACCGTCACCAGCTGCAGACCGAACCCCAGCTTCATGTGATCACCACGATGCCGCTCGACCAGCGCCCGGTCCTCATCATCGAGGAAGAAGACCCGCTCCAGGTCCACCCGCGACGGCGACCCGGCGTACCGGCCATACGCCGCTGCCTCAACATCAGTCAAAAATTCCACCGGCATACGCCGCAAACTAGGACCCATCAGCCAGCAACCAACCCGCAGCCACCGAATCGTTACAAGATCTCAGCTACACGGCCACCGCAGTCGCGCTCGCCACCCACATCGGAACCGTCAGAGGCGGTAACTCCGCCTCCACCGACCCACTAACGCCACTGACCGTTCCATTGCTG
>Ga0193707_1000718_pt1 | contig 11686 bp, 9 predicted proteins | sample U3c2metaG_FD_143043 | JGI IMG/M metagenome (GOLD analysis project Ga0193707, IMG submission 143043) | Soil microbial communities from a riparian zone of the East river system, Colorado, United States - U3c2 | ecosystem: Environmental > Terrestrial > Soil > Riparian zone | place: USA: East River...
CGGCGATCGGGATTAGGCTAACTACAACTTATGACTACCGGCCGGGGGCTGTGGGCGGGTCGGCTCGGGGCTGCGGGGCGGGTAGAGCGGAGTGAAGTTGGAACACCAGGATGAGTGCTACTGGTCGAGCTTGTAGGACGGGTGGGCCACCAGTAGCCAGCCCCGTACCCCAAAAGGGTACGGGGTTTTTTCATTTACATGCTGCCGAAGCCGTTAAATGGTCCCATGTCCCGCGATGGCACTCAGTTGGTTCTTTTCGCGTCGGCAACCCACGCCCGAATTCTCGTGTCGAGCACGTCGAGCGGAAGCGCGCCCTGACTCAGGATCTGATCGTGGAATGCGCGAATGTCGAATTTTGGCCCCAGTTCCTGTTCCGCGTATTTCCGCAGCGACTTGATCTCCAGCTCCCCGCTCTTGTACGCGAGCGCCTGACCCGGCCAAACGATATAGCGGTCGACTTCAGTGGTGATGTCGTTCTCGGTCTTGGCGCTGTTCGCCTTGAAGTAGTCGATCGCCTGCTGGCGCGACCAGCCGAAGGCATGGATTCCGGTATCGATCACGAGGCGAATCGCTCGCCATATCTCGTAAGTGAGCTGTCCAAACTTCGAGTACGGATCCTTGTACAACCCCAGCTCGGGACCGAGACTCTCCGAGTAGAGGCCCCACCCTTCTACGAACGCAGTGTATCCACCGTAGCGCCGGAATTCGGGGATGCCTTCGAGCTCCTGGGAGATCGCGATCTGAAGATGATGACCAGGCACGGATTCGTGCGCGGTAAGAACTTCCATCTCCCAGATCGGTCGGGTGTCGAGCTTGTAGGTGTTGACGAAGAACTGGCCCGCGCGATGCGCCTCGGGTGAGCCGCCCTGGTAGTAAGCCGTCGTCTGCGATGGCGCTGCGTAGGACGGAATCGTCGAGACGCCGTAGGTGAGCCGCGGCAGCCTTCCAAAGAGTTTTGGCAGCTCCGGATCTATGCGCTTCGTGATGTCGCGATAACCTCGGACGAGCGCTGCGGAATCGGTATAGAAAAACTTCGGATCGGTCCGCAACATGGTGGTGAACGCGGCGAAATCACCGGTGAACCCGGTCGAGCGAATGAGACTATCCATCTGCGCGCGAATCCGCTTCACCTCCGCCAGGCCCAGATCGTGGATCTCCTGCGGAGTACGTGTAGTCGTCGTTTGAACTTTCACATTGTACGTGTACCACGCGGCCCCATCGGGAAGCGCGTTCATTCCGATACTCTCTCGTGAGCGCGGGAGATAGGTATTGGTGAGATACATCTGCAGGCGCTGGAACGCCGGACGGTCCTGCTCGTTGTACGCGCGGACCGCGTCGGCGCGAAGGCGCGCTCTGTCGCTCTCGCCGATTCCGACCGGGAATCGTGTGAAGGGAGTGAGCAGCGCACTCTTCAGCGGATCTTCCGGAATCAAATTCGCCATCTGTCCGGGCACATCGCGCAGCGTGACTCGCGGCGGTGTTATCCCGCGCTTCACCCCGCTGTCGAGCAGCGCAATCGTCTGGTCGACCACGGCCGGTAGCGCGCGCAGCCGGGCGATTATGTCGGCGTAATCCTTGACTGTCTCCGCCGGCATCGCGTCGATGGTCGAGGCGGAATATTGCGGTCCGTTCCTTTGATCGACCTGAAGAAGATCTCCCGGGAATCGCATTCCCTCTATCGATTCCTCGACGCCCCTGTTGAAAATATCGTAGCTCAATTGGTCCGGAGCGTTCAATCGTGCCCTGTTGATTGCGCCGACGACCTTGAGCTCGCTGCGCACGTCAGACCGCCGCCGGTTGATTGCGGCTGCCGAGAGATCGGTCCAGCGATCGTTTTGTCCGGGGTAACCGACGTACGTCGCGTTTTCGGGATAGGAGATGTTGACGTATTCCCAATCGAGATCGAACAAACGACGCAGCTTCGCACTGTCACTGAGTCCAGTCGCCGTTGCGAGTGCGGCGAAGCGTGGCGAGAAATCCTGTCGAGCGCCTGGCTGGGCGGTAAGCATCGCCGGACTCAGGAGGAGAATCGAAAACGAGAGGAAAGCTGAGTGGCGCCGCAGTCGCACCGACATTCTGGTCTCCGTATTGGACGCTAACTACAACTTATGACTACCGGCCGGGGGCTGCGAGCCGAGCCGGCCTGGGGCTCCGAGCGGGCTGTTTGGTCGCGCGAGCCGGCGCAGGGGGCGTGCGAATAGTATCGCCAAACCACTTGAATACTGTCCCCGATGCAAGTGTCCACAGAGGAACAGCCCGCACGCAGCCCCAAGCCGGCTCGGCCCACAGCCCACGGCCGGTAGTCATACTTTCGTAGTTAGCCCGGCCGGTAGTCATACTTTCGTAGTTAGCCCGGCCGGTAGTCATACGTTGCGGTTAAAAACGTAGTCAGTCGTGGATACCAGAGATGCGTCGGCACCGACGTATTCTCTCGTGCCCTTCGGTTTGACGGCCTGAATCAATACATTGATTCACGACCATGTACAAACTGGAAGGCGATACCTCACCGCTCGGCGATTTTACCACTCGGCCGCGCGTAATAACCATCAGCTTGATGGCGATCGTCATCGGAGTCGTCGGCGCCTATGTCGCCCTCGCACTTCTCAAGCTGATCGGACTCTTCACCAATCTCTTCTTCTTCCAGCGCTGGAGCACCGCGCTGGTGTCGCCGGCCGGCAACACGCTTGGCGCCTTCGAGGTGGTCGTACCCGTGATCGGCGCGCTCATCATCGGCGTGATGGCCCGCTATGGGTCCGAGCGGATCCGCGGCCACGGAATTCCCGAGGCGATCGAAGCCATTCTGATCAACGGCAGCCGCATCGACCCCAAGGTTGCCGTTCTGAAGCCGATTTCCTCGGCGATATCGATCGGATCCGGCGGCCCGTTCGGCGCCGAGGGACCGATCATCATGACGGGTGGCGCGGTAGGCTCGTTGATCGCGCAGTTCTTTCACCTGACCGCCACCGAGCGAAAGACGCTGCTCGTCGCGGGCGCGGCCGCCGGGATGTCGGCGACGTTTGCCGCGCCGGTTGCATCGGTGCTCCTCGCGGTGGAACTGCTGCTGTTCGAATGGAAGCCGCGCAGCATGATCCCTGTCGCGCTTGCCGCCGCGACAGCCGCGGCAGCACGCAGGTACATCATGGGGATGGGGCCGCTGTTTCCGGTTCCCGCGCACGCCGCGTTCATCGGCCCCGCCGGACTCGCGGGTTGTGTGCTGGCGGGCGTGTTGGCCGGAGGTCTTTCCGCGCTCCTCACGCTCGCCGTTTATGCGTCCGAAGATTCCTTTGCGAAGCTGCCGATCCACTGGATGTGGTGGCCGGCGATCGGCGGCCTGGTGATCGGCATCGGCGGTCTCATATGTCCGCAGGCACTGGGCGTCGGCTATGACACGATCGGTTCGATGCTGCAGGGGACGATCACTCTGCGTCTGATCATCCTCATCCTCATCGTCAAATCCATCATCTGGTCGGTGTCACTTGGGTCGGGCACGTCGGGAGGTGTGCTCGCGCCGCTACTCATGATGGGCGGCGCGCTCGGAGGTCTCGAGGCGCTGGTGCTACCGGCCGAGGGAGCAGGATTCTGGGCGCTCGTGAGCATGGGTGCGATACTCGGTGGGACGATGCGGTCGCCGTTTACGGGCGTGATATTCATGCTCGAGCTGACCCATGATGTGAATATGCTGCTGCCGCTCCTGGTTGCGGTGACGATAGCGCACGGTTTCACGGTGCTCTTCCTGCGCCGCTCCATCCTGACGGAGAAGGTGGCGCGCCGCGGGTTCCATTTGAGTCGCGAGTACGCGGTCGATCCCCTCGAGATTCTCTTCGCCAAGGAGGTCATGAGGTCCAACATCGTGACACTCCCTCGGAGCGCGCCGTCCGATCTGCTGGTGGAATCCCTGCGAGTCGATCCAAAGAAGGGCCCGCAGCGGTTGTTCCCCATAGTCGATGGATCGCAACGCGTGATCGGCGTGGTCACTCGCGTGGACCTGCAACGATTGATAGACGAGGGACCGGCGGTCGCCAGTGCGCAATTCTCGACGATCATCCGCTCGACACCGACGGTGGCGTACCCCGATGAGCCGCTTCGCGTAGTGGTGCACCGCATGGCTCACACCGGGCTTACGCGTTTCCCGGTCGTGGCGCGAAGCGCCGGTCGTGAGCTGCTCGGACTGATTGCTCTCGACGATTTGCTGCGAGCCCGTTTTCTGAATCTCGAGGCCGAGCGCAACCGGGAGCGTGTGCTCCGGGTGCGGGTTCCGTTCGCATTCGGTTTTCTCAACCGGGATGGCGGGGATGCAACCGACGAGGCGGAGGAGGACGACGGTCTTTAGGGAAGACTCGCGGCCTTTCCGGCACCTGCGTCATGCGCTCGCCGCGCCCGGCAGAACTTCCTTGGCGTTGACGAACGTCATCATCCGGCGCAGCGATCGTCCCACGTCCTCGATCCGATGTTTCGTTTCCGCCGATCGCGTGCGCTTGAAGCGAGGCAGCCCCGAGTCGTTCTCCGCGATCCACTCGCGCGCGAAGGATCCGTCGCGGATGTTGGACAGCAGCTCCCGCATCACCTCGCGCGTGCGGTCGTCGACGATGCGCGGGCCCGCCACGTAGTCGCCGTACTCGGCGGTGTCGGACACCGAGTAGCGCATGTAGCTCAGCCCGCCCTGGTACATGAGATCGACGATCAGCTTTAGCTCGTGCATACACTCGAAGTAGGCAACTTCGGGTTGGTAACCCGCGTCGACCAGAGTGTCGAATCCCGCCTTCACCAGAGCGGAGACTCCGCCGCACAGCACCGCCTGCTCGCCGAACAGATCGGTCTCTGTTTCCTCCTCGAAGGTCGTGATCAGCGCGCCGGCGCGAGTGGTGCCGAGCGCTTTGGCGTAGGCGAGGGCATCGTCGAGCGCGTGTCCCGATGAATCCTGATGCACGGCCACCAGCGCCGGCACACCACCACCCTGCTCGAACACTTCGCGCACGCGGTGTCCCGGCGCCTTGGGCGCAACCATGGTGACATCCACGCCTTCAGGCGGGGTTATCTGGCCGAACCTGATGTTAAATCCGTGGGCGAACATCAGCGTATTGCCGCGGTTCAGGTGAGGCTGAACATGATCGCAGTAGATGCGCGCCTGCCCCGTGTCGGGAGTGAGGATCATTATGATCTGCGATTGGGCGGCCGCGTCGTCGACACTCGCGACGGCAACTCCGGCTGCCTTTGCGGCGGCACGACTCCCTGAATCCTCGCGCAATCCGACGACGACATCGACTCCACTGTCTCTAAGGTTCAGCGCGTGTGCGTGTCCCTGGCTGCCATAGCCGATGATCGCCACTCGCCGTCCGTTGAGACGGCCTACATCCGCATCTGCATCGTAAAAGAGTTTGGTCATGATTTCCTCAGGAGATTCCGTCGGCTTGCGACCACCAGACGCGGCTGGCATCCTCGGCCGCCGCGACGTTCACGCGTGGCGTCGGACCGCCGAGCGCCATCGCCAGGCTTCCCGATCGCATCGTCTCGCACGCGCCGATTGCCATGACCCGCGCGATCATTTCTCCGAGTCGATCGGGTGTATCCGTCATCTCGACGACGACGGTCTGCGGAGAGCTCCCGACGATTCTTGCGCCGAAGCCGTCCGCCACGGTCCTGATCTCCTCGCGCCGCGGCTCGGGCGCGTGAACTTTCACCAGCGCCGTCTCTCGCACCACGTACTCTGCATTCGTCACGTCTGTCACCTCCAGTACCTCGATTAATCGGTTGAGTTGTTTGATGGTCTGCTCGGCGGAATCCGTATCGACGAGCACCGTCGTGCGCTTTACGCCCGGTGTCTCGCTGTCGCCGACAGCGATGCTGTGGAGACCAAGTCCGCGCCCGCGCAGCAGGCCGAGCACGCGGTTCAGCGCGCCCGGTCGATCCTCGACGAGTGCGATCAGGGTGTGCCTCATGCGGGCGCTTCGCGTGTAATCATCTCGCCGATGCTCAGTCCGGGCGGCACGAGGGGAAATACATTCGCCTCACGCTCGACTCTGAAGTCGAGCACCACCGATCCGTCGTGATTCCAGGCGACGCGTATCGCCTCTTCCGCATCCTCGATGTGTTCGACCGTGAAGCTTCGCAGGCCGTAAGCCTCTGCCAGCGCAGCGAAGCTTGGACCCGTGAGAGGGGTGCCGCTGTAGCGCCGTCCTTCGAAGAGCTGCTGCCACTGCCTGACCATGCCGAGGTAGCCGTTGTTCACGATCGCGATCTTGACGTTCCTGATTCCCTCCTGACCGATCGTCGCCAGCTCCTGATTCGTCATCTGGAATCCTCCGTCGCCGACGATCGCCCAGATCGTCTCGTCCGGGTGCGCGATCGCAGCTCCCATCGCAGCCGGCACGGCGAAGCCCATGGTCCCCGCGCCACCGCTCGTGATGTGAGTGCGCGGCCGCCGCCATTCGATTAGCTGCGCAGCCCACATCTGGTGCTGGCCGACATCGGTGATGACGCGATATCCGCCGCGTTGGTTGAGCGCGGCGTTGAGAGCCGCATAGACGTCGTGCGGCATCAGCTGTGGTGTATCCGGTCTGCGGAGATACGGCTGGCGGTGCTGGTGAGTGGCCTGGGTGTCCCGGATGTTGCGGAGCCAGATGGCAGCGTCGCGTGGCGGGATCTGATCGAGCAGCGCGCACAGAGCAGTGCGCGCGTCTCCGATGATCGCCACGGCGACCTTTATATTCTTGCCGATCTCCGACGGATCGATGTCGACGTGGATGCTGAGGAGCACATCGCACTCCTGAATCGCGCGGTTCACGTGAACCCAGCCGTGCATCCCGGGCATCCCGATGCTGAGCGGATGATCTTCCGGAAAGGCGCCGATGCCGTGCAGCGTCGTTACCACGGGTATGCCGGTTCGTTCGGCGAGCGTGCGCAGCTCATTGGCGGCGCCCGAAATGATGACGCCCTGGCCGGCCAGAATGAGAGGCTTGCTCGCCCCCGCCAGGAGACGCGCAGCTTCGCGGATCGCGCGCGGGTCGAGTCCGACCGGAGCGCCAAATCCGGGGACATTGAGCGTCACGTTCCAATCCGGCACGAGACGCGCCTGCTGCGCGTCCTTGGTGACGTCGATCAGCACTGGCCCAGGCCGGCCGGTGCGCGCGATGTGAAACGCCTCATGGAAAACACTCGGCAGATCCGCGGCGCGACTCACCCGATAGTTGTGCTTCGTGATCGGGAGCGTGATGCCGGTTATGTCGGTCTCCTGAAACGCATCTTTCCCCAGCACGGCGCTCGACACCTGACCGGTGATCGCGACGATGGGAGTGCTATCCATCCACGCGTTGGCGATTGGAGTGACGAGGTTCGTCGCGCCCGGTCCGCTCGTTGCGACACAGACGCCGGTCTTCCCGGTGGAGCGCGCGTAACCTTCCGCGGCGTGACCTGCGCCCTGCTCGTGGCGACACAGCACGTGCCGAAGACGATCGCGATACTCCCACATCGCGTGATAGAAGGGCATGATCGCGCCGCCGGGGATGCCGAACATGACCTCGACATTCTCGCGGACGAGTGCTTCGCACATCACCTGAGCGCCGGTGCGCTCCGCGGGAGGCGGGACGCGGGAGGCGGGCAACGTCATGCCGTCGGGGGTCATGCGGTCACACCAGCCTTCGGCCTGTACAGTTCGCGAGTCGAGTGCGTGACCGCGTCGATCGCGGCGCCCGTCGAGTGAGTGATCGCCTGGATCGCTACGCCGGTTGATTCGTTTGTCGTCTCGACGCCGTTGCGCGCGTGTGGCGTTTCGAGCACCGCGCCGCGCCCGGCGTTCGTAACCATCGCCGCGTAGCGCGACAGCCAGCCGCGCGTGTAGCGGGGCGCCGGAGCAGACCATTGTGCGCGGCGGGAGCGGAGCTCCGCCGGATCCAGCTCGACATCCAGTTTGCGCTCGGGCAGATCGATACAGACCATGTCGCCATCACGTATCAGACCGATCGGCCCGCCCTCGGCGGATTCTGGCGATACGTGGCCGATGCACAGCCCGCGCGTGCCGCCCGAGAATCGTCCGTCGGTCAGCAGCGCCACCTCACCGCCAATGGACATTCCCTTGAGCATGCTCGTGAGCGACAGCATCTCGCGCATTCCCGGACCGCCACGCGGACCTTCTCCCCGCACCACGACGACTTCGCCGGATCGGATGCTGTTGAGACGCACCGCCGCGATCGCCGACTCTTCATCCTCAAAGACTCGCGCGGGACCGCGGAACGTGAGCTCGTGGTGCTCGACAGCGCCGATCTTTATCACCGCGCCGTCGGGCGCGAGATTGCCGAATAGCACGCACAGCGACCCGCGCGCGGAATGCGGTTCGGTGATTGGCCGGATGCACTGCTGGTCGAGATTCCGGACATCCCCGATGTTTTCGCCGACCGTCTTCCCGGTGACGGTGAGCGCGTCGAGGCAGAGCGTTCCGGGTTTCTGCGCCAGCTCCTTGAGTAGCGCGGGTACGCCACCGGCGGCGTCGACATCCTGGATGTGCCATTGCCGATTTCCGTCCCACGCCGGCGATACTTTCGCCAGATGCGGCACGCGTTCGGCGACATCGTTGAATCGCGCCAGCGGATATTCGACCCCCGCTTCGTGCGCGACGGCGATGACGTGCAGCAGAGTGTTGGTGGATCCGCCCATCGCGACGTCGAGAGCAACTGCGTTGTCGATGGCATCGGCGGTGACGATGTCGCGGAAGCGGATGCCCTGACGGAGGAGCTCGAGCAGCTGGTGCGCGGCGGCGCGAGCCAGCTCGTGCCGTTTGGGTGACACCGCGAGAATTGTCCCGTTGCCGGGCAGCGCGATGCCCAATGCTTCGCAGAGGCAGTTCATGGAGTTGGCTGTGAACATGCCGCTACAGCTTCCGCAGGTTGGACAGCCAGCGATCTCCAGCTCCTCGAGACGCGTGTCGTCGATCGTGCCCGACGCGCGCGCGCCGACTGCCTCGAACACCGAGATCAGATCGACTTTCTGTCCACTCCGATCCACCCCGGCAGCCATCGGTCCGCCGGAAATGAAGATCGTGGGGATGTTCGCGCGCGCGGCGCCCATCAACATTCCCGGCACGATTTTGTCGCAATTCGGGATGCAGATCATCGCGTCGAAGCAATGCGCCTGCACCATCGTCTCCACCGAATCGGCGATCAACTCGCGCGAGGGGAGCGAGTAGCGCATTCCCTCGTGCCCCATCGCGATGCCGTCGTCCACGCCGATGGTGTTGAACTCGAATGGAATTCCGCCCGCCGCGCGCACGGCGTCCTTCACCACTCGGCCGAACTCCTGGAGGTGAACGTGGCCGGGGATGATGTCCACGTAGGAGTTGCACACCGCGATGAACGGCTTGTCGAAGTCACCGCGGTCGCGAATCTGACCGGTGGCGCGCAGCAGACTCCGGTGCGGCGCGCGCTCGAACCCCTTCTTGATGGTATCGGATCGCATTACGATTTTTTTGTTGGGGTCGGAGGCATGAACGACATAAAAAGCCGAAGGGCCTCTTCCCGTCGTGCGGGAGAGGCCCTTTCGATTGCCACCGAGCGCCTCTCCCGTTCGCGGGAAGAGGCGTGAAGTCTGCGTTACATACTTGCTAGACCAGTTCTCTTCCAATTGCCGATAAGCCCTACCCCAATAAGGAGGAGGGACAGAATAAGGGTGAGAAGGAGCTGGCTGTTGCGGATCACGATCTTAATTTTCCCGTTGTTGTGTGAAGTCGATCTGTCGCGCAGCATAACTCCGGTTCGACAAGTCTGTCAAGAGTCTCTGCCTCGTTGAGCTTCGGAAGGATCTCTCCTGCAATACGCCGGCAACGACTTCAAGCGAGCTTCCGATTGCCTCTAGCGCCACTCCAACGTGATAAATCAGATCCGCGGCCTCTTCGCTGGCACGAGCGGCGTCTCCATCGGCGCATGCAGCAATGAGCTCCGCGCTCTCTTCCCCGATTTTCTTGAGACGCAGATTGCGGTCGGCGAGCAGCTCCTGCGTATAGCTTCGCGATTTCTTCTGATGCTCGGGCGATACCGACTCGACGTCATCCCCGGATTCCTCCTTCACCGTGGCATGGCGCGCTGAGATTGTCGCCGCCAGCGCCGACCAGACGTTCGGCGCAGCGCCATCGTCGAAGCACGAAACCGCGCCGGTGTGGCACGCGGGTCCGGCAGAGACAACGCGGGCAAGCAGAGTGTCGCCGTCGCAATCAAGCGTGAGGGACACGACTCTCTGCACGTTGCCGCTGGTTGCGCCCTTTCGCCACAGGCCGCGTGTTCGCGAGCGGTAGTGCATCTCCCCCGTCTCGATTGTGCGCTCGAGCGCTTCCCTGTCCGCGTTCGCCACCATCAGAACTCTGCCGCTCGCCGCGTCCTGCGTCACGACGACGACGGTTCCTTTGACCTCGTCAAACCGCACTGCGTCGAGATCCAAAGGCGCGCTCATGAACCCGCTCCAACTGAGGCAGTCACGGACGACGGGGCGAGAATCTCCCGTACGATCGTCGCAAGCTCTGCGTTGGTCGCGATCGCGTCTCCACCAAACGCCGTCGGCCTGCCCTGCCAATCCGTAAACGCACCGCCCGCCTCGGTGATGACGGGCATCAGAGCCGCGCCGTCCCAATCCGCGATCACATCGTCGACCATGATCTCGGCACGGCCGGTGGCGACAAGAAGGTAGCCGTAGCAATCTCCCCACGTCCGCATTGTCCGCACGCCATCCTGCAGGCGCATCCAGCGCTCGCGCCTCGCCGCATCGCGCATGAAGCGCGCGTCCGTCGTGACAAGGCGTGCGTCGGCAATATCCGCGACTGTGGACACGCGCGCCCGTGATCCGTTCCACCAGCATCCTTCGCCCCGAGCCGCAACTACGATCTCGTCGAGCGCGGGAAAATACGCCGCCCCGGCGATCACACTCTCCCCTTCGGCGACCGCTACGAGCGTTCCCCAGAGCGGGACCGTCTGCAGAAACGTATACGTTCCATCAATCGGATCGAGGATCCATCGTCGCGACGCACCCGAGCGCACCGGTGGCAGCTCTTCGCCGATCATTCCGTCGTCCGGAAATCGCAGCTCGATCCACTCCCTCGCCGCCTGTTCCGCCCTGATGTCGGCAACGCTTACTGGCGATCCGTCCTCCTTCATGCGGGTGTCCGGATTGTTGCCGTAGTAGCTCCGCGCGATGTCACCCGCAATGCGGGCGACTTCCGCGACCGCGTCCATGTAGATGCCGAGACCGGTCACGCAGCCGTCCTCACTGGAATTCTGGCTGCTTGCAGTGTCGATTTCAGGCTGCGGATATCCGTCGTAGCGTCGTGCAGAATTCCCGCCAGGAGCGCCGCGTCGGCGCCGCCGCGGACAAAGGCGTCAACGACGTCTCGAGCGGTTCCCGCACCGCCCGATGCGACGATTGGCACCGCAACCACAGCCGCTACCGCCGACAGCAATTCGATGTCGTAGCCCGAGCGAGATCCGTCACGATCGATGCTTGTCAGAAGGATCTCGCCGGCGCCGAGCTCCGCGCACCGTTTCGCCCATTGAATGGCGTCCAATCCCGTCGGCTGCTTCCCCCCATTCACGTAGACTTCCCAGCTCTCGCCCCTTCTCAGAGCGTCGATGCTCGCAACCACGCACTGCGATCCGAATCGACTGGCCGCGTGCGCCAACACCTCCGGGTGCCGAACGGCAGCAGAGTTGACCGC
>Ga0193707_1000719_pt1 | contig 11683 bp, 7 predicted proteins | sample U3c2metaG_FD_143043 | JGI IMG/M metagenome (GOLD analysis project Ga0193707, IMG submission 143043) | Soil microbial communities from a riparian zone of the East river system, Colorado, United States - U3c2 | ecosystem: Environmental > Terrestrial > Soil > Riparian zone | place: USA: East River...
ACAACGAAGCGATGCGCAAGATACGCGGCAACGAGATCTCGATGATTTTTCAAGAGCCGATGACGTCGCTCAATCCGGTCTTCACGGTTGGCAACCAGATCGGCGAGGCGATCAAACTGCACCAAGGATTAGGCAAACGAGAAACCCGGCAAAAAACCATTGAGATGCTGCGTCTGGTCAAGATCGCCGATCCGGAGTCGCGCGTCGATGCCTATCCGCATCAGCTGAGCGGCGGCATGCGCCAGCGCGTCATGATCGCCATGGCGTTATCGTGCAATCCGAGTCTGTTGATCGCCGACGAGCCGACGACGGCGTTGGACGTTACGATCCAAGCACAGATTCTCGATCTGATGAAAGAGCTGCAGCAGAAGATCGGCGGCATGGCGCTGTTGCTGATTACCCACGACCTCGGCGTGGTTGCCGAGCAAGCCGACGAAGTCGCGATCATGTACGCGGGCAAGATCGTCGAACGAGCGAACACCAAAGCGATCTTCAGCCATCCTTTTCATCCTTACACGGTGGGATTGTTGAACTCGCTGCCTGGCGCCACCGGACAAAAGAAAAAACGACTGGATGCGATACCGGGCGTAGTGCCGAATCCGTTGCGTCTTCCGAGCGGCTGCCGTTTCCGCGACCGCTGTCCCAGGGCCGCAGATCTGTGCGCGCAATCGGAGCCCGAGCTGGTGGAGAAAGAGCTGGATCACACGGTCGCATGTCACTTTCCGCACACAGAAACACGAGAGCAACCGAGAATCGAAGCTTGAGGATGGAAGATTGCGTTTGTCGATTATCGAGCCAATTCCGGCAGTAAACTTGTTGATATGAGCCTGTTAGAAATCCGCGATCTAAAAAAACACTTTCCCGTCGGCGAGGGCTTGTTCTCGCGCAACAAGGGCAGCCTTAAAGCCGTCGACGGCGTTAACTTGACGGTGAACGAAGGCGAAACTTTAGGCTTGGTCGGCGAGTCGGGCTGCGGCAAATCCACTTTGGGTCGAACGATTCTCAGGCTTATCGAGCCGACCAGCGGCGAAGTAATCTTCCACGGCAAGAATCTGCTGGCGCTGTCGGCGCGCGAGCTGCGCGACACGCGCCGCGAGATGCAGATTATTTTCCAAGATCCCTATGCTTCGCTCAATCCGCGCATGCGCGTCGGCGATATCGTCGGCGAAGGGCTGGAAATCCATAAGCTCGCCAAAGGCAAGGCCAAACGCGACCGGGTGATGGAGCTGCTGCATCAAGTTGGTTTGCGCGAAGATCATTACCCGCGTTACCCGCATGAGTTCAGCGGCGGCCAGCGCCAGCGCATCGGCATTGCCCGGGCGCTCGCGGTCAGCCCCAAGTTCATCGTATGTGATGAGCCCGTGTCATCACTCGACGTTTCGATCCAGGCGCAGATTATCAACCTCCTGCAGGAGCTGCAGGAGAAAATGCATCTCACCTACTTATTCATTTCTCACGATCTGCGCGTGGTCGAGCATATCAGCCACCGGGTGGCGATCATGTATCTGGGTAAGATCGTCGAGATCGCCAATAGCGAGACGATTTACCGCGACGCCAAACATCCGTATACACGGGCGTTGTTGTCCGCTGTGCCGATGCCCGACACCGCGCGCAAGAAAGAACGCATCGTGCTCGAAGGCGACGTCCCCAGTCCGGTCAACCCGCCACCGGGCTGCACCTTTCATCCGCGCTGCTCCTACCGTGAAACGCTCTGCAGTCAAACCGAGCCGCCGTTGGATTTTGACGCGGACGGCCACGGCGTGGCTTGCCATGTGTTCGGTCCGATCAAACGGACCTAAGAGTCGTGCCACTGGGTTCCAGCGAATCCATCAAGCTTCATCCCCGCCCTGAGTCGATGCGTGCACGGCGGCAACTCGCGGAACCCTAACCGCAAGCGGCTTCAACCCCCGATCACAGCCTTCTGTGTGACACATCGCGCTCGGAAGGGCCGATCCCGAATTCGCACCTTCGACTTCTATGAAGATCTGCCGGCGCGGGAAGCCGCACCGCAGGCAGCGGGGGCGTGCTATTTCTCGAGTTACCTCTTCTTTGCAGTTGAATTAGGCGCCGCCGATGGTAGAATGACGCCAGTATTTGACAACGCGTAAATATGATTTCCTGAAGGCCTCTCGGGAGCGATTCCGAGGGGTTTTTATTTTGCCCAGGAGTTGAGGTTATGGCAGATGCAAGCGTCCCGATGACCAGCAAGGGTTATCAGTTCTTGGTAGAGGAGCTAAAACGGCTCAAGAGCGTCGAGCGGCCTAAAAATGTCCGCGAAATCGAAGAGGCGCGCGAACATGGCGATCTTTCTGAAAACGCTGAATTTCACGCGGCTAAGGAACGGCAATCGCTGCTCGACCTGCAGATCCGTGAGATCGAGGACAAAGTCGCTCGAGCTCAGGTGATCGAGGTTTCCAAACTCGCCGGCGACAAAGTGGTGTTCGGCGCAACGGTGTCCCTCGCCGATGGTGATACGGGCGACAAGGTGGTATACCAAATCGTCGGCGATCATGAGGCGGAACCGAAGAACGGAAAAATTTCAATCAGTTCTCCTATTGCCCGAGCTTTGATCGGCAAGAGCGAAGGGGACGAAGTTCAGGTCCGCACCCCCACGGGCGTTCGTACTTTCGATATTCTCAGCGTGGAATATACCGATTAGGTCGCCGCTGCCGGTGGGGCGGGCCTATCTGGAAAGGAAGCATGTCCTTTTCAGCCCGAGAGGCTGCCCAAGAGCGTTACGCGCGACCGCGATGTAGCGCGCCGGCTCTGCTCCTTAATTATTTCACGCCAAAGGCTAGCCTATGCCGGCGCAAAAATGCGGTCGGCATGCATTTCCTAATTCTTTTTGCTTATCTTCTTCTTCCGGCACTGGCGCGGGCGACGATCGTGATCGAGCCGCGAGTCGGTTTTCACGGTGTTTTTCAACTCGGACGTCCGTTTCCATTGGAGATCGAACTCAGCAACACGGGCCGTCTCGCCGAAGGGAAGCTTGAGGTCCGGGTGTGGAAAGGCGGGGCCACCAAAGGCGGAGCGCCTTATCTGGTCAATTACCAGCGCGCGGTCTTTCTCGCGGCGCAAGCCCGCAAGACCGTACAGCTCACCATCGATCCGGATTTTATCAGCAGACCGGTCAAGATCACTTTTTCCGCCGCTGACGTTGCGGTTTCACGGGAACTGGATTTGCGCCGCTTTTTTTCCCCTGCGCCGGTGCTTTTGTTCATGAGTGAAAGCGGTTCGCTGCCGCCGCTCGCCTTGGCAACTTCGTCGCAAAGCCGGCTCGTGTCACTTGCACCCGAAGAATTGGCGGCTGACTCACGAGCTTTGCTCGGCGTTTCGCACGTGATCCTCTACGACCAATCCCTGCGCGAACTGTCGCGGGCGCAGCTCCTGGCGCTCGATACGTGGCTCACGGCGGGTGGCCGGATGATCATCTTCGGCAGTCTTCGCTACGCGCTCTATCAGGAGCCGGCGCTCAGCCGATTCTTGCCTGTGCGGGTGACCGGGGTAAAGCAAATCTCGTTCGTGCCCAATGTTGCCAAGGGCGAGCGCGCGGCTGCTATCGCCGGCGTTTGGACGCAAACCTCATCCGTCGTCGCCGGCAAGGCGCTCGCAGACACCGCCGGTATTCCTTGGCTGGTGGAAGCAAGCCGCGGCCGCGGCCGCATCTTGTACGTTGCTCTCGACGTGGGCCGGCCGCCGCTCTCCCAATGGGCCGGCCTGCCGCGATTTTTACAAAGTCTAATCGCACCCACCGGCGCTGAGGAGCCGGCGCCGAGGACCGAGTGGAACGACGCGGTTTTCAACCAGCTCATCGCCAGCCCTTCGTTCATCTCGACCTACGTGCCTTCCGGATCGTTGTTCGTGGCCATGGTAGGCTATCTTGTCGCGATTGGCGTGATCGCCTGGCTGTGGCAGCGCCGGCGGTTCGCGCCGGTAAAATTGCTCAGCGGACTAGTCACGATTGTTCTCGGCGGTACGGTCGCCGGCTACTATCATTTCAGCCGCGGCGGTAATGTCCCGGACGGCGTGCTCTTAAGCTCCACTGTGCTCGAAAGCAGCGGCGATGGCTTCGTCGACGCGCAAGCGAATCTGGCCTTGTTTTCAACCCAGCTCCGGCGCTACGACTTGCAGATGGCGCGCGGCTGGATTGAACTCACTCCCGTAGCTACCCGTATGCGGGACGCCGCCGAGCAAGCCGTGGTGACCGAAGATAGCGGCGGCGAGAGCCGCTATCAGCTGCCGCTGCGCGAGTGGGACTACCGGCTTTTCCGCATGCGCCGAGTCGATCGTTTTCCGTTGCGCGTAGAGTTCGAGGCCCAAGGCGACCGATTGATCATGCAAGTTGAGAACCGCAGCGCCAAGGATCTGTCCAATTGTTGGCTGTTGGTGCCTGGGCAACGTTTCGATTTGGGCGCGCTTCCGCGCGGTACCAGTTGGCGCAAGAGTTTCCCGCTAACGAGCGCGAAGGCAAAGGACGACGGCGCTCTCAATCGCGTTGATCCGGTCAGCTTTCGCGAAGTCACCTTCCCGGACAAGATCCGCGATATCCTTTTTCACTCGTCGATGTTCCCGCGCGACGGCGATGCCCGGTGGGCGGGCGGGGCGGCGGTATTTTTCGGATGGGTGAAAGATCCCGAGCCACGCGTCCGGGTCGACGATCCACGCATTCAAGCGCAGGACTATGCGCTTTTCCGAGTGATCTTTCCGCTCGCGGGAGGCGAGGACGAATGAGGGAAAATCCGGTTTGGCGCGAAAGCATCGAGGTGTATTTCGGCGAAGGGCATGGCTTCGCAGTGTACTTCTATCTGCTGATCATTCTTGCTCCCGTCGAGTTCCTCGCCTTGTATATTCCATCTCTGGACGCCCAGCGATGGAGCGGTTCGGCGAGCCTGTTTAAAGTCTCGGCAGTGACGGCGCTGTTGCTCGTTGTCTATTTCGCACTGCGAGTGGCCAATCAAGAATTTGCCCCGTGGCGTTTCAAATCGCTAAAAATTTGGCTGCGTGACCAAGGTCTGGCGATTGCAACGATAAGGCGCGCCCAAGTCAATTTCCTGTTCACCCACATCGGCTTGTCGCTGCTGCTTTGCGCGCCGTTTTTGGTTTGGGCCGGAGCGATTGCCCGCACGCCGCTATCGAATATCGCCGTGACCTTTTTGCTCTTGCCGTTTTACGCGGTGAATTACGGTGTGTGGGGCCTGATGACCCTGGCGTTCTGGGAACGTCGTCTGGAAAGCCGGCAGGTTTTTATTCGCTGTTTTTTTACCTGCTTGGTGATCCTCTCGGCGTTGTTCTATTTGCCCTTGAACCCGGTGGCGTTCTTGCTCGCTTTTCTGAGCCGCGAGGAGTTGCAGCCGCTTAGGATATTTGGCATGCAATTGCCGGGAACTTTTACGCACTTGGCTTTTCACGTCTCGCTCGGCGCTACAGGGTACAGTCTTTACCGTAGGGCGCTTAGACGCGAACTGCTGCCGTGAGCAAGGGCATGGAAATCCTCGAGAACAAACTTGCCGATCTGCTGGGCTGGGAGCGCCGCAAACGGCGCGAGCAGACGCTCGTCGCGGTATCCTGCTACGCCATCGCACTGGCGATCTTTGTTTTTCCGCTGCACGACTACCTGCCCAGGGAGTGGCTGCGCTGGGTGACTCCCGCCGTGTTGTTTGCCGGGCTCGCGCCATGGTTTTTCTATCGCGCGCGTTGGCGCGGCGCAGACGCGGCGCGGGCGCTGGTTCGCTTGGACAAGACGCTTAAGCTCGACGAGCTCGCGGTCACAGCTTGGGAGTTATCCGGGCGGCCAGAGACCGAACCCGCCTCGCTCTTCGTCTTGAAACAAGCTCAAGAAAAACTTCGTGCGGTCGAGCCGCGCGCATTATTGCCGCGACGTTGGAGCTGGCCGGCGTATGTCGCGGCGCCTTTATTTGCGCTCTGGTTCGCGCTCGTCTGGCTCGGTGTCGATCGGCAGAATTTTGATCAAGGGCGCCATTTGGGACCGCCAACTTTGGCGCATAAGCTTCGCGACTTTTCCCGCGACCTCCAAGACAAGGCCAGGGATCAAGGATTGCCCGACACGTTAAAGTTGAGCCAGGAACTCGAGAAAACCGCCCAGAAGAATATCGAAGCCAAAACCGCCGACGAGTCGTTTAAGAAGGAATTGGCCGGAGCCGCCAAAAAATTCGAAGCGGCGGCCAAGTCGGGCGCGGAAAAAAATTCCTTCTCGACGGCTGAAAGCGAACAAAGCCTCAAGGATCTGAAAGCCGAGGTGGAGGCGATGCGTGACTTGCTGCAGCTCCCCGACGGAGTCAAAGGAACTCAGGAGTTGGGGCAGCGCTGGACGGAAAGGTTAGCGGACTTGCCGCAGCTCAAACGGCAATTCGATAAAGCCTCGCGCGACGGCCGAAGCCCGGGTCAGAACGAGGTTAAATCGTTTCTCGACCAGCTGGACCGACAGGTCAGCGGGGAGCTGGACCGCCGGTCGCTCATCGATGCGCAACAATACCTCGAACAGATGATGCGGCAAGGGCAGGGCGAGAAGGGTGAGAATTACGCCCGCAGCGGCGCAAAAGGCGAACCAGACCTGACCGACGACGGCGCCAAGGAAAAAACGCATAGCAATTTGCCGGGCAAGGAACCGGGAAAACGAGATGACGATTTCCGTTCGCTGCCGGAGTTTCGCGGCGGCGCATCGACTCAAGTCAAAGGCTTGCTCGGCGAGGGAGACAGCAGCGCTTTGATGCTCAAAGGCAAACCGACGCCGGGTAAGAGCGGCTTGTCGCAGGCGGAGATCGTCGCATCCTACCGTCGGCAGGCGGAGCAAGATCTCAATTCCGAGCGCGTGCCGGAAGGGCTCAAAGAGACCATTAAAAATTATTTTCTGTCATTGGGCGGCAGTGAGGACAAAAAATGAGCACGAGCCTTTGGGGTGATGGAGTATTGGAGTGTTGGGAATCAAACCCATCATCCCAACACTCCATCACTCCAGTACTCCAAGCTCCGCCAGGAGTCGCAACATGCAATCGGTAACGGAAATTGAACAGCGCATCGTCAGCGCTCGACGCACTTTTGATGAGCTGCGCGCCGAAATGGCGCGGGTTATCGTCGGCCACGAAGAATTGATCGAACATGTTTTCATCGCCCTCGTCTGCGGCGGCCATTGCTTGCTCGAGGGCGTGCCCGGGTTGGGCAAAACCCTGATGGTGCGCAGCCTGGGCGAGTGTCTGAGCTTGAGCTTTTCGCGTATTCAGTTCACTCCCGATCTGATGCCCGCGGATATCACCGGCACGAACATGCTCACCGACGACCCTTCGGGTCGCAAAATTTTCGAGTTCCAGAGCGGCCCGGTGTTCGCCCACATCGTCCTCGCCGATGAAATCAATCGCGCCACGCCGAAGACGCAATCGGCGCTATTGGAAGCGATGCAGGAGCAGAGTGTCACGGTGGGCGGCAAGGTCCATCGTTTGGATAATCCGTTCATGGTGTTGGCGACGCAGAATCCCATCGAAATGGAGGGCACCTATCCGCTCCCCGAAGCGCAAGTAGACCGGTTTTTCTTCAAGTTACTGCTGCAGTTTCCCAGCCGCGCAGAGCTGGGGAGGATCGCCGATCTCACCACTGCGGCGCCGCAATCGGCGCTGCGCGAGGTGCTGGATGATACGGGAATTCTGCAAATGCGCCAGTGGGTCAGAGAGGTTCCGCTCGCCGAGGTGGTGAAAGACTACGCGGTGCGCTTGATCATGAGCACGCACCCTCAGCAAAAACAGGGCAACGGCTCGGGCGGCTTGGCGCAGCGTTTTGTGCTCTACGGCTCGAGCCCGCGTGGACTGCAGAGCTTGATCTTGGCCGCCAAAGCGCGCGCGCTTCTGGCCGGTCGGCCCAATGTTTCCTTCGAAGATATTCGTAGTCTGCTGCTGCCAAGCTTGCGCCATCGCTTGATTCTCAACCTCGAAGCCGACGCCGAAGGCATCACCGCCGAAAAAATATTGACCGAAGTGGCCGGGCAAGTTGCCGAGGTGGAATAGGAGCAGAAATGGGTTTCGGGTTCACACCGGCGTGGGTCAGCGATTTATATCCACGGATCCTTCGCAGTGCTTGGGGAAAGATCCCTCGGTTTGCTCGGGATGACAACTCGGGCCGTTCTAATGCCGAGGGCAGTAAAGCCTTAGCTGAACAATTTGCGACAGGCCAACCCGCGCCCCGAGACTCTAAACCCGAAACCTTCTTCGACACCGACTTCCTGCGCAAGCTCGAACGGCTTCATCTCGTCGCCAAACGCCTGAGTTGGGCCGGCGCCAAGGGCGAGCATGCCGCTTCGCGCAAAGGCTTCAGTTTGGAATTCTCGGATTACCGCCGTTATCAGCACGGCGATGATTTACGCTACGTCGACTGGAATATCTACCGGCGTCTGGAGCGGTTGCTCTTGAAGGTGTTCACGGCTGAGGAAGAAATGAACATTTATCTGCTGATCGACACCAGCCGATCGATGGCCGAGGGCGCGCCGGCGAAGATCGACTACGCCAAAAAGGTCGCCGCCGCGCTGGGCTATATCGGTCTCAAAAACCTTGATCGCGTCGGCGGCGCGTCCTTTTCGACGCATCTGCAAGCGCCGTTGACGCTGGGGCGAGGAAGAAAGCAGGTGCTTAGCTTGTTTCGTTTCCTCGGCAAGCTTTCGTGCAGCGGCGAGACCAATCTGCGCGCAGCGATTCATTCATTTACAAAATTGTTTCCTCATCCCGGTTTCGTGATCATCGTCAGCGATTTGTTCGATCCCGCCGGTTGGCGCGCGGCATTGGAAGAATTGACCGCCAAAAAATACCAGTTGCTGGTTATCCACGTGGTCGAGGAACGCGAGACCCAGCCGAAGCCGTGGGGCGACATCGCGTTGGTCGATGTCGAAGGCGGCCGCGAACGCAAGTTTTTTCTCGACGCAGATTTAGTGCGGCGCTTTCAGACGGAACTGGACCGTTACTGCAAGGAAATTGAAGCGGTTTGCGCGAGCCGGAGGATCGATTATCTGCGCACGTCGACGCAGGTGCCGTTCGACGAATTTGTCCTGCAAACGCTTCGTCAGGTGAGCAGCGTGGCCTGAGTCATGTTGTGGCATCTTCCATACGCATTGTTGTTGCTCGCGGGGGCGATTCCCCTCATCCTGTTTCTGCACAGCCTCAAGCCAAGGGGTCTGAAGATCGGCACGACGACGATGTTCCTATGGGAGCGCATCCTGAGAGAGCGCCCGCTCGGCACCCGGCTGGGCTGGCTACTGCGCAACAATCTTCTTTTGATTCTGCAAATCCTCGCGGCCGTGACCATGATCGCCGCGCTTGCCGATCCTTCCTTGCGTAACTTTGGCTCGACGTCCGGCGACGTGGTTGCGGTCTTGGACTTGAGCGCCAGCATGAAGGCTAAAGGCAAGAGCGGATCACGCTTCGACGCCGCGCGGCGGCAGTTTCTCGCTCTTGTGGACGAGCTCCGGGCGACACAAAAAATGATGGTCATCGGCGCCGGCCCCCAGCCCCGGCTGCTGGCGCCTTTCACCGGTGACAAACGAAGATTGAGGGAACTGGCGCGCGATCTGGAAGCCACGGACGCGCCGGGACGGGTCAAGGACGCGATTCTCTTCGCTCATGCGTTTCTTAAGCGCGGCAGCTCAGATCAGGTCGTGGTGATCAGCGACGGCGCCTTTAGCGGCGTCGAAGAATTTACCAAGGCCGCCGCGCACTACCGTTTCGTTAGCGTCGGCGGCGGCAGGGACAATATCGCTATCATCGGTTTCGAGGTGCGGCGTCATCCCGAGCAGCCGGCTTCCGCAGAGATCATGGTGCATCTCAGAAACTTTACTGCCAAAGCGGTGCGCGTGCCGCTCGTATTGACGATGGGGGAAAACACCTTAATTCGGGAAACCATTGATATCGGCGCCGATGACCGGCGCGTGCTCATCTATCCGTACGACGGCAGCCTCAATGGAACTTTGGTGGCGCGTTTGGAAGTGGATGATGATTTTGCGACCGACAATCAAGCCTATTTGGTGCTCAGCGAATTGCCGCCGGTGCGCGTTCTATATATAGGAGTGGAAAATCCGTACCTGAGCCAGCTCTTGCGCTTTTTCGCCAATGTTCAATTGACCACCGCGACTCGTTGGGACGAGGAAAGCGCGCAAACGGGACAGCCGTTCGACGTCGTTATCTTCGATCGCGTAGCGCCGCCCGCGCTGCCGCCCGGCAACTATATATTGATTGACACCGTCGCGCCGAATTTGCCGATCCATGTCTTGGGCAAAGTGCAAAATCCGCGAATCGTTGCGCCGCTGGCAAAACATCCGTTGACCGACGGCCTGAACCTCGGTGATCTTAGGATGAACGAAGCCCTGCGCGTAGGCGTAGGCGGTGAAGGCATCGCTCTGGCCCGCGCCGAGCAGAGCCCGCTGCTTTACGTGTTGGACAAGGGCAAGCTGCGGGTCCTGTTTATCGGATTTGACCTGATGGCCTCCGATTTGCCGCTGCGCGTGGCTTTTCCAATCCTGTTTCACAATGCGCTCGAATGGTTTCAACCCCGTCGCCTCGAATTTCCCGGCCAGACGACGCAGGCCGGCACTCCCATCGCGTTGCCTTTGCCGATTAATGACAGCGCGCTTGAAGTCACTTTGCCAAGTGGCAAAAAGGAAATTTTTAATTCCACCACCAGCCCGATGATTTTTGCCGATACTTTCCAGGCGGGTTTCTACAGCTTCAAAAGCGCCCATCGCGACGGCCGCTTCGCAGTCAATCTCTTCGACGAAAACGAATCGCAAATCATGCCGCGGGCGAATTTGAGCGAGTCAGGGAAGAAAAGCGAGGCAGAAAACACGGCCATCGAAGTTGGATTGCCGCTTTGGCCCATATTGTTGGCCGCGGTCCTGCTCGTCCTCGCGCTCGAGCTATTTTTGGCGTTGCGCCAGCGAATGCCGATCTACCCGATTATTCTCCGTGGCACGGCTTTGGCGGCCTTGGGCTTTGCGTTGTTCAATCCGCGGATATTTAGCTCGACCACCGCTCTGGACGTGATCTTGGGGGTGGATTTGTCGCGTAGCGTCGGCCAAGAGGGGCGTGAAAAAGCTCGTGAAATTCTTGGCGCTGCCGATCGCATCAAAAACTCTAACACGCGCACTGGTCTGCTGACCTTCGGCAGCGCGCCCGAATGGGAGTCATTGCCGCGTGAGGGGATTCCAGCCGGCGAATTTAGTTCGCGCCTCGACCGCGACGAAACCGACATTCAAGCCGCGCTGCAAGCCGCTGTTGCCCAGGTCGGCGAGGGGCGCCAGGGGAAAATCCTGCTGATTTCCGACGGCAACGAAAATCGCGGTGAAACGTCGCGCGTGGTTCCGCTTCTGCGCACCCAGGGAGTGCAGGTTTGGACGCTGCCGGTGAGCCTGTCGCGCGGTCGCAATGAAATTTATCTCAGCGATTTGACTCTGCCGCGCCAGGTCGACAGCGCTGAAGCCTATGAAATTCGCGGCTCGATCGAGAGCTTGAACGACGCGCCGGCGCGAGTTCGTTTGCTGCGTGACGGCGTTCTGCATGCGGAGCGGGAGCTGCGCTTAAAAGCGGGCAGCAACTCGGTGACGTTTCACGACAGCCTCACCGAGCGCGGCAATCATACTTACGAGCTGCTGGTCGAGTCGCCGGACGATACTTTGGCAGAGAACAATTTGTTGCAA
>Ga0193707_1000720_pt1 | contig 11671 bp, 7 predicted proteins | sample U3c2metaG_FD_143043 | JGI IMG/M metagenome (GOLD analysis project Ga0193707, IMG submission 143043) | Soil microbial communities from a riparian zone of the East river system, Colorado, United States - U3c2 | ecosystem: Environmental > Terrestrial > Soil > Riparian zone | place: USA: East River...
GAATCTGGCTATGCCGCACCCCGAGATTCGTTGGAACTCCAGCTAACGAAAATTTGGGAAAATCTCCTTGGCATCCAACCTGTCGGTGTCCAGGACGATTTCTTTGAACTGGGAGGACACTCCCTACTTGCTGTCAAATTAACTGCTCAAATCGAAAAGGCATTCGGCAAACATTTTCCACCGGCCGCTCTGTTTCAAGCACCGACTATTGAACAGTTGGCCAGCATTCTCCGCCAGGAAAAATGGTCTGATTCTTGGTCCTCTCTGGTGCCAATCCAACCAGGCGGCTCCAAGCTACCTTTCTTCTGGATTCACGGGGATTCTAGCAACGCCTTCCTGCCACGTTATCTAGGTCCAAATCAACCTCTATACGGATTGATGCATCAGAGCGAGGACGGAAAACCCGCCCTCTATACCAAGGTAGAGACCATAGCGGCTCACTACCTCAAAGAGATACGCACGGTTCAACCAGAGGGCCCTTATTTTCTGGGAGGCTATTCCTTCGGGGGCACGGTGGCCTTTGAGATGGCTCAGCAACTGAAAAAGCAGGGGCAAGATGTGCCCTTACTGGTCTTGCTTGATTCCCACTTTCCAGGTGACGACATTCCGGATTCCCGCAGTATATTAACAAATGTCACCCTATTTCGTACTGAGGCCCATCGTCATTTGCGTAACCTTGCCTTACCCGGACCCCAAGAGAAGCTAGCTTACGTTCTGGTGAGAGTGAAGGGGACCATCAAAGGCAAAATCAAGGAAAGGACGGAGAGGATCAATAAGATTCTCAAGAAAGCAGTCTGCAAGATCTGCTTGGTTATGGACCGTCCCATCCCGTTTTCCCTCCGTAGCGCCTACATCTTAGACATCTACTATCAGGCCCGACGAAACTATGTACCGCAGCTCTACCCGGGACGGGCGATCTACTTCAAGTCTGAAAAGCGTTCGAGTGATCATCAATTAAACTGGGGCAGACTGATTGCTGGGGGACTGGAGTCCTATGAAGCGCCTGGCGATCACGTCGACATGATAAAACAACCCAATGCCCATTTTTGGGCTGAAAAATTGAAAGCATGTCTCTACAAAGTACAGTCAAAGGAAGCCTCATGTCAGCCAGATCGCCTACAAGAGGGAGTTGAATCGACGGTCAACAATAGACCTATCCTTCCTTCTGACGTTCGGCTCCGGTGGCACTATAAACTGGAACATGAAGGACGTTTATCCAAGGTCTCTACAAATAGGACCCTATTACAGAGAAAATAGATAGACCGGTTTTCGTGCTTAAGGTTTCCATCCGAAGGCGACTAGGGATTGATGCGTCGATAGACTAAACCGCTTCGCGGTGGGTGGGAGGCTGCTGCCAATGACATGCGGCTGGTAATTTTCCCGCTGTTAGTTTCTCATCGATCTTTGTTTTGACGGTCGCCCCGACTGTGGTGATAGCTTCCTTGAATCAATTTCACTCAAGGAGGCATTATGGGAATCTTACCTGACCGAATGATCGAGGAGATGAAGCTTAGAAACTTTTCTGCGGCAACGCAGAAGTCTTATCTCTATGCTGTAACCCGGTTGACTAAATATTACGGCAAAGCGCCGGATCAGCTCGATAAGGAGCAGCAATTTACCAACGACGCTTAACAGCTAGCGGTGCGACCTTCTTTACGACGTAAGCATCCTTTACTGCCTTGGCTGGTTGGCCAGAACTTTTCGGATAGCACTGAACGCATCTTGTTGGCAAGCCGCATCGCGGCGTGTCCGGCGGTAGGGCACGGATATTTTGGTAACAAGTTCGGTATGTCGACGGCGCGCTCGTGCCAGGTGTAGGGACGCCTGCGCAGGGCGACACTCTCATCCTGGAAGAGTTGAGTTTGCGCTTCCTAAAGGAGGAGACACGCAGGCTCTAGGTAAGGAATTAGTAAAAGACGATGACTATTTGTTGGACTCACCGCGCCGTGACACGCCATGGCTCGATTGCGCGCGGCACTGGTTCGCGTCATTGTCCGCGCCCTCATCGCGAAATTGAGTGTTGCGCGCGACCTCGCGCCGTGAACGTCGGGTCGAGCAGAGGGATGGCGTAAATGCCCTGTCGCCCTAAGGACGCCCTAGACTGGGCAGATGCGCTCTGCATGCGGTTTTGTCAATCGTGACGAAAATGACGCAAGGGGGCAAGAGCATGTCGTATAAATGATGATGACATTTAACCCTTGACCGCGTTTCTTGGAGCTAATGCTCCGAACAGTCCCGTTCAGAAACCTTGCAACGAATCTGCGCGTTACGATCTTGTGCCACGACGAAAGTATTAACTCTCTGGCACAGCGGTTGCCCTATGGGATTCTCCACCAGGTTTCGAACAACCATGACTTGAGCCGAAACCAAACGGACACCATGGAGCAGTTGACGGGTAACACGATGCATTGCGACGAATTGTTTGACGTTAGAAGAGGGGTCGCCGAGAACTCGCTTCAAACGATGGTCCTCGCGTTCTGCCGAGAACGGTCGGTCACCGCCGCTGAGACCTTCGGTTCATCGTGTGCGGCAAATCCCCAGACGCGCTCGCGAATAGAATCCTGCGATTTGTCTCCGCTGCAACAGGGCATGTTGGCCAAACGCCGTGCTCAGGACAGGCGCGACTCCTGAAACCACATTTATCATGAAACACCTTGTCACTTTTTCCACGGATCGGTCGCTGGAGGCCTCTGCGGAATTTAGAATCGGCGTTCGTTCCGTACCGTATTTGGCCGATCACGGTTTTCAGGACATGGTTGTACTACCCGGGTCGTTCTACATTGACATGGCCTTGTGTGTGGATCGTGAACTTTCAAAGTGCACTCCGGGCCTCATACGGAACGTAGCCTTCCACAATCCCATTATTCTTTCGGCCGAAGATACCGTCATAAAGGTCGAAGTGAGGGAACACGCCGACCGGCGTGTTGAATACATGTTCTACGAAGCGGGTGTCGAGGATGGCAGCATGCGGTCCGAGGCGCAGCAGTATGCTGCGAAGCTCGAAATTGATCGGAACCAATCAGCGTCTCTGGAAGCCGGCACCGACGCGTTTTCAATCGAAGCCTTCCAAGCGCAGTCTCATGCCGTGATCGACTCGGAACAGTTTTACAAAGCACTGCGTACAAACGGTAACCAATACGGGCCTCGCTTTCAAAATGTTTCTTCGATTTGGCGGTCGGGTGATCAATCGCTGGGGAAACTGTCGGTTGCGCGCCAAGACAGGGAAATCGAGCCACATGGCTTGCACCCGAGCCTGCTCGATTCCATGACACAGTTGCTGGCACCTTTCGTTATGGAGAAGGGAAAGACCTTCATATTGCGATCGATTGAGAAAGTCGAAGTAACGGACATTAATTTTCCCGATATCTTGTGGGGCCACGCCACTCTTCTGCCAGAGCGGGACGGTGACGAAAAAGGTTTTCTCGGCAACGTTCGGGTCTTCGACCATTCGGGCAAACCGTATTTGCGACTTTCCGGGGTCGCCTTTACCTTTTTAGACGGCGCTGACGTTGCCGATGAAAAGCCGGCAGCAAACCTCCTCATCACCTCCAACTTTACCGCAGAGCCGCTGGAAGATTCCCTGAAATTCTGGGCTGACCATTTCGACGTTCAGATCCACATCGAATTTGCGCCCTACAATCAAATCTTTCAGCAGTTGCTGGACACGGAAAGCGCGTTTCGCAGGAACAGCGACGGGGTGAACGCCATCCTGTTGAGCTTGGAGGACTGGGCGGTTGGGGATCGGCATGCGCTCATGGATCTCGACAAAGAAAGGGCGGAGCAGTGCTTCGGGGCTCGTACAAGATGCATTCTACCGAATGGCCTGGAAATCGTTCATTTGAACCAGTACGAGACAGACTACGTCTACAAGGAGATTTTCGAGGATCAATGCTATTTGAAGCACGGTATCCGCTTGGGGGATGGCGCTACGGTCGTGGATATCGGCGCTAATATCGGATTTTTTTCTTTGTTTGTGATGAGCCGCTGTACAAACTCAAAGATTTACGCCTTTGAACCGGCTCCGGCTGTGCATGACCTTTTGAAGGCAAACTGCGATGCCTACGGATCGAATGTCCGGGCGTTCAACGTCGGCGTGTCGGACAAGCCTAAAACCGCGACGTTTACCTTTTATGAAAAATCTTCGGTCTTCTCTGGTTTTCATCCGGATGAAACCGAGGACCGCGAGGCCATTCAAACGGTCGTGCGGAACATGCTGAACAGCGAATCGGTCGTGGGCGAATCTGTGGAGGAATATGTTAGTGAGCTCACCGCTGACAGACTCCGTCGCAGGACCCTCGAGTGCCGATTGACATCCGTGTCGGAGATTATCCGGGATAACCAGATTAGCAAAATCGACCTCCTCAAGATCGATGCCGAGAAAAGCGAGTTAGACATCATCAAGGGCATCGAAGACTGCGACTGGCCAAAAATCGATCAGATCGTGATCGAGATCCACGACCACACCGGCGCGGCGGTGAAACGGATTGAAGAGTTGCTGAACGAGAAGGGGTACCGTTGCGTCGTCGAACACGAAAAATTGCTCGAACATTCCGGCTTGTTTAATCTTTATGCAACGCGGGGTGAGGCCGGTGACGAAATTTGTTCCGATTCGGAGGCTGTCGAATCTCTCTCCATTGGAATGCGTCAAACACGCCAGACGGAAAACAGCTTGAAGCGAAATGCTCACGAATTCTGCGCCGCGCTGCGATCGTTCATGAGTCAATCTACGGTACCTTTGGTCCTGTGTTTTTGTCCAAGAAGCCCGGCTGCGGAAACCGACGCGGAACTGAAGGCGGCGCTGAACGATGCCGAGGAAGCGGTGTTATCAGAAGCCGGCGGAATAGCGAATGTCCACATCATCAGTTCGGCGTCGTCGTTGCGGCGCTATCCGGTCAACCCCTATTACGATCGGCATAGTCATCATATGGCTCATATCCCGTACACGTCGGAATGTTATGCCGCGATCGGGACCGCCCTCGTTCGAACCATCTTCAACCTGAAAAGAGACCCCTACAAAGTGATCGTGCTGGACTGCGACAACACCCTCTGGAAAGGGGTATGCGGTGAGGATGGTCCCTTGGGAGTCGAAGTGACTGCACCTTACCGCGCTTTACAAGAATTCATGATCGATCAAATGAACGCCGGCATGCTGGTCTGTCTGTGCAGCAAGAACAATGAAAAGGATGCGCTGGACGTCTTCGACCGACGAACCGATATGTTCCTGAAACGCGAACACTTGGTTTCGTGGCGTATCAATTGGAAGAGTAAATCGGAAAACATCAAATCGCTGGCGAAAGAGCTCAATCTTGGGTTGGACAGTTTCATCTTCATCGATGACAACCCGGTTGATTGCGCGGATGTCAAGATCAACTGCCCCCGCGTTTTGACGCTGCAATTGCCGCGGAACACTGAATCGTTCTCTTCGTTTTTGAATCATATCTGGGCATTCGATCACACGGGCTCGACCGAAGAAGATCAAAACCGCACCAGGATGTATCAGGAAAGCACGAAGAGGCAGCAGTACCTTGAGCAATCGTTCTCCTTGAAGGATTTTGTCAAAGGATTGCAACTTCGCGTCGAGATTACCGAAGCGACGGAAGATCAACTGGGCCGTGTCTCGCAACAGACGTTCAGAACAAATCAATTCAACTTCACGACCATCCGGCGCTCGGAAAATGAGATCAAAAACTTCTTGAAGCGTGAACACGCCACCTGTCTGGTGGCTCACGTCGTCGATCGATTTGGCGATTATGGACTTGTCGGTGTCCTGATGTGTGAGGCAGAGGCAGACCGTTACAAGGTGGACACCTTGTTATTGAGCTGCCGGGTTTTGGGCCGAGGAGTGGAGCACGCGCTTGTGTCGTGGCTCGGACGGCGAGCGGTCGAGGAAGGCAAAGGATTTGTCGAATTCACATATCTGTCGACGGGAAAGAATCTCCCCGCATTGGAGTTCATCACCAGCATCGGCGATCAGTATCGGAACGAGGCGGGTACATGCTGGACCTTTCCGGCGGAATGCTTGGCAAGCGTGGAATACGATCCAGACGAAAAGACGCCGATCCAGGGCGAGGTGCCGGCAACCGTCAACCCAGAAAAACTCACGCCCCGCCGGGCATTGGTATTCGGTGTCGCTGACTGCTCTGAACGCCTGCAGCGAATTGGCGACAACCTGTACGACATTGAACGCCTGACAAGGGCCATTGAGGAATACCGGCTCAGGAAGCAACCGCTCCATGCCGTGACGAACGTAACACCGGGCAACACGTTGGAAACGGCGCTTACGAACATATGGAGAAAGGTTTTGGGCAGACCGCAAATCGGCATGAACGATAACTTCTTTGAGGTTGGCGGAACGTCACTCAGAGCCGTCCAAGTAATTGCCATGATCAAGAAAGAGCTGAAGCAGACCCTGTCCATCGTCAATCTATTCGAGTGTCCGACGGTGACGCTTCTCGCCGCCAAATTGAGTGCGATGTCTGGAGAGGCCCACGGCGGAACTGCTGTGGCGGCTCTGCGGGGTCAGCGGAGACGATATAACACAATAAGACGAGACGCCTCGTAAATGGAAATTCAAAGAATAGGCCTTCTTGGCGCAGGGAATATCGGGACGGGCGTCGTCACCGACTTGGTTCTTCATGGGATATCCGTGGTCGTGGTCGATATTTCGGAAGAAATATTGCATCGCGCTCAAGCCGACGTATTGAAAACCGTACGCTGCGTCCCCTTGTTGTCGAAAACCTTGCCACGGATCACCAAGGAGGAGGCCGTAACGCGAATGGTCTTGACGACCGATTTGAGAGAAGTTGCGTCTTGCGACTTCGTCATCGAAAACGTTACCGAGAACTGGGAAATCAAGAAACAGGTCTACGAGAACCTGGAGCGAGTGATGCCCCCCGAAGTCTGTTTCGGGGCGAATACCTCGTGTATTTCCATCACCCAAATAGCTAGCGCCACGAAGCGTCCGGCGAATGTCGTGGGTATTCACTTGATGAATCCGGTCTATCTAAAGCCGACCGTTGAAGTGATCCGTGGATTCCACACCTCGGACCGGACCGTCGATATTTTGCTGCAGCTGTTTTCACGGCTCAACAAGGAGGCGATCATCGTCGAGGACATGCCTGGCTTTGTTTCAAATCGAATTTCCCACTTGTTCATGAACGAGGCCGCGTTTGTCTTGCAGGACCAAGTGGCGACGGCAGCGAAGATCGACACGATTTTCAAGCAATGCTTCGGACACAAGATGGGTCCGTTGGAGACGGCTGACTTGATCGGGTTGGATACGGTTATGCGTTCTCTCGATGTTCTTTTTGAAAGCTTTCAGGATCCGAAGTACCGGTGTTGCCCCTTGTTAAGAAAGTTGGTGCATGCGGGACATCTAGGACGAAAGACCGGGAAAGGATTCTATGTTTATCCGGGGGTCTAAATCTTGATGTCAGTGAATCCAGGAGAAGAAAGCGGGATCAAGGAAACCGTTAAGCGTTTCATACTGAACTCGATTAACATCACACATTTGGACGATGACGACGATCTGTTCGAGTCAGGCATTGTCAACTCCCTATTTGCCGTCCAATTGATGACGTTCATCGAAAAAACTTTTGCCATTGAAGTGGAAATGGATGATTTGGACATCGAGAATTTCAAGTCCCTTAACGCGACTGCGGCGTTTGTCCTGAAAAAGAACGGACTGCGGAATGGGTAATCTTCAAAGCGCCCGGCCCGCCGAGGTCAGCGAATCCATTAGCTGCAGCTCTTCTATGCGGCACCTAACTGACCAGCAAGAGGTCAGACGTAAGGACTTTAAGGAATTTGTGACCTTGAATGTTGAACCGTTTGCCGAGCGCTGGGATCGGGAGCAAAGAATTCCTGATTCCGTGATTTCGCTGTTGGCGAAGTCCGGTTACCTGGGTTGCACTCTGCCGCCTCATTATAGTGGACAGGGATGGGACATAGTCACATTCGGGTTGCTGAATGAAGCCTTAGGCAGAGGATCGTCAGCCCTGACGGGTGTGCTGACGGTTCAAGCCATGGTTTCCATGGCGCTACTAAAGTGGGGCACAAAGGAACAAAAAGAAAAATGGCTTCCTCCCCTGGCCAAGGGAGAGATGATCGCGGCCTTTGCTCTGACGGAGCCTGGCGCTGGAAGCGATATCCAATCGTTGGCAACTGGATTTATTCCCGAAGGTGACCATTTCATTCTGAACGGTCACAAAAAATGGATTAGCTGCGCCCAAATCGCCGACCTGTTTCTGGTGTTTGGGAAGGTCGAACAACGGCCAGCAGTGTGTCTGGTGCCCAGGGAGACTCCTGGTCTTCGCGTTGAGCCTATCCGCGATATGATGGGCTTCCGCGCGGCCGGTCTCGCCGAGCTTCATTTTCATGATCCGCCAACCTCGTCGGCAAACCTGGTTTCGCCCTGTCACACGTCGCACCAGTAGGTTTGCACTACGGAAGAATCAGCACTGCCTGCTCGGCATTGGGGCTTCTAAGAGGATGTTTTGAAGACAGCATCGCCCACGCGGCTACTCGGAAGATTGGCAACAAAACAGTTGGCGATATTGGGATGATCCGATCGTTGATTGCCAGAATGGGCACCGATTTGGAGGCAGGGAGTTTGTTATGCCAGAGCGCCTGCCGCGCCGAAGATGATCATCTTCCGGAAGTTTTTGAAAAGACCCTGATGGCCAAATATTTTATGTCGAGGGCCGCCGTGAGAGCAGCGTCTGATGCTGTTCAGGTGATGGGGGCCTCGGGCTGCCACGGTTCATCCCCGGTTTCCCGATATTACCGGGATGCCAAGATCATGGAGATCATCGAAGGCACCACCCAGATTCATGAGGATATTCTGGGAAAGATGTTTGTCGACCGAGCCGGCAGACTCGGCAAATGATTCCATTCGGTAGAATTTCCTATGGCTAGTAGCTCCCTACAAACCGCGACGGAAGTTGATCTCGCGAGGATCGTTCATTTCAACCGGACGGAGACGGCGTTTCCGGACAACGTCACGCTTCAAGAATTGATCGAGGAGCAGACTGACACCCATGCATCTGCCACGGCGGTGATCTGTGATCACGACAAAGCGTTCGGCGCGCCGTCGCTCACATACGCGCAGCTCAATGACAAAGTCAATCAACTGGCTCAAGTACTGAGGGCGGAAGGTGTTGGGCCGGGACACGTTGTGGCGATGATGGTGGAGCGATCCTTCGCCATGATCATCGGCCTCTTGGCGATCGTAAAGGCAGGAGGGGCTTACTTGCCTGTAGCACCAGATAATCCACCGGATCGCATCGACTACATGCTGAAGGATGGTGGGGTCAGGATACTCCTGGTACACGGCATTACGGCCGGGCGCTTCGCCTTTCGAGGGCGCACAATCAATCTTGACGATTCGGATAGTTATCGTGGGCCAATGACCAACCCAATCATCCTGAACAAGCCGCAGGATCTGGCATATGTGATTTATACTTCCGGATCGACCGGCAAACCCAAGGGAGTGATGATCGAGCACCGCTCCATTGTCAACCGCTTGCACTGGATGCAACATGCCTACCCCATCGATGAGAGCGACGTCATTTTACAAAAAACGCCCTACTGTTTCGACGTCTCGGTGTGGGAACTGTTCTGGTGGGCCATGCAGGGCGCCACACTGTGCTTCCTGATGCCGGGCGGGGAAAGGAATCCGCTGGCCATTGTTGAAACTATCAAGAAACACCACATCAGCGTCATGCACTTCGTTCCGTCCATGCTGAACGTGTTTCTGGAGTATTTGGATGACAAGGATGCCAGCGTTCTAAGACGCCTCGCTACGGTTCGGCAGGTATTTGCCAGTGGGGAAACGCTGACACCCAGTCATGTCAGAAAGTTCAATGACATTTGGGGCAGCAAGACCCAGGCTCGACTGACCAACCTCTACGGTCCGACCGAGGCGACGGTCGACGTCAGCTACTTTGACTGCCCCGCGCACAATGGCTTCGAGAACATTCCGATCGGGCGACCGATTCATAACATCAGACTCTACGTCATCAGAGATGGCCAGCAGATGGCTATCGGGGAACCGGGAGAGCTGTGCATTGCCGGGATCGGTCTAGCCAGAGGCTACCTGAATAACGCCGCCCTGACCGCTGAAAAGTTTACCGACAATCCCGTCAACCCCGGTGAAAAAATCTATCGAACCGGGGACGTCGCCCGGTGGCTGCCTGACGGGAATATCGAGTACCTAGGTCGGAAGGATCACCAGGTAAAGATAAGGGGACTGCGCATCGAATTGGGCGAGATCGAAAACACGATCGGGCAGTACCCGGGTATCACTGATTGCGTTGCTGTGGTCAAGAAGTACTCGGAAAACATCATTCTCATTATCGCTTACGTGGTCTGCAAATCTGATCGGGAGATTGAGGGTCTGAAGGACTATCTAAAAAAGCACCTTCCCGAGTACATGATCCCCCATCGTTTTCAGAAAATCGATGAAATGCCTTTGACGCCGAGCGGGAAAACGGACCGCAAGGCTTTGCCGGAACCGGTCATTGAATTGAGGCCTTGATAAACGCCGATGAATAACGAGTTCGATATCGCAATCGTCGGGATGTCCGGCCGCTTTCCGGGCGCCCGCAACATCGACGAGTTCTGGCATAATCTCGCCGAAGGCGTTGAGTCGATCACCTGGTTATCAGATCAGGAAATCCTGGACTCCGGCGTGCCCCCGTCTTACCTGAGCAATTCGAGCTATGTGAAAGCTGCGCCAATCCTGGAGGAGCCGGGCCATTTTGACGCCGCGTTTTTTGGTTTCTCACCGATGGAAGCCAAGACCATGGATCCGCAGCACCGCATTCTGTTGGAGCTCGCGCATGAGGCGCTCGAGCATGCGGGCTATGACCCGGATCGCTATCAAGGACGCATCGGCGCCTTCACCGGAGCGGCCCTAAATACCTATTTCATGAACGTTGGGCTGAACCGTCGACTGGCTGAGGAATACATCCCCACTCTCATCGGAAACGACAAAGATTTTCTCAGCACCCGGATTTCTTACAAGCTCAATTTGAAGGGGCCCAGCATCACTGTTCAGACCGCTTGCTCGACGTCGATGGTCGCCGTCCACCTTGCCCGGCAGAGCCTCTTGAGCCAGGAGATAGATATGGCATTGGCCGGAGCCATATCGGTGCGGATCCCTCATCGGGCCGGCTACTTCTATGACGGTGGTGGAGTGGTTTCCCCAGACGGGCACGTGCGGGCGTTCGATGCCGCAGCCAATGGCACGGTGTTTGGCAGTGGTGGCGGCATCCTGGTGATGAAACGACTCGCGGACGCCATCGCGGACGGCGACACCATTCAGGCCGTGATCAAAGGTTCGGCAGTCAATAACGATGGTTCGGAAAAAGCCGGTTACACGGCGCCCAGCGTCAACAGCCAGGCCGATGCCGTGGTAGAGGCGCTGGCTAATGCCGGGGTCGAGGCGGACAGCATCAGCTACATCGAGGCCCACGGCTCGGGAACGCGGCTCGGGGATGCCATTGAGATCCAAGCGCTGACGAAGGCGTTTCGTAACTTTACGGGGCGGCTGGGTTACTGCGCCATCGGGTCGGTAAAAACCAACGTGGGGCATCTCGATGCCGCGGCGGCGGTCACGGGCATGATCAAGACAGTACTTGCCCTCAAGCACCGACAGCTGCCGCCGAGT
>Ga0193707_1000722_pt1 | contig 11653 bp, 11 predicted proteins | sample U3c2metaG_FD_143043 | JGI IMG/M metagenome (GOLD analysis project Ga0193707, IMG submission 143043) | Soil microbial communities from a riparian zone of the East river system, Colorado, United States - U3c2 | ecosystem: Environmental > Terrestrial > Soil > Riparian zone | place: USA: East River...
GCCCGATGTCGTTTCTGCCAGGCCGCGGGCCAGCGCTACCTGCATGGTTTTGGTTACACCGTAATGAATCATCTCGACAGGAATGTTCACAGCGGACTCGCTGGAAATGAAAACGATGCGACCCCAATTTGCTGCCTTCATACCCGGCAGATAATGCCGGCATAGGCGCACCCCGCTCATAAAATTTGTCTCGATGATGGTGTGCCAGTCGTCGTCGGTGATTTTCTCGAACGGCTTTGGCTCGTAGACGCCAAGATTATTGACAAGAATGTCTACGGACGGCAAAGCCTCGATGCATTTCGCGATGCCCCGCGCCGTTGCGAGATCGGCAGCTATGCCGCTGACTTTTGCGTCGCCGATTTCCTGTTGAATCGTTTTGACGGCGCCATTGACTCGATTCTGAGTACGGCCAGTAATAACAACGGACGCTCCTTCCCGGGCCAGGGTGCGAGCAATCGCAAAACCGATCCCCGCCGTCGAGCCCGTGACCAATGCGCTTTTTCCTGCTAATTGTAGATTCATCTCCGCGATACGTCTTTGCTAACTTCGCCTTCGCAAGCCGGTGATATCGACGTCCCCCAAGAGTATCCCACGCTCGATCATTCGAATAGTGTTTTGGTCATTTTCGTTAACTCTTTATCTCGTTAAGGGTTCGCAACTGACCAATGTTACTCCGCGCTCTCAAGGCAGCCGAACTGGAAGTGAGCACCGTTCGTGGTGCCCACCTCCATTTGTCTCGCGTCCCTCACAAAGAAGAGGATGTATACGTTCATCATCTGATTCCCAGCGATTGAAGCGTGGCAGCGTCAACCGTCCCCGTAACGCTGAGGTCGCGATCTTCTTGGTACCGAGCAAGAGCGGCCTCTGTTTGGTCGCCAAGAGCTCCGTCGATTTCGCCGTTATAGTAACCAAGCTTCGAAAGCTCCGACTGAACCGCGCTCACGGTTGCATTGCCCGCGGACTGACCTGAACCCGCATAACCCGACTGGTCATCATAGTTGTACGGGGAGTAGTTGTAGTAATCGTAGGGATTAGCGGAGTAGTCATAGGAATTACCATAACCGTAGTCGTACGGATTATAGCCGTAGTCATCATATGGATAATAGTCATAGGCGTAGTTCGAATAGAACCAGGGATCCAGGCCCCACCAGAAGCCATTGAGGAAAACGAAGACTTTATTGTGGTGGAAATGTGAATGATTCCGGTCCCAGTCGCGGCGCCAGTTCCCATCATGACGCTCAGATGCGTGGTTCTTGACGAATGACTGGCGATTTGCCGCAGACTGTCGGTTAGCTGCGGTCAAGGTCCGTGGATTCGAAATCCGATTCCGGCCTGCAACTGAACCTACGCGATTTGGCTGACGATTTGTCGCGGTCGAAATGCGCGGATCTGTAGCACGGTTCCGCCCTACAATTGAGTTTACGCGGTTTGGTTGCCGAGTAGCTGCAGCAGAGCTGCCGATATACGCCCTGGTGGGCCGACCGACTGGGCGAGTGAATCCGCGCGGCGGCACGGCAGTCATGCGATTACCACCATAATAGAATCGAGGTGCGCGACTTAGACCGCTAACACTTCTGCCGGTAAAGTATGCGCCGCTGCTGCGGAAAGCCGGTGCTCCTCGAAAGCCTCCCCCATAGAAAGCTGGCGCCGCGCGAGAGCCGCCACCAGCAAAGCCACCGACACGGCCGCCACCGCCAGAGTGGCCGCCTCCACCGCCTCCACCACCAAAGCCCACTCCGCCACCGCGAGGACCTGCCAAAGCTGGCAAGGCAAGACCTACCAGAGCGGTGCTTATCAAGCTAAGAAATTTAATCTTTTTCATGGTTAAACCTCGTAGTCGATGCGCTCTGCTACCATTGCGCGTCGGTGAGATTTTACGGTGCTACCTAAGAGTTGATGCGTGCTCCCTCCTTTGGGATAGAAATTGGAAACGCCGAATGACTTCGCCGAGCAGCCGGCATCAAAATCTCTGCGTCGTCGGCAAACCGATTTTTGCGAGCATGCCCTTGTAGCGCGGGTCATGGCGCAAACCGCGCATTAACGGGTTGATCAAAAGGCTCAGAGTCCCGGTGTCATGATTACCCAAGGAGACTTGTAACCATTCGAAAGCCTTATCCGTTTCGCCTCGGCAGGCGTAGACTTCAGCGATTTGATACGCCAAAAAGTTTCTGTCCTTCTCGATAAGCTCGGCTAGAGCTGCGTCAGCCGCAGGGTGGTTCCCACGAGCGTAGTAGGCGAGGGCGAGTTCGAAACGTCGATAGCCATCGTTAGGCTCCAGCTGAGCTTCGCGCAGGGCCGCCTCGCCATCGCCGCGCTGGATCGCCACGGATACCTGCCACCGATGGTTGCCCGCCGCAGCCGGCTGCAGTTCTGCCGCCTTGCGCGCTGAAGCTTCGGCCTCATCGAGTTTTCCCTCGGTAAAAAGAATGCGGGCCAGGCTGGTCCGAGCTTGATAAGCAAGCGGATCGAGTTCAACTGCCTTTCGGGCCAGCTTCTCAGCCTCTTGAAATTCACCAAGATAAACCACTACTCGCGCCATTAGATCGTTGGCGGTCGGGTTCCATGGCGAGAGTTGCTCCGCGCGCGTGAGTTCGGCCAGACCCTCGGCAAATCTCCATTCGATAAAGAAGCGAACCCATCCCAGGGCCGCGTGCGCTTCTGCGAGACCGGGGTCGATTGCGACGGCCTTCTCGGCATCATTTCCTGCTGCTGTCCAAGCCTCCTTCTGTTTCTCACTGCTGAGATCGCCGATCCAAGCCCAAGCTTCCGAGCACTCCGCATAAGCCAGCGCATAGTCAGGATCGAGATGAGTCGCTTGCTCGAAGAAGCCGACTGCCTTGCGATAGTCTTCGAGATTACCGCGCTCGAAGTAAAAGTGTCCCTGGAGATAGGCGTTGTGTGCTTCTACACTTTTCGTCGCAGCGTTCTTCGCGGGTATGTCTTGCGTGCTGAGCACTGTTAGCTCCAGCGACGTAGCAACAGCCTCCGCTATTTCCGCTTGGACCGCGAAGATATCCTTGAGTTCACGATCGAAAGTTCGCGACCATAGTTCGCTTCCATCCGCGGTGTTAACCAGTTCAGCCATGATCCGCACCCGGTCGCCCTGCTTGCGCACCGTGCCTTCCAGTAGTGTGCTTACGCCCAGCTGCTCGCCAATGCTTTTAACGTCGTCCTTCTTGTCCTTGAAACGAAAAGACGAGCTGCGGCCGATAACTTTAAGCCCTTTGACTTGAGCCAGGGCGGCAATCAATTCTTCCGACAGCCCATCTGAAAAATACTCGTCGCCCGGGTCGCCGCTTTCGTTAAGCAGTGGGAGAACCGCGATCGACTTTTGAGGGGCCGTTGAAACGGCATTAGTCCACGGCAGCCAGGTCGGTTTGCTCCGACTAAGGCGAAACAACGGCACACCTGCCGCGAGTATCGCCACACTTATGATAAGGGCTGCGAACCTCCGCGTGCTCCACCGCGGGATATGCTCGTTAGGCGCGATGTCACCTGCGCGCTTGAGGCCTTCCGGCGTCATTTCAAAAGCCCAGGCAACGACGAGAGCGACGGGAAAACCGAGGACAGTAAGCAACACTACAAGCCTAACGATCCAAGTCGGAATCTCGAAAAATGGAAAAACCTGCGTTGCGACCTGGACCAAAAGCCAGGCGACAACAGCGTAAGCGATTGCGACCCTGTAGACGTGGCGTCTCTTCAGTTCGGCAAAAAAGTTGCGCCGGTTCATTCCTGTCCGGGCTGGGTAACGTTTTCCTTTAGCCTCATGAACGAAGGGCGGCGGAAAGTGCGTGTGAACAGTTTCATTCATCGTGTTCCGATTTCACCGGCATCAATCCTGAAACGAATTCCATAGTCGGCAGCAAGCTCAAATACATTCCGAACGACAACTGCCGGCGGCTCAGTTGGAGCGACCGCATCCTCTCGTGCAGGAACCGAGGTCGCTTTCCGAAACTCCTCGAACCCGGAAGGCCAGAACACAATGTCAGAGGTAGCTTGAATATTCGCGTTTCCTTTCGTGGCGTTTCCTTCGATCGTTGAAGTATTCACAATCAAAACGCTGCGCGGACGGGGATCCTAACGAAGGCCTCCCGCGATTATCAGTGTTTCGCCGCTAATCCATGCGGAATCCGGCGAAGCGAAGAAGACGGCGGCGGGCGCGATGTCTTGCGTCTGTCCGATGCGACCGAGCGGCGTTTGCGTTTCCAACATTTTCCGAATGTCGCCTTCTGTGAAACCACCGGCTACAGCTCCTTCAGTTACCACCATGCCCGGATTGATAGAATTGACACGGATCTTTTGAGGACCGAGTTCCTTTGCCAGTGTGCGCGTGATCGCATCGACTGCGCCTTTTGTCGCATTGTAGACTACCGCAGTGGGCGGAGTCAGAGAGCTGGCCAGCGAACCAATATTGATAATGCTTCCGCCTTCGGAGTTGAAATGCTTGAGCCCTTCCTGAGTTACGAGCAGCATCCCCAGCACATTCGTATCAAACATTTTGTGGAATTGCTGCTCGGTCACAGCTTCGAGTGGCACCCATTCGTAAACGCCGGCGTTGTTGACCAAAATGTCGATCTTGCCAAAAGCTTTTTCTGTTTCGGCAAAGAGTCGCTCGACTTCCGACTTTTTTGTTACGTTGCCTTGGATGGCGATCGCTTTCCCGCCACTCTTACTAATTTCGTCCACCACGCGATCCGCGTCTTGTTTTGCAGACGCGTAATTCACAACTACGGATGCGCCCTGGGTTGCGAACTCTTTCGCGATGCCAGCGCCGATTCCCTTTGACGCTCCCGTTACTATCGCAACTTTTCCATTTAGTTTTCCGCTTTTCATTTGTGTTCCTTTCATTGATTCGTCTTACCAGGGAAGTGGTTGGCCAAGATGGAAGAACCCGCCGCTCGGGCCATCGTCGGCAAGTGTGGCTAGTTGTGCGCTAGTCTTTCCGCCCTCGCTAACTTCCATCGTCGCGTTTGGGCCGCCCATCTCAGTCTTCACCCAGCCGGGATGCGCGGAGTTCACTTTGATTTTGCTGTCGCGCAATTCGTAGGCGAGGTGAATTGTAAACGAATTTAGCGCAGCCTTCGACGCGTCATAAGCAAAAGTCTTGAACGCGTAAATCGGCGAGTTCGGATCGGAATGAAGGGTGAGAGAACTCAGGATACTTGAGACATTCACAATTCGACCGGCCGGCGATTTGCGTATGACTGGCAACAGTTTTTGCGTCAGCGCAACGGATGCAAAGAAATTCGTTTCAAAAGTTTCGCGCAACATTTCAGGCGACACCGCGGTGACGGGGTTTGGCCCTGAGCCAGTTGCCGAAATTTGGCCCTCCTTCAAAACGCCCGCGTTGTTAACCAGAATATCCAGCCGGCCGTACTTTTTCTCGAAGTAATCGTAAGCCTTCTGATGATCTTGCGATTTGTTAACATCAAAGCCCAGGCTTTCTGCGGTAATTCCTTCGTTGCGAAGTTTCGCGGCAGCGGTTTCGCCTTTTTTCGAATCACGCGATCCGAGGACAACAACGATGCCTTGCTTACCGAGCTCGCGAGCAGTTTCCAAACCGAGACCGCGATTGCCGCCAGTAATGAATGCAACTTTTCCATTTTTTTTTGCGTTACTCATTTTGTCCCTTTCATTTTTGTTCCGCTAAATTGCATCAGAGGGTTAACACTCCGAGCTGCTGCATCAGCGAGAAAAGATTTCCCACACCCCAGTGCTCGGTGATCTTGCCGTTGTGAACGCGCATCACATCGACAGTCTCGAAGTGAATTTTGCGGTGAGTTGGAGCGATGCCAAGAAAGTCCCCTTCATGTGTACCGAAGTATGTCATCCCACTACACGTGCTCGTGCGCGACTTTGCCGTTCTCGAATTTCATCACGACAACGTGCGGAATCTCCACGCGTTTTCCGGTTGGCGGAATTCCGGGCAACAGGTAGTCTCATTGCGTATCGTGAGTGAACCTCACGATTAGTTCGTCCACTACCTGGTCCTTGCCGATGGTGCGCGAGATCGGTGTCACCTCGGCGTCGTTCGGGATTTGATTTACAAAGTGCTCACTATAAAAGCGGCGCACTCCCTTGCCGCCGGATCCGCCTGTCATGATTGGAACGCAGTGCACGTAAGGTTCGGCAACCATGGTTGCCATCGTGGCGTCAACATCGCGATCGACAAACTCTTTCGCGATGTGCGCGTCGAAAATTGCATCGAGACCCGGAGATTCCTCCCAGCCCGGCTTAAATGTTGGCATTTCCTTCTCTAAGGACTCCGATTTCATATGAATGTCTCCTCCTGTTTGTTGCCATTTTGGTGTCGAAATTTTCATTTTATTCCGCGTCAAAAATGCACAACAAACTTTTCGGACCTTGTGTTTGGGTTGTACTCGTAGTCAGAACGCCGCGTGAACCGGGAGGACTCGTTCAATCGCTTCGATCAACTCTTGAATGTTGATCGGCTTGGCTAGGAACGGATGCCCATCGATATGAAGGCCAGTGTTTGCCTCGGCTCTCGTAACCAGCGCAGTTAGGAAAATGATCGGTGTGCTTTGCAATTCAGGGTCGGCCCGGATTTGTGCCGCGATTTCGCCTCCATCCCGGTCGGGCATGACTACATCGATGAAGATCAGATCCGGCCGAAAATTCCGGGCGGTCTGATGAGCCCTGGTAGAGTCGTTCTCTTCGAAGACCAAATAGCGGCCTGTCTTTTCGAGGAGAACCTTGACCAGGTGAGTGCTGTTTCTGTCGTTATCCACAATCAGGATCCGCCGCGCGGAATCGCCCATTGAATCTAGCCAGGAGAAAGCGACATTCGTTTCCCTAGGAAGGAAATCTACCTCAATCACCTTGTTCATATTTTCGATGACGTTGTTTTGGGTCGGCCTCCTAGCTGGTTAGCCAGGTAACGAGCCATGCGCCAAGGAATCCGATTATCAGACCGATCAACGGGCTGGAGATGGCGAACCAAAGCGGAATAGCCTCGCGCAAAGGAAGCGAATCTCGTCTTCGTATACGCCAGTGGGCGCTTGTGGTTGGAGTTGTTGACTGGCCGGACGCTTGTTGCGGTACTAATCGATTGAAGGAGTGAATCGCTTTCATGGCTTGAAGTCTCGGTGACGAGTCGATTCCGGCTAATGCGCGTGCGTGGGATTTTGCGATGCCACCGAAGAGTTGTTCGACATTCCCTCTTTCGAGTGAGTGTCTAATGACGATGAAGTGATAAAGACACACTGCTCAAAAATGTGCGATCTGTCGGCACATTTGTTTCGTCTTTCGGACGACCTATGCAGCTTGGTCAAGTTGAAAGCGGTTCCGAAATTGTTTGTCGAACAAACGCTCTGGAAGGAACCGGTGCAGCCGACTCAACATTACACCTTCACCCACCGGATAGTGCAAACGCGGTGACTTTGCGGTTACAGCGGCATAAACGACTTCGGCGACAGTGCCAGGGTCATCCCCACGGGCGATTTCTTTCTCAATGATTTCCGTCACTCGCTGCTTTTGGTCCGCGTAGGCTGGTATAGTTGCTTCCACAGTTTTTTCGTTGTCAACGATTTTGGTCCTTGTGTAGACCGGTTCCACTAGCATCGCACGTATCCCGAACATCCTTACTTCGTGATCCAGCGTTTTGGTGTAGCCCTCCAAAGCATGCTTGCTCGCGACATACATCCCGCGGTAAGGGCCGGGAAGAACGCCGAGCATGGAGCTGATGTTGACAATGCGACCGTAACCATGGCGGCGCATCGACGGAAGAACAGCTTGGGTTACCCGTAGCACGCCAAAGAAATTCGTCTCAAACAACAGGTGCGCTTCCTCAACGCTTGTTTCTTCCAAGGCCCCAGCTATCGAGTAACCCGCGTTGTTAATCAGGATGTCGATCTTGCCGGCCGCATTCAGGACCGACTTCACGGCGTTCTTTACGCTTTTATCATCGGTGACATCCATCAGGACGAACTCCGCCTTGGCGATGGGAGCGATGCGACTCGGATCTCTTACCGTTCCGAATACGCGCGCTCCGCGCTCGGCCAGAAGTTGCGCTGTCTTTCGACCGATCCCGGAAGAAACACCGGTGATCAATGCGACTGTGTTCGCAATCATAAGCCCTTGATTTTCGCTGCCTCGATTAGCGAAGCCCGCCTGCAATCACCAGCGTTTCGCCAGTTATCCAGGCGGAATCCTGAGAGGCGAGAAAGACAGCGGCAGGCGCGATATCCTCTGTTTGTCCAATGCGGCCAAGTGGGGTCTGCGATTCCAATTGCTTCCGGAAATCGCTCTTGTCGAATCCGGCCGTGACCACGCCTTCGGTAATTACCATTCCGGGATTGATGGCGTTAACTCGGATTTTGCGCGGTCCAAGCTCCTTGGCCAGCGTCCTTGTTATGGCATCGACCGCCGCTTTTGTAGCTGAGTACACCGAAGTATTCGGCGGGGTGAGCGTGCTGGCGCCCGAACTGATGTTGATAATGCTACCGCCTTCCGGACCAAAATACTTTAACGCCGCCTGTGATGCGAGGAGCAGGCCAAGAACATTCACGTCGAAATGCTTGTGGAAATGTTCCTCTGTAACATTCTCCAGCGGAGAAAATTCGTAAACGCCGGCGTTGTTAACCAGAATGTCGAGGCGACCGAACGCTTTCTTCGTTTCGGCGAAAAGGCGCTCGATGTCCGTTTTCTTCGCAACATCCGCTTGGACGGCGAAGGCTTTTCCGCCGCCCTTGGTAATTTCGTCAACCACTTTGTCCGCTCCCTCCTTTGATGAAGAAAAATTGACAACGATCCCCGCGCCTGCGTCTGCGAGATGTTTGGCAATGCCGGCACCGATGCCTTTCGACGCGCCGGTTACAACCGCGACTTTCCCATCTAGTTTTTTAGTGTTTGGATTCATATTTTATGCTGTTCTATTTGCGCTTGATCAGGCAGCGGAACGGTGCTCGGCCTGTAAAGAAATGCTGAGCAATTCCGCAAGGCGCGATTCGTAGGATTCGCAAGTGGGACAATCACCATTCGGTTCAACCCACTCCGGATGCTGCACACGTAGCGCATCGTGTATTTCCTGCTGAAGTTGGGCATAAGCTCGAACCTCATTCGACGCGGTTGAAAGAGTGTTCGTTTTCATCGCTAGATTGATCGGCGACCCTCAGTCGAGGCGCCATTTCGCGTACGCGGGATTTTACAGTACTACTCGCGAGGTCACTCGTGCTCCCTCGTTCGAGATAGAACCAAGGTACTGACCATTCATGTTTTTCGTCAGTCGTTATTCCTGCTTCGTTATGTGTTAGCCAACTCTTCCATGATCGAATCATCGAGATCGAGCAGCGCTGCAGCAGTGTTCTCTTCGAGATGTTTTACCTTTGAAGTTCCCGGGATCGGCAGCATCACCGCAGATTTCTTGAGTAGCCACGCGAGCGCTACTTGCGCAGGCTGAGCGCCCACCTGCCTGGCGATTCTTGTTAATGCGCCGTGAGGTTTCGCGAGGTCTCCGGTCGCGAGTGGAAACCAAGGGATAAACCCGATGTTTTCGCGAGTGCAATAGTCCAGGACGTCTTCGTAATTGCGGTACGCGAGATTGTATTGATTTTGCACGGTCGCGACGGTAACGATGCGACGCGCTGCTTCGATCTCGGCAACGTTGACTTCCGAAAGGCCAGCGTGCCGGATCTTGCCTTCCTTCTGGAGATCTCTCAGCACTCCAAATTGATCGTCGGCTGGAACCTTGGGGTCGATGCGATGTAACTGGAACAAATCGATACGCTCGACACCCAGCCGTCGCAGGCTCATCTCGCACTCCTGCCGGAGATATTCGGGTCTCCCCAGAGGAATCCATCTGCCGGGACCAGTCCGAGCAAGGCCCGCCTTTGTGGCAATAACAAGTCCTTTTGGGTAAGGATGCAACGCCTCGCGAATCAGTTCTTCACTCACATACGGTCCATAGGAATTCGCCGTATCAATAAGTTTGATGCCGAGCTCGATTGCACGGCGTAAGACTGCGATCGCTTGCGCTCGGTCGGCTGGCTGGCCCCAAACACCGGGACCGGTCAGTTGCATCGCGCCATAGCCAAGCCGGTGAACGGGAAGGCTACCGCCGATTGAAAACGTACCGCTCCTTTCGGCAGGACGCTTGTGAGCGCTTGCCGCAGGAGTTGGCTTAGTAGGCCCCATGTGGTGCTTGATAGCCTCGATAGTCCTGCTCATCCACACACCTCCTTCTTTTTTCCTTTACCTCTAATTCTAACTCAGGCTCATGCTCTTCATGCCGGCGCTTCGTACGTGCCGGGGCTGCCAGCAGTAGCGCGCCACTCGGGTTTGCGCTCCTTGCTCGCCTTCGCCAGGGCACGTCGCACACCATTGACGTCAAAATCTGTGGCGTAGACCGGCGTATCGGGTTGTTGCCACCAGGATTCATCCAGTCCACCAGCATCGACGCCATCAAATCCGAGCTCGTCGACTAGCCTCAGCACAACCGCCTTCGCTGCGGGTTCGCTGCCCGCGACTGGTAAGGCAATCCGTCCGGGGCTGCCTGGCGGCCGCCCCAATTTGTAAAGGTGCTCGGCATAAATGTTGTTGAACGCTTTGACTACGGGCCGACCTAACTGCTTTTCGACCCATTGACTCTCAGTCAATCCATCTTCGATTTCTTTAATCCGACCATCACGTTGCCGGGGGTAGTAATTGCCTGTGTCCACGACCACGACATTCTTCGGAGTTTTTGCGAACAGACCGGCGGGCAAAGAAGCAACGCTCCTTAGAGGAATCGTTACGATAATTACGTCCCCAGCTTGGGCGGCTTGCTCCACCGTGACCGGAGTCGCGCCGGTCTCAGCCGCCAAATCTTTCAGTGTCTCAGGTCCTCTCGAATTCGCGACGAAAACATCGTGTCCAAGTGCTGCGAGACGACGAGTAAGTGTGCCGCCGATGTTACCTGCTCCGATAATCCCGATTTTCATGTCCGTCTTCCTATTCAAGTTCGTATCAAGTCTGATTTCTTGACGTTCAAGTCAGATGAAATTTTCCGCCATTGCGCGCGCGACAGATTTTTGCTATCCCGAAACAGATAATCTTCCCGTCACGTCGCAGTAGGGTCGGAGCGAAACATTTTTTTGATTCGTCATAGATTTTGCTTTCACAGGTTTTGCATTTTTGCGTCCCCCGGGATATTGGATGGCCGTTCTGTTGGAACCAACAGCTGCGACCCGCGCATCGCTCGTGCGGCTTGCTCGAGTGCCTCGATCCTGATGTTGAATTTAATCTGATCAAAGATGAGAACCTCGGTGGCAATGAGCCAGACTGTGAAACAAACCAGCAGCGTCCGGAACGGGAATAATCGGCGGTTTGAGACTGCCGCCCCAGTGTCATCGGACGCGATCAGAGACTCACTTGTGTTCATCTCGTAAGTTAGATCCGCCCGAGAAAGCGCCGCTATTTCGCGTTCGCGAGATTTTCTGCTACCCCCGGCGAGGCTGTGCTTAATCCCTCATTCGAGATAAAGGTCGGAACCAGCATCACGTCGCATTGGCCTGTGACCACCCGGCCACAGGCGCTAGGCGTCAATTGCAGGCTGTGGCTGGGGAGGGGATTGGGTGACTTCCTGCGCCGCTTTTTCTTTGCGCCCGGCGAAGAGCCGTTCAATCACGTAAAACGTTACTGGGATAAGAAAAGTCGC
>Ga0193707_1000724_pt1 | contig 11640 bp, 12 predicted proteins | sample U3c2metaG_FD_143043 | JGI IMG/M metagenome (GOLD analysis project Ga0193707, IMG submission 143043) | Soil microbial communities from a riparian zone of the East river system, Colorado, United States - U3c2 | ecosystem: Environmental > Terrestrial > Soil > Riparian zone | place: USA: East River...
AAATCACAGGTTACCCGTCATCGCGGGTTTCCGTTTTCGTTGCCGGGACAAAATTGAGCCCAATTTGCAGTCCCAAAATGTACGTAGAACGCACCCCAAATTAATGGAGTCCCGCTTTCAGCGGGATCAAAAACTTACCGCAAATCGGCGGCCCGTCAACACAATCCCACAAATTTTTGCAATTTTCTGACAGGAAGCAATCCCTTTACATTCAGCACTTTATCTTTTCGCCAGCCGATGGCTGCTCAATTGCAAGGCGCTGAATAAAAAATGCTACAAATTCGTCGCGACGCGAAAAGAGAATTACGGGCGCGAAAATTTTCTCTTATTCTGTTGCCCTAGTGACGACGATTTTGCCGAGAAGCCCGTATGATCCGAATCATAAAGGCGGAATTCATAAGTAGGCCCTGTCTGGATCCAATCGGCGGTAGCAACACCTCGTTGTGCGATTGCGAACAAGGACTCTTTGCCTCCGTTTACGGACACCCAGACTTTGCCGGGATTTCCATCACCAGTGCTCCACGAGATCACAGTTTTTCCGACTCAATCGCCAGCCGGAACGGGATTTGGAGCGGCGAGAGTGGACGTGGCTTTGGTCACAAAGGCAACACCGACGTAATAAGCACATTTTCAAACTTTGACCTTCTCCAACCCGCCTTGCAGCCCAGGGCAACGTCGACGGCGCCTTGGTCGTCGACCAGCTCTTTAACGAAACCGACCGTGCCGTACGAATGACACGGGAAAGGCACCTTCATTTTCTTGCCTAAACGTCGCGGTAGCAATGATCGAAGGCGGGCACGGATGGAGGGCTTCGGTTGGAATTTTTCTTCCATCAGGAAATCCTCCAGATAGCCCGTGCCCCAGTCTTCAATCACATACAGTCCACCTGGCTTCAGATGATGATCGAACAAGTGCCAAACGGTTCTCTTCGTCTTTATGCCGATATGCGAGGCGTCATCTATGATGATGTCAAACCCATCGGGAGCCGTCTTATTAGCGACCTTAGAGAGAAACGCTTTGTCCCATTGGTTGCCCTCGAAGAGCTGAATCCGCTCTTCGGGGCTGAAAATGTTCCGGGAGACATCGATCGATGCCAATAATCGTGCCATGAGGGAAATAGTCTCGCCATAATCTAAGGGACTCTCCTCGATGAACACCAACCTCCAGAAGCGTGATCTCCTTACCGATCCAAGGGGCCAGAACTGGGTCATAGAGACCGAGATAACCATGCTTTATCTTATCACTGTCGTAGGCACTTAAATCTAATTGTTTACTTCGCATGTTTGTGGCGACAATACTAGACGGGTCCGTGGATCTACCCTGCATAATTTCTGTCGCGCTGGCCAGAAATCGTATTCCATTCAGTTCGACCGCTCCGTGTCCCCCGGCACTCTGATCCATAGGACGAGGCGTTTTACCCTCGATCTGACAAGGTCCGGAAATCAGGATTGTTGGCCGTTTGCCGAGCTCCTTAGGCCACTCAAGAAACCCCAAGGTCTCGCCCCGTTCATGGAACGGGCGCGTGTATTTCCACTCTGCGACTGTTAGGTTGCTCTGGTCACGACGACTTTGTCGAGAAGACGGCTATGATCTGAATCATAAAGGCGGAACTCGTAAATGGAACCTGCCTGGATCCAGTCGGCCGTAGCGACGCCCTGGCGTCCACCTGCAAAAAGAGACTCTTCTTGTCCGTTGGTGGAGACGTAGACTTTTCCGTCACCCGCGTCAGCAGTGTCCCACCGAATCGTTGTTGTGCCCATCTTTTCACAGGCGGGCATAGGATTTGGAAAGGCAGTGATTTCGATTAGCGCGTTGCTTTTTAGAACGCAGACGGCGCGCTCATCATGATTTGGATCGGCCGGCGTTGAGCTGTTCGTATCGCCAATTGTAGTGAATGCCAATATATTCCAACCCGTGCGGTGGATCAGTCGCTTAAGCCCCTCTTCTGAGAAAATCCAGAAGTTCGTGCTGTCGTTGTTGCATTCCTCTGGTCCCAGTAAGTACGCAAGGGGGTACTTTGATAATGGCGAGCCGTCCGTAGTTTGTCGGGCGATCCGCGTGCTCAAAAAACAATATCTTGTTACGTGAGACAGTCTTTCGAGAATGGAAAAGGGGTTTTTTAAGTGATAGAGAACGCCAAGTAGAAAGACGACATCGTACCTTTCTGTAAAGAGTTGGGATCGCGAGTCCAAATCGATCGAACGGATAGTGACCGATGAGTTTAATGCCTTCTTAAGAATTCGAGCTCCCTCCAGCTTATTGAAATTTGTGTCTTCATTGTCGACGACGTCTACCGAAAAGCCCAGTTTCTCTAAAAAAAAGGCGAGATCTCCATCGGCTGCGCCGATGTCTGCAATTCTGCCATAGTCGCCTCGACATAGTTTCAGCAGATCAAGTCCGCCTCTGGCCAGGAGTCGCTCCAACACGGGAAGATTTCGGAGCGTAGCATACGGGTACCAGAATGGCTTGGGACGGTGTGCTAACTTCGTCTTCCAAAGCTCTTGCTCCTTAGCAAGCGCAAGCTCCCGCAGTGATGACGTCTTCCCTCGGGCGTTGCTTGATTTGACGGACGGCTTGCTGGCGTGTTCGGCAAGGGGGCGCGAAGGGTTGGGTTCGACTAAAAATTTGACGAGCGCTTCATAAATTTTCGAGGCCTGCTGAGACCGGCTAGGTGATAGTAGGTTCACAGCTGGAACACTCGTCCAAGGCTGCGGGCTCTCACAGACAGATGCTTCCGAGTCTTTTCGTAGGATTAGGTCCTACGCCCAAACTTCGCGCTTTGAGAGGAAGGGTTTATTTTAGGTGAGTCGCATCTTCCCAACGAATTGCGGCACGGAGAAGTTCGCCCAGAGAACTAACGCCGAATTTTTCCTTCGCGCGCGCACAGTAAGCTTGCACAGTTTTCAAACTCAAATGCAAATCCTCGGCAATCTGAGCTGTAGTGCGTCCCTGGCCAAGGAGCCGGAATATTTCCAGCTCGCGATCGCTTAAACGTTCCACCGGAGAAGTTTCGAGCCTTTTAGGTGATGAGCTAAACCTGCGAGCCATACTGTTAACGACCCTTTCACTGACATAAACACCGCCCTCCAGAACTCTCCGAATGGATGCGAGGACGCTTTTTGTGCTTTCTCGTTTCATAACGTAACCCCGTGCACCGGCGCGCAAGGCACGTTCTGCATAAAGGGCTTCGTCGTGCATCGAAAGCACGATCAAGGCGACAAGTGGAAATTGGCTCTCCAGATTCTTGACCAATTCCAAGCCAGATTCATTCTTCAGTGAAATATCCACAAGAACGACATCAGGTCGTGTCTTTGCAATTCCCGTCATGGCTCCAGCGGAGTCCTCCGCTTCGCCGCAGACAATCAGGTCATTCTGTTCATTGATAAGATTGGTGAGCCCCTCGCGAACCAGAGGATGGTCATCGACAAGAAAAATCCGATGTTTTCGCGCGGCATTGGTAGATGGGTTTGAATTCATTGTAGGCAATTTACCTGGTTGTGGTTTAAAACTGTTACTTTGCAGGTTGCAATCGTTCCTCGTTGACCATTTCGCTGGACGTTAAATGTCCCGCCAATTAGCTCGGCGCCGTGGCGCATTAGGCGCAGCCCAAGCCCTTTTGAATCTGAGAGATTACCTGGAAAGCCAACTCCATCATCTGTAATTGCAAGAGTAAGTTCGGAAGCCTTTACACTAACGCGGATATCGACTTGGTCTGCTGCAGCGTGTTTCGCGGCGTTTGTAGCGGCTTCTTGAGCAATCCGGTAAAGCTGGGTTGCAACCGTAGAATCTTGGACTGGAATAGTCTCTTCTCCATGAAAAATACAGTTGACCGCGAATCGTTCGCTTATGTTCTCTGCCAGGCCCTCCAAGGCTGTAGTTAGCCCGTCCGCGTCTAGTTCGGGCGAAAAGAAACCTCGCGCCAGGTTGCGGGTGAGGTCGATTCCTTCTTCAACGTAGTTCACGAGTTTCCCTGCTTCTGTTACCTCTGGAGCGCCTTTGGCTGCAAGTTTCTCTTTCAACACTTGAGCAGCAAGAGCCGTTCCCGTGAGGTGCTGGCCTAGGTGGTCGTGAAGATCTTGTCCGAGGCGTCGCCGCTCTCGATCCGCCACTTGTGCAATTTCTCGGTCGAGCCGCTGTCGTTCAACGACCTCGCGTTGCAACGCAGCCGTCCGTTCCTGCACACGGCGATCCAACTCGTTTACCAGGGTCCGTAGCTCGGCTAAAACTCCAGCAAACAGCGCAAATGCGGTGAAAGCCATCCCTGCATTCCAGTAACGGAGAGAAGGGATTCCAGCTGCAAGGTCAGAGACCAGCCACGCCACAACGCTGGCAACTACAATTACCAGCCCAATTGGAAAGCTCCCAAACCAGACGGCCAAGGAAATCGGCAAAAGATAAAACAGAAGCATTGGGCGTTCGTATCCCGTTAAATAGTCGAAGTAGCCCACGACGCCGACCAGAGAAAAACAGACGATCACCAAAGCTGGTCTGGGAAAAGTCAGGCGGCTGAAGCCACCCAATCCGAAAACAATCTCTTTAAGTCGGCTTTGTCGTTGAATCGCCCGGACTGACATCGTGATGGCTTCCTAAGACGGGCGATAACCCAAGACAGCCAAAAGGATTTTGTTTCGCATTATCGCAGAAATCCCATGGACAAATAAGATCGAATACTCAATCCCGAGGGCTTCGGAATTGATAGACCAAAATAAATGATCTCGACTCTCTTTCAAACATAAATTCCGGCCTTGCTTGCAGCGTTAGGTAAAATGTCGCCTTACCGGGAGCACCTTGGAAGTCCCAGGTAACAGGATCCATCTATGGTGCTTTCCGTACCGCATCGAGGTCGATCGCTTCATCCAGAAGCGCTCCTAAAACAATCGTGTTTCGCGTGACGTGGCGATGCTATGCAGACACGAGAAGCCGATCTGCGCTCACCGCACCGCTACGCAGTTGGTTTTGTAACGACCACCTTCTCGAGGAGCTCACTGTGATCCGCGTTGTATAACCGAAACTCATAAACAGATCCCGCCTCGATCCAATTCGCGTCGTGGGAACCACGGGGCGAGTTTGCGAAGAGCACTTCGTCGCATCCGTTCTTCGAAACGTAAATCTTTCCATTCACACTATTCCAGGAAATGGTCGTTCGGCCTGGCCCTTCGCTAGCCGGCACCGGGTTCGGAGAAGCGTTTAGAGTGGGCACCAACTTGCTCACGAAAACGATGGAGGGCGTGATAACGAGCTGTGTGAACCTTGAGACTCTGTTCTCACCGACCGGACGTCCCATGGTAACATTGGCGGCGCCCTGTTCATCCACCAACTCCTTAATGAAGCCGACCATCCCGTAAGAATGACAAGGAAAGGGGATCTTCATACTATCGTCAGAGGCTTTAGATGATAGCGACTGAACGGGCGACACAGACGGATTCACAACATCGAGCCGTTTACCGTCTGGAAAATCGTCGAGATATCCCGTGCCCCAATCCTCGATTACGTATAGTCCACCTCTCTTCAGGTGAGTATCAAACAAATGCCAAAACGCAGTTTTCGTCAGTGTGCCAATATGCGAGGCGTCATCTATGATGATATCAAATCCTTCTGGAGCTGCCTTATTCGCGACTTCGGAGAGAAATTGTTTATCCGATTGGCTTCCCTTAAAAATCTGAATGCGCTCTCCAGGCACAAAATGCTCCGGCAGCTTGATGTCGATCCCAATGATGGCACCACGTCGGAAATAGTCGCGCCACAATTGAAGTGACCCGCCTTTATGGATCCCAATTTCCAGAAGCCTAATTTCCTTACCGACCCACGGTGCGAGAATCGGATCATACACATCCAAATAGCGGTGTGTTATCTTGTCGGTATTGTACGAGTCTAAATTTAATTCTTTGCTTCGCATATGGCGAAATGCTGGTAGAGTTCCAAACTATTGGCAGTACTCATTTCGTCAATCGACAGCCGTGGTTTGGCTCTGGGGGTTATCTCTTGGCCGATTGCGGCCTCTTAAGCCCAGCAATCGGCGGTCGTCTCGGCATCGCAAAGACTGCCACAGACGCAACTATCGTCCGCTGCCACCAGACCGTTTACGGATCAATGGAGGGTGTAGACTTCGGCTAAGGCAACGCCAGTACCGCCATTGGCTCCGCTTACGATGGCAGTATATGTTCCTGCGGGCAGGTGAAGCACAAGTGCCGATTCGGAGGGATTTGGTGGTGCGAGTCCATTCCTCTGGTGGTCAATCGCATTAGTATTATCCTGCCAATTGTCGTTGGTTGCGATGGCAGAGCCACTCGAGTCGTAGATGGTCAGTGTGGGATCGCTTGGCACTCCGCTTACACCGGAAGCGGCAAGCGACGGGCCAAGGGCGCGCACGACGACGGTGGCGCTGTCTACGTCTCCAACGATAAAGCCACTAATAAGTACGTCATCGACCGTGCCGACCGAACCGCGGGTGCTCATGTTCTTCAACGTAGAGTTGGATTGCGGCGAGAGGTCGTAAAGCTCGACCAAGCCAGTCTTCGGAATGGGGTCGTTTCCCCTGACTATGACAGTGTAAGAGCCCGGCGCCAAGGTTTGTAGAGTGGCTGATTCCAATAGATTGGCCGGCGCGAGTCCGTTGGCCTCTATTTCCGAGTGGCCTGGATCGGCCTGCCAGTTATCATTGGTTGCGATCAGAGTGCGCGAAGAGTTATACACGTTAAGAACTGAATCCCTGAGAGCGTGGGACAGTCCGAACCTACTGAGCGATGGTCCCAGCGCGCGAAGCGCTATCGTCTTGGGCTCGGTCCAGTGACGATAAAGCCACCGATCAGAACGTTGTCACCGACCGAAACCACCCCCGAGTAGAGAGGTTAAGCGCTTGAGGTCCAACTGTCGGAAACTTTGTATTTTCTAGATGAATCGGCAGGGCGCGATACATCTTTCCGCAATTCGTGGCCGGGTACCGGTAGATAAAAATCGTCTCGCCAGCGGCGTTCAGGCCCAGGAGTTGAGCGAACACGGGAACACCGGGCAGTCCATCATTAACGATTGAGTCCTGAGAAAGCTAGCTTTAGCAGTTTTCTGATGAATACTGCCGATCGCCAGCGGCACGTGCCGCCCGCGAAACGGGAAACGGCCTTCGCGGTAACCCAAGCCAGGCGCGCAATCCGCGTACGAAACGTAGCTTCTCCGGAAGACTTAATAGCAGTTGGATGGCCCGGCGGCTCATTACGCAAAAATCCCCGCTGTCGACTTGGACAGGGCTATCGGCCAAAAAGAGGTAAAGCCGGTAAAAAACGAAGTAAAATAAACGTTTTACTTTTGTCCCGCGTCGGCATCTTCAACACGGCGTAAACCCAGCCTGCGCTCGAACATGGTTTTGAATGACCTTCCGACGTAGCGCGTTTGCCCCAACCGCGTCCTGAAGCAAGTTGTACAAAAACGGAAGCTTCAGCCAACGTTGGAGTCCGGAGTCACGTTGCATGATGAAGTTCGCTGGAAGTTCGACTTACTTAATAGTTACCGTTGGTTGATTGCTAATGGGGCGCTGAGGCGATGTGCTCTGCTAACTCAATAGGTCCGTTTACGTCCGGCGAAGTATATTTTGCCCACCTGAAATGACAGGGTTCGCATCGAAAGCTGTTGCGGAGCGAATCCAGGATAAGTTCAGGGTGGCTTAACCATTGTTCGTACGTTTTTCGTTCGTAATGAATCATCGTTGCTAATGCATCAACTTTTGGTAGCGTCCTGATGAGACTACTGGCACACGGTTTCGCGAATACACCGTGTATTTTCACCGTAGCTTTTAGGCCATATGGTCCGAAGGCCGAGGCACAACCGCAATTTTGAAAAACGCGCAATCGCATATTTCTGCAAACCATGCAAGCCATCGTGGGAAAAGCGGAAACCCAAATTCACGGAAATATTACGGCTCGTGTTGCCTTTAATAAGTGCCTTGGGACATGCTCAGATGGACGTTGAGCGTCGCACTGCTCGGCGAGCGAGCGCCAGTGATCAGCCGACTGGCCAGAGGGTAGCCGCTCTTCGAGCAGCGCAAGTAGCTGATAATCGTTGTGAAAATGCGCATAAACCCGCCCCTCAGTTCGACGTAGCAAATCCTCCCGCCACTGCTGGAGCAATTCGCGCGCGGTACGGCCGCTATAGGTTGTAACTTCCAATGCTCCGAAACGTCGGATGGGCGCCTTGCGGCCAGGTAAAACGCTTGGCCCTGTCACGTAAAAGACCCGCCCCCGTAGAGGGGAATCGAGGCGGGTAACGACTTTGCCAACGTAATCATCGGGGAGCACGATATGATCTTCGAGGTGGTCGAAGAACTGCTTCAATGTGAACGCGACGTTCCAGCCCGCGACGATCATGTCGTTTTGCCGCATTTGTGAATGCAGAAACTTTGCCACTCGGGCATACGGCAATTTCTTCTTGGCGAGAAACTGCGCGTGGACGGAGGGCGTCCAGCATAAAACAATTATTGCTGTAAGGCCCCAAGCTGCTCCTGGTGCGGCGACTCTCGGCTTTGGCATGTGTCTCGCAAGCCAATCGATCCCCTCTGCCATGAGGATTAGAAGCAAGGGCAGAGAAAAAATTAGATAACGGGCGTAGTACGACGTACCAACAGAGACCCCTTGCAAGGACATGAGAGTCGGCGCCAGAATAATGGCTACATACAGCAGAAGAAGCGCTCGCTTCTCTCGCGCTGCCGACCAACAGGCGAGGAGCAGTAACGGGACGGACAACCACATGGCGTAACCAACACCCATATATGTGGTAAACACCTGTGGAAGATATCCCATGCTCGTTGGAGGCGTATCGCTTCCCCACTCCCTGTTAACCTTCGCGATATCGGGGAGGAGGCGCCAGTAAGCTACGCCGACTATTATCGCCACTCCGGCCAACGGAATCCAAAGAGTCCTGGATTCCCAGAGAAACTTTCGACCGCCAGACCAACCGGAGGAAATGGCTTCGACTGCGAGCAATAGGATGAGGAATGCGACTGTGTAAACGCCGTTAAGATGCGCAAGTAACAGCAGTAGTACCACGGCGGCACATCGCACGCCATTCCACCAGTCGCGCTGCTGATACCAATGAAAAAATTCATTGATTGCCAATAAACTGAACGCGACCAGGAGCGAATAGGCGCGAATCGCCGGACCGGCCGCCACTAGATAGGGATTGAATGCAGCTAAGCTGGCAGCAATGAGGGCGGTGCGTGTCGAACCCGTAAATTTGAGCGCCAGCGAAGCTGTTAATGGAATTATTGCGATGGCTGCTGCCATCGGCAGCAGAGTTAGCTGCCAATCGGCTCCGCCACACAGCCAGGCAACGCCTTTCTCGACCAAAATAAAATAATTCATCGAGAGATGGGTGGCGAAATGGGTCAAGATGTAGGTTGGACTTTTTTTCAGATATTTCAGCGTACCGATTTCATCACCCAGAAATACTCGGCCATATTGAAGAGCAGCAAGCAAGGCCAACGTACAAAGACATATCGCCCCTAACGCGACACGTTCTTTTCGTGAGAGGCATCGCAAGCTCCGGTCAGAGTGAACGAGATCCAATAACGTGCGTGGACGACCGCTGGAAAGCATTGGAACTAACGCGAAGTTTTAAGTGATTTGGGGCGTTTCAGAGCGACAGTATCCGCACCGGGCGGCCCTCGCGCTGATATAAAGAATGAATGCGCTTCGGGAAATTTGGGGGGCGGAATCGCGATGAGGCTCGCCAACACTCTGTGTGCATACCGATATACATCTTCGCCTTCCGTCACTTTTGCTGACGGGAGGTTTAGCAGAAATTCCGCCGTAATCGGATCTTCGGACTTATGTCTAGGCTCAGAAGAGGTTTTCTCCAACAGCCTAAAGCTTGAGGCATCTTCTCGCCCGTCATCCGCTTTGCGCTGGGCATACATCTCATGATCATACGTTACGTTGAAGCGTTCAATTGTCGTTTTAATTCGGCGCGATCGATGATGGCGCGCAGTTAGCAGGCTGATGCGGTCGTTGGGACCCGCGACCCACTTAGCAACTGCGAGCTTCGACTTCAAATCGAGGCGGCCGGTAGGAGAAAAGCACCGGAGTCCCAGATATCCGCAGCGGCTCCGCAAGACCGACAGGTCGAACGTGAAATTCACCTCTCCCTTGTCGCGGTTTATAGGCGCTTTAAGCAGTACGATTCTCGCCGACCCATCCTCAGGCTCAAAAAACGCCTGAAACGAAAAACCTTCGGCGTTCTTCTCGTCTATCTTCGATCCTAACTCGCACGACATCGACATGTCGCGGGAAAACTGCATCAGGGGACCTATCGCTGTTTGTCCGACGCCAAGAGCAAGCGCCAAATGGAAGTTACCGTGTCTTTCTACAGAAACCCAGAGGGGTTTTGCGACCAAGGAAGAGTCGTCATTTTTGATCGTGAAATTTGCGACGTCCTCGCTGAGAAAAAACTCGTTCACTGCCTGAGTCATCATCATCAGTCTTTTCCTACGGCGTTGCCAGTTTCCTCTGAACGCAAAAGCAAGCCAAGGTCAACGCAATCATTTTGAATGGTGATGCTTGTCCCTCGTTAAAGCGCTCTTTGTCTCAGGTGGGGCTCCGAACGGCCTGGCGCGATCGGAGTTTGCGCGATCTCGTAGCTCGAACCTGGTGCATGAGCTGGTGTCCGGTAATTCACTGTCGAGCTCGCGATCTCAGCCAACCTGCCTCTCATTTATATGCTGCGGAGCATAAGGTCGACAGACGGTCTTTCCGGCTTCCGTGCGACCAGGAAGATCCGCGCCATGTGTTTGGCGAGGCCTTCCATGCGCACAAGCTTAAGCTGCCGAATGTCTCGAAATCCAACTAATTCCAAGCACTTTGTCAGCACACTTGTGCTCAAAGCCCAAAAGTTGGTCACGTCGTTGTTCTGCATGTGCATAAAGTAGCAGATATTCGCGTCCTCTGGATGATCGTATACCTGGGTTTCCAAAGCGAGGTAACCGCCGGGCCGCAAGTTATCGAACGTGGTCCGCAGAGGGAGCACTGGATTCGGAAGATGATAGAGCGTGCGAAATGAAGGACGACATCAAACTCTTCTGGACGACTGAATGTTTTCGCGCTCGCAATAAAGAATTGTGCATTTACGCCGGCAATTTCCGAAAGGAAACGCGAGATTTCGACCTGTGGAGGCACGACATCGATGCCAGTGCAGCGAGCACTGTACTTTATGGCCGCGTGGATAGAGTTGTAACCGGCACAGCAACTGATATCGAGTAATCTCGCGTCCGAAATATCTCGGAAGGGAATGGCGGTCTCGACCAGGAGCCGAACCGGTTAGGTGCTGGCCCAGGCTGTCGTGGAGGTCTCGTCCCAAGCGTCGTCGTTCGCGATCCGCCACTTGTGCGATTTCCTGGTCCAGCCGCTGTCGCTCAACCACCTCGCGTTGCAATGCAGCAGTCCGTTCCTGCACGCGGCGATCCAACTCCCCTACCAGGGTGCGCAGCTCGGCTAATACTCCAGCAAACAGCGCATACGAGACAAAAGCCATCCCTGCATTCCAAAAAAGGGAGAGCAGGGATTCCAGCCGCAAGGTCTGACAAAATTGATACCGCGACACTGAGAACGGCGATTCCCAAACCGACACGGAGGGACACAAACCATGTGGCCAACCGATCGG
>Ga0193707_1000725_pt1 | contig 11630 bp, 14 predicted proteins | sample U3c2metaG_FD_143043 | JGI IMG/M metagenome (GOLD analysis project Ga0193707, IMG submission 143043) | Soil microbial communities from a riparian zone of the East river system, Colorado, United States - U3c2 | ecosystem: Environmental > Terrestrial > Soil > Riparian zone | place: USA: East River...
CGCGGCGATCGTGCGGGGGGACACGGGAGGCGTTTCGGCGGATGCCGTCATCGCCGGGACTCCTTCGGCTCGTGGTCGGCTCGGCCCGCGCCCCCGGCGTGCCCGGTTCGTAACTACGTAGCGAAGTACATCCGTGCCCCGCTGCGATGGCAATACTTCCGCTGAACGGAAGCGCCCGGCCCGGCGTACGGGCCGGGCGCGCGATCCGCTGGAGATCGTCAGGCTCGGGGCCGGCTAGCTCCGGCCGCGCATGAGGTCGAGGATGCGCCCGGCGAGCTCCCTCGTGTGCTCGACGCTCACGGCGATGCTCTGCAGGTCGACGAAGGCGTTGTCGATGCCGGCCTCGTCCCGGGCCCGTACGAGGGTGTCCACGGTCTGTTCGACGGTGCCGTCCTCAGTGGGATAGACGCGCAGGATCGCGTCGATGCTGAGAGGGTCCCGTCCCCGCTTCTCCGCGAGTTGCCGGATGTGGCCGAGCGGCGTGGTGACGTGGGCGCGGGGGTCGAAGTCTCCGGCTCCCGGCCGGTGGACGGGGAGCCACCCGTCGGCCCGTGCGGCCACGCGCTCGATCGCCTTCGGGGCGAACGCGGCGAGGTAGATCGGCGGGCGAGGAGTCTGGGCGGGCTTGAGGTTGGCGTGGGTGGCCGGGATCGACCAGTACCGGCCGTGGTACTCGGCCGGGTCGGTGGTCCAGAGCGCTTCCAGGCCGTCGAGGCACTCGTCGAGCCGCGCGCCGCGTTCGCCCATCGGAACTCCGGCGGCCTCGTACTCCTCCGGCGACCAGCCGACGCCGAAGCCGACCACGAGCCGTCCACGGCTGACCCGGTCGATGCTGGTCAGGGAACGGGCGAGCAGCGCGGGCGGGTACCAGGGCGCGTTGAGGACGTTCGTGCCGATCTGAACGCGTTCGGTCACCGCCGCCGCGACCGCCATTAAGGTGAACGGATCCAGCACGGCATGGAACTCCCGCGGAATCGTCGTACCGCCTCCGTAGCCGACCTTCGGGTCGACCGGTGCGAGGAGACGGTCGGCGACCCACAGGCCGTCACCGCCCATCGCCTCGACGCTCCGCGCGAAGTCCGCGATCTGGTCGGCCTCGTGGGCCGCCGCCCCGAACTGCGGCAGGGCGAATCCGATGCGCATCGTGCCTCCTTGTCCCATGATCCCGACCGTACCTACCGGCGCGTGGGCACAGGGGTGAGGGCGCCCCTCCGCGGAGAGACGCCCTCGGTTCGCGCGATACGGGTCAGTCGTCGTCGTTGTTGAACTTGGCGTCGACGCCCTGCCAGTTGGTGACGCAGCCGCGGTCCATGAACACCCAGCCGAGGTTCGGGTCACGGACGACCATCCCGTGGCCGCCGTTGGCGGTGAAGCGGTAGAACACCTCCGAGCCCGGCGTACCGGCGGAGTCGCGAAGCGCGCCCGAGGAGTACGTGCTGTCGCTGTAGTAGTTGTAGAACGCGCCGCACGCCGGGTTGACCGTGATCTCCGAGCCGTCGGTCGCGTCGTGGGGCAGGGCGTTGAAGTCATAGCCGAACGAACGCCGGTGCGCGATCGCCGACTTGATGGCGTCGCTGCACGACGGGTCGGCCGTACCGGTCGGGTTGGCGCTGAGGGCGCCCGGCGGGATCCACACGCACAGGTTGTTGCTGCCGTAGTCGCGCCCGTAGTGGTAGTCGCTGGAGGCGGTCTCGTGGACGTCGAAGGACGAACCGGCCAGAGCCGTCCCGATGAAGTAGCCGCACACCTTGTTCTGCATCCAGGTGCCGGCCGCGATCGTGCCGCTGTTCTGGCAGGCCGCGGGCTTGGGGGAGTTGGGCTGGATCGTGTAGCGGTTCACGGCCTGCGCGGGCGAGGCGAGGACCAGCGCGAGCACGGCCGCCGCGGCACCGCTCCAGGCGGCGAGCCGGCGCGGGTGGAAAGGCTCCATTGATGGCTCCCAGGCGGGGGTAGGGGATCGTCAGGGCCGCTATCCATTTGACCCTTCACGTACGCCGCCGAACAGGCCCCTTGCGGTATTTGGGCATTCTTTGTGCATCGCGGGGAGAATGGGGGCGAAGACAGTCGTGAACGACTGAGGAGTGGTCCGAATGCCCCCATCCAGCGGTCCATCCCAGGGTGAGCGGGAAATCGTGGAAGAGGAACTCGCCGTGCCGCTCCGGCGGCTGAGGAGAGAGGCGGGCGACCCCACGTACGAGCGGATCGCCGAGGACTCCGGGCTCTGCCGCAACACCGTCGACAACGCCTTCAACGCCCGCCGCCTCGTACGGTGGCGCACCGTCGAGGCGATCGTGGTGGCGCTCGGCGGCGACACGGCGCGGTGGCGTGAGCGGTGGGTCGCGGCACGCGGGCGGCTCGACGCGCTCAAGGTACCGGCCGCCGTCCCGTACGCCGAGCCTGCCGCCCCTGAGACCGCCGCTTCGGAGCCGGTCGTCGTACGCCGGGTGCGGCGAGGGCCGGGGCGCCGGCGGCTGCCGGTGGTGCTGGTGTGCGCGGCAGCGGTGTTCGGGTGGGGGATGGCCGTGGCGGTGCTGGCGTTCGGCCCGATGGACCGGGAGGCCTCGGCCGCCCGTGACCGTACGGGGGTGGGTTCGGTGCCGATCGCGCAGGTACGGCCGGTCGCCGGGAACCCGGTGTACGCCCAGTGCTCCGACCGCGACCGGTCGGTGCTGAGCGAGCCGGGCCGGGTCCGGGGCGGCCGGCCGCGCGGCAAGCTTCGGCCGGGCGACCGTTTCGTGGTGACGTCCAAGACCGCATACTGGCGGTACGGTCGCGTACCGGGTGATCCCGCGCGGCAGGGCTGGGTGCTGGCCGGGTACCTGTGCCGCACCGGCGGATGAGGCTGTGGAGGCGACATGACGATCGTGACCGAGCTGGACCTTCCCGCGTTCGACTATTCGGCGCCCGAGATGACGGGCGCGGTCTACCATCGGCGGCTCGCCGAGGTGCGCGAGCAGGGCTGGCTGGCGCAGGGCCCGCTGTCCTCCATCGTGCTGGACCGGGAGGCGGGGGAGTTCTTCCTGCGCTCGCGGGCGACGGCGTTCCCGGGCCGGCAGATCGCCGACCTGTTCGGCGTCACGAGCGGGCCGCTGCGCGAGCAGATCGACGCCAACGTCCTCAACCAGACCGGCGACCGGCACCGGCGGCTGCGCGCCCTGGTCGGCCCCGCGTTCACGCCGCGTGCCGCCGATCGCTGGCGGCCGGTGATGCGGGAGTTCCTGGCCCTCCTGTGGCGCGAGGTCTCCCGGGACTTCGTCGCGTCCGTCGCCAAGCCGTACCCCTCGCTGACGATCGCGGCGGTGCTCGGCGCGCCGCTCGAGGACGCCCCGCGGCTGCACGAGTGGTCGAACTGGGTGCAGCGGCAGTTCGACGTACGGGCGCTTTCGGCGGAGCTGCCCCAGATCGAGACCGCGTGCTCGGAGGTGCAGGACTACGTCGAGACGTTGCTGGAGAAGCGGCGCGCGGACCCGTCCGATGACCTGCTGAGCACGCTGCTGGCCGCCTCGGACGAGGGCGACCGGCTCTCCCACGCCGAGTGCGTGAACCTCGTGGTGAACGTGCTGGCGGGTGGCGTCGACACGACGCAGGCGCAGCTGTCGCACGCGCTGCGGCTGTTCGCCGCTCATCCGGACCAGTGGGCGCTGCTGGCCGCGGACCCGGGCCTGGCGCCGGCGGCCGTACGCGAGGTGTTGCGGTTCGAGCCGATCACCCCGTTCACCGCGCGGATCTGCGTGGAGCCGGTGGAGTTTCGCGGGGTGGAGTTCCCGGCGGACAGCATCGTGGCGATCTGCGCGGCGCAGGCCAACCGCGAGACCGAGTCGGGGGAGCGCTTCGACATCACGGCCGAGCGCGACGGGCGGGTGCTAACGTTCGGCGCCGGCGCGCACTACTGCCTGGGCGCCAACCTGGCGACCGCGGAGCTGGAGGAGGCGCTCACCTTCCTGGCCCCGCGGATGCCCGGCCTGGCGGCGGACGGCCCGGCCGGGCTCGGCGGCGTCGAGGGCATCTACGACGTGGAGTCGCTGCCGCTCACGTGGACAGGGTTCTGATCTTCTTCATGCGGTCACGAACAGGAGGGCGCCGACCGTGACCATGACGAGGCCGGCGAACATCAGCGTGCCGCCCAGGGTGATGACGGTGACGATGAGCCCGGCCCCGGCCAGGCCGGCTCCCTGAGTGCGGCCGACGCCCTTGGCGCTGCCGCGGGCAGCGGCGTTGTAGGACGTGAGTGCCTGGCGCGCCCGTGCGGTGGTGTCCTCCAGGTCGTTCGCCGCCTCGGTCTCCCGCTCGATCTGAACGTGCAGTGCCCGGTGTTCGGGGGAGCCGGGGTCGAGCGTGGTCAGGGTCTCGGCGTCCTGCCGAATCCTCTCGCGCCGTTCCTGGAGCTCGACCAGGATTTTCTCGAACGGGTCGTCCGGCTCGGCTGCGTTGATGACGTCCTCCGGAGCGTGCGACGAGGAGCGCACGGGTTCTTACATTCTTACCCCGATTTCAACGAGGCAGTGAAGGGCGCTGCCGCGTCGTCATCGACGACCGGCGCCGTGAGTCGGCGGGGCCTCAAGAGGCGGGTGAGGCGTCGCTGGAGACCCTGCACGTGCTGCGGAAGGTGGTCGTGACCGAGGCGCTGGAGGCGCTGAGCCCGGCGCACCGCGAGGTGCTGAACGAGACGATCCTGCGGGACCGCAGCGTGAACGAGGCGGCCGAGGTGCTGATCGCCGTCTCACGCGACGGCACGCGGCACACGGTCATGGGATGGCGCGTACCGGTCTGGGGATACGGCGTGCCCGGCTCGCCGGGGAGCCTGCGGGTGCACGGCGGCACCGCCGTCGGCCGGGCCGACCTCGCGCGGTTCGACGTGCGGGTCGAAGGGAGCGACCGGATACTGCTCAGCATCCGGGTCTGGTCACTCCAGCCGCGGATGGGATCATGGCTGGCCGACTGGTTCCGGTCCCGAAAGCGGGGGTCGCTGGTCATGGGACGACGCGCTGTGAGAAATTCAGCGGATGCGCGCACGTCCTGGCCCCGTCGCCGATGGATCGGAGAGCGCGCTGCGCAACGCGGCAGTCGCGGAGGCGCTGAGTTCGCTCTCTCGCCCGCACCGTGAGGTGTTGACCGAGACGATCCTGCGGAACCGCAGCGTCAACGAGGCGGCGGATATATTGGGCATCCCGCTGGGGACCGTCAAGACTCGCGTCTACTATGCGCTCCGCGCGCTGCGCATCGTACTCGAGGAGCGAGGGGTGGCGACATGAGCGTCGAGCACACCGACGTGGGCGCGTACGCCCTCGGTCTCCTCGAAGACGACGACCGGCGCGCGTTCGAGGAGCACCTGGGCGACTGCGGCTCGTGCGCGGCGGAGCTCGCCGGACTCACCGACATGCGCGGCATGCTCGCCGGCGTCGGCCCGGTCGAGGTGGGCGAGCCCGAACACCCTGAAGCCCTCTCCGCCGGCATCACCGACCTGGTCGACCGCCGCCGGAAAGAAGACCGGCGCCGGCGGCGCGGCACGACGGTCATCGGACTGGCGGCCGGTGTCGCGCTGGTGGCGGGCGGTGTCACGGTCGGTTCGGCCATCATGTCCTCCGGCGGCGGGAGCGGGCACCAGCACGGCAGCCCCGCGGCCGACGTCCTCGCCAACGGCCTGCGGCACTCGGCCACCGACCCGTCCAGCCACGCGGTCGCCACCGTCGCGACGCGTTCCGAGCCGTTCGGCACCGAGGTCGGTCTGGACCTCGCCAACCTCCGCGGGCCGCTGACCTGCCGTCTCGTGGCCGTCCTGCGGTCCGGGCAGCAGCAGCCGGTGACCGAGTGGGCGGTCCCGCCCAACGGGTACGGCGTGCCGGGCTCGCCCGGACACCTCCAGGTGCACGGCGGCATCGCGGCCAAGCCCGCCGACATCAGCCGCTTCGACGTCCTGGTCGAGGGCGGCGGACGCCTGGTGACGATTCCCATCTGAGCCCGTCTGTGCCCGTCTGAGCCTGTCGAAAAGAGGTTGCCGGACGCAGGCGGCGGGTCCGAGGATTCTCGGCGTGACCGCGACGCTGACCGCAGACCAGATCGACGGTTTCGTCACCGACGGGTTCGTGCGGGTCCCCGAGGCGTTCCCGGCCGCCCTGGCCCGCGAGTGCCGGGAGATCCTCTGGCGGGAGACCGGCCTGGACCCGGACGACCCCGCGACGTGGACCGCGCCCGTCGTACGGCTCGGCGGGTACGCCTCGGCGCCGTTCCGGCGGGCCGCCACCACGCCGCGCCTGCACAGCGCGTTCGACCAGCTCGTCGGCGCGGGGCGGTGGGTGCCGCGCGGCGGGCTGGGGACCTTCCCCATCAGGTTCCCGCACGCGGACGACCCCGGTGACGCCGGATGGCACATGGACGCCGGCTGGGAGGACGACGGCGGCGGCCGGGTCAGCCTGCGGTCGCGCGGCCGGGCGCTCCTGATGCTGTTCCTGTTCTCCGACGTCGACACCGCGAACGCGCCGACCCGGATCAAGGTCGGCTCGCACCTCGACGTCCCGCCGTACCTGGAGGCCGCGGGCGAGCCGGGCGTCGACATGTTCGGGCTCTGCGCGACCATGGACGCCGCCGGCCGGCTCGACGCGCCTGACCGGCCGCAGGCGCTCGCCACCGGTCAGGCGGGTGACGTGTACCTCTGCCACCCGTTCCTGATCCACGCCGCGCAGGCCCACCACGGCACCGTGCCCCGGTTCATCGCCCAGCCGCCGCTCGTCCCGGCCGGGCTCCTCGACCTCGACCGCCCCGACGGCGCGTACTCGCCAGTGGAGCTTGCCGTACGGCTGGGTTCACACGGACCACAGCGCCTCGGTGGGTGACATCCGCGCGGCGCGCAGGGCGGGGAGCAGCCCGGCGACGGCGCCGATGAGCAGCGCCGCGCCGAACCCGCCGCCCCACGCGAGCGGCGGAATGACGACCGCCCAGCCCTTCGCGGTGGCATAGGCGGCGGTGGCGAGGGCACCCGCCCCGACGCCGATCACGCCGCCGCCCGCAGCGAGGAGGATCGCCTCGCAGAGGAACTGGTCGCGGATGTGGCCCCTCGTGGCGCCGAGAGCGCGGCGCAGGCCGATCTCGCTCCGCCGTTCGAGGACGGAGATGACCATGATGTTGGCGACGCCGATGGCGCCGACCAGCAGCGCGACCGCACCGAGGCCGAGGAACAGCACGTCGAGGGCGCTCTTGGCCTCGGCCTGGGCGACCAGGGCCGCCGAGGGCAGGCCGACGCTGACCTGACCCGGGTTCTCCGGGTCGGCCTGCGCGGCGAGGAGGTCGTGGACGGCGTCGACGCGGTCCGTACGGGTGCGGAGGTAGATGGTGGAGGGGTGGCCGTCGAAGCCGAGGTACCTCCGCGCGGCCGGGTAGCCGACGAACACGGACGAGTCGATGGTCGGGGTGAGCACGGCGGGCCGGAGGACGCCGGTGACGTAGAACCACTGGCCGCCGAGCCAGATCCGCTGGCCCGGCCACACGCGGTCGACGCCCAGCAGCTGGGCGGCGCCGGCGCCGAGGACGACGACGGGCTGGCGGGCGGTGGCGGCGTTGAGATAGCGCCCCTGGGCGACCGACGTGCCCACGGCCGCCGGCAGGCCTAGGCTGGACGCGCGGACGGTCAGGCCGCCCGTGTTGACGGCGGGGATGAGCGAGGTGCGGTAGACCTTGGCGTCGACGGCGCCGACGTCCTCGACGCCGGTCACGCCGGGCAGGCTGCCGATCATCGCCGGCGCGGCATCCGGCAGCTCGGCCTTCCCGCCGCCGAGCTTCTGGCCGTTCGAGACGGTCAGCAGGTTCGTGCCGAGCTTGGCGATCTCGGCGAGCAGCCCCGCCTGCGAGGAGGCCGACAGCCCCAGGACGGCGACGATCGCGGCCACCCCGATCGCGATCCCGAGGGCGGACAGCGCCGCCCGGAGCCTGCGGGTGCGCAGCCCTGCGAAGGCGAGGCGGACGAGGTCCGCAGGGCGTGGTTCGGCGGTCATGGTCGCGCCTTCGTGTCGGAGGTGACGCGCCCGTCGAGCATCGTGATCCGGCGGGGGAGGCGGGCGGCGACGGCGTGATCATGGGTGATCACGACGATGGTGGAGCCGGCGGTGTTCAGCTCGGCGAGCAGGTCCAGGATGGAGCGGCCCGTGACGCTGTCGAGGTTGCCGGTGGGCTCGTCGGCCAGCACGATGGCGGGCCGGCCGGCGACCGCGCGGGCGATCGCGACCCGCTGCCGCTCGCCGCCCGACAGCTGGGTGGGCCGGGCGGAGAGCCGGTGCCCGAGCCCGACCCGGTCGAGTGCCTCGGCGGCCCGCCTGCGGCGCTCGGCCAGGCCGGCTCTCCCGGCGTACAGCAGCCCGTCGGCGACGTTGTCCAGCGCGGTGGCGTGTTCGGCGAGGAAGAACTGCTGGAAGACGAAGCCGATGCGGGTGGCGCGCAGGGCGGACAGCGCGCGGTCGTTCATGGTGGCGGCGTCCAGGCCGGTGATCCGTACGGTCCCGGTGCTGGGCCGGTCCAGGGTGCCCATGAGGTGCAGCAGGGTCGACTTGCCCGACCCCGAGGGGCCGGTGACGGCGAGCAGCTCACCCGCCTCGACGGTGAAGCTCACGCCGCGCAACGCCTCCACGGGGCCGGGGTACCTCTTGGTCACGGCGTCGAGTTCCACAACGCTCATGCGGCGGGCACCACTACGCGCTGACCTGTGGAAAGACCGGGTCCGGTCACCTGTACCAGGCCGTCGGCGTCGTCGAACAGCCCCGGCGTCACCCCGGTCAGGCGGTTGCCCCGCGGCCCGGCCACCTCGACCGCGTAGCCGCCGCCGGCCTGGGCCAGCAGGGCGCTGACCGGGACGACCAGCGCGTCGCGTACGCCGCCCGTGACGATCGAGACCTGTACGGGAGCCTGGTCGAGGCCGCCCGTCGCCTTCGGGTCGGCGGGGGTGACCTGGACGGTGATCGTGGGTGAGTCGCCGCCCGCCGCCTTCGTGACCTTGGCGACCTTGCCGACCGAGGAGACGACGCCGGGAGTGGTACGGCCGCCGGGCAGGGTGATGGTCACCTTGTCGCCTTCCTTGACCTCGGTCTGCTCGGCGGCGTCCAGGGCGACGGTGACGACGGTTCTGGTCGAGGTGGCCCGCAGGAGGGGAGTGCCGGGGCGGGCGGGCTCACCCGGCAGTGCCTGCCGCGCGGTGACGCGGGCGGCGCCGGGCAGGAACACCGCCTGGCCCAGCGGCAGCTCGCCGGTCCTCGGCAGGCCCCTCTCGCGCTGGAGCCGTTCCAGGGCGTACGCGGTCGCGCTGCCGAAGACGTCGCCGCCGGTCGGGTGGCCGAGCGCCTTCATGGCGGCGTTGAGCTCGGCCACGTCACGGCCCTTCATGCCGTACGCGAGGGTGCGGTAGGCGGGGACCGGGCCGTACAGGAGGACCACGGGGCGGCCGCTCACGCGGTACAGCACCTCGCCCTGGCGTACGACCTGGCCGATGGCGGGCAGCCTGGTGATCGTCCCCGGGACACGGTTCACGACGGTGTAGGTGCCGGTGTAGCCGAGGGTGGCGTCGACGAGCGTCTGCGACGTCAGCGACCGCCGGGTGACCGTCGCGGTCGCGGTGGCGTACGCGGCGGGGTCCTCGTCCGGGGTCCGGTGGCGGGGGACGAGGGCGACGGCGGCGACCGCGACCACGGCGCCGCCCGCCACCCACGAGCGTTTTCTCACGGCATGTCCGGGGCGATCGACCGGCAGGCCGCGCTGGCCTTCTTGAACTGTGGGGACTTCATGTCGATTTCGCCCTTGATGCCAACACCGTGGTCTTCCAGGATCGGATCGGGGAACTTCGGCAGTCCGTGCGCGCGCATGCAGGCGGAGTACTTCAGGAGCCGCTTGTACTCCTTCTGGAAGTCCGCCGCCGGCGCCTCACCCGGCTCCAGCTTCTTGCAGGCGGCGGCCGCCTTCTTGAACTGGGGCGAGGACTTGTCGAGGCTCCCGTTGTCGTTCGGGAACGCACCGCCGGGGCCGGGATCGGGCCAGGACGGGTCGCCGTGGGAGCGCATGCACTGGGAGTAGGCGACCGCCTGCTGGTGGACGGACTGAGTGGACCGCCCCGCCGCCCGTACGTGATGGCCGCCGACGCCGCACGCGGTCGCGAGCAGGCCGATGCCCGCCAGGACGCCCATCCGGTGGGGTGTTCTCATGTCGTGACTCCCTCGTCTCGGTGGGCTTCGAGACTGGACGGGAGGCCATAACGCGGGGCGAACGACGGCTGTCATTCCGTTGTTAGGTCAAGCCGGGCATCCTTGGGCGATGCCGATGTTTCGTCGCCGCAGCGTACGGCTGCGTTTCACCGCTCTGTACGGCGTCGTCTTCCTGCTGTCCGGCGCCGGGCTGCTGGCCATCGCCAACCTCGTGGCGCTCGGGTCGGTGCGGGTCACCCGCGCGGCGCCGGTCCAGTCTCAGCGGACCGCGCCCGAGCAGGCGCAGGCGCACATCGCCGAGCTGCAGGCCCAGCTCGCCGAACAGCACGCGACGCAGACACGCCAGCTCCTGGTGGGCTCGTTGATCGCGCTGGGCGTCATGGTGGCGGCGTCGGTCGTCCTGGGGCGCCTCGTCGCCGGGTGGGTGCTGCGCCCGCTCCGTACGATGACGGCGGCGACGCGGCGGATCTCGGCCGACAACCTGCACGAACGGCTCGCCGTGCCGGGCCCGTCCGATGAGGTGAAGGACCTCGCCGACACCATCGATGAGCTGCTCGAACGGCTGGAGGGCGCGTTCGCGGCGCAGCGGCGGTTCGTGGCGAACGCCTCCCATGAGCTGCGGACGCCGCTGACGACCATGCGGGCGTCGCTGGACGTGGCGGTGGCCAAACCCGAGCCCGCGCCGCCGTCGACGGTCGCCCTGGTCTCGCGGCTGCGTACCGAACTCGACCAGGTCGATCGGCTGCTGGAGAGCTTCCTCGTGCTGGCCCGTACCCAGCATGGCGAACTACCGGACCGTACGACGGTGTCGCCGGGGGTGCTGGTGTCCGCGGCGCTCGCGGACCGGGCCGCCGACGTCGCGGCGCGCGGGCTGACCGTACGGGAGGACCTGGATCCGGTACGGGTGCGGGGGAGCGCGACGCTGCTGCGGCGGATGGTCGACAACGTGGTCGACAACGCGATCCGGCACAACGTCGAGGGCGGGTGGATCCGGGTCGCGACGTCACCTGTGGGGGAGGCGGCGCGGCTGGTCGTGGAGACGGGTGGGGAGATCCTCGACCAGGGGCAGGTCGCGGAGCTGGCCCAGCCGTTCCGCCGTCTCGGCGCGGACCGTATGGGCAGCGGGGCGGGACTCGGGCTGTCGATCGTCGCGGCCATCGCCGCCGCGCACGGCGGCGACCTGGAACTGTCGGCCCGTCCGTCGGGTGGCCTGCGGGTGTCGATCTCCCTGCCCGGCGACGTGCCGTGAGGGTCTTGGTGGTGGAGGACGCGCGCTCCCTCGCCGACGTGCTGGTCGAGGGGCTGCGCGACCAGGGCATGGCGGTGGACGCGGCGCACGACGGCCTGGCGGCCGCGGCGAAGCTCGACGTGAACGCGTACGACGTCGTGGTCCTGGACCGCGACCTGCCCGGCATCCACGGCGACACCCTCTGCCAGATGATCACCGACCGCGAC
>Ga0193707_1000726_pt1 | contig 11626 bp, 10 predicted proteins | sample U3c2metaG_FD_143043 | JGI IMG/M metagenome (GOLD analysis project Ga0193707, IMG submission 143043) | Soil microbial communities from a riparian zone of the East river system, Colorado, United States - U3c2 | ecosystem: Environmental > Terrestrial > Soil > Riparian zone | place: USA: East River...
AGTACCGGCTCGGCGTCCCGAGGAAGAGGTGCCAGTTCGCGCAGAACTCCCGCCAGATCTCGCGCGGGTCCGCGGTGGTCCTGCCGTCGCGGCGGGGGAGTCCGAGACGGTCGGGCGAGATGCCTTGGGAGATCAGCATCCGGGTGACGTAGTGGTCCGGCACGACCAGCAGCCCGGCCGGGTCGCCGAAAGGCGCGTCGGTCGCGAACAGCCCGATATCGACGTGCCCGTGCAGGCACAGCAGCGACAGGTCCTTCGTCGACGCGTGGATCCGGCGGGCGACGTCACGGGCCTCGCCGGCGGGCAGGGCGCGGTCCGGATGAGGTTGCAGGGCCTTCGGCATGGGTCCTCCGGTTCAACTGGGCCGCAACGAACTCTGCAAAGGATTGCAGTGTCGCCATGTCACCACAAGTGCTTGTCCACAAGGCGAGTCAGGGACCTTGAGACGGATCGCGTGTCGAGAGTTTGACACACGACTGCAATCGATTGCAGACTCGACCGCGGGCTGACCTGAGGAGGTGACCATGGCGGTGACGATCCGGGACGTGGCGCGCCTTGCGGGCGTGTCGCCGTCCACTGTGTCCCGGGCGCTCTCGATGCCGGCGATGGTCAACGCCGCCACCCGCGCCCGGGTGGCCGCCGCGGTCGAGCAGCTCGGCTACCAGCCGAACCGGGCGGCCCGCGGTCTGATCACCGGCCGGACCGGCACCATCGGCCTGGTCGTGCCCGACCTGGCCAACCCGTTCTTCGCCAGCGTGACCAAAGGTGTGCAGGCCCGCGCCCGCCGATCCGACGTCGCCGTCTTCGTCGCGGACACCGACGAAGATGCGGTGGCCGAGGTCGGTCTGGTCCGCGCGCTGTCCAAGCAGGTCGACGGAGTCGTTCTCTGCTCGCCCCGGGCGAGTGATGCGGACCTGTCCGCGATCGCCGAGGACACGAACGTCGTCCTGGTCAACCGTGCGGCAGAGGGCATCCCCGGCATCACGTACGACAACGAGGAAGGCATGCGGCAGGCCGTCGCCCATCTGGTCGCGCTCGGCCATCGCCGGATCGCCTGGGTCGGTGGTCCGGCCACGTCGTGGTCGACCCAGCACCGCGGTGTCGGCCTGCGCAACGCGGTCGAAGAGCACGGCGCCACGGTGACCCCGGTCGGCAACTTCGCGCCGACGTACGAAGGTGGCATGGCAGCGGCTGATCAGGTCGTCGCCACCGGTGCCACCGCTGTCATCACCTACAACGACCTGGTCGCGATCGGGCTGCTGGCCCGGCTGCACACCAGGGGTGTCTCGGTGCCCGGCGACCTCAGCGTGGTCGGGGTCGATGACATCGCGATGTCCCGGATGGCCCGGCCCGCGCTGACCACGGTCCGGTTGCCGAAACAGGAGGCCGGCCGGACCGCGGTCGAGCTCCTGCTGACGCTGCTCGACGACCCGGACAGCTCCGTCGACACCCGTGGCCGCCTGCACGGCGAGCTGATCGTCCGCGACTCCACCGGCCCCGCGCCCGGTCCCTGATCCCCGATCCGCCTGGTGATCAACCCCGGTCTGCCGGCCGGGTCCGCCTTTGATCCAAGGAGACACCTTGGTGCCCGTTCACCGCAGCATCGGCACGATCGACCGCCGTACGCTCGTCGTCGCCGGCCTGCTGACGGCCCTCGTCGCGGGCGGCGCCCCCACCACCAACAAGCCGTCGGCCAACAGCACCGGCGACGTACCGGAGAAGCCGTCGAAGGCGGTGACGCTCAACATCCTCGACGTGGCCGGCAACCTCCAGCTGACCCAGCCGATGATCGACGACTTCGTCCACCAGCACGCCGACATCGTCTCCAATGTCACCTACTCCAAGGCCCCGGCGCCCGAGCTGGCCGGCAAGATCAAGGCGCAGCAGAACGCGAACCGGGTCGACATCGACCTCGTGCTCACCGGCACCGACGGTCTCTCGGCCGGCCAGGAGCAGGGGCTATGGCTGGACCTGCTGCCCAAGTACGCCGACCGGATCCCCGGCATGAAGGAGTACCTGCCGCCCGCGCAGAAGATGCAGGAGCTGGCCGGCAACAGTGGCGTCACCGTCACGTACTACCCCTCCGGCCCCCTGATCGAGTATCTGCCGGCCAAGGTCCCGGCACCGCCGCGGACCGCCGACGAGCTGCTCGCCTACGCCAAGGCCAACAAGGGCAAGGTGATGTACGCGCGCCCGGCCAACTCCGACCCCGGCCGCACCTTCGTGATGGGCCTGCCGTACATCGTCGGCGACAAGGACCCGAAGGACCCGGTCAACGGCTGGGACAAGACCTGGGCCTACCTGAAGGAGCTCAACCAGTACGTCGACTTCTACCCGTCCGGTACGGCGGACACGATGAAGGCACTGGCCAACGGCTCGGCCAACGTCATCGCCAGTACGACGGGCTGGGACATCAACCCGCGGGTCCTCGGCACGGTGCCGAAGGAGGCCATGATCACCCCGCTGAAGGGGTTCCACTGGGTCACCGACGCGCACTATGCCGCCGTACCGAGGGGTGTCTCGACCGACAAGCAGGCCGCTGTCCTGCAGCTGCTGCAGTTCATGCTCACGCAGGAGCGGCAGGCGAAGTCGTACGACAAGGGCTACTTCTATCCCGGCCGGGCGATCAAGGGCGTCGACCTGTCGAAGGCGCCGCAGGACAGCCAGGACGCGATCACGGAGTACGGCCGGCCGGAGTACGACAAGCTGATTGCCGACAATCCGACCGAGGTGCCGACGGACGCGAAGGGCCTGGTCGCGGCGTTCGACAAGTGGGACCGCGAGGTCGGCGGCAGCAAGGTGAAGAAGTGAGTGGATTCGGACAACTCCGGCTCGAGGGCGTCAGCCGCCGGTTCGGTACGGCGGACGCCCTGGCCGGTCTCGATCTCACCATCGAGCGCGGTGAGTTCATCGCGCTGCTCGGCCCGTCCGGCTGCGGCAAGTCGACCGCCCTGAACTGCCTCGCCGGATTGCTTCCGCTCACGGCGGGCACGATCTGGCGGGACGATCAGCGGATCGACACTCTGCCGCCGGAGCAACGCGGCTTCGTCATGGTCTTCCAGAACTACGCGCTCTTCCCGCACCTGACCGTGCGCGACAACATCGCCTTCGGCCTGCGGATGCGCCGCCTGCCGAAGGACGAGGTACGGCGCCGGACCACGGCGGCGATCGAGATGGTCCGGCTCACCGACCACGCGAGCAAACTGCCCGGCCGGCTGTCGGGCGGTCAGCAGCAGCGCGTCGCGATCGCCCGGCCGACCGTCCTCGAGCCGTTGCTGGTGCTGATGGACGAACCGCTGAGCAACCTGGACGCCAAGCTCCGGCTCGAGATGCGGACCGAGATCCGTCGCCTGCATCAATCGCTCGGGCTGACCACGGTCTACGTCACGCATGACCAGGAGGAGGCGCTCAGCATGGCGGACCGCCTGGTCGTCATGCGGCAGGGCCGGGTGCAGCAGATCGGAACGCCCGAGGGGGTCCATACCAAGCCGTCCACCTGGCACGTGGCCGACTTCATGGGCTACCGCAACCTCTTGCCGCTCAAGGCCGAAGGCGTGACCCGCGACGAGGTGACGATCCCGCTCGGTGGTCGACGCGATGGCCATCATGTACACAGCGATGATGCTGGTACTGCTGGCGGTGGCACTGCGCTTCGTCAACCCCACCCAGCTCGTGGCCCGTGTGAAGGAAGAACCCTCAGAGTGACTGTATCTACGGCAAAGAAGGGTTTCGTCGCTTGAACAGGCTGAGTCTGACCAACCTCCCCGTCGCCCCTGAGGTCGACCCGCGGGCCTTGTCGGTCGGCATCGTCCACCTCGGGCTCGGCGCGTTCCACCGCGCCCACCAGGCCGTCGTCACCGAGCGGGCCGCGGTCGTCAGCGGTGACACGCGGTGGGGGATCGCCGGCGTGAGCCAACGCTCCGCGACGGTCCGGGACCAACTGGTGCCCCAGGACGGTCTGTACGCCGTTCTCGAGCGAGGATCGGGCGATCCGTCGGTGCAGGTGATCGGGAGCATCCGTGAGGTCCTGACGGCGCCGGCGGACCCGGAGGCTGTGGTCGCCCGGATCGCGGATCCGGCCGTGTCCGTGGTGACGCTGACCGTGACCGAGAAGGGGTATCGCGCCGCGAGTGCCGGCCTCGATCTGACCGATCCCGAGATCCGGGCGGACCTGACCGGCCGGCCACCGCGGACCGTCGTCGGTCAGCTGGCGGCCGGGCTGGCACAGCGGGTCGAGCCGCTGTCGATCGTGTCCTGCGACAACCTGGTTGCCAACGGCCCGTTCCTGCGGAAGCTGGTGACGGACTACTTCGAGGCCTTGGGCAAGGTTCCTTCAGTGTTCGAGGCGACCCGGTTCCCGGCCAGCATGGTGGACCGGATCGTGCCCGCGACTACCGAGGCCGACCGCGAGGAGGCTGCCCGGCTGCTCGGCGTACGCGATGACGCCGTGGTTGTCGCGGAGCCCTTCCTGCAGTGGGTGATCGAGGACGACTTCGCCGGTGACCGTCCGGCGTGGGAGCGGGCCGGTGCGGTGCTCACCGCGGACGTGGCGCCGTGGGAGCAGGCGAAGCTGCGGATGCTCAACGCCACCCACTCGATGCTCGCCTACCTCGGTGCGCTGCGCGGCTACGAGACCATCGCCGAGGCGGTTCGAGACGAAGAGTTGTCCACACTGGCCCGCGCGTTGATGACCGAGGACGTCGTACCGACGCTGACCCCACCGGATGGCCTCGACCTGGCCGCGTACGGCGTGTCCGTGCTGGAGCGATTCGCCAACCCGGCGTTGAAGCATCGGACCACGCAGGTCGCGATGGACGGCTCGGTGAAGCTGCCGGTCCGGATGCTCGGCACGGTCCGCGACCGCCTGGCCGCGGGGGCCGAGCCGCGGGTGATCTCGCTCGCCGTCGCCGCCTGGATGGTCTACATGCTCAAGACTCCGACCGTGGACGATCCGCAGGCGGACCGGCTCAAGGCTGCGATCGCGGGGGCGACCGAGCCGGCCACCGTGGTCGACGCGCTGCTGGGCGTGGATTCCATCTTCACGCCGGAGCTGCGCGACTCAACAGTGTTCCGGGAACTGTTGGTCGAGCACGTCAGCGCACTGTCGTCAGCACTCCGGTAGCGTCCAGGACGGCCTTGCCGATCCTGAACGCGCTCGAGGTGTCCTGACCGGTCCGGCGCCACTGCTGGGCGGTGTACCACTCACCAGTTTTCTGGAACCGCTCGGCGGTGAGGCTGTCGAGGATGTAGGTGTTGGCGTTCAGCGTGACCTCACCGGCCGGGATCGCGGCGCCGGAGTTCTGTACCATGCCGGTCGCGGTGGTGCCGCCGCGCATCGTCACCTGGTTGCCGGAGACAACGATGTCGCGGAGCACGTTCGTGCCCCACGGGCCGGAGCCGCGGGTGCGGGACTGGATCGAGATGCCGTTCACGTTGTTCGCGACCACGTTGTCGCGGACCTGCACGTTCGACGAGGTGTTGATGTTGATCCCGCCGCCGTCCCACAGCGACGTACCTGAACCCCGCCCGGTGCCGAACCCGTTGCCGCTGATCGCGTTGTCCTCGATCACGCCGTTCCGGCCGATCTCGTAGCGGATCCCGTCCGCCGCGTTGTCGACGATCTGGTTGCGGTTGAACGTACGGCTGTCGTCGTACGCGTCGCTCCACAGCCCGATGCCGCGGTTGTACTGGATCAGGTTGCCGGTCACCCAGCCGCCGCTCGACCACGTGGTCTTGATCCCACCGGACTCCCAGTCCGCGATCCAGAAGCCGTCGGTGTTGTTGTAGCTGACCTCGTTGGCGGAAATGGTCCCCTTGAGGCTGCTGTACTGGCCGACGCCGAGCTGGCCGTTGGAGTGGATATGGTTCTTCTCGAGTACGGCGCTGTCCGCGTTCACCAGCATCGCGCCGACCGCGTGGTTCCAGCGGATGTCGTTGGCGATCACCTTCCAGCCCAGGCCGAGGACCACCGCACCGCCCTGTGGCGGGGTGGCGAAGTGCTCGATCGTCAGCCCGCGCACGGTCACGCCGCTCGCACTGGACTCGATCGCGGTCTGGGTCTTCGACATCTCGATCGCGCGGCCCTGCGGATTGTCGCCGAGGTAGACCGCGTTCGCCGCGTAGTCGGCGTAGAAGGTGCCGGGGGCAACCTTATCGCGAGAGGCCACCCGGGTCAGGTGCTTGCTGTCCAGGAAGACCTGCTCGCCCAGGTAGCAGTTGTTCGCCTTGCTGTCCTCGCATTGCCCGGTTTGTGCGTACGCCGGGGGCAGGACTCCCGTGGTCACCCAGTCGCCGCTCGACGCGGCCCACTTGGTCAGCTTGACCGATCCGGTCAGTACGGCGCCCTGATCGCTGGCGAGCACCTGGTTCGCCTTCGGACGGACGGTCTCGCCGATCCGGTGCAGGCCCGCGGCGAAGCAGAACGTCGTCCCGGCCGGTGCGGCGTCGACGACCTGCGCCGCGTCCTCGCCGGGCTTGATCGTGACGCCTGAGCAGGACGGCGCCTGGGACGGCCCGGTCCGGAACGTGCCGTCGGCCGGGGGAGTGGGGGCCGTGGGCGGTTGCGGAGTGGCCGGCTGATCGTCGGGCAGCAGGCCGGCGATCAGGTCGAGGTGATCGTCGGCCGGGACGCCGTGAGCGGGCAGGGCCGTGACGGTGGCGGCAAAGGTGCCTGCTGCAACGATTGCCAGAAACGTGCCAGCTGTCTTCATCGCGGAGCCTCCGGGGAGCACAGGTAAGCCCTGAGCGCACCCCCCATGGCGCGGCTTCGCTTAGCAGACTACTACCACCTCAGGTAGTCAAGGCAATACGTTCCGCACAATCAAGTTGCGTTCGGCAAACGATCGCGGAGCGTGAATGCCTTCGGCAACGGCCGGTCAGTGCGCGAGGAAACTGCCGATCGTGTCCAGGCCGGCCTCGCGCCAGCCGGCCGCGGTCAGCGTGGTGCCGAAGCGGGCGAACCGCTGGGCGCCGAGCGCGTCCAGCACGTAGTTGTTGCCGCTGAAAACCACCTCTCCGGCGGGTACCTGGGCGCCGGTGTTCTGGACCATGCCGGTTGCCTGGCTGCCACCGGTCATCTCGATGGTGTTCCCGGCGGCGTGGATGTCACGGAGCAGATACGTGCCCCACGGCCCGGTGCCGCGGGTCCGGGACTGGATCGTGACGCCGTTGACGTTGCCGGAGATCTTGTTGCCTCGGACCGTCACACCGGACGAGGTGTTGATGTTGATCCCGCCGCCGTCCCACAGCGACGTACCCGAGCCGCGGCCGGTGCCGAACCCGTTGCCGCTGACCGTGTTGTTCTCGATCGTTGCGTTGCGGCTGATCTCGAAGCGGATCCCGTCGGCGGCGTTGCCGGTGATCTGGTTGGAGCTGATCACCCGGCCGTCGTCGGCGACGTCGGCCCACATCCCGATTCCCAGGTTGGCCTTGATCAGGTTGCCGCTGACCGTGCCGGAGGACCGGGTCGACTTGATCCCGCCGGACTCCCAGTCGGCGATCCAGAAACCGTCGGTGTTGTTGGAGCTGACCACGTTGCCGGTCACCGATGCCGCGGCCGAGCTGTACTGGCCGAGGCCGAGCTGACCGTTGTGGTGGATGAGGTTCTTGTCCACCTTGGTGTTGTTCGCCTCGACCAGCATCACGCCGACCGCGTGGTTCCAGCGGACGTCGTTCGCGGTCACCTTCCAGCCGGGCCCGGAGACCACAGCGCCGGCCTGCGGTGCGCTGGCGAAGTGCTCGATGGTGAGGCCCCGCACGACCACGCCGGTCGCGCCGGACTCGATCGCGGTCGCCGTCTTCGACATCTCCACCGCGTGCCCGGCCGGGTTGCCGCCGACGTAGATCGCGTTCGCCGCGTAGTCGGCGTAGAAGTTGCCTGGCGCAACCGCGGAGACGCTCGCGACCCGGGTCAGGTGGGCGCCGTCGACGAAGACCTGCTCCCGCAGGTAACAGACGTTCGCCTTGTTGTCCTCACACTGCCCGCTCATCCCGTACGCCGCCGGCAGCGCACCACGCACCACCCAGCTCGACCCGGACCTGGCCCAGCCGGTGAGCGGAACGGATCCGGTGAGGACCGCGCGGTCCGCGCTGGCCAGCACCTGGTTCGCCTTCGGGCGGATGGTCTGCCCGATCCGGTGCAGTCCGGCGGCGAAGCAGAACGTCGTACCGGCGGGCTCGGAGTTGACGATCGACTGGGCGTTCTCGCCGGGCTTGATCACCACACCACTGCACGGCCCGGCCACGGCCGGCCCCGCGTCCTCGGAGTCCGCGGCGGGGCCGGTCGGGCCGGTCGGGATGCCGGGGGTCGTCGTGGCCGGCTTCTCGGCCGTCGGCCGAGGCGTGGCCGGCTTCTTCAGGGGGTGGGTTGTTCTCGTCGTCTTCGGCGGCACACTCGCCGGGGTGCCGGGGGCCTTGGTGACGCGGTGCGATGGAAGGACGCGGGAGGCCCTCGCGTCATTGACATCGCGTGACTTGGCCACGGTGGTCGCGTTGTTCTCGTTGGCGATGACGGGGAGCGCGATCGTAACGACAGCGAGCGCAGCAGCGATAAGCGCTGCGAACCACAACTTCCTCAATGCACCCTCCGGGCGTTGCATAACCCCGTGAACCAGGTGTAGCCACCGCGAGACTTAAGGTAGTGCCATGCGGGTCGCCATGTTGCACAACCGTTACCGGACGGGTCAACCCAGTGGCGAGAACACCGTCGTCGCGCAAACGGTTGATTTATTGCGTTCCTCAGGACATGAGATCGACCTGTACGTGCGGAACAGCGACGATATCGCCGCAATGAGCCGAAAAGATCGCGCACTGTTACCGGTCCGCTCCGTCTGGTCATTTTCGGCGGAACGCGATTTAACACATCTATTGCAGGCGCAGCGGCCCGATGTGGTGCACGTCCACAACACGTTCCCGCTGTTCAGTGCCTCGGTGCTGCGCGCGGCGTACCGGCTGGATCTGCCGGTGGTGGCGACACTGCACAACTTCCGGCTGCTGTGCGCCAACGCGGTCCTGCAGCGGGACGGGCGGCCGTGCGAGTCCTGTGTGGGCAAGCTTCCGCTGGCCGCCGTCAGGCACAGTTGCTATCGCGAGTCCCGCGTGCAGACGCTGCCGCTGGCCACGAGCATCGGCGTCCACAACACCCTGCACACCTGGCAGCGGTATGTCACCACGCTGGTCGTGCCGTCCGAGTTCGTCCGGGACCGGTACGTCGCGGCCGGCTACGACCCGGAGCGGTTCGTGGTGAAGCCGCACGCCGTACCGCACTCCGGCGCGGTGCGCAGCGGGGCGGGCGAGGCCCTGGTGTTCCTCGGGCGGCTGGTCGAGGACAAGGGATTCGCCGATCTCCTGCAGGCGTGGGACTCCTCGCTCGGGAAGCTTGTCGTCGTCGGCGATGGACCACTGCGGGCCGAGGCCGAGGAACGAGCCCGGCGAGACCCGTCCGTTCAAGTGCTTGGTCAACTGCCGTGGGCGGACGGTATGGATGTGCTTCGGTCCGCGCGCGCCGCCGTCGTACCGGCACGTTCGTATGAGAGCTTCGGTCTCGTAGTGGTGGAGGCATTCGCGCACGGTGTGCCGGTGGTCGCGTCCCGGCTCGGAGCGCTCGCGGAGCTGGTGGACGACGGCGAGACCGGGACGCTGGCCGAGCCCGGCGATCCGGAAGGATTGCGGAAGGCGATGGGATTGGTGGCTGATCCCGGGACTTCGATAGCCTTCGGCGAACGAGCCCGACAGGTGTACCTCGATCGCTTCACCCCGGAGCGCGACCTCGCGGCCATGGAGAGGATCTACACCGATGCGATCGCCCGGCACGCGGACAGCGGCCGGACCCGACGCGGACGCTGGGCGGGCCGTGCGCGAACGGTATAAAGTCACCGCTGACGTGGGGGGCCGCATCACACCGGGCTCATCGACACAGGACTCTCCTGGAGAGTCGCGGGGGACAGCGCTTTTGTTGGGGGATGGAAGCTTGCCGCGGATCGGATGTCTGGCCGGGGTCTTCGACCTGTTCCACGTCGGCCACGTCGACGTGCTCGAGCGGGCTCGCCGCGTCTGTGACCGGCTCGTGGTCGGCGTCCTGACCGACGGGTGGGCGGTGCGCGCCTGGGGTGCGCGGCCGTTCGTGCCGCTGCTCGAGCGGGCCCAGATCATCGAGCACCTGCGCTGTGTCGACGAGGTGGTCGCGGTGGACGGCCTGCGGCCCGAGTGGCTGACCGGCGTACTGGGGGTACAGACCGTGTTCGCTGCGAGTCGTCTGGACGGCGTGCTGGGGGTGGACGAGCTCGACGGGATTCCGGCCGAGCTGATCACCGTCCTGCCGGCCGGCCGTGGCTCCCGCAGCCCGATCCTGCGCGCCGCCGTCAACCAGCGGCAGTCACGTAGTTCCGTCGCATGACGGTGCTTTTGGCCGGGCCTTCTGCGCCGGCGCCGTTATGGGGCTTTGTGTCCCGCCCTTCCCTCGTCGCTGCGCTCCTCAGTCCAGGCCGGGAGACCCCATGACCTCGTTGCGGGAGACGGTCGCGCAGCTCTCTCGGGCGCAGAAACCGTCGGCCGGGACACCGGCGTACTCGCGCTTCGTTAACCGGCGGATCGGCCGGGCGTTCGCCGCGGCCGCCTTCCTCGGGCACCGGACGCCGAACCAGGTCAGCCTGGCCAGCGGCTTCTGTTCCCTGGTCGGCATCGTGCTGGTGGCGACGATCCGCCCGTCGCTCGGCCTCGCGCTGGCGGTGACCGCGCTCCTGGTGCTCGGCTACGGCCTCGACTCCGCGGACGGGCAGCTGGCCCGGTTGCGCGGTGGCGGGTCGCCGCTCGGTGAGTGGCTGGACCACATGATCGACTCGGTCAAGATCGTCCTGCTGCACAGCGCCGTACTGATCTCGTTCTACCGCTTCGATGCCTTCAGCAACGAGCTGGTGCCTGGTCCCGCTCGCCTACGTCTGTCTGTCGTCGGTGCTGTTCTTCGGGCTGATCCTGATCGACCAGCTGCGCCGGCGGCACGGCGGCACGGGAAAGCCCAACGAGCGTGGCGATTCCGTCGTCAAGTCGTTGCTCATCGCACCGACCGACTACGGCATCCTCTGCCTGGTCTTCCTCGCCTTCGGCACGCCGTCACTGTTCGTCGTCCTGTACGGCGCGCTGCTCGTGGCCAACCTGCTCTTCCTCGCGGGGGCGATCGCCAAGTGGTACCGGGAGATGGCCGCACTGCAGCCGGGGGTGACTGCCTGATGGGTATCGTCGGCTACGCGCCCGGGGTCTACGACATGTTCCACATCGGCCACCTGAACATCCTGCGCCGGGCTCGCGAGCACTGCGACCACCTGATCGCCGGCGTGGTCGAGGACGAGGTGGTGGCCCGGATCAAGGGCCGGCCGCCGGTGGTCCCGCACGACGAGCGGATGGACGTCGTCCGGGCGCTCGACCTGGTCGACGAGGTCGTCAGCGACTTGTCCAGCGACAAATTCGAGATGTGGAAGCAGCTCCGATACGACGTTCTGTTCAAGGGCGATGACTGGAAGGGCACCGAGAAGGGAATGAGACTGGAGAGGCTGCTGGGTGAGGTCGGCGCGCGGGTGCACTACTTCCCGTACACGGCCTCGACGTCCAGCACCGATCTGCGCCGACTCCTGGA
>Ga0193707_1000727_pt1 | contig 11621 bp, 9 predicted proteins | sample U3c2metaG_FD_143043 | JGI IMG/M metagenome (GOLD analysis project Ga0193707, IMG submission 143043) | Soil microbial communities from a riparian zone of the East river system, Colorado, United States - U3c2 | ecosystem: Environmental > Terrestrial > Soil > Riparian zone | place: USA: East River...
TCCACGGCGTTTTTGGCTGCTGGCATTTTCATCGCGCTGCTGCTCACGCCGGAGCGCCGTCATTTCGCTGAGAAATGGATCTGGTTCGGTGGCCTGATCGCGTTTGCGATCGCGCTGCCGAACGTTTTATGGCAAGCGCAACATCATTGGCCCACGTACGAGTTACTGCGCAACATCGCTCACAGCGAGAAAAACGTCGCCCTTAGCCCGGTACAATTCATCGTGCAGCAGATTGTTTTCATGAATCCGGGAACGCTTCCGCTATGGCTCGCTGGGTTGTGCTGGGTGTTCGGTTCGCGTGACGGGAGGCGCTACATGGCGCTTGGAATCATATACCTGGTCATGCTTGCCGAGTTCATCATTTTGCACGGCAAAAGCTATTATCTCGCGCCTGCGTATCCGATGCTTTTTGCGGCGGGAGGGGTGGCTGTGGAGCGCGTTTTCGCTAACCGATTGAGATGGTCCAAACCGGGATTGCTCGTCCTTATCATCGCGGCTGGCGTGCTACTTGCCCCCCTGGTGGTGCCGATTTTGCCACCCGGCAAACTCGTCGCGTACATGCGCGCTATTGGGCTGCAACTGCCACGCACTGAAACATCGCATACGGCTCCGCTGCCACAGATTTTCGCCGATCAATTTGGTTGGCAGGAAATGGTCGCGTCCGTCGGGCATGTTTATAATCACCTGCGTCCCGAAGATAAGAAACGCGCCGCGATCTTCTGCCAAAACTACGGCGAGGCTGGAGCGATCGATTTCTTTGGTGCCAAATTTGGGTTGCCACCGGCGATTTCCGGGCATCAGAATTACTTTCTATGGGGACCGCGTGATTGGACCGGCGAAGTGGCTTTGGTCCTGGATACGCGAGACGACAATGAGCGCGAGCAATTTGCCTCAGTCGAGGATTTGGGCCAAATCGTGAGCAGCCCCTGGGCGATGCCTTTCGAGCGACGAATGCATATTTATCTCTGCCACGATTTGAAAGCGAACGTGCGAGAGGTCTGGCCGCGCGTAAAGAAGTGGCTTTAACACCTGCGAGTTAATCGCGAACGGTCTTTATCCCTGCCGCGGGATCCCGTCGATCAATTGCGGATACGGCAAACCGGTTTTCCCCGCCGCCGAATTGCGGATTTTGAATCGGGCGCAAAGGCTCAACATCGCGGCGGGTCGTGGTCCGTACTCGTTGTCGCAAAGGCAATATCAAATTTTTTTGAATCCACACGTGGTCCCGGACGCATCTCATTTCAAAATCGAACCACGCACCAGATGAGTACAACCTCACTCCTTCCAAATCAGCCGATGCAAACGTCATCCGGAAACGGATCGACTCCTTTGATTCGGCTCACCGATGTCAGAAAGATTTTCCTTACCGACGAGGTCGAGACACACGCGGTTTCCGGAGTTCATCTCGACATCCACGACGGCGAATATATTTCCATCGCCGGCCCCTCAGGCTGCGGCAAGACGACGTTGTTGTCGATCCTGGGGCTGCTCGATACGCCTTCGGCCGGAAGTTACGCGCTAAAAGGCACAGAGGTGGCAAATCTCTCGTTTGCCGATCGCGCGCGCATTCGCAATCGCGAGATCGGTTTTATTTTCCAGAGTTTTAATTTAATCGGGGATCTGACAGTTTATGAAAACGTTGAGCTGCCGCTTACATACCGCGGATTGAGCGCGATCCAGCGTAAAACTGCTGCTATTGATGCGCTTGAGCGTGTGGGCATGGCACATCGCGCTAAACACTTGCCCGGTCAGCTCTCCGGCGGACAACAGCAGCGCGTCGCGGTTGCCCGGGCGCTTGCCGGTAAACCAGCGATTCTGCTTGCCGACGAACCGACCGGAAACCTCGACTCACGGAACGGTGAAGCAGTGATGGATCTGCTAAAGGAGCTGCACGTCGGCGGCGCAACCATCTGCATGGTCACGCACGACGAACGTTTCGCCGGCCACGCTGAACGCGCAGTGCATTTGCTTGATGGCCAAGTCGTGGAGGACCGACTGGCTGCCTGACTGAAAGCGATAACCAGAAGTTACGATCCAGATGAATGATTTTCGATTCGCGGTGCGGCAGCTTTGCAAATCGCCCGGATTCACCTCGCTTGCGATTGTGACTTTGGCACTGGGCATCGGCGTTAACTCAGCCATTTTCGCCCTCGTCAACGGCGTGGTGTTGCGGCCGATGATTCCGCTGCGAGCTAAGGAAGTGGTAGGCATTTTCACAGCGCGCCAAAACGCGAGCCACGATTACCGCCAATTCTCGCATACCGAATATCGTGACCTGCGCGAGAATGGAAGCGATCTGTTTGTCGATCTTGCCGCGCTTGAGTTCGGCGTCGCCGGAATCGGCCGCGATCACGACATTCGGCGGAGTTTTGCCTTTCTGACTTCAGAAAATTTCTTCTCGCTTATGGGAGTGCAGCCGGTGCGCGGCCGTTTTTATACCGCCGAGGAATGCCGTCCGAACGCGAACATACCCGTGGTGGTCGCAAGTTATGCATTTTGGAAGCGCATGGGAGGCCGCAACGATTTCATCGGCAGCAATCTCCAGATCAACGGGCAGCCGTACACTGTAATCGGCGTTACCCCCGATGGATTTAGTGGAGTGAGCGCGCTCGTCGCGCCCGACGTCTGGTTGCCGCTCGGGGTCCATTCGTCCCTCGGCTCCGCGTTCGCCGACTCCGAAACTCTGCACGATTTGGCGGAGCCAAAAAACTATGCGCTGAATCTCACCGCACGTCTGCGACCGGGCATGACGATCGAAACTGCAAAGTCGCATCTGCCGGCGCTCACACAGCGATTCAACGCTATTCAGCCGTCCAATGCAGAAGGCGCACGAGAGTTACAGATTCAGAAACCATCGCGATTCAGCATCAGCACGTCACCAGAAGACGACGGGCCGGTAACGCTTATCGGTACGCTACTGATGGGAATGGCCGGCGCGGTCCTGCTTATTGCCAGCTTGAATCTTGCGAACATGCTGCTCGCCCGCGGAACCGCGCGCTCCAAAGAAATCGCGCTGCGTCTGGCGGTTGGCGCATCCCGTTGGCGAATCGTGCGCCAATTACTCTGCGAAGGTTTGCTGCTCGCCATGTGTGGCGGCTTAGTCGGACTCGTCGTCAGCGTCTGGTGCAACGATCTCCTGCTCCATTCGCTCGCGCGACTGCTCGGCTCGATGAATTTTTCCTTCGTCGTAAAATTGCGACCGGATGCGACCGTACTTGCCGTCACTTTTTTGTTCTGCCTCATCGCCACCATGCTTTTCAGCCTCGGCCCGGCGTTGAAAGCGACAAAGGCCGATCTTGTGAACGATCTCAAGCAGCAAGTCGGCGAACCGGCACGCATTGGTCGTTTCAGCCGCTTCTTCGCGGCCCGTCACATCTCGGTCATGGCGCAAATTGCGCTTTCGTTCATGCTGTTGTTCAGCGCCGGCCTATTTTTCCGAGGCGCTCTTAAGGCGAGCGGACTTAATCCCGGTTTTGTTGCCGCCGGCGATCTGGTGACCGAGTTGGATTTCTCGCTGATCAAAAAGGATCCGGCTGACGCGCGTCGCCTGATTTTCGCCGCCGTACAACGTGCGCGCGATTTACCAGGGGTGAAAACGGCAGCAGTAGGAACAATGTTGCCTTATGGCAACTTTACCAATTCGCGTCGTATCATGTCGGCGCGGGAAGCGTTGCCAACCGATCCGAAAGCGCCTGATCCTGGCGCAGGCGCCCTTTTCACCGCAATTACGCCGGGCTATTTTGATGCAATTGGTGTAAAGCTCCTGCGCGGCCGCGACTTTACCCAGGCCGAAGCCGAAAATAAAGATATGCCCCGCGTCGCGATCATTGACGAGGAGATGGCCAGGAAGATTTTCCCGAATACGGAAGCAGTCGGTCAGCACATTCGTTACACCCAGCCGCCGAAAGATGGCTCGCCTAACGACATACTAGTGGTCGGTGTCGTTCGAAGCCATCGCCACGACGTGCAAAACGATACGCTCAATCGCCGATTGTTTGTGCCGCTCTCGCAAGGCTACAACGGCAACATTTACCTGCATGTGCGTCTTACTACAAAAGATAGACACGCTGTTGCCGCATTCATTCCCACTATGCGCCAGACATTGCGCAGTATCGATCCCGATCTGCCGATCCTGAGCATTGCGCCGTTCGTCGATCTGACTGAAAAGAGCGTCGGCCTCTGGATCGTGCGTCTTGGCGCGTTGCTCTTCGGAGTCTTTGGTGGAATCGCGTTGGTCCTTGCCGTCGTCGGAGTGTATGGCGTAAAAGCGTACGCGGTCGCCTGTCGTACGCGCGAGATCGGCATTCGGATGGCGCTTGGCGCCCATCGCCGCGACATTTTCGCATTGATCATGCGCCAGGGGGCGCTGCAAACTGCATTGGCCGTGACTATCGGCCTTCTCCTGTCATTGGCGGCTGGCCGCGTCCTTGCTCAGATTCTTTATCAGGTCAGTCCGAGCGATCCATTCGCGCTAGTCGCATCCGGCACGATGCTCGCCGCCGCCGCTTTGCTCGCCTGTTTTTTCCCGGCGCGCCGCGCCACGCATGTTGAGCCGCTTCAAGCGTTGCGGACCGAATGACGCGGGGCGCAGCCGTGGTCGGACTTCCGCGCTGAACGTTTTCCTCCGTTAATCGCGAACCGTTTTCATCCCCTGCCGCACGATCCGGTCGATCAGCTGCGGATAGGACAAACCGGCTTTCCCGGCTGAAAGCGCAAAGTCTTCATCACTGGCGAGAATTGGATTTGGGTTCGCTTCGATGAAATAAACCTTGTTGTCTGGCGCCAGCCGCAGGTCGATGCGCGCGTAACCATCGATGGTGAGGAGACGATAAATGCGTTTGCACGTTTCCTCGATATCGGTGACGAGCTGGGGATCTATGTCTTCGGCGAACTGATTCTCCAATCCCCAGCGTTTGCGGTATTCGTCGTCCCATTTCGCCTTGAAGGTTGCGATCTTTGGTTCGTTAGGGGGCACTTCGCGGAAAACCAGCTCGCGAATGGGAAGGACCGTTAGTCGTACGTTCCCTATCAAACTCACATAGAGTTCGCGGCCTTCGATGTATTCCTCGGCAATCGCGTCGCTGTTATATTTCTCGTGAACAAAATTCACGCGCTCGCGGAATTGCTCATCGGTACCGACGAACGACGCCTGTGAAATTCCGTAGGATGCTTCTTCCTTTACCGGCTTAACCAAAATTGGAAACTTGAGCTGTTTCGGTCGTGCGATGCGTTGGCCGCGCGGGATAACAACGAAGTGAGGAACATGAATACCGTGATAATGCAGGATTTTCTTCGAAATGCCTTTGTGCTTGCAAAGGGTAAGACCGGTCGAGCCGCACCCAGTGAAGGCCAGGCCTTGCATTTCGAAAAACGAAACGATGTTCTGATCGAACCCCGGATTGTTGCGGAATTGTTCGACGAGGTTGAAAAGAATGTCAGGAGCAAAGGTCTCCAGTTTCTGGCGTACAAGATCGACATCGTCGTAAATGGCCAGATGCTCGGCCGTGTGACCGACCGCACCGAGCGCAGCCATGACGTCCGCCTCGGTCTTCCAGTCCTTCGTTTCCATCTCCTTTGTAAAATCCTGGTCGAGAGTCGTCGGACTTGTGCCGTCGAAAAGCACGAGGACTTTGAGCTTCTTTTTCACGATTTTCTTCGTCTGTTTGTCATTCCGAGCGAAGTCGCCTGCCGATCCGTCGCTTTATGCGAAGGCTGGCGACTTTGCTCGACATGACAACTCGGCTTGTTATTTGGTGCGCTTGAATTTGCCGGTGAAAAGATAATTCATCACTAGGGTAGTGATAAACGCTGAGACGCGAAAATCCTGTTGTGGATCATCATTGAGCACGCGAAGCCCAAGTTGGTCACAGCGGTGTGTCAGCCGGGCGAGGAGCTGGTTCACCCGGAATTTATTCTCGTTCGTCCATTGGCAAACAGCGTTCAATAGTCGGCGTCGTCGGCGTCGCAGATACGCACTGGCTTTAATTCCCGCCGGCGCCGCGAAGAGCTGCCGCAGATCAGCGTCATAGAAATCTGGATACGTATCTTCGTAGAGCTTTCGTTTGCGCGCGTAATAGGTCTTGAGCTTGACGTTCAAGCAATCGTAATCAGCGACCCGATATTCGGGCATATGAACTGGGGGCTTGCCAGCCAACGAGCGCATTAACTCATCGACGTATTCCAGTTTTTGGAGTGCCCTCCAGCGCGTGTAACGCTTGTGCCAATCGAGCCCAGGCGTAAGCCATACTGCGAAGGTCTCCGCGAAATCCTCGTCAGGATGGCTCTGCGCGTACCAGTCCTCGAGATGCATGACATAGCTGCGGCTGAACGGTCGCGGGCGGTAACTGTCTGGCGTTTCCTCACGCGAAGTTTGCCCAAAGAGCTCCTGCCATTTCTTCTTCCGAGTGAGTCGATACGCGTACATGTAAGCGTGACCTGCTTCATGTCGCATCAATTTCATGAACCACTCGGGCGTTCCTCCCTCGACCTCGAGCATCATCGTCCGCTCCAACGCCCGCAACCGGTCGTGAACAAGGAAAAAAGGAATAAAAATTGCCGGGATGCCGATTGGTACAAACCACTCATCGCCGACGTGACACGGCGGATGAAACGTGAGTCCCTTTGCCGATAGCTCGTCGTAGAGTTGCCGGATTAGCGGTTCGAGCGGCGTGCCCTCGAGGCGCAAACCGAGCGCGGAAACGCGGCGTTCGAGAAGTTCCTGGTCGCTGAGCGATGGCCAATCGGCCGCTTCCATTTCCGGCATGGTATCAGTCCCAACGGACGTGGCAACCGTCACGCCCGTTCGTTCGGCCCGAAGCGTGTCTTTATTGAGTGCTGGACGTTGAACGCGTGCAGTGCCGTGGTCTTGCGAAGGCGGGTTGCGCATTGAACCTTTGCGTTCATGCACGACATCTTTCGAATCCGTCGCGCTACCGTGCAAGATGCCGACATCATCGCATGGCATCGCGCGCGGATGTTTCAAGACACGGGCGACGTTTCCGATGACGGTTTTGAAATTTTGCGCGCGAAAGCGCGTTTGCGGCTAAAGGAATGGCTCGAGGGCGGCGACTACATCGGCTGGCTCGCAACTCCTGCCGATAAACCGGAAACGGTCGTTGGCGGTGCCGGCATTCAGTTGCAACCGATCCTGCCCCGGCCGCGCGATGCATCGATAATTGGCGAAGGCCCGCAGGGAACGATTGTGAATGTTTTTACCGAACCGCAATGGCGACGGCGCGGAATCGCCAGTCGGCTCGTTAAAGAGATCATCGCTTGGTCGAAGAACGAAGGTCTCGACCGGCTCTTACTTCACGCGTCGGACGACGGGCGCTCAGTTTACGAACGGCTCGGATTCATCGCCGGCAACGAAATGTATTTCGCCGGCGTTTCTTAGTTCTTCCGCTCGACGATGCCCAATCGGTTTCGGACCTTGCCGAGACGAGCTTGATTGTCGCTTGGGTCGGCGACGCGATGATGTGACCAATTGACAAGTGTGGCCAACACGTCTAAAAGGAGGCCGGCTCGCCGCGGCGAGTCGTTGTCAGAAGTCCGCGCGTCCCCCAAGGGCTAGCGCGCCGGGGCTGTTCCGAATCCGAAGTAAAAGCTGCATTTCTGCGGCCTTCGGCATCGAGAATAAGGTGCTCCACCCGAGACTCGACAACATCGGAACAACCCTGAAACACCATGAAGCTATCTTACACAGTCGTATTTTTCTCATTGCTGGCATCGGCCGCTTTCGCACGCGAGGAGTCGATCCTAGCGCGTGTCACCAGTTACTGGGCAGGTGAGGGCCATAAATACGCAAGTACCGGCCGACGACTACGCTCCGGACATTGCGCCGTCGATCCAAAGCGAATTCCGTACGGCAGTAAAGTTGTCTTCCCGGATCGCACCTGCACCGCGGTCGATACCGGACCGGCTGTAATTAGTCGCAAAGCCGCTCGTCTATGCGGACGGACTGCGAGCCAGATCAAGGCCATCGTGGTCGACCGATTTTTTGAAACAAAGCAAGAGGCGATGGCGTGGACGAGCGCGCATCCACACTTTATGACGCTTCAAATTGTCCGGCCCGGATCTCACGCAGAACCATCCGACCTATGATCAGGTAGGAAAACGATTGGATCGCTTCTCCCAGCACGGAAGTCGCGGAGAAAATTATAACTTGGCGTAAACGCCTAGCAGAGGACGGCGCGACGGCGTTTTCGAGCGGAAATCGCTGACAAAACCGTCCCGGGTGCGGAGCTCGACATGGCCGACGCTGCGAGCGGTACCATACACTAGCACTGAACCGACCGGCGCCGAGAACGGATCTGACACAGGAAGTCTCTTGAACCCATAGTTGCTGACAAGCTCCGTTGCGGCGTCTCTGGCGAGTTCGGTTTTTGGGCGGGAATCGATAACACCGGACGCAAGCAATGCATCTTTTACGTAATGCCAGCATCTCGAGCGCGAATGCGCATGGGCGCGTTCCTGCGCGATGGTGGCAGCTTGCATCAATCTGCCGTCGATGTGCCGATCGATCTTGCCATACGGGTAAACGATCTGGTTGGGATAATACTGCGTGATGATCGGAACGGATTCCTTTTTGCCCCCGGCAGATTTGAAGCTGAAACGGGAATAGGGTTGTGTTGTTTGGCTTGCGATTTGTTGCCCCATTGGTCGCACAGGATCCATGGTGAACGTTGCCGCCGAACCTTTGGCAATTGTTCGCTTCGGCTCTTCGGCGACCGCTTGCGACGGCTTTTGCGTGATCGCACTCGCCGGCTTTTTCGTCATCGCTTGCGTCGGTTCCTTGGCGATTGCTTGCGCTGGCTCTTGTTTGACCGGTTGTGTCGGCTTCCTCGGGGTTGCGGGCGTTCGCTTTTTCGTGATCGCTTTTATCGGCTTATCCGCGGTACTCGGCGCCGACTTCTGCGTGATCACCTGAACCATGTCGTCCGCTTTCTTTTGATCGTGGCTCGCAAGATCCAACGACGCGGGAGCCAACGCCTGCGCGCGAAGCGCTGCGCTGGAAATGACAAGAAGCGATGCAGTTGCGAATGCCCAGAGAGCAGGTCGTTTCCCCACGAAGGCGAGGTTATGCCGGGAATCGAACCGCTAGGCAAGCTTTTTTTTCTTATTTTTTCGACAGGTTCCCAGGCCAAAACCTGACCTGTTCGGAATTAGGAGCCGTTGTGTCTCCGCGCCTCGCGCGCCCCCTCTTGAGAATCTAATCGTCAGGAAAATAATCCGGCCCAAATTGTGGCGGAGGAGCAAATATTTGATCCCGCTGGATGACAGCGCGGCGATGGCTGCGCGGACCGAATTGGTTTTCGTCCGAGTCGGGCGCGACGATCCTGGTACGGCCCGAAGGCAGACGATAAATCAGCCTTCCATCGGAGGTAATTCCGAGCATTCGAACGCGCATCGAACCGTGCCGGGGCGACGATGTCGAGGTAACGCTTTTCTTTTTGTTGCGCGAACTCGATTGACCCGTAGTGGACTGCTGTGCAGGCTCGGACGCTTTCGGGGGTGCCGTAGCAGCTTCGCTAGCAGCTGAGGTTTCCGGAACCGCGCCAGGGGAAGCGGCAGCCACGGCGTCTGGCGGTGCGGTGACCTGCGGCTGCTCGCTCGATGTTTCGCCCTGCTGGAGATCCGCCGCTGGGGTCTGAGACGAATTTGGGGCTGCCGCGCCGTCCGTTGCTGGTTGGTTCGCTGGCGCCAGCGCTGCGTTGGCGGCTTGCGACAGCATAGTCGCAGGAGCAACAGGCGTCGAAGCATTTTGGACTGCCGCAGGGGTTGGTGAAGATTCGGGGACGCCAACCAGAATGCCAACCGACTTTGTCGCGTGAGGCCGGTGCAAGATTCCGCCAATCGACTCCGGGAACAGAACCGCGGCAACCACCGCCGCAGCCACGACGAGTGCGCCAAACGCCAATGCCGTTCGCAGCAAACGTCGCGGTCGAGGCTGAGTCGGCCGGGGAATCGTTGTCCTGAGCGGGATGCCATATCGATCAGCCAGTGCGAGCCGACGTTCAATTTTCAGCAGGCAACTGCGAATCATCTCTCCAAGCACCACCAGATCCTTTGGACGTCGATCGGGATTGGGGTGCAGCATCAAAGAAAGCAAGTTGCGCAACGGTCTAGGAAATCCCGATAGCTTGGGAGGTTGCCTGACCGTCTCAGCCGAAAGCGCGACGCCAGTCAGGAGAAAATACATTGTTGCGCCAAGCGAATAAATCTCCCAACGAACATCCGCCGTTCCCTGCTCTCCTATAGTCTTTCTGGATTCAGCCGTGAGAGACTTCACTGGTAAAGGCGGCGAGTCATGTGACGCTGCATCCTTTGACTCCGGTTCGCCCGGCCCGCTGGCAAGCGATGCCTCGGCGTTCGGCGAGTTCCCGGGGTCGGTCTTCAGTCGGGTCACGCCGAAGTTCGTTAACTTTACCAGTGGCCACCCGCCTTCGGGAGTTTGTCCCGGCACAAGAAAGATGTGGGAGAGGTCAATGGGCGGATACGGAAGCTTGTGGAAACTGACGGAAGAGAACACGCTCACGATTTGTTCCGCCACGCGCAGCGTGGCATCAGCCGGCATCGGACCGTGCTGGGCAACCCACGCAGCAAGAGTTTCGCCTAGCGGTCGCTCCGAGACGTAAACATAATTTTCGCCTTCGCGTTCAAAGTCGAAAACCTTGGCAATATTCACGTGACGCAGCCTCTGAACAGCGCGCGCCTGCTCTTCGAACTTGTCCCGGAGCGCAGGATCGATGCTTTCCACCGGAACCAGCGTTAGGGCAACCGGTTCACGGGATCTTTCATCCACGCCTTCGTAGGCAATTGCACCGCCGTCTCGGCCGAGTTCATTTGGCGTGCCATCAGAGCCAAGGCAGACGCGGTAATGCTCAAGCAAGGTTGTCCGCTCCATAACCGAGTCCCATTAACCGCACTAGGATCATACGCGCTTCACCACCTATAATTCAACCTCGATTTTGCCGGCGAGTTGCTCCACCGGGGCAATCACAATTGAATTTTGGACATTGCGCTTGAATCGAAAATCGCGAATCTAAAATCGCGAATCCGTATACCCCGTGGTGTAACGGTAACACAGCGCCCTTTGGAGGCGTTATTCTTGGTTCGAATCCAAGCGGGGTAGCCACGTAGACCCCGAAAGCCTCCGGGGCACGTGGCGTGCGGCCTCTAACTGTTTACGACCGCGTGAGGCGAAGCTCTTACGCGGTTAGCAAATCCTCCAAATCGGGGTATACTTGGTGTTCCCCTTTATGAAAGAATTGAACATAGAGAAATTGCACATTGCTGTTGGCGATCAGGAGATCGTTCGGGGCCTGACTCTTCGCATCCCACGGGGCGAAGTGCATGCACTCATGGGTCCAAATGGCTCGGGAAAAAGTACGCTAGCCAAGGTTCTGGCCGGTCACCCTGATTACCATGTTACCGCTGGCAAAATACTAATGGATGGTGAGGACCTTCTGGAACTTGACCCTGACGAACGCGCGCGCCGCGGCCTTTTCCTGGCCTTCCAGTATCCCAGCGAAATTCCAGGCGTTACCATCGCCAACTTTCTTCGCGCGGCGTTGCAATCGCGCCTGCCGGAAGGCGAGGAACTCGAGGCAACCGATTATTAC
>Ga0193707_1000729_pt1 | contig 11612 bp, 10 predicted proteins | sample U3c2metaG_FD_143043 | JGI IMG/M metagenome (GOLD analysis project Ga0193707, IMG submission 143043) | Soil microbial communities from a riparian zone of the East river system, Colorado, United States - U3c2 | ecosystem: Environmental > Terrestrial > Soil > Riparian zone | place: USA: East River...
TCCCGCGCATGGGTAACCGCCCTGCTCGCTTGCGCGCTCCACACGGTTCCTGGCCTTCCGCTCAGACTGCATGGGATCTGCCGCGATGAAGGTCAGATACTTCAAATCAGCAAACGATTTTCGTGGATGGCTGGAGAAGAATCACGCGATCACGCAAGAATTATGGGTTGGTTATTGCAAGAAGAGCTCCCGGCAACCGAGCATCACCTGGCCAGAATCGGTAGATGAAGCGCTCTGTTTTGGCTGGATCGACGGGATCCGCAAGAGCGTTGATGATTTGCGTTACACGATTCGATTTACGCCACGGAGACGGGGAAGCATTTGGAGCGCGGTCAACATTAAGCGCGCACAAGAATTGAGCGATAAAGGCTTGATGAAGCCCCACGGAATGGCTGCGTTTGACGCGCGGAAAGAAAACCGCTCGGGAATTTATTCCTACGAGCAAAGGAGCGCCAGTCTCGATGGACCTTACGAGAAAAAGTTGAGACAAAACAAAGCCGCCTGGGATTTCTTTTACGCTCAGCCGCCTTCATATCGAAAAGCAATCGGTTGGTGGGTAGTAAGTGCAAAACAGGAGCCTACGCGGCTGAAGCGGCTGGAAAAACTGATAAGAGAATCGGCGAAAGGAGAACGACTAAGATAGCGTTCACAGAAGGCCAGAGACGATGTTGATTAGAAGCGCAAGGATGATGCTATTAAATCCAAACGACAGAATGCTGTGAACTAGAGTCAGTCGGCGCATGCGGCGCGAGGTGATTTGCACGTCTGATACCTGACAGGTCATGCCGACGACAAAGGCAAAATAGGCGAAATCAAAATAATCCGCCGGCCGATTACCGGGAAAAATTAGACCGCCGGCATGTTGAACTACGCCGGGCTCGTCGCTATCCCCATAAAACACGTGGGCGTAACGCAAACCGAAAACCGTGTGAACCAGCGTCCAGGATGAAATCACGGTTAACAGCGTGAGCAATAGATGGACGGTAAAATGGCCGCCAGTCTGACTCTTATTTGCGCTAATCAGAAATCCAACCGCGAAGAGAGCAGCGCAAGCGGCGACGACGACAAAAAGAAAGATAAGCAAGCGGCTCAGATCTTGTTGCTGCGCTCGCTCGCGCATCTTGCGCTGCGGCGTCATCAGAATTGTCAGCCAATCAAGCGCGATGATAACGGCAGCGAACGCATTCCAACCTGCAATTGCTGCACTCGAGAACCGAACATGTCCGCGCGAGGCAAAGAACACCGCCCCGCCAGCGGCCAAACCCAAGACGACACGCTGACGCGGGTCCTGACGACAGACAAGATCGACAATGCGCATCTATGTATTCGAGGTACTAACATTCGCCAGCAGTGGCAAGCGGGCATTGCAGCACGAATCGCGTAATCCGTGGTCCAAGATTCTAGCGAGTAGCCTTCTTAACAGCGAAGCCAATGTAACCCCAGCGGCCCCATTCGTGATGCGATGTACGCTGCGCGTCGCGGCGACCGGTCTTTTTATCGTGGGCGTACGTCCCGGTCACAAATTCGGGAAACGCCCCGTTCATCTGCACGTCGTGCGACACAAGCAATCCGCCGTCGCGCAGGCGCGGCCAAAATTGGCGAAACTCCCAGAGCATGTGACGGTAACTATGCGAGCTGTCGTGAAGAAACATGTCGATGGACGAAGGAAGCTGATCGCGCTTGAGGAAATCTTCCACTTTTCCGCGCATCGGCACGAAACCAGCTGAGGCGGATCGCAATTGATCTGGAATCAACGCGCCCTGATCACATTCCTGGCTCAATTCAACGCTGTGCAGTTTGGCTGTGGTGAGCTTTGCATCTGCAAGCGCCTTTAAAATGAACGCCGACGACATTCCAATATATCCGCCGGACTCGACGATCGCCGCCGGCCGGAGCCAACGCGTCAATCCATAAAGCGTTGCGCAATCGATCGCTCCCATCACTCCTTCGCTACCGAATGTATCGCGGCGCCGGATCATCTCAGCCATGAAATCGCTCGCCCGGATTTCAGCCGCGAATCCCGCGACCGCGTCCCACATGCCGTAATAAGATGGCGCGGGTGATAGGTCATTTTGATTCATGTCCCTTGGTCGGCGCCACCACGAACGCGAAAACGCCGACATTCTTTTCATGGATGTAAGAGCAGGATGAGCAGGATATTCGGCTGCGCTTTGAATCGACGCGAATGCTTATTTCTTGTGTCGTCTGAAAGCATTAACATGTCCAATTCGCCCTGTTCCTGGCAGGCGTCCGGCATAAAGTCATCCTTTTCTCCTGCCTAACCTGTGCTTAATTCTTCCGTTCTCCCCATGAGCAGCAAACCGAAGGCGCGCGAGGCAGAGCTTAACTTTGAGAGCGCGATGGATCGGCTCGAAAAAATTGTCGAGCAAATGGAGTCCGGCAAACTTCCGCTTGAAGATCTCATCGTGCGTTACGACGAAGGAATGAATCTAGTGAAAGTTTGCCAGGAGCGCCTTGCCAAGGCCGAACAAAAGATCGAAATCATAGCTCGCAACAGCGCAGGAAAGGCGATAGTTAGCGATTTCGAGCCCACGCTGGAGCCGGCTGCTCCGGCCGAAACCATAGATAAATCCGAAAGCACAAATGATGAAATCAAGCTCTTCTGAGTCGGCCCAGCCCTCCGAGGCAACCGTCGCACCGTGCCTGCTCGACGGGATTCGATCGCCCGCCGATATCAAGGCGCTGCGCGAACAGGACCTACCCCAGCTCGCGCAGGAGGTGCGGGAAGAACTAATCAGTGTCCTTTCTCAAACCGGAGGACATCTGGGACCAAATCTCGGTGTCGTCGAATTGACGATTGCGTTGCACCGGGTCTTCAACACGCCGCACGACCGGTTCGTTATGGACGTCAGTCATCAAGGTTACGTCCACAAATTGTTTACCGGGCGGCTCGATCGTTTTAATACGATGCGCCAGTTCGGCGGGCTCAATGGCTTCCTTTTGCGCACCGAGAGCGAACACGACTGCTACGGGGCAGGTCATGCGGGCACGGCGCTCTCCGCTGCGCTGGGCATGGCGGTGGGGCGCGACCTCCGCGGTGGCGACGAGAACGTTATCGTCGTAGCGGGCGATGCCGCTTTCACATGCGGGATCAGCTACGAAGCGCTCAACAATGTTAAAGCGCACACCAAGCGTTTCATCGTCGTGCTGAACGACAATGAGTGGTCGATCGCAAAGAATGTTGGGGCAATCGCAAACTATCTGAACACCATTGCGACCAGCCCGACGTTCGCGCATCTACACGAGAAAGCGCGCCATTTCGTGCAAACGATTGCCGGCAAATCGATTGCTGATTTCGCCCATAAGGTCGAGGAAAGCGTTAAGGGGTTATTAGTGCCGAGTGTCATTTTCGAGGAACTCGGCTTGCGTTACTACGGACCAATCGACGGGCACGATATTCCATTACTGATCCGGACATTCGAGTTTTTGAAAACTCAGGAAGAGCCGGTGTTGTTGCACATTCTCACCCAAAAAGGCAAGGGATACGCGCCGGCACTCAAGCAACCGGACAAGTTCCATGGTCTCGGCAAATACAAAATCGAGAGTGGCGAGACCGCGCCGACCCCGACTCCTACTTATTCGGAGATTTTTGGCAAGACGCTGGCGAAATTCGCGGATACGAATCAGAAACTCGTTGCCATTACCGCGGCGATGCCAAGCGGGACTGGTCTTTCGCATTTCGTTAAGGCCCATCCCGGCCGCTATTTCGATGTCGGCATCGCCGAGGAGCACGCCACGCTTTTTGCCTGTGGGCTGGCAACACAGGGTTTGCAACCGTTCCTCGCGATTTACTCCACCTTTTTTCAGCGCGCCTACGACATGGCGATTCACGATATCGCCATCCAAAACTTGAATGTCAAACTGTGCATGGACCGGGCTGGATTAAGCGGCGACGATGGCCCGACGCATCACGGCTTGTTCGATATCGGTTATCTGCGACACATCCCCAATTGGGTGCACATGCAACCGAAGGATGAGGACGAGTTCGTCGATATGCTGTGGACCATGGCGCACTACAACTCCGGTCCGATTGCCGTTCGTTATCCGCGAGGATCGGGGCCAGGCGTAAAAATCAAACCGGACCCAAAACTTCTCGAGATCGGCAAGGCGGAAGTCGTGCAACATGGGCGCGATGTGGCCATCTTCGGTTTGGGCAACATGTTTGAAGTGGCCCAGGAAGCGGCGCGCAAACTTGAGGAGAAAGGAATTTCCGTAGCACTGATCAATCCACGATGGATCAAACCAATGGACACTGGCACGCTGGAATTTTTCGCGCGTAGCGTCGAGGTGGTCTGTACGATCGAAGACCACGTGCTGCACAACGGTTTCGGCTGCGCGGTCATGGAACATCTCCACTCACAAATGATCAACACGCCGGTGATACGCGTGGGGTGGCCCGATCAATTCATCGAGCACGGCGCCGTTCCAATCTTGCGCAAGAAGCACGGAATCACTGCTGACACGCTGGTGGAAAAAGTTCTGCCGCTTCTCCGTAAAAAGTCGAACCTTAAGCCATCCGTGGCCTGAAATTGTTTCGTCAGGGGTGTGCTATCTTGCGACCGTAAAGCGAAGGGCGCCTTCGTTTCCGAAAGCGCCCTTCATATTTTCGATGGCGATAAGCCGAATTCTGTCTGGCCAATTTCTCAGCCAGGATGATCATTTATCTCTCCCGACCCGCAGTCGCGGGACGAAAGCCCAATCCCGCATTCGGGACCGTGATGCGACGATACCCGAGGATCTAACGGGCCGGCTGCCCTTCCTCTGTTTTGTCTTGCACCGCATGGGGTTTTTCATGCCTCGCGAATTACTCCGCGAGCGGTGAGCTCTTACCTCGCCTTTTCACCCTTGCCCGTGCTTTGTTGCCAAAGAACCGGCGGTGTTTTTTCTGTGACACTCTCCGTCACCGCAATTTTCCAACCGCGATGCCCGCGTGTTTTACGCGGCATGCCGCCGTATGGTGTTCGGACTTTCCTCTAACAAGCCGCAAGCGGCTCGCCAGCGATCATCTGCCATCGGCGAATAATTTATCACAACCGGGTGAAGAAGAAAACTCCGAAAAGCAGCAGAGCACCCCAAAACGCGCGCATCCTGCAATAAGCGAAGGAGTTTCAAAGCGGAGATGGCACCGTCAAAAAGAAAATCGTGATCATTACGAGCGCGATAAGTAGTTTGCCCATCATTGCACCGAGATTCCCCAGCAAACTGCCCCAGCCGGCCCGGCCGGCGTCGATCATTCGCTTACCGGCGATGAATTCACCGGCCACCGCGCCGATCACCGGCCCAATAAGCAATCCGGCGAGCCCTAAGAAAATGCCGATCAGCGCTCCTAGCAGCGCGCCGAACATTCCCCACTTTGTGGCTCCAAAATATCGAGCGCCGAAGTAGCCGCTTAGAAAATCCAGCGCATACGACCCCGCAGTCAACAGCACCAGGACGGCGACAGTTCCCCACCCGATGCTTTTCTCCGGACCGAGCATCATCCGGTGAAGGAGCGCGCCAGCAAGAATGATAATGGTCCCCGGAAACACAGGGAGCACCGTGCCAATCAAACCGACGGCGAACAGGATCACCGCCACCGACCACCAGAATAATTCCATCGCGCCTTTTTACTGATTTAGGGATTTAACGATTCGTTCTTCAACTCCGAAAGTTTTCGCGAGTAAACACTTTAACGTTCAACGAAGCCTTTGACCCAGCGATCTCGATTCCTATAGTGAAAGTCCCCCCTGATTGAATTCAAACTGGAGGAGTCATTTATGCCACTTGCCATTGGAACCAAAGCGCCAGATTTCACGTTGCCCACCAAGGTCCCTGCCGGACCAAAGCAAATCCGGCTCAGCGACAATTTCGGACACAAGAACACGCTTTTGCTTTTCTTTCCGATGGCGTTCACCGGCACATGCACAACAGAAATGTGTGAAGTCAGTGCGGGCCTGAATGGGTACATCGGACTGAACGCCGCTGTTTATGGGATCAGTGGCGACAATCCTTTTGCGCAGGAAGCATGGGCCCAAAAAGAAAACATCATCGTGCCACTACTAAGCGATTACGAACACAAGGTCGCGAAGGATTACGGCGTGATGTACGACTCGTTCCTGCCGCAAATGAACCTTGGCATGAGAGGCGTGCCGAAACGATCTGCATTCGTTATCGATAAGGACGGCGTGATCCAGTACGCGGAGAGCAACGACGACGCGCGCCAGCTTCCAAATTTCGATCAAATCAAGGCAAAGCTGGAAGAACTGAAATGACGCGAGTTATCAGTCAAGCGAAGTCGAGACAGGCCATCGCCGAGCGGGCCATTTTTGCTGCGAGATTCCTCGACTCCGCTTCGCGCCGCTCAGAATGACGACATTGAAATGAACGACGAATTCAAAACACTGAGAAAATTTGATGACGGTCAAGGCCGCGAAGGGTTCTTCTGTTCGCTCCCTGCCCTGGAAGAGCAGGGAATCGGGAAAATATCGCGGTTGCCGGTGAGTATCCGGATTGTTCTCGAATCAGTGCTGCGCAACTGCGATGGCCAAAAAGTCCGGCGCAAAGATGTCGAAGCGCTAGCGAGCTGGAACGCGAAATCGCCGGCAAACGAGGAAATTCCATTCGTCGTTGCGCGCATCGTTTTGCAGGATTTCACCGGAGTACCACTGGTGGTCGACCTCGCGGCAATGCGCAGCGCGGTAAAACGTCTCGATGGCGATCCCAAGATCATTGAACCGCTGGTGTCAGTCGATCTGGTGGTCGATCACTCCGTCCAGGTGGATTTCTTTGGTTCGACCCGAGCGTTGGAACTGAACTTGGACATGGAATTCAAACGCAACAGGGAGCGCTATCAGTTCCTAAAATGGGGACAGCAGGCGTTCAAAACTTTCCAGCTGATCCCGCCAGGCATTGGCATCGTGCACCAGGTAAACTTGGAATATCTCGCGAAAGGAGTTCTTTCAGCTCAAGCCACGATCGAGAATCAGCTTTCGACTATCTATTTCCCCGACACACTAGTTGGCACTGATTCCCACACGACGATGATCAACGGTCTCGGCGTCGTTGGCTGGGGCGTGGGTGGAATCGAGGCGGAAGCCGGCATGCTCGGTCAGCCAGTTTACTTTTTGACACCCGAAGTGGTGGGGGTGCACATGAGCGGCCAATTACGCGAAGGCGTCACTGCGACCGATCTCGTTTTGCACATCACCCAATTGCTGCGCGCGCAAAAAGTAGTTGGCAAATTTGTCGAGTTTTACGGTGAAGGCGCCGCGTCGCTGCCGGTGCCTGATCGGGCGACGATTGGAAATATGTCGCCCGAGTACGGTGCGACGATGGGATATTTCCCGATCGATGAAGAGTCGGTCAATTACTTGAGGGCAACGGGACGCAGCGAAGAGCAATGTCTTGCGTTCGAAAATTATTTTCGTGCCCAGAAAATGTTCGGCATGCCGCTCAGGGGCGAAATTGACTACAGCATCGATATCGACCTGGATCTAGCTGACGTGCAGCCGAGCGTCGCCGGACCCAAAAGGCCGCAGGACAGAATCAATTTGCCGGACTTGGAAAAAACGTTTCGTGAGTTGCTCGAAAAACCAGTCCGTGATGGCGGGTATGGCAAACAAAATGTCGATCTTCGCGAAAAGCATCTCGTGGAATTGAACGGCAGCGCTCCTCGCGACGACGCGATGGCTTCGAGCGATACGAAGGAAGATCAGGGAATTAATCCTGGAGACGAACTCAACAAGATTGAGATGACTTCAAACCGGCCAACACCCGATCCTGGCAAAGAAATTGAAGCTGAATCCAGCGACGTTTTTACGCACGGGCAGACTCATGTTGGGCACGGCAGCGTTCTCATCGCGGCGATCACCAGTTGCACGAACACCAGCAATCCAAGCGTGATGATCGCGGCCGGATTGCTCGCGAAGAAAGCAGTTGAGCGGGGTCTGCGTGTTGATCCTGGTGTTAAAACATCGCTCGCGCCCGGTTCGCGTGTTGTTTCCGATTATCTCAATAAGACAGGTCTCCAGAAATACCTCGATCAACTCGGATTTAACTTGGTCGGTTATGGTTGTACAACCTGCATCGGCAACTCGGGCCCACTGCACCCGAATATTGAGAAGGCGATTCACAAACACGATCTGATTGCCGCATCAGTTCTTTCGGGAAACCGCAACTTCGAAGCCCGCGTGCACCAGCATATCAAGGCAAACTTTCTGATGTCGCCGCCGCTGGTCGTTGCGTTCGCGCTCGCAGGCCGGGTGCACATTGATCTTTCGCGCGAACCGCTGGGGAAAGATAAGGATGGTAATAAGACGTTTCTGCGCGATTTGTGGCCGAGTCTCAGTGAAATCCGTGAGGCCATGCAAACGGCGCTCTCGCCGGAGACTTTCCGCAGACTCTATCGCGATTTTGCCGATCAAAACCCGAAGTGGAACGACATCCCTTCGAGCACCGGCGACATTTACCAATGGGACGAGAAGAGCGACTACATTCACGAGCCGCCGTTTTTCCAAAATTTTTCAATGGAGGCCGGGTACATTGAAGAGATTCGAGGCGCTCACGCCCTTGGCATTTTTGGCGACACAGTGACGACCGATCACATTTCTCCCGCGGGAGCAATCAAGGAGAGTTCGCCCGCCGGAAAGTATTTGACGTCGCGCGGAATTCAGCCGCGCGATTTCAATAGTTATGGCAGTCGTCGTGGCAACGATCTGGTGATGACGCGCGGGACATTCGCCAACGTGCGGATCAAGAACTTGATGGTGCCGGGAACTGAAGGCGGCATAACCAAATATTTTGCTAACGGTAAAGGTGAAGAGATGTCGATCTTCGATGCCGCGATGAAATATAAGGAAACAAATACTCCGTTGGTGATTCTCGCCGGGCACGAGTACGGCACCGGTTCATCGCGAGACTGGGCCGCGAAGGGGACGTTTTTGTTAGGAGTGAAGGCGGTTGTCGCTGCAAGCTTTGAACGGATTCATCGCTCCAATCTCGTCGGCATGGGGGTGTTGCCACTGCAATTTCCCGATGGAACGACAGCGCAGTCCTTGGGGTTAGACGGATCGGAGATCTTTTCGATTATTGGCCTCTCGGACACAATTAAGCCCGGACAAACCGCGACGCTCGAGATCGAAGGCAAAGGTCAACACAAGCGCTCGGTGGCTGTGAAGGTTCGCATCGATACGCCAATTGAAATCGATTACTATCGGCACGGCGGGATATTGCCGTTTGTCCTCCGGCAACTGCTATCAAGATAACAATATCTCGCGCCTTTGGACAGTAATTGGGGAACCCTCTGCAATGAATGCTGAGCGCGGTGACTGACTTAATGTTTCGGCGAATTGTTCGCCATAAAGAGACGCTACGTCAGCGTGTAATTCCAAGCCGCTCGCGTTCCAGATTTTCCAGCGCGGATGTTCCACGCGGTATTCGCTGCAGCCCCCCCGCAGACAAGTGTATCCCCAATAGTGTTCCGTAATAAACTCAGCGTGTGACCCAACAGAGATTGATTGCGGTTCGCCGGATGCGCTGATCTTGAGAAATTCCCATTTCTTCCCACGTCGCCACGAATATTCGACACTCAAGCTGTCATCGACGTGCTCTATGTTGTGTTTCATTGGGAGGGCGAAGTAGCGTTCTCCGTAGAATGCACGAGCCACGATGCCAATCGCGCGGCGAGGCACAAGCTCCCGGATGAAAACTACGCCACGTCGCCAGGTGTCGGCCGATTTTCTCCTCACGTAGAAGCGCAGGTTCACTTCTTCGAAATCGCGATGCAGCGGGATTGGAAGGCCTAGAAGACGAGTATCGAGAAACAGAAATCCGACAACGCTGACGAACGTCTCGCCGTTTTCATAATCGATCTCGGTCCCCACCGGAACCAGCCGTTCAATCAGAGCAGGATCGACGACGTAATTCAGCATCGCCAGATAACGCCAGTTGGCGGTGAGAAATGGTTTCACGCGTCAGTTAGGCGGGTTACGGTTCGCCGTTACAGAATCAATCGGTGACTGGGCGGACACGATAGCGGAGGGACATTCGCTCCGAGTCGGACACCGGACTGAGATCGGCACGTTGCGTGGCGAAAATCCAATCAGACCAAGCTTCGTCGTCCTTCCGTGGCTTGGGTGGAATTCTTAATTCAATAAATTGCGACGCCACCAGTTCATTGCCGATTGAGGCCAGCAGCGATCTGGTTTTGCTATGCGTCAACAGCGGGACATGTCCCGGAATCGTAGCATGTTCTGGATCTTTTATAATCCCGTTCCAGTCAATGAAAGCGTACTGATCTTGCCGATTGTCAGCGTAAAGGCTGACTCGGATGCTGTAACCGTCGGGCTGGTCTGGAATTTTAAATGTTGCCGGCGCGCGAAGCTCGAATTGCAGTTCGAGGCGCTTGCCATCGACGGTTGGAGGTTTGTCCGACACCAGATAGGGAACGCCGGCCAGCAGACCGGCGAGACCGCAAACAATCAGAAGCGACCAGCCTTGTGCAACGAAAAATCCAGCGGGTCCTTGCCGCCGGATCCGAATGGACGAAACGATTCCAATCACCAAGCCCACCAAAATTCCAAGCGGCGCGCATACAAACACGACGAACATGCCTCGACCACCTTCCATGTTGGACATATGCGCCAGCCTGCTTAAGTAGTCGCCGACAAAAAAGGCCAGAAGGCAGCCGAAGAACGCCGTGAAAAGCGCGATGACTGAAGCACGAAGAACGCGCATGAAGATTTTTGCCGGTAGCTTGCTTTGAGTGCGTGGAGCAATTCGCCCTTAGATTTTGCGGTCAAACCACCGCAAAAGGTCATTCGGAGCTCTGGTCAGAATTTTCCGTTAGTGCTTTCTCTCGTCCGATACGCGCGCCGCTAAAGTTTTCCTTCGCAGCGTGCTCAGCACTCTGCGGATCCCCGTGTCCATCTCCTTTCAACCCGCTCGAGTTGTTTGTTGGAGCTTCGCCATCGACTGAATCTCCCGCGGATTTTTTTGCAAAAATAAAACTCGCGGTCACTGCGGTGCGGCCCTTATCCAAAACTGAAATCACGGGCTGTCGCAGCAGATTGAGCTCTTCGCTATTTAATTTTGTAACTGGCTGAGTGAGGAATTCGATTTCTCTATTCAACGCGTCAGATTTGATTTTTAACCTGTCGAGCTCCGCCAGCATCAATTTTCTTGCGTCTTCCCGACGCGCTTCTTCGTGACGTTCGCGCACAACGATGTTTCGCAGGAGCTCGTTTTCTCTCATCACCCGGTCCGTCTCCTCGCTGTTTTGCCCGGTTAGTTTCGCGCCAGCGGTATCCAACTGCACCCAAAGCTCCGCAATTCTGGCTACGAGATACTGATTCTGTTTCTGACTCTCGGCCAGTTGCTGCTGCACCTGCCTGAGATCGAGATTCTCGGCAAGGAGTGCCTGCGCGGGTTGTTCCGTTGCGCTTCCTGTTTTTAGCTGGATGAGCGCTTCGTCGCGCTGTTGTTCTGCGGCAGCGATTTGCTTGTTTGCCTCGGCCAGTTTCGCGTTGGTCTCATCCCTTTGCTTTTCTGCTGTTGCACGCGCCCCTTCGGCGAGAGCAACGTCGTTTCTCAAATCTGCAATCTGCACCCGCACC
>Ga0193707_1000730_pt1 | contig 11610 bp, 10 predicted proteins | sample U3c2metaG_FD_143043 | JGI IMG/M metagenome (GOLD analysis project Ga0193707, IMG submission 143043) | Soil microbial communities from a riparian zone of the East river system, Colorado, United States - U3c2 | ecosystem: Environmental > Terrestrial > Soil > Riparian zone | place: USA: East River...
GTCTGGTCTGGGAGATCTGCACCATCCCGTATCCACCCAGAACCCACAAGCTCAGCTATTCTTCGATCAGGGATTGCGCCTGATTTATGCCTTTAACCACGACGAGGCGGCTCGTTCATTCCAGCATGCCGCCGATCTTGACCCCAAACTGGCCATCGCCTACTGGGGCGTCGCCGAGGCGGTAGGACCGAACTACAATGACCCCGCCAGCGAGGACCGGTTCGCGATGGCGCACGAAACCATCCAGAAAGCGGTCGATCTCTCGGACCACGCTTCTCCGGTGGAGCAGGCCTACATCCGGGCCATGGCGCTGCGTTTCCCCACGGACCCCAAAGCCGACCGCAGGCAGGCCGCCGAGGCTTACCATGATGCCATGCGGGGAGTGGCGAAGGAATTTCCCGATGACCTGGATGCGGCCACCCTTTTCGCCGAATCCGGCATGAATTTGCACCCCTGGGGCCTGTGGCACCGGGACGGAACCCCGGAAGACGGCACGGAGGAAATCGTTGCCACACTCGAGTCGGTGATCAAGCGCGATCCCAACCACATGGGCGCGATCCACTATTACATTCACACCGTAGAAGCCTCGGCATCGCCGGAACGGGCGCTGGCGGGGGCAAACAAGCTGGCTGCCATGGCTCCGGCAGCAGGACACCTGGTCCACATGCCAGCCCACGTTTATATCCGCACCGGCGACTACGCTTCCGCGGTGAAAACGAACCAGGCGGCTGCGCTCGCGGATCAGGCTTACCTCAAGGCCAGTGGGGCGCAGGGCATCTACCCCATGATGTACTACAGTCACAATCTGCACTTCATCGCCATGTGCTCCGCCATGAACGGAGACTATGCCGAGGCCAAGAAGGGCGCCGACCGGCTCGCCGCCCACGTGGCCCCCTACGTCAAGGACATGCCGCCTCTGGAAGGCTTCATGACCATTCCCATGGCGGTGGGCGTCCGCTTTCACAAGTGGGACGACATTCTGAGGATGCCGCAACCCAGTGCCGAAATGAAGACCGCGACCGTGTTCTGGCATTTTGGCCGGGGCATGGCGCTGGCGGCAAAAGGGAATCTTAGCGACGCCGAGGCGGAGTACACCATCGTGGCGAGTGCGGAAGCGAGCATGCCGGAAGACGTTCCTTTCGCTATGCCGGTGAACAACAAAGCCAAAGATGTTTTGAAGATCGCCCGTGATGTATTGGGCGCAAAAATCGCTTTAGCCAAGAAAGACAATGCCGCCGCCATCGCCCGGCTGCAAGAGGCGGTGGCGGTTCAAGACTCCCTCAAATACGACGAGCCCGAGGACTGGTTCTTTCCGGTCCGCGAATCGATGGGCGCAGCACTTCTGATAAGCGGCGACGCCGCGGGCGCAGAGAAGGTCTTCCGCCAGGATCTCGATCGCCATCCGCGCAACCCGCGCTCGCTATTCGGTCTGGAACAGGCCTTGAAAGCCCAGAAGCGCGACTACGACGCGGGATTTGTGCGAAAGCAATTCCAGGCGTCGTGGAAGGGCGGCCCCTCGCAATTGAAAGTAGACGACCTGGTGTAGTCTGCCTGGCGGTAAGATGAACCGGTGGGAGCGGTGCCGGGCTGAGCTCGGCTCAGCCGCAGGTTCGGGGGTCTTGCTAGCAGATCAGCCTCGCCCCAGGGCCCACTCCGTTCTTCGGACTACGTACACGTAGTGCGGCAGGTCCCTCCACATCACTTCCTTCCACAGGCTCAGACCGCTCTTTTCCGCCACCCGGCGCGAAGCCAGGTTCTCAGGGCGGATGAGCGAGATGAGCCGTTCAGCACCAAGCCGGGCAAAGCCGTAGTCCCGGCAGGCGCGGGCCGCTTCCGGAGCGTAGCCCCGACCCCACAGATCGCGTCGCACGTGATATCCGATTTCGATCTCATCGGGTCCGTCTACGGTTTGCCGGGTCAACCCGCAATCCCCGACAACCTCGCCGCTCGGTTTCAGGACCATAGCCCACAGCCCATACCCGGCCTCAGCATAGCGCCGCCGGCTGCGCTCGATCCATGCCGCCACCCCAGCTCGGTCCAAAGCCGCCGGATAGTGACGCATAGCCTCAGGATCGGACAGGACCGCGGCAAGCGCGTCTACGTCCTCTGGAACAAATTCACGAAGCAGCAGGCGCTCAGTTTCAACAATAGGCATTACTCGGTCCGTGGCTTGCATGGCGCCCAAGGCAAAGGGTTGCGCGGGTCGGAGCTTGGCCGGGAGCGATGCCGGAGCGGCCCGTGCCGGGCATTGCAGAATCCGCTACCCGTTCCCCGAATATAATCTCCTAGTTATGGCCATCGCGACCAAGGGCTCCGAAAAAAAGATCGAAACTCTCCGGGACAAAATCCGCCATCACGAATACCGCTATTACGTCCTCGATGATCCCGAGATTTCAGACTCACAATTTGACGAGCTTATGGACGAGCTGAACCAGCTCGAGGCCGCGAGTCCCGACTTGGTCACGCCTGATTCTCCCACCCAGCGCGTAGGCGGCAAGCCGCGCGAGGGCGTCCTCAAGGCTGCGCACTCCTCGCCCATGCTTTCCTTGGACAATACCTACAACAAGGATGAGCTGCGCAACTGGGAACGGCGGGTTCACGAACTCAGCGGGCGGGAAGCGATTGACTATGTTTGCGAGTTGAAGCTCGATGGCATGTCGCTCGCCTTACATTACGCACAGGGCAAGCTGGTCCGCGGCATTACCCGCGGTGACGGAACCATCGGCGAAGACGTCACCCTGAACGTGCGCACGGTACGCTCGATCCCCCTTTCCATTCCTCAGGAAAAATTGAAGAAAGCGGGAATTCCCGCCGATTTCGAAGTTCGCGGCGAAATGCTCATGCCGATCGCCGCCTTCAAGAAAATGAACGAGGAGCGCGAACAAAAGGGGCTATCTGTTTTCGCCAACCCTCGCAACGCTACTGCAGGCACCGTGCGCCAGCTCGAGCCCAGCATCACTGCCGAGCGGCGCCTGGACTATTTCGCCTACATGCTGCTGAAAGATGGACGCACCTACTTTGACCGGCACTGGCAAACCCTCCAGGCACTGGACACAGCCGGCTTCAAGGTCAACCAGACGCGCAAGCTGGCCAACAGTTTCGAGCAGATTTGGACCTTCATCGAGCAGGAAGAGTCCAGGCGCGAAACCCTTCCCTACGAAATCGACGGCATCGTAATCAAGGTGGATGCCACCGCCCAGCAACAGGAACTGGGCTACACCGGCAAAGCTCCGCGCTGGGCTATCGCCTACAAATACGCGGCCCGTTCGGGAATCACCAAGGTCGAAGATATTCTGGTGCAAGTCGGGCGTACTGGAAAACTCACGCCGGTCGCGGCATTGAAGCCGGTTCCCATCGGCGGGACCACGGTCAGCCGCGCCACGCTGCACAACTTGGACGAGATCGAACGCCTGGGCGTGAAAATCGGCGACTGGGTGGAAGTCGAGCGCGGCGGTGATGTCATCCCCAAAGTGACGCGGGTACTCGAGGACAAGGACCATCCCCGCGGGCACAAACTGTTCCACATGCCGGAGAACTGTCCTGTGTGCGGGGGCCACGTGGTGCGCACCGAGGGCGAGGCTGACCATCGCTGCGTGAACGCCAACTGCCCCGCCAAGCTGCGGGAGACGATCCTGCATTTTGCCTCGCGCGGTGTGATGAATATTGAGGGCATGGGCGACGCACTCGTAGCCCAGCTCACTGACCGCGGCCTGGTGAACAACGTCGGTGACATTTACCGTCTGACTCCAGGGGATCTGCTGAAACTCGACCGCATGGGCAAAAAATCCGCCCAGAACGTGCTTGCCGAGATCGAAGCCTCGAAGAAGCTGCCCCTCGAGCGGGTGATCTATGGCCTGGGCATGCGCTTCGTCGGCGAACGCACAGCGCAATTTCTCGCCGAGCACTTCGGTTCGATGGACGCCATGGTGAAGGCGAGCGCGGAAGAACTACAAGAAGTCAATGAAGTTGGCCCGCGCATCGCTCAAAGCATCGTGGAATTCTTTGCCGAGCCGAAGAATCGGGCGCTGGTCAAGCAGCTACAGGACTTGGGCTTGCGGTTGACCGGAACAAGAAAACAACGCGGCACCAAACTCGCCGGCAAGACTTTTGTGCTCACCGGCACCTTGACCCATTTCACGCGCGATCAAGCCAAGAAAATGATCGAAGCCGCCGGCGGACGGGTCTCAGGCTCAGTCAGCAAGAAGACACACTTTGTGGTGGCGGGCAACGACGCTGGATCAAAGTTAGACAAGGCGAAGGAACTGGGCGTTAAGGTAATCGACGAAAAAGAGATGCAAGACCTGGCGGGTTCAAATTAACCGGACGGTGGGCGCGGACACTTGGGCCCGGGGACCTTGACGGGCGGCTTCCGCCTTGACTCGCGGTTTTCGCGGCGAGAGTGCGCGGCCCAGGGGATTACTCCTTCATCGCTGCCTTGATCCGCTCGTACGTCGTCTCCAGGTTTTCGGGCAATATTCTGGTTTCTCCCACCACCGACATGAAATTCGCGTCCGCTACCCACCGGGGCAGCGCATGCATATGGATGTGTCCGGCAACGCCCGCCCCGGCCGCCTTACCGATATTCATTCCCAGATTGACCCCGTCGGGGGTGTATAGCTGACGCAAAACGCCCTCTAAACGCCGCCCCAGGTCCATCATTTCATGGGCCCCTTCGATGGGGAGTTTCTGCAACTCATCCAGATGGGCAAAGGGAACGATCATCACGTGTCCTGAGGTGTAGGGATAGGCGTTGAGAATGACGTAGCAGTGCGGGCCGCGATACACAATGCCGGCCTTGGCGTCGTCTCCGGCGCTTGGCAGATCGCAGAAGACGCACCCGGAAGTCTTATCGATTCCGGCGACGTAGGCGTACCGCCAGGGTGTCCAGAGGTAGTCCATGGCAGGGCAGAGTAGCAGATGTCCGCCCATCGCGCAGGACCAATGTGGGCCGTGCCCCGGGGAAAACCGCTGCGTCAGGCATGCACCGCCGGGGCGGGGACGCTGGCACCCGCGTTTTTGCCGTTTGACACTGTTCCGAAGCGGTTGTTATAGTCGAAGAGTTCCCTTTGGACGCGGGTTTGCTTAGAGACGTCCGACCGCTGGGATTGTTCCAGTCCGTCCGCCAGGGCGGGCTCAACACAACCTTAGACTAACGCCAGCCGTCCGCTAAACCGCCCCGCATCTGTCCCCGCACCCACGTGCGAGGTAAACCCGAGAGAGGCCATCAACCTTGCCTGACGATACCACTGCCCGCGACCTGGATTCCGCGACTTCGACTTCCGTAGCCGAGCGTCCTGCGGACGCCCTGGAGGGCTCGACCGTAACCCGCGTCTCCTCCCAGCCACCCCAGTCTGCTCACACCGAAGCTCAGAGTCTGGACGAGAAACCCTCAACCACCGAAGACTTCGCGTCCGCGCTCGAGACTTTTACTAGCGAGAGCGAAGAAGCTGCCCGCGAGGACAACGTCCTCAAGGGCACCGTGCTGAAAATTACCGCTACCCATGTAGTGGTGGATATCGGCGCCAAGTCCGAAGGCATGCTGCCCGTCGCCGAAGTGCTCGACCACAACGGCAATCCCAAGTTCAAGCCCGGCGACGAAATCGACGTGATGCGGGACAAGGGCGAAACCGAGGAAGGCTACATCAATCTCTCCCACCAGAAGGCGCAGCGGCTGCGCGCCTGGGACGAGATTGAGAAGGCGCACAACGAAAAGAGACCCATCAAGGCGGTGGTAATCGAGCGCATCAAAGGCGGCCTGACCGTGGATATTCTGGGCGCGCAGGCGTTCCTACCCGGCTCGCAGACGGACTTGCGTCCAGTGCGCAACCTGGATGTTTTGAAAGGCGATGTCATCGAAGTTGCGGTCATCAAGCTTAACAAGAAACGCGGCAACATCGTCGTTTCGCGCAAGCAGCTTCTCGAAGAGGAACAGAACGAAAAGAAATCAAAGACTCTGGAGCACTTGGAAGAGGGCGCGGTGCTGACCGGAGTGGTGAAAAACCTGACCGAGTACGGCGCTTTCGTCGACCTGGGCGGAATCGACGGCTTGCTGCATATCACCGATATGTCGTGGGGCCGCCTCACCCATCCTCGCGACCTGGTCAATGTAGGCGACCAGATCCAGGTGAAGGTGCTGAAGTTCGACAAGGAAAAGCAGCGCGTCTCACTGGGATTCAAGCAGCTCACACCCGACCCCTGGTTGGATGCGACACACCGCTACCCGGTAGGTGCGCATGTCAGCGGACGCGTCATCAGCGTCACCGACTACGGCGCCTTCGTGGAATTGGAGCAGGGAATCGAAGGCCTGGTGCACGTGAGCGAGATGACCTGGTCCAAGCGCATCAAACATCCCTCGAAGCTGGTCAACGTAGGCGATCAGGTCGATTGCGTGGTACTAAGCGTGAACCCGCAGGAACGGCGCATTTCGCTCGGCATGCGTCAACTGGCGCCGAATCCCTGGGACGCGCTGCATGACAAGTATCCGGTGGGGGCAACGGTCGAAGGCCGGGTGCGTAACCTGACCGATTTCGGCGCCTTCATCGAGATCGAAGAGGGCATTGACGGCCTGGTTCACGTCAGCAATTTGAGCTGGACCAAGCGAGTAAAGCATCCTTCCGAAGTGCTGAAGAAGGGCGATCGCGTCAAAGCCATCGTGCTTGCCATCGAACCGGACAAACGGCGCCTTTCACTGGGCGTAAAGCAACTCCAGCCGGATGTGTGGGAGACCTTCTTCGAACAGCATCACGTCGGCGATGTGGTGCACGGAAAGGTCCTGCGAGTGGCCAGTTTCGGCGCCTTCGTCGAGATCGCCGAGGGCATCGAAGGCCTCTGCCACAACTCTGAAGCGGTGGACGGAAACGGCCAGTCGATGACCCTGGAGCCGGGACGCGAGCACGACTTCAAAATCATCAAGATGAATCCGGAAGAGAAAAAAGTCGGACTCAGCATCAAGGCGGTGGGCGAGGAAGCCTCGCGTTCCGAAGTTGAGGCCTACAAGCAGCCGGTTTCGAGTACCGGGGGCTCCACCATCGGCGATCTGATTACCTGGAAGCGCGCCGGCGGCGAGAACAGCTAGGGTCACCGAACGGTGTGGTCGCGGGGAAGCCCGCCCGTAAAAGGTCAGGGGCCGCAGGCAGGGCAGAGATAGCGGCCTTTTCTGTCTTACTGTGTCTTACTGCCCGGTCAGCTTCTTTTTCTTTCCGATTCCGGTCTTCCTCAACACCTTGAAAAACCCATGGGACTTTTCCCCCGGCGGTGGCAACGCTCAGGGGAAGGGGCGTGCCTGCTTGACCGCGTCTGCGGTGGTTCGATCGGAGTACCCGTTCATTCCCGAAAGCGAAGGCAAATCAAGGAATCGGAGGAGAGCCATCGTGGGCTCTCGCGTCCCGCTTCGGCGGGCCAGGGGCATGACATGAGAACTTACCAGGCCAAAACGAGGGAGGCAGGGGGGACGCCAGAGCCCGAGACTATTTCGTGTCAATCCGCAGATTGATGTTTACCTGCGCACGCGTGTCGAACTGGCTTACGGTCTTGGTGTCGCTCTTGTGCCCCTGGTACTGGGCATAGACCTCGTAGTCCACGTTGGGTGAAAGCGCGGGAAACCGGTAATTACCATCCTGGCCCACAATAAAAGTCTTCACCGCGCGGGTGCGGGTGTTGGCCAGGTAAACGACCGCGCTCGGAAGGGGAGCGTCTTGCTTGTCAATGACTCTTCCGGTCAAGAGGCGTCCAGCGTCGCCCTTGTCCTTGGCCGCACACGGCAGGGCGGCCAGGGTTATACCCACCAGAAGGATCATTAGCGCCACGAACTGGTGCTTCTTCATGAATGAGGTTCCTCCCCGAACTATTCCACCGGCCAAGTTCGCCTACTGTTTTAGATGCAAACCGACGTCTTCACGCTCATCATTGTCGACGTGGACTTTGACCTCCCCGTCTTGATGTAACTCCTTGCCAATAGGTGACTTATATCCTTTCAACTCGGCCCAGACCAGGTAGTCTGCCGGGCCTGCCGGCAAGCGCTGGGCGAATTCCCCGTGGTGATCGGAATAGAGTTCCCAGTGAGCTTTTTTGTGGTCCGCCCGGCGAATCTTTACTTTCACCCCGTATAAGGGATGATTGTCCGGCCCCCAGACAGTACCGAAAATGAGTGCGTAAGGCTGGTCGGGTTTCTGGCCCGCGGGCGCGGCGTTACCGGCGCATATCTGAACGGCAATGAAACAGAGCACAGAGATCGGAAACCTGAAGCGGGTCAGTGGGGAAAATAAGAGCGTGCGGCCAGACCTAGGAGTAGTCACCGTCCTCCGCTTCCTCCACTTCGTCGTCGTCAATTTCTTCTTCGACTGGTTTCAGCTCGATGGGACTGACCGTGACTATTTCGAAGTCGCTGCCGCACTCCGGGCAGGAAACGATTTCGCCCTCGTCAACCTCTTCCTCGTCAATATCCAGATTGGTCTCGCATTCCGGACAATAAATCATAATGGCCTCCGTCGTAAATAAGAGTGCTCCTGTTAATATTTAGTTTCTCCGGGGCCACAGGTCAAGTGGCTTGGCGCGGGAAAGGGGCACGGCTACAAGCCTACGCCGTGGACATCATGTTTCGTAGCAGAATTCCCTGTTTTTTCGCGCTGCTGGTAGTCCTCGTCGCCTCCGTACTCTACCGCACAGTCGCTCGAGCGGCGGACGGGGGCGACCAGAAGTTGCTCGCAGATCCTCAAATTGCAGCCGCCCTGGCGGAGGTTTCGGCGCAACGGATTCAGGCCAATATTGAAAAGCTGGTGAGCTTTCAAACCCGGCTCACGCTCTCCGCTCAGGACCTCGAAACCGTCAAGGCCGGACACGGCATTGCCGCGGCACGGGAATGGATCAAGGGAGAATTCGAGCGCTACTCGCACGATTGCGGCGGCTGTCTTGAAATCAAGACCGACAGCTTTACCGAGGCCCCTGCGGAGCGGATTCCCCAGCCCACCGTAATCACCAATGTTTATGCCGTCCTGCAGGGTACGGATCCGGAAAGCTCCCATCGCATGGTGCTGGTCACCGGCCATTATGATTCACGCAACAGTGATACCTTCGACCGGAGCGGCGAGGCGCCCGGGGCCAATGACGACGGCAGCGGCACCGCGGTCAGCCTGGAATGCGCGCGCGTCCTCAGCAAGCTGAGGTTTCCCGCGACCATTGTTTTTCTGACCGTAGCCGGGGAAGAGCAGGGCCTCAACGGCAGCTCGCATTTTGCCCGGATGGCAAAGCAGCAAGGGTGGGATATCGAAGCCGCGCTGAATAACGACATCGTGGGCGGGGATCGGAATCCCCAACAGGATCCAAGCGTAGTGCGGGTTTTCTCCGAAGGGTTGCCGGTTGCCGCCAGCGACGCCGACTTGCGCCAGATTCGCAATCTGGGCGGCGAGAGCGACTCGGCGTCCCGCCAGGTGGCCCGCTACATCGCTGAAGTCAGCCGGACCTACCGCACCGCAGTCAAACCCTTGCTTGAGTTCCGGCTGGACCGCTATCTCCGCGGCGGTGATCACCTTTCCTTTAACCAACAGGGTTACGCAGCCGTCCGCTTTACCGAGTATCGCGAGGACTATCACCACCAGCACCAGAACGTTCGCACCGAGAGCGGCATCGAATATGGCGACATGCCCAAATTCGTCAATTTCGACTACGTCGCGAACGTGGCGCGGGTCAACGCCGCTACACTGGCCTCGCTGGCCTCGGCGCCCGGGCCCCCCACGAAGGTTCGGCTGCAAACCAAAGAGCTGGAAAATAACTCGACCATCACCTGGGACCCCTCGGCTGGGAGCGCTTCCTACGAAGTGCTGTGGCGCGGAACCACCAGCCCGGAATGGGAAGGCAGCCAGGCGGTGGGAAATGTAACCCGTGCAACCTTGCCCCTGTCGAAGGATAATGTGATCTTTGCGGTGCGGGCAGTCGATCACCAGAGCCACCGGAGCCTGCCAGTGGTTCCCCAGCCCGAAAGATGAGAAAGTAATCCCTGCACTGCTGATCGGAGCCAACCGTGGTACGAAGCCGAGAAATGACGCTGAGCCTGCCGCCGTTTAGCCGCGCGGTGATATGGCTGCTGGCCGCGAATACAGCCATCTTTCTGCTGCTGGAACTCTTCGGGATGACGCTGATCGACGTCGCCCGGTGGGTCCGCGACAACCTGGCCCTGGAGCCTCAGGCCGTCGTCCACGGAGCCGTCTGGCAGTTGGTGACCTATAGTTTCCTACATTTTCAGTTCTGGCACTGGTTCGGAAACATGATTGGCATCTGGATGTTCGGCTCAGCCATTGAGGGTTCGTGGGGCACGCGCCGCTTCCTGGAGTTGTTCTCCTTCGGGGTCATTGGCGCGGCATTGACCACCGTTGCCCTGTCTTTTGCGAATGTTCTGGGGCGTCCCGATTCCATCACCGTAGGCGCCTCCGGCGGAGTCTTTGCCATTCTCATCGCGTTCGGCATGGTCTTCGGCGAGAACGAAATCCTGATGATTCCCTTTCCGGTCGCGCTGAAGGCCAAGTATTTCGTCGCGATTCTAATCGTCGTGACACTGGCGTTCGCTATCCAGGGCGGCGGCAACGTCGCCTATGTGGCTCATCTGGGTGGCCTTTTCTTCGGCTATCTCTACGTGAAATTTCTCGCCCGTAAAGGCCTTCCCAAGCTGGGCGTGTCAGAGCGCTTCTACGGCGTGCGCAATAACTACTATCGCTGGAAGCGGCGCCGCGCAGCCCGCAAGTTTGAAGTGTATATGCGTAAACACGACCGCACCGTGACCTTCGATGAACAGGGCAATTACATCCCGCCTGACGAAGAAAAAAAGAACGGGGGCTCAAAGTCCGGCTGGGTCAACTAGAAAGTCGGCGCGCGCCTGCGGCTCAAGCCGCGGCTAGCCAGACCTCTGCCCTTCATCCCCGAAAAGAAGCGCAAACGCCGCCACAACTTCTCCCGCCAGCCCGTGCTCGACCGCCTTCCCCTTGATTCCCAGTACGTGCCCGGCTCCCGCCACGGTAAGCAACCGGGTCTTCGCCGGAATCATCTTCACCGCCGCCTCCATTTCTTCCGTCGACCCAAACGGATCGCGCGTCCCATGCACGAACAATGCCGGCACATGCAGTCGAGGTAAATGCTGTACCCGAAGCTGCTCGGGCTTGCGCGGCGGGTGCAAGGGATACGAAAGCAGCAACAGGCCGGCTGCCAGCTCGCGCTCTTCGGCGCACAACATGGTCGCTTGCCGTCCACCGTAGGAATGTCCGCCTAGAAAGATCCGCGCGCAACCCAGGTTCCGCATCGCGGCTAGGGCATTCCTGAGTCCCTCGCGATCGTGCTCAGCGTCTCCCGGCCGGGGCGGACCAAAAGAACGATTCTGCCGAAACGGCAGATCGCAACGCAGCACACTATAACCCGCATCAGCAAAGGCGGCAGCCACAGCGATCAAAACGGGAGAGTTGGAATTTGAGCCGGCGCCATGCCCGAGCACCAGTCCGCGTGCGGAAATCTGCTCGGGACGGTGCAGGAATCCACGCACCGGCACGCTTAGAGAATTATCGTTGAGCGCTTGGACGGCGGCGGTCATGAAAGTTCAAGACAGTTTCACAGGCGATGGAGTTGAGGCCA
>Ga0193707_1000731_pt1 | contig 11606 bp, 7 predicted proteins | sample U3c2metaG_FD_143043 | JGI IMG/M metagenome (GOLD analysis project Ga0193707, IMG submission 143043) | Soil microbial communities from a riparian zone of the East river system, Colorado, United States - U3c2 | ecosystem: Environmental > Terrestrial > Soil > Riparian zone | place: USA: East River...
GCGCTCGCGGAAGATGCGGACGTGTCGGACAGCGCCCGTCGCGTCCTCCATAAATATCTCGACCGATAGGAAACGGCTGAACGACCAACCCGCCGAGTATCCGAAAAAGAAAAAGCAACGACTCATTCCCCCATAAGAACGCGGCCCGGAAATCGCAATGAGCCGTTGCTAGCGTTGGAGCAAAACAAAAGCCGCCACGCGGTGAAGCGTGACGGCTGATTGTGTAAAATGCTGTTGCTTGGGTGGCGCGGGCGCCGCTTTACTGATTGTTGTTGACCACTTTCGCCGCGGGCTTGTTCATCTCAACCTGCGCGCTCACTTTTTGGATTTGCGCTCCCTGCTCTCTGAGCTGGGCCGTCAAGACTTCCATTCCTTTCGCTTGCTGAGCGACTGTTGCCTTTAACTCCGCAATGCTTGCTTGCTGGTTGTCAATTTTGCTCTGCTGTTCCTCGACTTTTTTGTGTTCTTTGAGGAACTCGTTGAGCAACATCACGCTCATCTCCTTGTAGTGCACGCCCATGGGTTGACCGTCCAAGTACGATGCCAAGGCTGGGCAGGCCTCTGCCACGTCCTCGGCGATCAGGCCAAAGGCCATCGGCTGCGCGGGGTTAGTCTCCTTCTTAATCCGGTAGGTGACTGGTTTCAGCTTGAAGATCGCTTCGCTGAGTTTATCCATCGGCTTGATCTCTTCTTTGAAACGTCGCGAGGACGTGTCGATGCCGAGTCGCTGAAAATTGACCCCCGCCGCCGTCTCAATACTAACGTCGAAAACCGTCCCAACCGTGGGCTGAGGATTGCTGGCAATACCGGCGATAAAACACCGCGTTGGATCGATCCCCCCGAATCCGGTATCTGAGCCGATGCGGATCGTATTGCTTTCGTCAACGTGGTTGAAATTACTACCAGCGTTATCGCCCAGATAGACATTGAAGCTCCCCGTGGTGACAGCAGTCCCCGCTTCGTTACCGAAAGCTGTGTTTCTATCACCGTTGGAAAACTCGAGCGCATTATCCCCGAAGGCTGAGTTTTGTCGCCCCTCTACGTTGGACGCAAGCGCGTTCGCACCGAACGCATTATTCATGTCGCCGAACACAGCGCCCACATTGGCACCAAGCGCGTTGAAACCGAAGGCGTTGTTGACGTCTCCGGTTAAGTTATTCTGGAGCGCTTGACGGCCGACGGCGGTGTTTGAAGCGCCATCAATGTTAAGCGTGAGCGCATCGGCACCAATGGCCGTGTTGTCTTCGCCGGTAGTGTTTTCCCGCATCGCATCGGCACCAATGGCCGTGTTAAAACCGGCAGTGGTGTTGTTCCTGAGCGCTGCAGCGCCAATTCCGGTGAGATGGTTGCCGGTGGTGTTCATGAAGAGCACTCGAAAACCAATGGCCAAGTTGAAGTTGGCGGTGTTGTTGGTGAGCGCATCCGTCCCAATGGCCATGTTAAAGCTGCCGCTGACGTTGCTGGCAAGCGCGCTAGCACCAATAGCCACGTTCCAACCGCCGGTGGTATTGTCATGAAGCGCATTTAGGCCGACGGCGGTATTGGCGATCCCGCTGGTGAGGCTGAACAGAGCGTCCGTGCCCTCAGCGGTGTTGGCGCCGGGATAGCCGCCATCCGGCGCCGGGCTGACCGCGAAAGCTTTCGGCGCCGGCGAAAGCACAAAGCAGGCGAGCGCGATCGGGATGAGAAGGAAAGCACGCTGCCAAGGCGACCGGCGGATTGATTTTCTGAAGTGTAGAGTTGTCATATTTTTTGTTTTCATTTTTTTGTTGAGTTGGATTGTTGAACTGCATTGACTGCAATCCAGTTCGGCGCGGAACCAGGAACCATCCTCACGAGGCGCTTTTGACCAGCCGCCTCACTTCGGCTGACTCGGGGCTCCAGCTGGATCTGGAGATCGCGTTAGGCGGTGTTCCAACGAAAGATCAGCCCCACGGGCTTCTTCAGCTCGGCCAAAGAGGCGTTGAAACATCGGGTGACGTAATCGACTACTGAATTACCAGCCCCACAAAAATGTGTCAAGCTTTATTATTGAGAGCGGGCATACTCTTGTTCTGAAAAGGATGTTCTGGGTCACGCGAAAACGCGTAACGGAAATTCAACTTGCGCTGTATTGTACAAGTATGACGTGCGTCAAGAAAATCGCTGTGTAGGCGAGAAGCGATAAGGTGGTTAGATTGCGAAAAAGGGATCACAAGTCCGGCACAGCGAAAAAATGACGCCGCAGCATTTGAAATATGTCAGCTTTGCTGAGGGTAAATCTCAACCTTCACCGGTGCTGGCGTTTGGTTGCGAGACTCGAGTTTCGCTAACGGGTAACTCAGTGTAGGTCCAGCTTAGTCTCACTTTATTGCCTGCGTTTCGAGAAGAACCGAAGCAACCCGCGAGATCTTTTCCTCCGAGAGTTCAGGATAGATCGGAAGAGACAGACATCGTTGACACAGAGTCTCAGTTACGGGCAGATCCCCGGGCCGGTATCCGAGATAACGATACGCTTTTTGCAAGTGGACAGGTAAGGGGTAGTGAATTCCGGTTTGAATGCCGGCTTCATCCAAAATGCGCCGCACCCGGTCGCGCTCAGGAGTTTCGATAACGTAACAGTGCCATACACACTCAGAGTCTGGAAAACGCGCTGGCAATGCAAAGGATGAATCTCCAAGCAGCTCGCTGTAATTTGCCGCGCAATGTGCGCGAGCCGCGTTCCATCCATCGAGCCGCCCCAACTTAATCGCGAGGACCGCCGCTTGAAAGCTGTCCATTCTATAATTGTAACCGACTTCATCGTGGACGTAGCGCTCGCTCTGGGCATGATCGCGCAGGGAGCAGGCACGCCGCGCGATCGCCAGATCATTGGTAACTAAAGCTCCACCTTCACCGTATGCTCCCAGATTCTTGCTGGGGTAAAAACTGAAGCAAGCAACTCTTCCGAATTGGCCAACTCGCTTGCCACGATAGCGTGCTCCATGTGCTTGCGCGGCGTCTTCAATAACGGGTATTCCATGTTGATCAGCAATCGCATTGATGCTATCCATGTCCGCAGGCATGCCATAGAGGTGTACCGGGATAATAGCTTTGGTGCGCGGTGTGATTGCGGCTTCAAGCTTGGATGGGCACATGGTCCGACGCGCAGGGTCGATATCTACAAAAACCGGCCTCGCGCCGACATAGCTGATCGCCCAAGCAGTTGCTATAAAAGTCATTGCAGGCGTAATCACTTCATCTCCCGGCCCGACATCGAGGCAACGTAGGGCAAGGTGGAGCGCGCTCGTGCCGCTGTTCAAGCTCACACAATGATCAACACCGCAATAGGCTGCGAATTTTGCCTCGAAATCTGATGTCGCTGGGCCTTGAGCAAATCTCCCCGATTCGCAGACTTCTTCCAATGCCGTCAACACCTCAATACGGATGCTATTGTATTGAGCTTCAAGATCGAGGTAAGGCACAGTCGTCATATTGTTCCGTTCTACTTTGTTGCCTGTTAGGTTGATGTTAAGAATGGGGGCGGTCACTGCCGCTTAGCTTGGCGCAGAATTTCTAAGATGATCAAGCGAGTTCGCAGAATAGCGGAATGCCGCCCAGCCGGGGCTACTGCTCGGCTCGGGTAACGACAACCTTGCCAAGAAGCTTCGCATGAGCTGCATCGTAGAGACGAAATTCGTAACTTACCCCAGCTTGGACCCACGGTGCATCACCTGATCCCTGCGGCGTCTTGGAAGCGAAAAGTCGCTCGGCTTGACCACTTTCCGAGACGTAAACGTCTCCCTCGCTTCCGTCGCCTGTTGTCCAGCTAATTGTCGTCGTTCCCATCCCGCTTCCAGCCGGGACGGGGTTCGGAGTCGCTTTCATCGCCGGACCAGTTTGAGCGATTGGCGACGCGGCAGCAGCAGTAGCTTCGGGTTTCGTTGTTCCAGCGGCCGACTCGGGATGCTTCGACTCACAGGCAGCGAAAAAGAGACATGTTACGGCGGCTGCGATCGAAATCGTTGCTTTCATTAAGGCGTGCTAAGGCAAAATCCAAGTCTTGTCAATCGACAACCTGCTCGCGCTGGAATGTTTGTTCAGTTAGTCAGGTGTATTTCATGCATGTGAGCGATGACCATCCTGGTTTAGACGTGGCAATACGTCGAGGAAAAGATAATTCACTTCTCCATCGCTGGAGCATTGGTGGGAGCTTTGCTAATCGGCGCAATTTGCCGTGTCGCAATTCGGTGGGTCGATTGTCTCGCTTTCGGGCTCAGTCGGAGCAACCCTCGGAATGTTCGGGAACTGAGCCGACTTAATTTCGTCATGGATGTTCGCGACTTCCGGGTGCGAAACCCGCCAGTGGGAATATGCTGTCACAATTTTGTCGAGGGGATCGTAACCGGTGGGTACTTTACCGCGAGACAACTTTGCTTTGATCACCGCCCCGACATTAGCCAGTTTCCATCGGCGCGAATTGCTCAGCTGCTTCGCGGCTTTTTCCACATTGTCAAGCAGACGTAAGAGCTTTCTTGTATCCCGAAGCTGTCTCTGCAGGCGGGCGATTTGCGACTTGTACACTTCGATTTCGGCGGTATAATGTTGCTCCTGCCTAGCAATCTGCGACTGATACACTTCGATTTCAGCAGTGTAATGGCGCTGCTGCCTGGCAACCTGTAACTTGTACTGTTCGATTTCGGCAGTGTAATCGCGCTGCTGTCTGGCAATCTGTAACTTGTACTGTTCGATTTCGGCGGTATAATGGCGTTCCTGCCTGGCAAGTTGCAGCTCATACTCTCCGATTTCAGCGGTATAATGCTGCTCCTGCCTGGCCAGTTGTAACTTGTACTGTTCGATTTCAGCGGCGTAGTGCTTGACCTTGGCAATTTGATCCGATAACTCCTGCTGGAGTCTGGTAGCTCTAAGGTATGGCTCCTGGAATGCGGCCTCCAGTTGATCGGCCACAGCAGGTGAGCCCTCGGCTGGCTGGGGAGTTTGTTGGATTTCGGCGTAAAGTCGCCGCGCCGCCTCCACGATTTTGGGATCAGTAGCAGGATCCTCGGATTTAAAATCAACTGGTACATTGGAACTATTGATTCGCTGCGCGAGCGGCTCGAGGCATTTGGCGCTATATGGCTCGCCCACAAAATCAAGTAACGAGCGGATCGCAGCCTCTGGATTGTCGATCAAAGCGGAATATTGCAAGCGATAAATCACACGCGGTCCGTAGGCCTGCTCAGCTTTCAGACATGCGTTAACCATGCGGAGCCAGTATTTATAGGCCTCTTCTTCGTTGGCCACCAACTGAGTCCCTGCCACGCGATGGAAGTTGAGCATCGAGCGCACGACCGACTCGACGTCGCGCACGATGTGAATGAATAAGGCGCCTGGAAAAAGCTTACGCAAACCGTGGATATGCAAAGAGTACTCTGGCGTTCCATCTACCCATCGAGCCTTTTGTTCGGATGTTGAATGCTTCCTTTTCAGTGTTCCCTCGAGATCCCGCTTCCGTTCCAGGGCCTTTCGGTGAGCCAGAATCAGATCGTTGATGGTTTGGCCGAAGTTTGCGAAGAATTCATCGCGCGAGATGTCCATTGCGCTTAAAATCGTGCGATTGTCGCGCGCGGTGCCAATCTGGTAACTCGACGCGATATTAACCGCGAACTCTCCCATCCAGTTCGACTCCGGGACTGGAAAGATGTTTGGATGCTGACCCAGGCACCAGGCGAGAATGCTCGTCCCCGAGCGCGGCGATCCTACTATGAAAATAGGCTTGTTTATTTTACGGGGCACTTTGGCGCCTTTTCAGCTTTGTTTTCCTACTCTTGTTGCTGGATCGAGTCAATCCACCGGACACTTTCGTCGCATCCAAAAACTGCCTCCGCCCCAACCTGGTGAGGTCGGAAACGTGGTCTTAAACTCTTTCATGTAACGGTACGCAAGATACTTATTTGCTAGCAGCACTTCGAACTCGGAATTAAAGCTCAGAAAAGCCTGTAGGAGATATTGCTCGGTCCAAAAGCGAAATTCGTCCAGCACCCAGTCGCGCCGATAATCGAATGGAAAGAAGATGTCATGGACGTGCACAATCACTCCGGGTTTGAGGCGCGGCAATACTTCCAGAAACAGATAATTGACGTCTCCCCCAATCTTTACTGTATGAGAGCTGTCGATAAAAAGAATGTCGCCGGCTTCGAGCGGTGAGAAGAAATCCAGCTCGATCTCCTCAACTTTTCTTGTGACTAGCGCCTTTAGACAAGGAAAGCCTTTGGACAGGAAATCGGAGGGGAACGGTTCGACACAGATGAGCGAGCACGCATTGATCTTGGCTGCTGCTTCCGCGAGAACCAGAGATGAATAACCGCTGCCAACTTCAATGATCAACCGTGGCTGAAAATGGCGAACCATGCAATAAGCCACCAAGGCGTCGGTGCCGCCAAAAGGCCGTTTCCTAAGGTAAAAACGACCTGACTCACCTGTTGGCTTCGTAGGCCACTGTTCATATTCGTGGCGGAATTTCGGAAAGTGATTGCGCAGCAGATCGAGTTGCACCGCGTCATTCATGTCGATGCCCACGAGTTCGCTCGGCCGATCCCACAGCGTTTCGGGCAAACTCTGTGTGTCAGGAATTGGTTGATAAAAGTGCACCGGTGTCACATGGAAACCGCGCCGTTCCCAGAACGAAAAGATCTCGCGAAATCTTTCGCTGCGGACACAACAAGGCAGGACTGTCGCGATGAATTGCGAAAGTTCCATTACGTCGAGATTTCCGCGCATTACTTCATCCGCGATCTCGCGGAGGGCGGCCGGCGCGGACTCGATCTTGCGCCTCGCTTTCACTGAGTCGATTGGTACGTCGGGGCGACTAACTCCATATAGACGAAACTCATACACCGTGGAGTCCGTAATCCAGGGGATTTCCACATGGCCAGATTTTTCTCCTTGCGTCACGAGCTTCTCGTCATCCGGCCCAGTGGAAACGCGTACCTCTGCGCCAGCGGGATCATTCGTGTCCCATGAAATCACGCAGTGTTGCCCGAAACAAATGGGGTTCGGGTTTGCGTTTATCTTCCCGGTAATCTGGCCGGTTGATTCCGTGTTATCCACTGCTGCAACCAGGATCAGCTTTTCGCTGCGATAGCAAGATCTGGCTGCCGAGCTGCTGCCGACGGCGCCAAACTTTTGAGATGACCGTCGCTAAATAGAAACTCCAGTTTCTTGCGTCCTGCTTTGGTGGAGTAGAGGGCACGTGTTTTCCTAATGCCATTCTTTGAAAGTCGGTTCCAAAGGTCTTCCGATTCGTACAGCTCAATTAATGCCCGCGCAAAGTCTTCCGGCGTGTCTGCCATCAGAATTTCTTCGCGATTATTGAGTTCTGTTCCCTCCACAGCCACTGAAGTTGCGACCACCGGCACGCCGAAAGCCATGCTTTGGTTGATCTTGCCCTTCACACCTGCCCCAAATCGCAATGGCGCAACGGATAGTTTTACGCTTTCAAAAAACGGCCGAACATCTCGCTGCAATCCCGCGACAACGATTCTCTCAGCCGCTAACGCAACTATTTCGGGCGGTGCCTTATCCCCGATGATGTAAAATTTGGCATCGCGCAAATGTTCGCTGACCAGCGGGTAAATTTCCTTCAGGAAAAAGAGAACAGCGTCAATGTTTGGCGGGTGTTGAAAACTACCGATGAATAGCCAGTCTCGCCGAAGTGCGAACGGGGTCTTGGAACCTGGCACATCGACAATATTCGAGACCAGTTGGATAGACTTCTCAGGCCATTTCTCCTGGAGCAACTGCTGTTCCGTGCTGCTCACTACCCATGTCTCGTCAGATTGATCGATCAATTCATACTCCCGCTGCCGCGTTTCGCGTGCCTTTCGCTCCACTTCGGGATCCCGAGTCAGACGTGCCTCGCCTTCTTCACGAAGGAAATGAAGATCAACGGTGTCAAAAATAATGCGACTCTGCGGTGCGTACAGGCGCACGTCCGCGATGTGCTTACGTGCAAACTGACACCGGCTTAACACGACTGCGTCGAACTCGGAGCCGTGTGAGATCAGGTAGTCGCGCACTTTTCGGATGTACGGGTGACAGACAACTTGGATACCGCGTTTTTGCAGGTCGCCGGTGTAAGGAGGAATGTTTGCCAGATTATCGGGAATAAAGATGACGCGATGACCAAGCCGATGAAGGAGCTTAAGCATTTGGAACATCCGGAGCGATCCCGAATCACGGTCAGGCATTGGAAGGTGATGATCGATCACGAGGATGTTTTTTCCGGAAAGCTTTCGGGGCTGTCGAAGGAATGTCAGATCGCCATTGGCCGGCTTGGTCATCAGTTCCGCGGCCCATCTTTCGGCAAAGGTCGAGCGGTTAATATCCTGGTGTTTTTTTGTGCCAGTCGAGAGATCCGTTCCGCCGGTTGCTCCTTCGTAGTGAATGATCTCGCTTAGCGGCTGGTATAACACCTTGTACCCAGCGTGGCGTACCTTAAATGCCAGGTCGGTATCCTCGTAGTATGCGGGCTCGTAGCGCGAATCGAAGCCATCAACGCTAAGAAATAACGCCTTGGGAATCATCAGCGCTGCCGCTGAGCAATAATCTACCTCGCGAAGATAATTGTATTCAGGTTTTTGCGGGTCATCGAATTTGCCATAATTCCATCCGGAGGCATCCTGCCATATGATTCCGCCGGCCTCCTGCAACCGGCCGTCTGGGTAAACTAGTTTCGAGCCGACAATGCCGGCTTGCGGCTCTTCGGCAAAGGTATCCATTAACGCGCTTAGCCAGCCGTCGCTAGCAAGCGTATCGTTATTCAGGAAAACGAGATATTTGCCGCGCGCCTTTTCCGCACCGCGGTTGCAGGAGACAATGAAACCGGAGTTGGTCTCATTGCGCAGATAAACAACGCCGTGAATCTGAGGGACGACTTTAGTTGTTTTATCCGTGGAGTAATCGTCCACAATAATCACCTCGAAGCGCGCTCGTTCCTGCGCAATCTGCAACGAAGCGAGACATGCATGGGTAAATTGGAGCTGGTTAAACACTGGAATAATCACGGAGACCTCAACTTGCTCGTGCGCTGGAAAGTGAAGGGAAGTCAACGGCAACGAGGGAGTGGCCGCGGCTGGAACTGTGGGCGCTTTATTTGGTGGGCTGCTTTCCCCTCTACCAGCCTCATCGGCCGGGTGGGTACCACCGAAACTGCTAACTTGCCCATCTGCCTCCACCAGCGCGGTCCTGGGGATCTTGGGCACCTGGGCTGCTTTAATTTCCTCGTCGATCTTTCCGATTTCAGGGTGCGCAGTGCGCCACTGGACGTAGGCGTTCACAATCTTTTCAAGGTGTCCGTAGCCCTCCGATACTTTCCTGTGAGACAGTTTTGCTTTCAGCGTTGCTCCCAGATTGGCGAATTTCCACCGACGCGACGCACGCAGCCGTGCAGCGGCTTGTTCCGCATCCTCAAGCAGATGTGAGAGCCTTCTCGTATTCCATAGCTGTTTGCGCAACCGGTCCGTCAGCTCCCCGATGTACCTCTCGTCTTCTGCAAGATTCACGCTCCTGTGGTGAAGTAGACGGTTCAATTGCGTTATTCGGTCGCGCAGGTGTTCGGCTTCGGTCTGATGCCGGGCGTTCGCCTGCGCAAACTGATCACGCAGCACTTGGAGTTCAGCGGTGTAATGGCCCTCCTGTCTGGCAATTTGTAGCTTATATTCTTCGACTTCGGTCTTGTAGCTGGTGGTGAGCTCCTCGACTTGCGACTTGTGGCGGGCTTCTGTTTGCGCTAGATGGGCCATGAGCTCCTCGACTTGCGACTTATGCCGGGCTTCCGCTTGCTCGATTTCAGTCTTGTGGCGAGCTTCCGCTCGAGCAAGATGGGCGTTGAGTTCCTCGATTTGAATCTTGTGGCGAGCTTCCGCTTGTGCGAGAAGTTCGCGGTAGAGATGTTCGATCTGCGCGATCCTTTCTGGAACGAAGGCATTCAACCGGCTGACCGCTCCCGGAAGTAAATCGGCCTCTTTCGTTTTCGCCCTTTGCTGCGCCTTGGCCGTCCTCCCTTTTTTTCTTCCCCTGGGCGATGCTTCGGCAATCAAAGCGCGATAAAGGTCGATCACCTCTGGAGAGATGCGAGCATCGATCAATTGGTCAATGGTGAAATGGATATGGCGTCTTCGCGCCGATACGAGCGCAGCGGCGCTGCCTACTTGCGTATCGGGGAGACCCGCGAACCATGCAATTCGGCGTAATTCCGATTCTGCATCTCCGAAAAAGAAATCGTAATGAGTAATAAGTCGGTCTTGCTTGCTTGTCGCTTCGATTATGCGTCGGTTGTAGATTTCCCAAAGCCGCAAACCAAACGAGTAAGAAGTTCCATTTCGTTCCCGCATCGAATGGGCGACTTCAAGCGGACTACGTACGACGATTAGAGTTTTCAGCTTGGGCAAGAGGTCCTGCCAGAACGGCAGAGTCAAACTGTTGCGAGGATCCTTCCAACCCCAGACGCCTGCCGAATTAAATCCTTCGGTCAGCAGCCGCGCTTTCATACGCAAAGGATCAAGCCGGGGGTTTGCGAAGTTCTCGTTAGCCGTTGGCGGCAGATCCCAGGCGCCGCCGAGCTCATTCAACAATTCGTCGTTCAGCGCTACGAACCCCAGATGTTCCCAGAAACCCTCGGGGTTATCGGCTTGCGCTGGCATCAATTCGCTTTCTGGCCCCAGGTAAAGCCCACAAGTATGCAGCAGCCTCGTGAGCATCGATGTTCCTGAGCGATGCGCGCCGGCGATGCAAACGGCGGTATTGGCGGTCGATGAGTCCTTCAAGTGTTTTCGCTTCAAGAAGCAGACAAATACTTATGTGGAATACACATGCGTATCATAGATGCCGCACACGGTAAACTGCAATTTGAACAAACAATTTCCTCGGATCAGGTTTGTCTTGGCAACGAGCGCCCCAGTTTCGATAGGCAATTCATCCGCGATTATCTGACAAGAAGCTCGGCTGGAAGATCGAGAAAACGTCGGCCAACTATCTGGAAACTCTTCGACGTTTAACCGAACATGAGCTCGCCTAAGGGCGAGCCCGAAAAATGGTGGCAATGGTCAAGTGTTCGCGTCGATCTTCGAATTCCATGTGAGCGGTATTTTATCGCTCCACCACACCTCATACCCAGCTTTAGCAAAAAGGGCCCATGTTTGGCGAGGATGCCGCCATTTTAATGGAACGAAACGGAAACCAGCCTGAGCTGCGGCTTGCGCCATCGTCTCCAGGCGATAAGTGACGCAGCCCGGATAAATCCAGTCATCTCCGTTGTAATCTTCGTTTCCGATGATGAAGGTAGCGAAGAGCGCGCCGCTGCCCTTTAAATGATCGGAAATATCCAGGAGCCACTTCGCGACCTGGGCGCGAGATGCGTGGCTAAAGATCGACTGCGCGACCGCATAATCCGCCCGCACCGGATCGGTCGCGGACAAAGTCGATTTGAAAATGAAAGATGGCGCTTTGATCCGAATCAAATCGTCGCCCATTTCGTGCTTGATGGCTTCATTCACCAGCCACTCATTCGGTTCGACACCGATATAGTTACGGGAATTCAGGTAAGGAATGAAAAGACGGCCCGCGCGCAAAGACCAGCAACCCACATC
>Ga0193707_1000732_pt1 | contig 11592 bp, 9 predicted proteins | sample U3c2metaG_FD_143043 | JGI IMG/M metagenome (GOLD analysis project Ga0193707, IMG submission 143043) | Soil microbial communities from a riparian zone of the East river system, Colorado, United States - U3c2 | ecosystem: Environmental > Terrestrial > Soil > Riparian zone | place: USA: East River...
GACCTTCGATGGCACCCGCGAGATGGCACGCCGACAGCCGCTGGCCGCCCCCCTCTCGGTTGTCATCGAGACCGCCCTTATCGAGGGCCAGATGACGCGGCCGCAGATCATCGACACGTTCCACTGGACACCATAGAAAAGACGATCGCGACAAGCTTGCGGGTCCAGGGCCATCGCCTGCGAGGCGCTGGGGCTAGGGGAGATCCGTTCCCCACGTTTACTGTGGTGGGCGGGCAGCGAGGTGGTCGTCTTGGCGGCCAGCGTCGAGCGGTGTCCTTGCCGAAAACTCATCCGGCCTGGTGAGCCGGGGGTCGCGGTGTTGATCGCGGCTGTGCGGATGGGGGCAGGGTGCGCGGGTCGACTGCGAGGCATGATGTCGCCTCGTGCTGTTGCGATTGGGCTACCTGGCGGTCTCGAACGTGTCCCGCTCGAAAACTCGGTTTCGTCCGGTGACCTGGTGTTTCACTGCGATCATCGATGGTACTGGGACCTGTCAGTGCCGAGAATCGTGTCACCGGGTTTGACCTGCGGGTTCGTCGAGGGTGGCAAGGTGACCGATTGGGTGGTTCGCCTGTGTGGGGGACTGGGTTACGGCACTGTTGGTGTCCGTGGCGTTACGTCTGGTTTATCTCGCGGTGCTGCGCATGTTCGGCTGGCTCGGGCTGCTGGCGCAGTCCGACGCGGCAAAGGACGCGGAGATTTTGATGCTTCGGCATCAGCTGCTGGTGTTACGACGTCAGGGGCGAAGTCCATCCCTGTCATGGGCTGATCGGGCGATCTTGTCGTCGTTGAGCCGGTTGCTGTCCAAGGCGGCCCGCCGGAGGGCGTGTCTGCTGTTCTCGCCGCGGACCGTGCTGCGCTGGCACAGCGACCTGGTCAAGCGCCGGTGGACCTACCGGCATCGCCGGGCCGGCCGGCACTCGACCGCTGCCGGTATCCGTGCCCTTGTGGTCGAGATGGACAATCCGACATGGGGATACCGCCGGATCTGGGGTGAGATCGCCGGCCTGGGGCACACCATCGCACCATCGATGGTGTGGAAGATCCGACAAACGGGGCAATCTTACCCGCAGTCGTTCAGGTCCCGTCAGTTGATGGGGAGGCCGCCGTGCACGTCCCGAGGCTGGATAATGTTTTCGGCTGTCCCGTTGAAGACGTTGGTGACGCCCTCGTCGTTCGCCGTCGCGTCCACCCGGATCCGCCGGAGGCGGTTGCTGACCATGGCGCGGAACTCGGGGGCCTCATCCATGGCGCGCTGGAACGTGGCGTCAAGATCGTCGGTGAAGCCGGGATCCTCCTCCATCGCACGGCGCAGTGTCTTGGCTAGCCGGGCGATCCGTGCGTCGAGCGTTAGCGTGCCGTGCAGCACTTCGGCCCGGTTTCCGGTGGGTGGCCATGACGAGATCCGCCACAAGACCTGCTGGCCGGCGTCGAACTGGAATCCGACGAGGTAAAAGCCGCAGACGTGCGGTTCGTTGCGCGGATCATCCGCCTCGGTGGTGGAGCGATGGACTTTGACCGTTCCGTTATCGCCGCTCGAGCCGATAGTCGACGTTCGTGGACCGGCATGCAGTGTCCCCGGTGATGGTCAGGGCGATCAGCAGATCAGAATCGGAACCGTCCAGGAAGTTCGGCCCGCCGGAGTCGCCAGAGCAGGTGCCGCCGTTTCCGGTCGAGGGGTTCTGTGACTGCCGGAGCCAGGCATTGGTGAGGCTGTTGAGGGATCCGGACGCCTGGTTGCGGGTGTCGATACAGGTCTTTTCGCCAAGGCGGCTCGCTGGCGCCAGCGAGCCGTACCCCACGGAGGTGAAGCGCGCCGCCTGTTCCCGATCCCGTCCAAGCCGATATCAAGGTCATCCGACATGATCGGCTCGGCCGCCTACTCACAAATACGCGCAGGCCGCGTGGGTAGCCGAGTTTTCGCACGGCCATCCTCATGGCGTGGGGTGGCGCTGTCGCCGAGCGGACCTCAACGTTCCCCGACCGAGGCGGTTCATCAAGGAGAGGTACCACGGAATCGGTAGCTCCCAAGGGCTGCTCGTGATCGCTCTCGCGGCACGCTCGACACGGCAAACCATTCCCCGGGATATAAATGGCAGATCGTGCCTAAAAGGCCGGGTGGATTTAGTTATTCCGATTTGGTGGCCGACGTGTGACGATTCGCCCGTCGTATCCGTCCCCCGCCAGCTCTGAGGAAACGCCAATGTCACGACGCGTGACCGGGACCATACTGGGCGGGTTGATCCTCGCCATGGTCCCCTTCCTTTCCACTGCGGCAAACGCCGCACCCCAGGCCGCTCCGGCTTCAGTCTCCCACCCGTTCCACCACTCCTGCGCCACGGTGAAGTCAGGTCGGGCGAGCTGCAATGCCCTCGTACGCAGCGACATCGCCCAGAGCGCGGCGACCCTCGCGCACCAAGCGGCCGCCCCATCCGGGCTCTCGCCGGCGAACCTGCAGAGTGCCTACAAGCTGCCGTCTTCCACGGCCGGATCCGGCCAGGCTGTCGCGATCGTCGACGCCTATGACGCCCCGACCGCCGAAGCGGACTTGAACGTGTACCGAAACCAGTTCGGACTCGGCGCCTGCACCACGGCCAACGGCTGTTTCAAGAAGGTCGACCAGAACGGCGGCACGTCCTACCCGAGGAAGGACGGGGGGTGGGCCCAGGAGATCTCCCTGGACCTCGACATGGTCTCCGCGGTCTGCCCCAACTGCAAGATCGTTCTCGTCGAGGCGAAGACCAACTCGTTCGCCAACCTGGGTACGGCCGAGAACACCGCGGCGAGTCTCGCGAACGTCGTCAGCAACAGTTACGGCGGCTCGGACGCCTCTGACTCGACCTACGGCTCGTACTACAACCACCCGGGCAAGGCCATCACGGTCAGCTCCGGCGACGCGGGCTATGGCGTGGAGTACCCGGCCTCGTCCCACTACGTGACCGCCGTCGGCGGCACCTCGCTGCAGACCGCCAGCAACACCCGTGGCTGGAGTGAGACCGCGTGGAACGGTGCCGGTTCCGGCTGCTCGGCGTACAACACCGCGCTGTCCGGCCAGTCCGGCCTCACCGGCTGCTCCAAGCGGGCGGTCGCCGACGTCTCCGCCGTGGCCGACCCGGCCACCGGTGTCGCCGTCTACGACAGCACGGCCTACCAGGGCCAGAGCGGCTGGATGGTCTTCGGCGGCACCAGCGTCGCCGCGCCGATCATCGGCGGCGTGTACGGTCTCGCCGGGAACGCCGCGAGCGTCGACAACAACTACCCCTACGCCCACACCGGCTCACTGTTCGACGTCACCTCGGGCAGCAACGGCAGCTGCACCACCACCAAGTGGTGCACCGCGGGTCCCGGGTGGGACGGCCCCACCGGTCTCGGTACCCCGAACGGCACCGGAGCCTTCTGAGTGAACATGACCCTCTGATCGAGTCGCGGGCCCGCTACTTTTGTGGCGGGCCCGCACCCGTACGCGTCCGCGGCGCTTGCGTCGACCTCGACGGCGGGACCGGCATCAGCACACAGCGACGAACTGGCCGAGGAAGCCCCGCACGCCGGTGCTGTCCAGCCGTAGTCGACGGTGATCGTCTGGCAGGCCGTGTCCCCAGGTGATGAGTGGCTACCGGCAGACGCGCGTGGAGCAAACGAACCGAGACCGTGCGACAACAGTGTTGATGGGTCTGTTTGTATGCCTTTGTGTATATCGCGGCTCTAGACTCCTGCCGTGAATGAGCTGACCAGATCGCCCCGGCGGCACGCGGTGTTCGTCGATCCCACAGGCAAGCGCCGCCGGCTGGCCCGCTGGGCGGGCATCACTGGTGGGTGTCTTCTGGCGGCCTATCTCGCGATCGTCGCGTTCGGGCTGGTCACCGGCAGCGGCGCGCCGTTGGCCCCATGGCCGGAGGCGAAGCCGCCGCATCGTGACACGGCTCCCCGCGGTACCGGGCCGCAGCTCAGGCCGAGATCATCCCTGTCCGCGAGCAAGCGGCCCACAGCGAGCACGCCCCCCAGTGGCACGGCGCCCACTACCGCGCACCACGCGCCGGCGGCCACTCATCCGGCCACGACGGCGCCCACGACGGCTCATTCAGGCCGGGGCCGGGCCTATGGGCTCACCAAGAGCCCTCACCCCAAGGGACCTTGATGGCGCCCAAAGGCCGGCGCCGCGGTCCGCGGGGCCACTGGATCCTGCTGTTCCTCGGCGGCTTCACCCTTCTGTGCGGCCTCCTGCTCCAGGGCTACGCCCACGGCGCCGTGGGCGAGTCACCGCAGCACGAGCACACTCACAGCGGCACGGCGCCTTCAGCCGTCATGAGCGGCGGGCCGGTCGCCAACCTGTCCGGCAGCCGGCCGCAGAGCCTCCGGATGCCCCGCCGCACGATCGCCCTGACCTTCGACGACGGGCCCGACCCCCGCTGGACTCCGCAGGTGCTCGACGTGCTGCGGCGGCACCGCGCCCACGCGACGTTCTTCGTCGTCGGCGCACACGTCGCCGAGCACCCCGGCCTGGTGAAACGAGCCGTCCGCGAGGGCAACGAGATCGGCTCACACACCTACACCCACATCGACATGGCGAGCTCGTCCGCGTGGCACATCCGGTTCGAACTCGACCTCACCCAGCGGGCCCTCGCCGGTGCGGTCGGCGTCCACACCCGGATCCTGCGGATGCCTTACTCATCGGTGCCCGACGCCCTCTCCGGAGCGGAGTACCGTGCGGCGCAGGTGGCCGGGCGGCAGGGCTACCTCGTGTCCTTCGCCGACCGCGACACCGAGGACTGGAGACGTCCCGGCGTCGAGTCCATCGTCAAGGCGGCGACGCCCACCGGGGGCGCCGGCGCGGTCGTGATGCTGCACGACTCAGGCGGCGACCGCTCCCAGACCGTACGGGCCCTCGACACGCTGCTGACCCGCCTGTCCGCTCGCGGGTACCGGTTCACCACGCTCGGCCAGGCGCTGCGCCTGCCGCCCGTCGACGTGCGTGCCTCCGCCTCGGACCGGCTGGCCGGAACGGCGCTGATCGACGGCCAGCGGTGGGCCGGACGGCTGGCCGCGGCACTCGGGGTCTTCTTCGGCGCCGCCGCGATCCTGACCATCCTCCGGCTCCTAGCGCTGCCGATCTTCGCGCACGTGCACATCCGGCGCGGCCGGCGCGAGCGGCGCCGGCGGGCAAGACCATGGCTCGCCGCGGGCACCGAGCCGCCTCCGGTCTCCGTCGTCGTTCCCGCGTACAACGAGGAGGCCGGACTCGCCGCGACCGTGCGCTCTCTCGTGCACACCGACTACCCGGCGCCGATCGAAGTGATCATCGTCGACGACGGGTCGACCGACGACACCCCGGTCATCGGCGACCGGCTCGCGCGGGAGTTCCCGAACGTCCAGCTGGTCTGCCGGCCCAACGGCGGCAAGCCCGCCGCCCTCAACACCGGCATCGCGCGCGCCCGATACGACATCCTCGTGCTCGTGGACGGCGACACCGTCTTCCAGCCGGACACGATCCGCAAACTCGTCGGACAGCTCGCCGACCCCGCGGTCGGCGCGGTGAGCGGCAACACGAAGGTGGCCAACCGCCGGGGACTCATCGGCCGCTGGCAGCACATCGAGTACGTCATCGGTTTCAACCTCGACCGGCGGATGTTCGACGTGCTCGAATGCATGCCGACGGTGCCAGGGGCGATCGGCGCGTTCCGCCGCCAGACCCTCGCCGCGGTGGGCGGGCTGAGCTCGGACACCCTCGCCGAGGACACTGACCTGACGATGGCCATCTGCCGGGCCGGCTGGCGGGTCGTGTACGAGGAGACCGCCCTGGCCTGGACGGAGGCGCCCTCCTCGCTGCGCCAGCTGTGGCGACAGCGCTACCGCTGGTGCTACGGCACGCTGCAGTCGATGTGGAAGCACCGGCGGGCGCCGTTCGAACGCGGCCGGTCCGGCCGGTTCGGCCGCCGCTGCCTGCCCTACCTGACGATGTTCCAGGTCGTGCTGCCGCTGTTCGCGCCCGCCGTCGACGTCTTCGCCCTCTACGGCCTGCTGTTCCTCAACCCGGTCACGGTCGCGGCCTCGTGGCTGGCGTTCGTCGCCGGGCAGGCAGCGGCCGCGGCGTACGCGCTACGGCTCGACGGCGAGCGCCTGCGCACGCTGTGGGTGCTGCCGCTCCAGCAGATCGTCTACCGGCAGCTGATGTACCTGGTCGTCATCCAGTCACTGGTCACCGCGATCCTGGGTGCCCGGCTGCGCTGGCACGTCATCCGCCGCACCGGAGTCTTCTCCGCAGACGAGCCGGTGCATTCCCACGTCAAGGTGTAGGGCTGCGACACAGGAGATAACGGGCCACCCTCGGCCGAAAGGATTCACGGGCGTGGGTATCGGTCGACTTCCAGGGTGTGGGAAGCGAGGCGGATTTCTCGGGCTCGCCTTACGCGGGCCGGATGGGGGCAGTAGACCTTGCCTCCAGAGGCGTTCGCCGGGCTCCGTCGAGTACAGACCCCATCGCGACCGGCACCCCACCGCCGGGATGGGCGGCGCATGTGCTGATGCCGCTCTTGGTATCAGCACATGCGCTACCTGCTTAGTGGCCGCCGGTTCTGAGGTCGTGCAGGATGTGCTCGACCATCGCGCCTACCAGCGGTCGTGGTGGACCGCGGCGTCCAGCGCGCGACGGCGGCGCCAGCCGTGCCGTTCGAGATCCGGGGCGGCTTCGAGATGGGTTACCGGGCCCAGGCACAGCCAGGCGACCGGGCGGATCCACGCCGGGATGCCGAGCAGGTCACGTAGGTGCGGCTCCCGGTAGAACGACACCCAGCCGACGCCCAGTTTCTCATCGGTGGCGGCTAGCCACAGGTTCTGGATGGCCAGGCAGACGGAGTACAGCCCCGCATCGGCGATGGCGTGCCGGCCCAGGACCGCCGGGCTGCCGCGCTCGGGATCGTAGGTGACCACGATCGACAGGCTGGACTCCAGTACCCCATCGATCTTTATCTGAGCGAAGCGGTCGGCGGCGGCGGCCGTGAGGGCGGCGGCGAAGACAGCGCGTTCGTACTGGACGTGCTCGTAGAAGGCGCGCCTGATGGCGGGGTCTTCGACGATGATGAAATCCCAGGGCTGGGACAGCCCGACGCTGGGCGCGGCGTGCGCAGCCGCCAGGACCCGGTCGAGGACGTCCTCGGGATCGGTCCGCCGGTGAACTCGGCACGCACATCGCGGCGGCGGTGGATGACGTTATAGATGTCGGCGTTCATGGGCAGGCTCCCGCTGCATCAGGCCACCTCGAGGGCGGCCGGTGGAGCGAGGCCGGTCTTCGGACTTCCGGATCGACGCTTGACCCATCCGCCTTCCCAGCCCGATGGGCCAGTGACCGCGCGGACGCGCGTGGATGGCAGCTCCCCGGTTACCGCGGCGGGCCCGTGCCGGAGTCACACCGGCTTCCCGATTGCGGTGATGGTGCGCTCACCGATCGTCTTCTTCGGCAGTGCCTCGACCTCGTCTGCGTGGCCCGGATCGAACAGGACGTCAGCCGGTGCATCAGGGCTGATCGCCGACCGGCACGCGCGGCGGCCTGATTCCGGAACGAGAGCGCCCGCCAAGGAAAGGGGGCGGGCGCTCCGTGACGTGCGGATCGGAGTCAGGGCAGGGTGACGAACTGGCCGAGGAAGGCCCGCGCGTCCGGGGTGTCCAGCCGGTAGTCGACGTTGGTCGACCGGCAGGCCGTGTCGCCGGTGATCGTGGTGGCGACCAGGAGGTCGGAACCGGAGCCGCCCAGGAAGTTCGGGCCACCTGAGTCGCCGTAACACGTGCCGCCGTTACCCGTCGACGGGTTCTGCGACAGCCGGAGCCACGCGTTGGTGAGGCTGTTGAGCGACCCGGACGCCTGGTTGCGCGTGTCCGTGTAGATGTAGGTCTTCCCGCCGGGGCCGTTCACCGGGGCGAGGGAGCCGTACCCCACCGACGTGAAGGTGGCGGTCTGCAGCGTTCCCGCCGCCTTCATGCCGTCCAGCAGGCCGGCGGTCGGGATCCTGGCCGGGGTCATGTTCGGGACCGTCCGGTCGAAGACGACCACGGCGATGTCGTGCGGATCGGACTGACTGCCGCTGTACTGCGGGTTGGGGACGTACCGGCCGCTGTAGACGGTGTCGCCGGGCTGGTACTCGGAGGCGAACGAGACCCGGGCGGTGGTCTGCCCCGGGTCGCCGCAGTGGGCGGCGGTGACGAAGACGGTCGGGGAGATGAGCGTGCCGCTGCAGTACGCCCACGTGCCGTCGGCGTACGCCTGGTCGGCGATCAGCGCTCCGACCTCGGGATGGGTGTTTCCGTCGGGCGTGCCGTACGTGATGGCCGAGGCGGGGCGGGCGACGGCCAGGAGCGATGCGGCGAGGCCGAACGCGGTGAAGAGGATTCGCTTGCGCATGGCCGATACGGTAAACAGCCAACATTCCAGCCGAATATCGACTTTGTTCAGATTGTCGCGCCATCGGCGGCGCCCGTCCGGTAGGAGCCGATGATCGGCGCTCCGGAACTTGCTGCGGCGTTGGCCGTGGTTCATAAGTTGGTCGTTGATGCCGCGCTGGTCAAGGGTCGCCAACACGTCGGTGAGTGCCGTCGCCGCCTGGAGCTTCGGTCATTGACGCTTCACCTCCAAATGGGAATGGTGAGCACTGCGGACTCTGCGCTGTGGGCAACAAGTGTCATCTTTCGTACAAACGCCGTCGTCATGGCCAGCTTGTCGAAGATTCTCTTCAGACGTGACGAACGCGTTCTCCTTCATACGGCTGCTGCCGATGTGCGATCGCGAGAAGGAGATAGAGATTCTTGATGCTCACGGCATCGCTCCCTCTCCCGAGCGAGAGCACACCACCTGGGCAGACTTCCTGCGCAGCCAAGCGAATGTGCTGCTCGCGTGTGATTTCTTTGAGACCCGCACCCTGGCCGGGGCGCGCCTGTACGTCTTTGCCGTCATCGAGCACGCCACCCGTCGCATCAGCTCGGGCGCAATCTCGTCATGGACTTGGAGGACGCCGGCAGCAACTTCGACGCCGTACTGGCCGATGCCGGACCGGCGGTCGTCAAGAGCGGCGTCCGAATGCCCCGCATGAACTCGATCGTCGAACGCTGGATACAGACGTGCAGGCGCGGCCGCCGGCTGAGTATCCAGGCCCCTGATCTCTTCAGTGAGGCTAGCGGCACACGGTCGCAACCAGCACAAGATCACGATTTGCGGCTGCCGTACTCAGGCGGTGCCGGGTTCCGGCTCCCACTTGTCGCCCAGGTAGGCGACGCGCATCCGCGGGTCGACGGTGAGTTCGGCGGCCGTGCCGGCCAGGACGATCTGGCCGAGCTCGAGGACGTACCCGCGGTGGGCGATCTCCAGCGCGGCGCCGGCATCCTGCTCGACCAGTAGCACACCGGTGCCGTCCTCGGCGATGCTGGTGAGCCGTACCAGGATTTCGTCCACGATGACGGGCGCCAGCCCGAGCGAAAGCTCGTCGATGAGCAGGAGTCGCGGCTTGCCCATCAGCGCCCGCGCGATGGCGCACATCTGCTGCTCGCCGCCGGACAGGCTCCCGGCGACCTGGTCGAGCCGTCCGGCCAGCTTCGGGAACAGGTCGAGCACCGTGCCGAGTTCCTTGTTGCGGATGAGCCAGCCGCCTAGCCGCAGGTTGTCGCGTACGGTCAGTCCAGGGAACAGCCGCCGGCCCTCCGGAACGTGCGCGACTCCCGTGGCGGCGATGGTCTCGACGTTGGCGTCGATCAGCTCCCGCCCGGCGACGGTCACCGACCCGCTCCGGTCGGGGATCATGGCGGTGATGGCCCGCAGCAGGGTGGACTTGCCGGCACCGTTGGGCCCGACGAGCGCGACGATCTCGGCCTCGTCGACGGTGAGGGACACATCGTGCAGCACCTGGACCCGCCCGTACCCAGCGGTCAGCCGGTCGACCTCGAGCATCATGAACGGTTCTTCCTGGTGTAGCGGTGGCCGAGGTAGGCCTCGATGACCCGCTCGTCGCTGAGCACTTGGTCGGGAGGGCCCTGAGTGAGGACCTTGCCGTGGTGCAGAACGAGAATCTCGTCGGAGATCGCGGAGATCGCCTGGACGACGTGCTCGATGATCAGCAGCGTGAGCCCGGCGTTCTTCAGCTCGTCGATGAGCTGGAGCGCGGGGTCGATCTCGGCCGGGCGCAACCCTGCGAGCACCTCATCGAGCAGGAGCAGGCGTGGCCGCAGCGCGAGCGCCTTCGCCAGTTCGAGCCGGCGCGCGTCGGCGACGGACAGCTCGGCCGGGGAAAGCCCGTCCTTTCCGCCTAGCCCGACCCGCTCCAGCACCTCCGCCGCCTCACGGCGGGCATGCGCGGGCGAACGTACCGGAGACAGCCCGAACATCGCGGCCACCGCCACATTGTCGGCGACGGTGAGCCCGCGAAACGGCTTGACGATCTGGAACGTACGGGCCACCCCCGCGTGCGCGATCCGCCACGGCCTGGCTCCGGTGAGATCCGTGCCGTCGATCACGACGGATCCACTTGTCGGCTTGAGATGACCGCTGATGAGGTTGACCAGTGTGCTCTTGCCCGCCCCGTTGGGACCGATCACGCCGAGAATACGGCCGGCGGGCAGGGCCAGGTCGACGCCGGAGAGCGCGTGCAGCCCGCCGAAGCGGCGCCCGAGTGCCTCCGTCCGCAGGATGGGGACGTCGTCCTTCGCGACGCCGGGACTCACCGTATGCTCCACCGGCTCGCTCACAGTCGGTACCTCCGGATGTTGGCGAGGAGGGAGAAGTCGCGGGTCCGTACCGCGTCCCGGGCGAAGTTGACGATGCCCTGGGGCAACAGGATCACCGCGATGATGATCAGTGCACCGAGGGTGAGATTGTGCACCTCTGTGAAGTGCTGCCGCAGGTACTCCGAGCCGATGGCGATGGCCGCGGCGCCGAGGATCGGCCCGCTGATAGTGCCGGCCCCGCCGATCACGACCATCACGATCATCAGCACCGTGATGTTCACGTCGAACAGGCGGTTCGGGTAGATGGTGACCTGCTGGAAGGCGTAGGCCGATCCCACGGCACCGGTGAGTGCGGCGGAGACGCCGAACGCGACCGTCTTGACCCAGGTGGTGTTGACCCCCATCGCCGCGGCGGCGTCCTCGTCCTGGTCGATGGCGCGCAACGCGTATCCGGTACGGCCGCGCGCGATGAGCGCCACGACCACGGCCGACACCACGGCTAGACCGAGGAAGAGCAGGTAAAAGCCGTCGTTGCCGAGCCACAGGGTGGGCGCGCGGTCGCCGGTGGACGGGATCGTGATGCCGGCTCCGCCGCCGGTCCAGCGCGGGATGTTGGTCACCAGCTCGCGCAGGCCCTCGGCTACCCCCAGCGTCGCGACCGCGAAGTAGTGTCCCTTGAGGCGCAGTAGCGGGAGCCCGATCACGGCGGCGAACACGCTCGCGACCACCGCTGACACCGGCAGTGCGACCCAGAACGACAGCTGGCCGTGGACCATGAGGATGACCGTGGTGTAGGCACCGAGGCCGAAGAAGCCGACCTGACCGAAGCATGCGTAGCCGGTGTAGCCGCCGATGAGGTTCCACGCCACCGCCAGTGCGACGAACATGAAGACC
>Ga0193707_1000733_pt1 | contig 11589 bp, 13 predicted proteins | sample U3c2metaG_FD_143043 | JGI IMG/M metagenome (GOLD analysis project Ga0193707, IMG submission 143043) | Soil microbial communities from a riparian zone of the East river system, Colorado, United States - U3c2 | ecosystem: Environmental > Terrestrial > Soil > Riparian zone | place: USA: East River...
GTCTGCGGCGAATCGTTACCGGCCGCCGGCGTACCGGACGACTTCCGTCCACGACGGCGACGAGGACGGCGTACGGCGGGGTCCTGGACGGGACCGGTAACTGGGGAAGGACTCGACGACTCGGTCCGGGCATCAGGCATGACGGGTCTAGTTTAGGCGCCCGGCTCCATCCACTCACCTGGGTTTACAGCACCCGGCCACCACCTGGTGCGCGGCTCACCCGGCGGACCGCCAGGCCATCACAACCGACACCTCCACGCCGCCCCACGCGGGCGAAGCCCGCGAGCCCGCCGATTGTGATGGCCTGGACGTCCGCGGGTCAGTCGTGGGGGGAGGCGGCCTTGACCGCGAGAACTGGAACGGGCGACTCCAGGAGGACCCTTTGGGCGGTGCTGCCGAGGATGAGTTTGCCGACGGGACTGCGCCGGCGGAGGCCCAGGACGATCAGGCCGACGTCCTCGGCGGCGGCTGCCTTGAGGAGTTCGCCGGCCACGTCGCCGCTCGAGACGCCCTGCTGGATGGTCACCTCCGCACCGAGCTCGCGCAGCCTCGCCTCCGCGGCGGCCAGCTCGTCGGCGTTGGCGTAGCGGGCGTCGATGTAGGTGTCACCGCGACTGGTGTTGAGCAGCAGGACCGACGCCCCCCGCAGTTCTGCCTCAGCGGCCGCGGCCGCCAGCGCGGCCTCGCCCTCGGGAGTTGGCACATAGCCGACCAGGATCTTCACGCCCCCACTCTCCCATCACTGTCCACACCACCCACCCTCCACGCCGGATCTGTGCCACTCCGTCATCCGCGCTTACACCGGCCACCCACTCCGCTCGCTCTGAGCGACTAGGTCGACCGCATGGTGGAACTGCAGGTTGTCCTGCCGGACGAGTCGGCATCCATGACTCCGGAGCGACTGGTCGACCTCGCCGTGGCCGCGGAGGAACTCGGCTACGGCACAGCGTGGTTGCCGGATCATCTGCTGCCGCCGGGTGAGTTCAGCCCGACGTACGGCGGCGTCTAAGAGCCTCTCGTGACGATCGGCTATCTGGCCGCGCGGACGACCCGGATCCGGTTCGGCACCTCCGTGCTGGTGCTGCCGATGCGCAGCCCGTACGTCGTCGCCAAGCAGGCCGCGACGCTGCACCGGTTGTCAGGGGAGCGTCTCGTCCTCGGCATCGGCGCCGGCTGGGACGCCTCCGAGTTCGCGGCGGTCGGTGCGTCGTTCCAGGATCGCGGTCGTCGCACTGACGAGTCACTCGACATCATCCGGGGTCTGATCGAAGGCGACGATCTCGGCGGTGTCTTCGAGCCGAAGCTCCGTGGGCCCCTCCCGATCATGATCGGCGGCACGACGACCCCCGCCCTCCGCCGAGCCGCCCGCTTCGGCGACGAATGGCAAGGCCTCGGCCTGGACGCAGCCGCCTTCGCGACAGCCGTGGCCCGGCTCCGCTCCCTGATCGCCGAGCCCGACACGCCACTTCAGGCCCCCCGCCCGGTCCGAGTCGGCACCCGCCTCGACTGGTCCACCGGCGACCCCGAGCCCATCGTCCAGTCAGCCCACGAACTCGCCGAAGCAGGCGCCGAAACCCTGGCCATCTCCGGCGACGAACAGAGCGCGCTGGACCGAATGACTCGCTTCCACCGCCTGTTCACGGCTGGGTGAGTTTGCTCCGCAGGACCTTGCCGGTGGCGTTGCGGGGGAAGTCGTCGAGGATGACGACTTGGCGAGGGGTTTTATAGCGGGCGAGGTTGGACTTGACGTGGTTGATCAGGTCTTCCTCGGTCGCCGGCGCGCGGAGGACGACGTACGCGACCAGGCGTTGGCCGAAGTCGTCGTCGGGGACGCCGGTGACGACTGCCTCGGCGACCGCGGGGTGGCCGGCGAGGCATTGCTCGATCTCGAGTGGGTAGACGTTCTCGCCGCCGGAGACGATCATGTCGTCCTCCCGGCCGTCGACGAACAGGCGGCCGGCTTGGTCGAGGTGGCCGAGATCGCCGGTGCTCATGCGGCCGTCGACCACGGTTTTGCTCGAGCCGTCGGAGTACCCGCCGAACATCAGCCCGCCGCCCGCGAAGATCCGCCCGGTCTCACCGGTCGGCACCGGCTTGTCCTGGTCGTCGAGGATCCGGATCGTGCTGCCGAGACATGGCCGGCCCACCGTCCCGGGCGCCGCGATCAGGTCGGACGACGTCGCGATCGTGGCGATGCCGACCTCGCTCGATCCGTAGGCGTCGCACAACACCGGACCGAATCGCTCGATGAAGCGCTCCGCCAGCGGTGCGCCCAGCGCGGACGCACCGGAGATCACGGCCCGCACCGACCGCAGGTCGTACCTCGCGATCTCGGTCGGACCGAGGTCGAGCATCCGCCGCAGCATCACCGGTACGGCGAGGATCGTGCCGGCCCGGGTCGCTTCGGCATCCGCGAGTACGGCGGCGGGGTCAAACCTCGGCCGCAGCACGAGGGCAGACCCGAGGAAGAGCCCGAGCATCGACGTGAGCAACCCGAGTCCGTGGAACAACGGCGGGCAGATCACCATCGGCTCACCCGACCGAAGTCCGAACCGGTTGAGCGCGCTCCCGGTCAGCCCCGCAAGACCCAGCGCGGTCGGCACCCGCGGCGCGGCCTTCGGCGTACCGGTCGTGCCGGAGGTGAGGACCGTGATGTGGCCGGGGGAGTCGGGAGAAGGCGCCGCGGGCGCGCTGGACCCGGCGAGGTCGTCGAGGTCCGAGCGGACGGACGGAATGCCGGCCGGTGGGGTGAACTCGGCGTCATGGACGAGGAGATCGGGACGGTGCCGCTCAAGCACCGCCCGCAACTGTGGGGGAGCGAACTCGGTGTTCACGAACAGCACGTCCGCGCCGATCCGGGACGCGGCCAGCGTCGCCTCGAGGAACCCGCGGTGGTTCCGGCACAGCACCGCGACCTTGCCACCGGCAACGATTCTGTACTGCTCATGGAGGCCGGCCGCGATCCGCTCGCAGCGCCGGTCGAGCTCGGCGTACGTGATCTCGCCGGCCTCGTCGATGACGGCAGCGCGGTCGGGATAGCGGATGGCCGCGATCGCACCGAGGGCGGCCATCGACTGACCCCAGCTGCGCAGCGCCCGCTCGATGCCGATGAGCTGCGACGGCCGGGCCGAGCGCCAGACGCCTGACTTGATCAGCGCCATCGACAGACCGCCGACCTCGGCTGCGCCTTGCACCAGCCAGTCCGGTGGCCGCATCGGCCCGATCGGGCGGAGCGTCCTCATGGCTTGGTCCCGCCCCTGGTACGGCGGAGGTACTGCTCGAGCAACCGGTCCGTCGGGACCCGCAACAGGTTGCCCAGGGCATCGGCCGGGCGGACCATCGGGGGAGTGATGTTGTGCGGCCGCTCGGCGACCGCCGTACAGACCTGATCGGCGGCCTGCTCTGGCGTGAGCCCGGGCATCTTGTTGAGCAACGGTGTCGGCTCGCTCATCCGCGTGTGCACAAGCCCCATGTAGACGGTCGAGGTGGTCACGCCGTCGCCGCGGATCTCCTGTGCGACGCAGCGCAGCCAGACGTCGAACGCGCTCTTCGACGCCAGGTACGCCGACCACCGCGCCATCGGCGGCGTCCGCACTCCCGCGGTCGAGACGTTCACGATGTGACCGGATCCGCGCTCGCGCATCGACGGGAGCAGTTCGAGCACGAGCTTGGCCGGGCCGAGGTAGTTGACCGCGTTCGTCCGCTCGATGTCGTGGAAGCGCTGGTACGAGTCGGCGATCGACCGGCGGATCGACTTGCCGGCATTGCTGACCAGCACGTCGACGTGGCCGTGCTCGGCCAGCGCCGTCCGGGCCAGCTCCTCGACCGCCGCCGGATCGGCGAGGTTCGCCGGGTAGACGAACGCCGTACCGTCGTCTGCCCGGATCTCGCCCGCCACGACCTCCAGCTGATCCGCCGTCCGCGCCACGAGCAACACGGTCGCCCCGGCGCGAGCCAGCCGCCGCGCGGTCGCCTCGCCGATCCCGTACGACGCACCGGTCACCAGGATCACCCGACCCCGAACGGCCGAGGTCAGCCGGTCGTCGGCGATCCCCGTCCGCCCGTTGGTCAACGCGACAAGCAACGACCACCCGATCGGACGCTTCCCAGTCACCATGACGCTGACATTACCCGCTAGTAGCCATCCGTGGGAGGGTCAGCAGACCCTTTGTAGCCACTCGCGTACCAGCGTGCCGAACAGCTCGGGCTGCTCGAGCTGCAGGTTGTGCCCGGCCACGTCGAGCACGGCGAACGGCTCGTCGCCGATCTGTTCGTCGATGAATGCGTTGACGGCGGCCAGGATCCCGTCGGAGCTGTCGATGTCGCCGGCTGGGCTCTGCCCCATCCCGGGCAGGTCGGGGTAGATCCGCCGGTACCCCGGCAACTCGGCGAAGATCGGCTCCAAGCAGCCGGTCATCAAGCGGTGGTCGGGAGTCCAGCCGTGCAGCGCGAGCACCGGAACGCCGTCGCCGGAGGACACCTGGTGCACTGTCATCGTGATCGCCTTTCGCCAAGCCTGAATCGGAGCGGGACAAGTTGTAGCAATTGCCTCCGACAGTTTGTGATGCCGCGGTTAGAGTCGCCTCATGTCGAGTCGCACACCTCAAGGTCCCGCCCCCGAAGCGTCCATTCTGCGCGCCCGCCTGGAGCGCGCCCGTGAAGCTGCCGCCGGCACTGGTCTGCTGATCGCGCCGGGTTCAGATCTGCGGTACCTGATCGGGCAGGCCGGTGGCTCGTTCGAGCGGTTGACCGCGTTGGTGATCCCGGCCGACGGCCCGGTGGCGCTCGTCGTACCGAAGCTGGAAGCGCCAGGATTCGCCGGCGCGCCGCTGGACGAGCTCGGCGTCGAGGTCATCACCTGGGTGGACGGTGACGATTCGTACAGCCTGGCCGCGGATCGGCTGCGCGGCGCGGACCGGGTCGCGGTCAGCGATTTCACTCCGGCATTGCACGTGCTCGCGGTGCGGGATGCGATGCCGAAGGCCGAGCAGGTGCTGGCCGGCCCGATCGTCCGCGAGCTGCGGATGCGGAAGGACGCGGCTGAGATCGAGGCGCTGCGGAAGGCCGGCGCGGCGATCGACCGGGTGCACGCGCGGGTCGGCGAGTGGCTGCGTCCCGGCCGGACCGAGGCGGAGGTCGGCGCCGACCTCGCGGCCGCGATCGTCGAGGAAGGCCACGTGCTGGCCGACTTCGTCATCGTCGGCAGCGGGCCGAACGGCGCGAGCCCGCACCACGCGGTCTCCGACCGGGTGATCGAGGCGGGCGAGGTGGTGGTCGTCGACATCGGTGGACCCGTTGCCGAGGGCTACTGCTCGGACTCGACCCGGACGTACGCCGTCGGCGAACCCCGGGACGCGGATGTCGCCGCGACGTACGCCGTACTGCAGCAGGCGCAGCAAGCGGCGGTGGACGCGGTGCGGCCGGGGGTCTGCGCTGAGTCGGTCGACGCGGCGGCGCGCGACATGATCGCGGTGGCCGGCTTCGGCGACCTGTTTATCCACAGGACCGGACATGGGATCGGGCTCGACGTGCACGAAGAGCCATACATTGTCAGTGGCAACGGGTTGCTGCTCGAGCCGGGGATGGCGTTCAGCATCGAGCCGGGCCTCTATCAGCCGGGGCGGTGGGGTGCACGGATCGAGGACATCGTCGTGGTCACCGACGATGGCGTCGAGTCGATGAACAGCCGGCCGCACGAGCTGGTCGTGCTGTGAAGTTCAGCCCGCGCGGAAGGTCTTGCGGTAGGTGAGGGGAGAGACCCCGAGCTCGGAACGGAGGTGATGGCGCAGCGAAGCAGCGGTACCAAGGCCGGCCGACTCGGCGACACGATCCACGGTCAGGTCGGTCGTCTCCAGCAGGTGGCACGCGTGGCGCACGCGTTGCTGCAACAGCCACGTGCCCGGAGACTGCCCGGTCTCGGCCTTGAAGCGCCGGCTGAAGGTGCGCACACTCATCCGCGCGTACGCCGCCATCGCCGGCAGGCTGAGCTCCTGGCCGAGCCGCTCGAGCGCCCACGCGCGCGTCGGCGCGGTGCCTTCGCTGCCTTCCTCCGGTTCGACGCGCTCGATGAACTGTGACTGCCCACCGTCGCGCCACGGCGGCACGACGCATTGCCGCGCGGCCCGGTTCGCGACCTCGCTGCCGAAGTCGCGGCGGACGAGATGCAGGCAGAGGTCCACGCCCGCAGCAAGACCGGCGGACGTGAGGATGTCGCCGTCGTCGGTGAAGAGCCGGTCCTCGTTGAGCAGCACCTGTGGGTAGACGCTGCGGAACAGCTCGGCCCGCTGCCAGTGCGTGGTCGCCGGCCGGCCGTCGAGGAGCCCGGCCGCGCCGAGGACGAACGCGCCCGTGCAGATCGACGCGATCCGGGTCCCGGGCCGGATGGTCGCGAGCGCCTGGGCGAGGTCGTCGGGCAGCGTGCCTTCGTAGCGCGGCTGCGCAATGTACGTGCCCGGGATGATCACCGTGTCCGCCTCGGCCAGCGCCTCGGGGCCGTGATCCGGGATCAGGCTGAAGCCGGCGCTCGCCCGGATCGGCACGATCTCCAGTCCACAGATGCGCACGTCGTACAGCGGGCTGCCGTCCGCCTTCGTGGCCGCTCCGAACACGGTCGGCGGGATCGTCAGGTCGAATCCGACGACCGGCGCGAGGGCCAGGACGGCGATCCGGTGCGGGCCGGCCGCCGAGAGGTGCCGCTTGCCGTTGGCTGTCCCGGGAGCTGTCATGGCCATATCCTGACACATGCTGGCGTTCCGGCCACTGGTTCGATGGCGGTCGAACCGGCAAGCTTGGCCGGGTGACGCAGATTCTGGAGACGAAGAAGGCTGCCCGGGTGCACCTGGCCTGGGCCGTCGCCGCAGTGGGGTTCGTGACGTTGATCGGCGCGGCCGGCTTCCGGTCGGTGCCGAGCGTGCTGCTGGATCCGCTGCACGACGAGTTCGGATGGTCGCATGCGACGATCTCGTCGGCGGTGTCGATCAACCTGATGCTCTACGGCCTGATCTCACCGTTCGCCGCCGCGCTGATGGACCGGCTGGGTCTGCGCCGGGTGGTCACCGGAGCGCTTATCCTGATCGCGCTCGGCAGCGGACTGACCGTCTTCATGACCTCGTCCTGGCAACTGCTGCTCTGCTGGGGTCTCCTGGTCGGCATCGGCACCGGATCGATGTCCATGACCTTCGTGGCGACGATCACCGGTCGCTGGTTCGTCCACCGCCGCGGTCTGGTCACCGGGATCCTGACGGCCGCCGGTGCGACCGGGCAGCTCGTCTTCCTGCCGCTGATCGCGAGCCTGGCCGCTCGCTACGGGTGGCGCGTCCCCGCTTTGGTCGCGGCCGGTGCCGCGCTGGCCGTCGTACCTCTGGTGCTGCTGTTCCTGCGCGACTTCCCGAGTGACGTGGGTCTGCGGGCGTACGGCGCACCGGAGGGCAGCACGGTCGGACAGCGGGTCGAGACGAGCGGGAGCAGCGGGATACGGGCTCTGAACGCGTTGCGGACGGCCATCCGTCGCCCGGCGTTCTGGTTCCTCGCCGGTGGCTTCGCGATCTGTGGGGCGTCGACCAACGGACTGATCGGCACGCACTTCGTCACGGCCGCACACGACCATGGCATGCCGGCCACGACCGCGGCGTCGTTGCTGGCGCTGGTGGGTGTGTTCGACGTCGGCGGGACGATCGCGTCCGGCTGGCTGACCGACCGCTGGGACCCGCGGTACCTACTGATCGCTTACTACTCGGGGTGCTGGTAACGGTGCTGTCACCGGCCCCAATCCGTGGCCGCTACTGCTGGGATCTGGCAACCGCAGGTTCGCCGGCTCGTTGGACTGCGCGGTAGACGGTGGACCGCCCGATGGAGAACAGCTCGGCAAGTTCGGCAGTCGTGTGTTTTCCTGCTCGGTAGAGCCCGACGAGGTGGTTCTCCTGGGTTGCGCTGAGCTTCGGCGCCTTGCCCCGTAGCCGTCCCTTTGCTTTGGCGACCTTCATCCCCTCCCTCGTTCTCATCCTGATGAGGTCCGATTCAAATTCGGCGATCATGGCCAGAACGTTGAACAGCAGCCGTCCGATCGGATCGTTTGGGTCGTGGATCGACCCGCCGATGTTTAGCTTTACCTCGGCGGTGGTGAGTTCTTCGACGATGTCACGCGCGTCGGGCAGGGAGCGGGCCAGCCCGTCGAGCTTGGTGACCACGAGAGTGTCACCGGCGCGGCACGCGGCCAGCGCTTCTCGTAATCCGGGTCGGTCTCGGTTGCGTCCGGTCAGGCCGTGGTCGACGTAGATTCGGTTGGCTTTCACTCCGAGCGCGGCGAGGCCATCTCGCTGTGCGGTCGGGTCCTGGTTGTCGGTCGAGCAGCGGGCGTACCCGATCAACATCGCAGCCATGGGTCAAGACTGTACCGGTTGAGATACCTTCACCGGGCATTTTTGCGGGCGGGCCTTACGGGAATCGCCGCAGGCGCACATCAGTCGCGGTACAACGTGCAGTTGGGTGTCCCGTAGAGGGTTCCGCTTACGGTATCGTCCGCTGGTCCGGCTTACATCAACATCCGATATAGTTTGGGCGTGCCCCGTGTCTCATCGGATGAATCGCTCGACGTCGATCGCCTGGCGACGGCAATCGAAGACTTCAATACGGTCTTCATCCGACTCGCATCCGTGCAGCGGTTGAGTTTTTCGACCTTGTCGGTGCTGCACAGCCTGTCGCGTAGTGGGCCGATGCGTCTAACCGGCTTGCTGGCGACCGAGCAGATCAAGCAACCGGCGCTGACCAGCCTCGTATCCAAGCTGGAAGCGAGCGGTCTCGTGTCGCGGGCCCCCGATCCGAGCGACGGCCGCGCGGTCCTGCTGTCGCTGACCGAGGCCGGCGAGATGGTCGTCGCATCCCGGCACGCCGACCGCGTGGCGATGTTGGCGCGACTGATCGAGCGGCTGGACGTCCGTGATCGGACCGTGCTCACGGCCGCGCAAGGGGTCCTGTTCCGGCTGGTCGCGATCGCCGGCGAGGCAGCGTCCGAGCCGTCGGAGTTCATGCAAGGTCAGTCACGCACGAGAGGCAGAAGAGGATGACAAGATTCACCTTGGAACCCACGCCCATTCGGGTATCCGACGAGGTCCTCGATGATCTTCGCGCCCGTCTGGCGCTGACCCGTCCGCCGCTGGACGAGGGAAATGGGGACTGGTTCTACGGCGTCCCGGACGGCTATCTGCGTGAGCTCGTCGCCTATTGGCGTGACGGCTATGACTGGCATCAGGCCGAGGCTTCCATCAACGCCTACGAGCACTACCAGGTGCGCGTCGGCGGCGTGCCGGTGCACTTCATGCGCAAGCCCGGCCGTGGCCCGCGCCCGATCCCGTTGATCCTCACCCACGGCTGGCCGTGGACGTTTTGGCACTGGTCGAAGGTGATCGACCCGCTCGCCGACCCGGCCGCGTTCGGCGGTGACCCCGACGATGCGTTCGACGTCATCGTGCCGTCCCTGCCCGGCTTCGGTTTCCCCGGCCCGCTGACCGGCTTTCCCGACGTCAACTTCTGGAAGGTCGCCGACCTCTGGCACACCCTGATGACCGAGACTCTTGGCTATGAGAAGTACGCCGCCGGGGGTTGCGACATCGGCGGGCTCGTCTCCAGCCAACTCGGCCACAAGTACGCTGAGAAGCTCTATGGCATCCACATCGCCTCGGGGTTGCCCCTTGACTTCTTCACCGGCCCCCGCGCCTGGGACTTGGCCCAGAAGGCGGCGCTCAGCGACGACCAGCCCGCTGAGATCCGCGCCCGCATCATCGAGCGGGACCGCCGCTCCGCGTCGCACCTCGCCGTGCACATGCTCGACGGCGCCACCCTGGCCCACGGACTGAGCGACTCACCCGCCGGACTGCTCGCCTGGCTGCTGGAACGCTGGAACGCCTGGAGCGACAACGGCGGCGACCTCGAATCCGTCTTCACGAGGGACGACATGCTCACCCACGCCACCATCTACTGGGTGAACAACTCCATCGCCACCTCGATGCGGTACTACGCCAACGCTAACCGCTACCCCTGGGCACCCGCCCACGACCGCACTCCGGTCGTGCAAGCCCCGGTCGGGCTCACCTTCGTCACCTACGAGAACCCACCCGGCATCCACACCACCGACGAGCGCGTCCGCGCGTTCAAGACCAGCCCGCAAGCCGATTGGTGCAACCACGTCAACGTGAACGCCCACGACCATGGCGGCCACTTCATCCCCTGGGAGAACCCCGACGCCTGGGTCAGCGACCTGCGCGGTACCTTCCGTGGCCGCAGGCCCGAGTAGTGCGATCACATCAAGTGTGGGAACGACCGCGCCGGGTCGACGTCATGCTTGCGTCGCGCGTTCCCACACATCGCCGGCGCCGGCCGTCAATGCGGTCCCGGCTCGACTGTGTCATTAGCGGATACCGCGCCGGACAGCTCCATTACGACGCCGCACCGATCTGTTGCATGAGGCCGAGCATGTCGAGCTGGCCGTGATGCTCGATCAGGCGGCCGTCGGAGAACCGGTCGATATGGATGACGCCAACGCAGACGGCGGCCCCGGTCGGCGATTTACCAGCGAAAACGCCGGTATGTGTGCCCTGGAATCGGCAGCGAGTGACGAACTGGTTGCCGGCGACGAGCTCGTCGTCGATGACATGGCGCCCGTCGGGGAATCCGCCGCAGAATCGCTGGTGGTTCGCACGCCACTGCTCAAAGCTAATTGGTAACGGGGCACTGCCCAGCTGGACAGCCACGTCGCTTGCCACCAGCTGCTCGATCCGTGACCAGTCCTGAGCATCCAGAGCCGCGTACAGCTGGCGTCCAAGAACATCAATCCGCATATCGCCAGTCTGCACCTGGCCGCGTGTCATAAGCCGATCCGCCTACGGGCTGGCGGCAAGCTCGGCAGTGCGGATTCTGAGGCGTGCGGTCATATCGAGTTTGACCTCGCCGTACGGAAGCACGTGCTGCCAGAACAGCGGGGGTCAGCCCGCGGCGGTCCTCGGGGGTGAGCAGCTCGGTCCAGTCGGGTTCGGCGAGGACGTCTTGGAGCATGAGGGTGTTCACGTACACCAGTGCTGCTTGCAGGATCCGGAGGCACAGCACCGTCATCTCTTGTTCGTCGTGGCGATTGGAGGCGATCTCGCCGCCCTTGCCGTAGTAGATGACGGAGTTCGCACCGTTGAACGCCTCGACAACATCGAGGCCCTCGGTGATCTCGCGTTGCAGTTCGCGGCTGCGCAGGTAGCGCGCAACGAAGATGGTCCGCTGCGCGCGGCCGACCTCCAGCATCGCCTGATACGTCGGATGCGACGCCAACCGGGTGAACCGGCGCAGGATCGCCTCGGTTGAGGCGGTCCCTTGGCGGATGGCGGTCGCGTATTTGATCATCTGGTCGTAGTTCTGCTCGACCAGGTCCCACCGGATTGGGCGGGTCAGCGCGGGCGCAAGTTGCGGGTACGAGTCGGGCTGCCCGATCACGGGTCGGTAGAGGCGGACCTTGTTGATCTGCTTGATCCGCGGGAGCAGCTCGAACCCGAGCAGGCGGGTGATGCCGAACCCGATCTCGGACTGGCCGTGGGTATCGACGTAGTTGCC
>Ga0193707_1000734_pt1 | contig 11577 bp, 9 predicted proteins | sample U3c2metaG_FD_143043 | JGI IMG/M metagenome (GOLD analysis project Ga0193707, IMG submission 143043) | Soil microbial communities from a riparian zone of the East river system, Colorado, United States - U3c2 | ecosystem: Environmental > Terrestrial > Soil > Riparian zone | place: USA: East River...
CTTCCGTCTCACCGACGCGCCGGCGACCGCCCTCGACGGCGAGTCCGATCTCTTCTGGCGGACCACCACACCTGTCCCACCAGACCTTGCGCACCTCAAGCTTCCGCCACCATCTGGTGACGACCGGTAGGGTCTCTCCTCATGCGAAACGTGGTGATCCTGGCCGGAGGTTCGGGGACACGGTTGTGGCCGCTGTCCAGAGACGACCGGCCGAAGCAGGTGCTGCCGCTGGCGGCCGGGCAGTCGTTGCTCCGGGTGGCCTACAACCGGCTGCTGGGACTGGTCGAGCCGGAGAACGTCTACGTGTGCACGGTCGGCGCGTACACCGAGGTGGTGCGCGAGGAGCTGCCCGAGCTCGGCGAGCACAACATCATCGGCGAGCCGGCCCGCCGCGACACCGCGAACGCGGTCGGCCTGGCCTCAGCGGTGGTGGCGCGCAACGACCCGGACGCGGTGGTGGCGATGGTCGGGTCGGATCACCTGATCAGCCCGGAGGACGAGTTCCGGGCGGCGATCGAGCACGGCTTCGAGGTGGTCGAGCAGCGGTCCCGGTCGCTGGTGACGTTCGGGATCGAGCCGACCCACCCGCACACCGGCCTCGGGTACATCGAACGCGGCGCGGCCATCGAGGGCACCAAGGCGTTCGTGGTCGACCGCTTCCGGGAGAAGCCGGACCGGGCGACCGCCGAGGAGTACCTGGCCACCGGGCGGTTCTGGTGGAACTCCGGCATGTTCGTCTGGCGGTCCGAGACCGTGCTGAGCGTGCTGGACGAACTGCTGCCCGAGTCCGCCGCGAAGCTGCGTCAGGTCGCGTCGGTGTGGGACACCCCGGGGCGCGACGCGACGCTGGCCGAGATCTACCCGAACCTGCGCAAGATCAGCGTCGACTACGCGGTGATGGAGCCGGCGTCCCAGGGCAAGGTGGACGCCGACGTGGTCGTCGTACCGATGCCTGTGCACTGGCTCGACGTCGGCTCGTGGGCCGCACTGGCCGGGACGTACGACGCCGATGCAGCAGGCAACCGGACGGACGGGACCACGCTCAGCTGCCTGCTCGACTCCCACGACAACATCGTCGTCACCGACGACCCCGACCATCTGGTCGCCGCGGTCGGCCTGCGCGGCCACATCATTGTTCACACCCAGGACGTCACCATGGTCTGCCCCCTCGCCGACGGCGAACGCGTGAAGGACCTGGTCGCCCAGGTCCAGTCCGACCACTCCGAGCGCTACACCTGACCCCACGTACGCCGTACGCCCTGGCCCGCAGCCCATGTGGGGCTCTTCGCTTGATGTGTGGGTGGTGTCGGTGCGCCCCGGCCGGTCGGGGCAAGTCCATTCGAGGGGTTATCCCCTCGTGTTGGGGGTTCTCTGTTCGTATACCAGGGGAGAACCCCCAAGCCGAACGGATATCCCCTCGAACCGCGCCCACACCTCGGGCCGGGAGAGCTCCCTTTGAGGGGTCAACGTTCGGCGTTCGGCGTACGGCGTGTCAGCCGCCGGCGGGTTCCTGGGAGTCGGCGGCCGGGAACTTGTCGATGAACTGCCTGAGGGCGTCGCCGCTGACCGAGCCGCAGAACTGGCGGTGGCCGAAGGCCTTGGTCTGACCCGAGGCGTTGCCGCTCCAGTGCGAGAAGGCGATGTTCTTCCCGTCCGGCCACGGCTTGCCGTCGGTCTCCCGGAACGGCGCCGCGATGAACTTGCCCACCGCGCTGTCCGGCAGCTTGGCCTTGGAAATCTTCTCGATCTGGTCGATCTGGTCCTTCGGCAGGGCTTCCTTGTACCAGAGGATCGTGTAGCCGTGCTCGAGGTTGTGCACCAGGTTCGGGATCGCGGGCCGGTCGTCGAGGGTGTAGAACCTCTTGTCGAACGGCGCCCAGACCGGGTAGTGCGAGCCGGACGACGGCGGGGACACCGAGTAGTTGATGACTGTGCCCTCGGGCTTGTGGTCCTGGGTGCCACCGGCCTCGTCGTTGGTCGGCGCGTCGCAGGACGCGGCCGAGGCGGCTACGCCGAGGTCGGTGATGGCCAGGTTCTTGATCCGGGAGTCCTGGATCAGCCGGACCGCCGGGTAGGCGATGATGGCCAGGCCGACCACGATCGAGGCGACCACGATGAGGATGGTCCGGTTCCGGTCCGTGCGGGCCTGCTCCCGCTGCATCTTCTCGACCATCTCGCGGCGCGACTGCTTCTGCGACGACGCTTTACCCACAGTGTTGGACTTCCCGGATCGGGGCGGCCACCGCGCCGCCGTGCGGGAGCAGTGTACGCAGCGACCCTGAGAGCTTGCCTAGAGCGTGTCCGACAATTCCCCGCCTACTGCGCGGGATTGTCGGACACGCTCCGAAACTTATTTCGACCGTGAGCCGAACGTGATCGTCGCCTCACTGCCCGGGCCGGTCCGGACGGCGACGCCGTACCCCTCGGCGTGCAGCAGGACGGCGAGCCGCTCGGCGATCACGCCGACCGCGACCGGTTCGTCGCCGAAGACCGTGACAGCGTTGTCAAGCAGCTCGAGGTGAATGCCCTCGGCCTCGTCCAGCAGGCCGTCCCACAGTGCCGGGTCGACCTCGCGCCGGCCTGTCGGTGCCTTACGGTCCAGTACGGCGGCCCGCGCGGCCTCCCGGGTCCCGAGACTGAACATGTCGAACTCGGCGTCCCGTACCAGCGCCCGCGCTCCGGGGCCATGCTCCCCGGTCGGGAGTACGACGTCCTGCAGTCCGCGAACCACCGCGACAGGCACGCCGTCCGCCTTGCCCTTGACCAGCTCGCTCGCACCGGCGATCTCGTCGGCCAATGCGGGCTCTGTCACCGCCAGGACGTTGCCATGGCTGTCCGTCGTACCGCGAAGGTCTTCCACCACGCGGACTCCGGCCGCACCGATGGCCAGGTCGGTCTGGCCGTTGCGCCACGGGCGGCCGAGTGTATCGGTGATCACGATGCCGACGTTGACGTCGTACCGCTGCTTCAGGGCGGTCCGGAGCTGCCGGGCCGACTCATCGGGGTCGACCGGGAGCAGCAGGACCGTGCCGGGAGCAGTGTTGGACGTATCGGTGCCGGCGGCGGCCATGACCAGGCCATGCCGGGTCTGAACGATCCGGGTCTCGCCGCGCTGGGCCACCACCCGCACGAGCTCGGCGTCGATCGCCTCCTGCCGGGTGCCGTGGGTCAGCCGTCCCTCGGCCTTGCTGACGATCTTGGACGTGACCGAGACGACATCGCCGTCCCGCAGGTCCGTCCCGTCGCCGATCAGTGCCGCCAGGTCGTCCCCGGCCGCCACCTCGGGCAGTCCGGTCACCGGGAAGACTTCCAGGTGCTTCCTCATCGCCGTACTGCCTCCGCGAGGTTCAGCGCCGCATCGGCCATGGCGGCGGTGGTGGTCTCATCCGTCATCCACAACGGCACCGCTTGGACGTGAATTCCGGCTCCGGCGATCGAATCGGCTTGGAGGGCGTCCGAGGTGTCGATCAGCCAGCCGTCCAGTACGCCGCCGGACGCGCGAGAACCGTAGTACCGCGCCACCGCCGAAGCGGTGGAGGCCACACCGACGGTGGCCAGCACCTTGTCGGCCATGCCGCGGACCGGACCGCTGCCGATGATCGGCGACAGCCCGATGACCGGCGCGGCGGTCTCCCGGACCGCGTCCCGGATCCCCGGTACGCCGAGGATCGTGCCGATCGAGACGACCGGGTTGGACGGCGGCAGGATCAGCGCGTCGCAGTCCGCGATGGCGTCCAGGACACCGGGAGCGGGCTTGGCCTTCTCCTGGCCGACCGCGACGATCTGGTGTGCGCTGATCTCGGCGTGCCAGCGGACCCAGTACTCCTGGAAGTGGATGGCCTTGCGCTTCCCGGGCTGCTCCGGGTCGTCCACCACCACATGGGTCTCGATCCGGTCGTCACTCATCGGCAGCAGCCGGACCGGTGGCTTCCAGCGCGCGCACAGCGCCTCGGTGACCGCGGTCAGGCCGTAGCCGGCGTCGAGCATCTGGGTCCGGACCAGGTGGGTCGCCACGTCCCGGTCGCCGAGGCCGAACCAGGTCGGCTCGACGCCGTACGCCGCGAGCTCCTCCTTGATCACCCAGGTCTCGTCCTCCCGGCCCCAGCCGCGTTCGGCCGAGATGCCGCCACCGAGCGTGTACATCACCGTGTCGAGGTCCGGACACACCCGGAGCCCGAACAGGGTGATGTCGTCCGCGGTGTTCCCCACCACGGTGATTTCGGCGTCCGGGCGGGCCTTCAGCAGCCCGCGCAGGAAGGTGGATCCGCCGATGCCACCGGCGAGCACTGTCAATCGCATGGGAAGAGTCTGCACGAGTCGTCAATGCGTCGGACCACCGCACGACTATGCTGCGGTGGGTCCGAACATCCGCACAGCTCAGTTGTACGGCCCCCAACATCCTGAGGAGCCCTCGTGGTCACCGACGCAACCAAGAAGCTCAGAGAGCCGGTCGCGTACATCCTGCTCGCATTCGCCGGCCTGATCGCCCTGGCGTCCCTGATCCGGCTGTTCGTCGGCGGCGCCGGCTTCACAGCCGCCGCCGGAGGCGTGCAAGGCATCATCACCCCGCCATCCTTCGGCGCAGTGCTGCTCCTGCTCTCGCTGGCCGGCGCGGTCTGGCTGGTGAGCGAGGCGGGTGAGCGGACGCCGAATGCGCGGACCGTGGCCCTCGCCGCGCTGGTGATCACCGGTCTGGCTGTTCTGATCGGCCTGGTCACGGCGTTCGCCGGCTTCAACGAGACCAGCACTGCCGGCCTGAAGATCGTCGGCTTCATCTACGCGCTCGGTGGCCTCGCTCTGTACGGCGCCGCCGGCATCTACATCCTGAAGACCTTCCAGGCGCTGCCGGCTCCGGTCCGCGCGCCCAAGCCGGGTCAGTTCGCGCCCCAGGGCCAGCAGCAGTACGGCCAGCAGCAGTACGGCCAGACGGCGCCGTACGGCCAGCAGCAGGGTGGCTACGGCCAGCAGCCGCAGGGTCAGTACGGTCAATACGACCAGGGCCAGGCGCAGGGTCAGGCGCAGGGCCAGGGCCAAGGTCAGTACGGCGGTTATGGCGCCGCCGCCGGTGCGGCCGGTGGCTACGCGGCTGGTCAGGGCGACCAGCAGCAGTGGCCGCAGGAGCAGAGCTGGAACCAGGGCGAGCAGCAGGCCTGGTCCGCCGGCGACGCCGAGGCTCAGCCGCAGGGCGAGCAGCCGCAGCAGCCGGCCGAGCAGGCCTGGTCCGCCGAAGGCCAGGGCGCCGAGCCGACGCAGGCGTGGAGCTCCGAAGGTCAGCAGCAGTGGAGCGGCCAGGGCCAGCAGTGGCCGCAGGAGCAGCAGTGGAGCGGCGGCGAGGCCGGCCAGCAGCAGTGGAGCGGCCAGGAGTACGGCCAGCAGCCGGGGCAGCCGGGGCAGCAGGAGTGGTCCGGCCAGCCGGAGCACGCCGTCCAGGAAGAGGGCTCGCACGAGCAGCCTGAGGCCCAGCAGGCCTGGCAGCAGGAGCAGGCCTGGCCGGCCGAGGAGACCCCGGCCGCCGAGCCGCAGCCGAGTGCTCAGCCGGACCAGCCCGCGACCGAGGCCGCTGACGAGACCCGGGTCGACCCGCGGGCCACCGAGCCGGAGAACAACGACCAGGACCAGCAGGGTCAGGGCCAGCAGGGTTGGTGGTCCCAGCCTTCCTGACAAGGCAGCAAGCCTTTGCCGAAGCCGGCGTGGAAACTCTTTGCCGGCGCTTCGGGAGGGACCCGAAGGATGCGAGAGGCCTGTGTACGCAGGCCTCTCGTTCTTTTGCAGCCGTGTTGCGGATGATGCCAATAGCAGACCACAGCTTGACTTTCGTGGATTGCAGGAATGTAATTTCAACCGTGTCGTTCGTTGGACACTCGGTATCGGGGACCGTTGCAGAGCGCAGGACGGACGAGGTCAGGCATGTGGACCGCAAACCCACATGTACAGGGGAACGAACAGGGTCGAGGAGGTCGTACCGTGACAGAGCTGATGGCGATTGTCGACGGTGAGGCGATCGAGGAGGAGCCGAACTGGCAGGAACGGGCACTGTGTGCCCAGACCGACCCAGAGGCTTTCTTCCCGGAGAAGGGCGGATCCACCCGCGAGGCGAAGAAAGTCTGCCTCGGTTGTGACGTGCGGGGCGAATGCCTCGAGTACGCACTGCAGAACGACGAGCGCTTCGGGATCTGGGGCGGGCTGTCGGAGCGGGAACGCCGCAAGCTGAAGAAGAAGGCCGTCTGAGGCCCCGCCGATCGACTCGTGGTGGTGCCCTGCCACCCCGCAGCCGTCGGCACTGGACAAACAACTCGATAGGAATCACCCGCGGAGGCCCCGGCTCGACACCTGTCGCCGGGGCTCGCGGCTGTCCGGGGACAGCGGAGTCCGTCCTCCGCCTGTGGGTGAGTGGGGCGAGGCTCGGTGTGACGGCTGTATGGTGAGTCCTCGCTGCGACTCTGGTCGTGGTGAGAACCGTCCGTAACCATCGAGGTGTCACAGCTCCGCATGGAACAAGAAGCTCCGGCCGGCTGGGAATTCTTCGGCTCCGTCGACTTCCCGACCGATCACATCGACGACCCGATGGGTCGCCCGCGGGTCCGGCATGTCGTCACCGCGGTCGTGGTCGGGCATGAGGGTGCGGCCTGGCTGCCCCGGCTGTCCGAGGCGCTGTGGGCGCTCAACCCGCGCCCGGACCGGCTGATCGCGGTCGACACCGGATCCACCGACGAGACGGCCGAACTGCTGGCCGCGATGCCCGGCGTCGAACCGGTCGTCAGCGTCTCCGCGCGGACCGGTTTCGGCGTGGCCGTCGCCCGCGGTCTCGAGGCGGTCGGGTTCGCCCCGATCCCGTCGGCCGTCGGCCCGTACGGCGACGACGGTCACATGCCGGTGGTCGAGTGGTTGTGGTTGCTGCACGACGACTGCGCCCCGGCTCCGAAGGCTCTGGAGAAATTGTTGCTCCAGGCCACGATCTCGCCGGGGACCGGCGTCTGGGGCCCGAAGCTGCGGCTCTGGCCGCGGGACCGCGAACTGCTCGAGGTCGGCGTCAGCACTTCGCTCGGCGGCCGCCGCGACACCGGCATCGAGACCGGCGAGCTCGACCAGGGCCAGCACGACCAGCCGCGGAACGTCCTCGCGGTCAGCTCGGCCGGCATGCTGGTCCGCCGCGACGTCTGGGAGGCGCTGCACGGTTTCGACCCGCGGCTGCCGATGTTCCGCGACGACATCGACTTCGGCTGGCGCGCCAGCCGCGCCGGCTACCAGGTCGGCGTCGCACCGGACGCGGTCGTTTACCACGCACAGGCCGCCGCGACCGGCGAGCGCGCACTGGCCGGCACTCGTCGGCACGCGTACCAGCTCGACCGCGCCCACGCCTACTACACCGTTCTCGCGAACGCGCCCGGCAAGCTACTGCCGCTGCTGGTACTGCGCTTCCTCTTCGGCACCCTGCTTCGCTCGATCTGGTTCGTTCTCGGCAAGACACCATCTGGTGCGGTCGACGAGTGGACCGCACTGCTCGGCACCTTGCTGGCCGGAGGCTGGACCCAGGCTCGCAAGGACCGCCGCAACCTCGACCACGTCGCGTACGACGACATCAAGGGCCTGTTCTCGCGGTCGGTGCACGCACTGCGGCACAACCTGGAAGAGACGACCGGCACGATCTCCGAGCGGATCCGCGAAGCCTGGGCGGACGAGCCGGACGAGCAGGTCGTCACGACCGCACGCCGGGCCAAGTCCACGGCCCGGGTCGCTGTCGATCAGCCGCGCTGGCGTCGTCAGCTGATCCGTCGCCCGTTCCTGGTCGCATGGGTCGTCCTGGCGATCGGTGCGTTGGTCGCGGCCCGCAGTCTGATCGGTAGCGGTGTCCTCCGATCCAGCCTCTTGCTGCCGGCGCACGAGAGCCTTGGTGCGCTCTGGCACGCAGGCGCTTCAGGTCCGCCTGGCGTGACGCCGCCTGCTTGGCTTGCGCAGTTCTGGGCGTTCTCGACGGTCATGTTCGGCCCGTCCGGTGCGGTGAACCTGTTGTTGCTCGGCGCTGTCCCGCTGGCCGGTCTGGCGGCGTGGGCGTTGCTCCGCGCGTTCGTCACCGACAGGGTCGCGCGGGCCTGGGGTGCGTCGGCGTACGGGATTGCCGTGTTCACGAACGGCGCTATCACGCAGGGCCGGATCGGGACGGTGGTGGCCGCGATCGTGCTGCCGCTGCTCGGTGCCGCCGTGCACACCGTCGCCCGGCGGCGTCGCGTGGTCATCCATGGCAGTTGGCGGGCAGCATGGTTCGCCGGAATCTGTCAGGCCGTGCTCCTCGCGTTCACTCCGGCACTGGGACTGCTGATCAGCGTCCTCCTGGTCGTCGGCGCGGTGCTGGGACTTGGCTGGCGTCGGCAAGGCCGCCAGCTCGTCTTCTCCGTCGTACTGGGTCTGTTGCTCGTGCTGCCGTGGACGATCGAGCTGGTGCTGCACCCGTCTCGGCTGGGGCAAGAGGCCGGTGGCCCGCCCACGGCCGCGGTCGGTCCCGGCGACAGCCTGCCGCATCTGCTGACCGGTACGCCGATCGGAGGGCCGACACCGTGGTGGTTCGCCGTACCGCTGATTCTGGTGGCATTGGTCAGTCTGCTGCGTGAGTCGCGGCAGCGGTACGAGCTGCTCGGGTGGTTCGCCGCACTGGCCGGTCTGGCCGGGACCCTGGTCGCGAGCCGGCTGGGTGGCGGCAGTGGACCGCTGATGTTCCTGATGACGGCCGGCTGGATCATCGCCGTGGCCGTCGCGTGGGACTCGGTCGGCAAGTCCACCGAGATCATCGTGCAGGGCGTGCTCGGGATCGTGCTGGTGACGACGGTCGTGACGGCCGGGTTCTGGCTGGTCCGCGGGATGGACGGTCCACTGTGGCGCGGACCCGCGGAGGACCTGCCGGCGTACCTGGTGTCTTCGCAGGACCCGCCGGACAACGCGTCGATCCTGGTCGTGCGCAAGGCGGCGGGTGGCGAGATGCGGTTCTCGCTGGTGAAGAACGGCGGCCCGCGGATGGGATCGCTGGAGGCCGCGCCGACCGCGGACCAGACCAAGCCGATCTCCGACGTCTTGTCGACCCTTGGTGGTGGCGGCACCGGTGAGGAGGGGCGGCAGTTGGCCGGACTGGCCGTCGACTACGTCTATTTGCCCGCTCCGGTGGATCCGACGCTGCAGTCGACCCTCGACTCGCTGCCCGGTCTGACCCGGGCCAGTGCGACGGACGACGACGCGTCCTGGCTGGTGGACCGGTCGAAGGTCGGGGGCAGCTCGCCGTTGCAGGACCAGACTCACACGCTGTGGCGGGTGCTCGGCATCATCGGCTGGCTGATCGCGCTGATCTTCTGCCTGCCGACCGTACGCCGGACTGTCGCCGTCCCGCACGGCACTCACGCGAGGAGGGACCGGTGATCCGGTTGCTGGCAGACCCGCGCATCCGGCTCGGGGCCTGCGTGCTGGCCATGGCCGTGATCGGTGGGCTCGGCCTGGTCACGCACCCCAAGGCTCCGGTGACGAGTCCGGAGGCCGCAGTCGCGCCCGCGCCCGCGGTGGTGAACCGTACGGCCTTGTCCTGTCCGGTCGTCGCCAGTGGCGGCAAGCTGTCGAGCGTGGTGAACGCCGTGTCGCCGACGCTGCCCGAAGGCACCCCGACCGCGACGGGGACCGACACGCCGCTGTCGATCACGCCACTGGCGGCCAAAGCCGATCCGGTCGGCTCGCTGCTCGTGCGCGGTCAGATCGGTTCGACTCCTCCGGCCACCAAGCCGGCGCCGCTGTCGATCCAGGGCACCGGACCACTCGCGGCCGGCACGGTCGGCACGAGCACGACGACCGCGACCGAGGGTGTGAACGAGGGCATGGCGAGTGTGCCGTGCCAGCTGCCCGGCTCGGACTTCTGGTACGTCGGGGCGTCCGGGGCGAGTGACCGGCGCGACGTGCTCGAGCTGACGAACCTGGACAGCATCAACGCCGAGGTGAACGTCACCATGTACGCGCGGAGCGGTCCGCAGCAGGACATGTCGGCCGCGCGCGGGATCGTCGTGCCGGCGCGAAAGACGTTCGAACTGTTCCTCGGTCAGGTCGCGACCAACCTGCGCGACATCGCGCTGCACGTCGAGTCGACCGGTGGACGCGTGGCGCCCGCACTGCGGAGCAATCCGACCGCGGGTGGCAAGCCGGCCGGGGTGGACTGGCTGAACGCGTCGGCGCCGCCCGCGACCAAGGTGTTCGTACCGGCCGCGGCGCTCGGTGCCGGACTGCGGATCCTGGCGGTGGCGAACCCGTCGGACCTGCAGGCGACGGCCGGTCTGACCGTGCACGGTCCGAACGGTCCGTTCAAGCCGGCGGGGCTGGAGACCATTCAGGTCCCCGCCGGGTCGGTGAAGACCTTCCGGCTGGACACAGTGCTGCACGGTGATCCCAGTGCGATCACTGTGACGTCGGACCAGCCGGTGACCGCGTCGATGCGGATGGTCGACGGGAGTGGCAAGGACTTCGCGTCGCTCGGGTCGGCCGAGGCGCTGACGGGACCGGCGTACCTGGTCCTGCCGGCGCATCGGCAGCCGGCCGTCCTGCAGGTCACCGCGCCGGGGAAGTCCGGGAGTGTGAAGTTCGAGCTGCGGGACGCGGCCGGACGAGTGCTGCAGACGCGAGCGCTCGACGTGGTCGGTGGCGCGACCGCTCCGATCTCGTTCAAGGCGCAGGTGCGGGCGACGTACCTGATGGTCGAGCAGACACGGGGCACGGTCGTCGCCGGGGTGACGTTGATGCCCGCGGCCAAGCCGGCCGATGATGATGTGGCTCAGGTCGCTGCCTGGCCGCTGAACACATCACTGGTGTTCCGGGCTCAGCTGGGTGCGCAGCCGGATCTGCGCGCCGCGCTGCGGTAGGTCAGGCTTCGGAGGAGTTCGCGCCGGGGTCCCGGAGCATCCGCAGGTGACCTCGGCGAGCGATCTCGACCGGTGCGCCCGGAGTGCCGGCGCCGGGCTCTTGGCGTGGCAGGGGGCGAGCTGCTTCGCGGACTGCGTTGGCCAGGGCCTCGAGGTCGTCCGAGGACGGTCCGGCCGCGGCCGGGTCCGGAGCGAGCCGGATGACTTCCCAGCCGTTCGGAGCGGTCAGCCGGTCGGCGTGATCGGCGCACAGGTCGTAGCAGTGCGGTTCGGCGTACGTCGCCAACGGGCCGAGCACGCAGGTGGAGTCGGCGTACACATACGTGAGCGTCGACACAGCCGGTTTGTGACAGGCGGCGCGCGAACAGATCCTGGCGATGCTCACGACCAGACGTTACCCCCACTAAGCTGAGCGCGTGACCGAGGCTCGCCGTCATCGCAGGCACATCGACCGCCACGGGCGCGGAATGCTCGGCCCGATCAGCCGGCCGAGCCGGTTCGCGCCGCGCGGCCTGCCGCTGCAGCGCGCGGCCGCGGCCCAGTTCGACGAGGTGGTCGCGATCGAGGTGACCCGGCTGGAGAAACGGCTGCCGCAGGTGGTCGCGCGGGTCGAGTTCGCGATCGAGGACGTGCCGAACCTGGAGCTGGACGCCACCGAGATCCCGCTCACCCACGCCACCGGCGGGACATCCCACGA
>Ga0193707_1000736_pt1 | contig 11566 bp, 10 predicted proteins | sample U3c2metaG_FD_143043 | JGI IMG/M metagenome (GOLD analysis project Ga0193707, IMG submission 143043) | Soil microbial communities from a riparian zone of the East river system, Colorado, United States - U3c2 | ecosystem: Environmental > Terrestrial > Soil > Riparian zone | place: USA: East River...
TGCACCGGGACGTGATATCGGCGCGACACCTCGCAGCCCCAGTCATCATTCCTGCCAACGCCGTAGGAATACGCTGCGTCGAGCGGCGCAATCAGATTCTCGCACATCAGGTATCCGCCGTCATTGGGGCTGCCGAAACGCTTGAACGTGCAGTTCTTCAACGCGACTGGCTGGAGTTCCGCAAGAATCGCCTCACGCAGTTTGCGTGCCGCGGATCGGCGCGCGACATCGCCAATCGCGATGGCGGCAGCTGCTGCGACAGCAATGATGGCAAACACGATCCGGATGGCAGGTCGTCTCATGAAGGCGCCTTGCATCGATCGCGGCCTCTTAAAAGCATTCTCACGCTGTGATCCTTCTGAGCATCTATCCCTGCTAAGAAGGCATACCTTCCAGAACCACACAGGCGACCGCGTGGTGCTCGGTATGGCTAAGCGTGACGAGTGCAGCAGTAACGCCCCGTCGTGTCGCGAGTTCCTTGGCCGGCCCGGATAAAACGAGGAATGGTTCGCCGCTCGGCTTTTTCTGGATATCGATATTGCGCCAACCTATCGCTTTGCCGATGCCGGTGCCGAATGCTTTCGAAACGGCCTCTTTTGCCGCGAAACGCGCGGCCAAATGGCGCACCGGGAATTTCATCGACATCGAATATTCAATTTCGCCATTGGTAAAAAGTCGGTGGAGAAAACGATCGCCGAATCGATCGATGGAGCGCTGAATGCGGGCGCACTCGACAAGATCGACACCAGTACCAATCACGCTCATCTTGAATTGCCATCGCGTTGAGGACAACGCGATCCACCTTTAACGCTCATCCTGGATATTTTGCCATCGCAGCGAGCATTTCTTTCACGGCAGTATCAAGCCCAACCCAGACTGCGCGCGACACGATGGAGTGACCAATGTTGAGCTCCGTCAAACGCGGAATTTGGTTGATAAGCTCGATATTTTTGTAGTTGATGCCGTGGCCGGCGTTGACCTGGAGATTTGATTCCGATGCGGCGCGCGCGGCCGCTCGCAGTTGCTCAAGCTCTTCTTTTTGGATCTTTTCTGTAAACGCGTTAGCCAGGCTGCCGGTATGCAGCTCAACCATCTCGACGCCCAGCTCTGCTGCCGCATCGACTTGTTCCAAAGTGGGATCGATGAACAAGCTGATTCGAATGCCGGAGGTGTGCAACCGTTTGATTGTCGGTTCCAATGTCTTGCGATTTGCGATGACATCCAAGCCGCCCTCGGTGGTAACTTCCTCCCGCTTCTCCGGGACAAGGCAGACTTCATCCGGCACGATGCGCAGCGCCACATCGAGAATCTCCGGTGTGTTGCCCATTTCGAGATTCAATTTTGTCATGATGTTTTCGCGCAGCCGTTCGATGTCCCGGTCCTGGATATGCCGGCGATCATTGCGCAAATGGGCGACGATTCCCTGCGCGCCTGCGCGTTCGCACATTCGCGCCGCAACGATGAGATCTGGTTCAGCGTTCTTGGACTCCGGCATCGTGGCGTAGCGGGCCTGCCGTAGCGTTGCTACGTGATCGACGTTGACTCCCAAGCGCAGGCCGCTCATTGACACAGAAAATTTCGCGAATTGATCGCGCCAAATAGGACTCAGTCAATCAGCCTGAGCAAGTCCGAAACGAACAAAGTTGTAAACCGTCACTGTCATTCTGATCCGGCAGTCGCGGGAGAAGAATCTCTGGACATTTCCGCTACGGCGCCAAACAAACAACAGTGAGAGATGTTTTCGCTTCGCTCAACATGACAGGAAACCCGATGAGCGAAACATTCCTCAATGCAGTCTCCGCCCAGCTGAAATTCAGCGATCAGTCGGACTCGGCGTATTAGGCGCCTGATTTGTCGATTCTTGGCCGCTGGTTTCTGCCTTGGCCTTGTTCAGCGCTCTTTTGGATTTTCGATGGACTGTTTTGGCGCCCTCTTTCGTTTTCTCGCCTAGAGTTTGAGCCGTTTCCTTCGTCTTTCTGCCGACAGTCTTGGCAGTCTCTTTGGTTTTTTCTCCGACTGTTTCAGCGGCTTCCTTGGTTTTTTTGCCCGCAGTTTCAAGTCCGTCTTTGACTGTCTGCCCTGTTTTTTTTGCTCCGTGCTTTACTTCTTCCATTGTTCCTTCCTGCGCGAGCGCAACAAGCGCCGTAGCCACGGTCAAAGTAATAATAAGGCTCGTTATTTTCATGACTGCCTCCTCTTCATTTGTTGTCCCTGTACTAAGAAAACGGATGAGACGTGCGAGCCGCGCGCATTATCCTTATCACGCCGACAACTCAGTATGGCGTTTGCAGCACGTACGCTGGTAAATGGACGCGAGTTTCGACAGTGGGATGCCGAAAATATAAAGCATCGCGATCAATCCGTAAGCCAGAGTCAGACGCACACGTCCAATGGTTTCGTAGCGCCTGGGGCTCGCCATGATCCGTTTGCCACTGTATACCATGCGACCGTGGCGCCGGAGCTGGCGAAAAAATTCCACGTCCTCCATTAGAGGCACTTCTGGAAAGCCGCCTATGTCCAGAAAGGCCGTGCGCCGGCAGAATATCCCGTGATCGCCACACCGCATTCGTAGCAGAAGCCCGGCATAATGCGCGAAGTTGTCCGTCAATCGATAGATGAAGGCTTGCGGTAGGCGAATTCGAAAAAAACCGCCTGCGACATTCGGATCATCCATGATGCGCTCGATCTCTTCCAAACAGCCCCACGGAACTTCGGCATCGACGTGTACAAACCAGAGAATGTCACCGTGCGCGGCGCGCGCACCAGCATTCATTTGTACCGCCCGATTGCGCTTGCTTACGACAAGTTGATCGCAAAAGCTCGTCGCAAGATCAGCCGTGCCGTCGGAGCTTCCACCATCCGCGACCATGACCTCTGCTTCCGGCGCGCGCTCGCGCAGGTGCGCGATAAATGGCCGTAGCAGTCGCGCTTCGTTAAGGACAGGAACAATGATTGAGAGCTTCATTCGAATGCTTTTCACCAAATCGCCTGCAGTGATATTGATCCAGGAATAAAGGGCTAGGTGATGCCTAGTGAAACATCCACACCGCCATCAGCAGACGAAGCAAGAAGAGGGGAATTCGTATGTTTTCAAGACTAATTATTGCAACAGCCATTGCTCTGTTCTTCGCACCGGCGGGATGGATCCTTGGCCAGGAGCATCCGGAACATCCCGAACATCCGCAAAAGGGCAAAAGCGCCGACAAACAGGTGAGTAAGGTCGACATTTCAACTGGCATCAAGAGGAACATCGACGCGCAAAGTAAAAAGACCGCTGACGGGAAGTTTCACGTCAACTACGAGGGTCAGGATCTTGCTCTCGATCTAATCCGAGTGCATGACGACCGGCTTTCCGATCTTGGCGGAGGCAAATACTTTGCTTGCGTGGACATGAAAGGCGCAGACGGAAAAACTTATGACATTGATTTCTTTCTGAATGGCCAGCCGGGTGAAATGAAAGTCACCGAGACCTCTGTTCACAAAATCGACGGCAAACCGCTTTACGATTGGAAGGAAGACAATGGGAAGTGGCACAAAGTGCCGGCCGGCTAAACTTGTTTCCCAGCTGCCCATGCGGGTACTGATTCTAGCAGTATTTCTCGTCGCGGGCGCATTTGCGACTGACGCCGTTGACAATCCGGGCATCGTCAAAGGCACTGATCAATTTGAGTTCGTCTATCGAGTTAAACTTCCTGAGATCAAAGGCGAAGCTCGGGTCTGGATACCGCTGGCCAAGACCGATGCCTTCCAGACTGTGACCGAGGAAGAACTAAACATCCCAATGAAATGGGAAAAGGTGCAGGATCGGGATTATCGAAACGACATTTGCGTGCTTCATCCCCAGCCTGAAGACAGTGGTAAAGCGATCGAACTCCGATACCGCGTGGTGCGCAAAGAAAAAGCAGCCTATCCCGCAAGCAGTGCAGAAGCCGCGCGTTACTTGCATCCAGAAAAGCTGGTGCCCATTAACGAAACTTTCAGAACTCTTGCTCAGAAAGCGGCAGCGGGAAAAACCGACGACCTCGAACGCGCGAAAGCTCTCTACGACCATGTTATGGGCCGAATGCGCTACGACAAATCCGGGACCGCCTGGGGCCGGGGCGACGCGATTTACGCATGTGACTTTCGCACGGGAAATTGCAGCGATTTTCACGCTTATTTCATCGCTTTAGCGCGAAGCATCGGCATACCCGCTCGCTTTGCCATCGGCGCTACCATTCCAGCTGATAAGAACGAAGGGACAATCGAGGGCTATCATTGCTGGGCGGAATTCCTGGCAGATGGGCGCTGGGTGCCAGTGGATATCAGCGAAGCGTGGAAGAATCCTAAACTGGCGGATTACTATTTCGGTCATAACCCGGCCAATCGATTCGAACTGACAAAGGGCCGCGACCTGGTTGTCGATCCCGAGCCGGCAAGTGGCCCGATCAATTTTCTCGCCTACCCGCTGCTGGAGATGAACGGTGAAGTAATCAAACCCGAGACCACGTTTACATTCCACCGTATCGGCACATAGAACGCCCTGACAAACACGCAGTCGTTGTAGCCACAGCGCTGTCTCGCTGTGCCGTCCAAGCGCCTCGACGCAGCGAGGCGGCTACAACTCTGCCGCTTGCGCTGAGAGTAGGTTTGCTTATCAACTCCACATTGCCGCTGCCTATACGGCGATGATAAAATCAGAGCGGCAACACGCCAGACCGTGCAAAACATTCCACTAATGGATCATGTCGGCAGACCGCTGCTGGCTTGTGTGTTCCTCGCGCTGCTCTTGCTCCAATGGCGTTTCCCTCTGCGACATCAGCATTTCGGCATGTTGCACCGGCTCGTGCGCAATTTTGTGCTTTCAATTCCCGGCTTCGCGATTGTGCGTTTCGCCATGTTGCCAATCCCGATCGCCGTCGCCATATGGGCCAAAGAGGAACATATTGGCCTGTTAAACTGGTTTGGCGTGCCGTTTTGGATCGCTGGCATCGCTACGTTTCTGCTGATGGATTACGCCTACTGGTGGTGGCATTGGGCGAACCATATGATTCCCCTCTTCTGGCGATTTCATAACGTGCATCACACCGATCTTGATCTCGATGTAAGCACTGCCGCGCGATTCCATTTTGGTGAGATGATTTTTTCGATCGGATTTCTTTCGGTGGCAGTGATGACCTTTGGCGTCGCACCGATAATGCTCATCGTATTCTTTATCACACTTGAAACTGCGACCCTCTTTCATCATTCCAACTGGCGGCTGCCTATAAAGCTGGAGCGGCTCTTAAATCTGATAATTGTGACACCGCGGATGCACGGCATTCATCATTCGATCGTGCAACGTGAAACGAATTCAAATTGGGGCACGATTTTTTGTTGGTGGGACAAACTCCATCGCACATTGCGGCGCGATGTGCCGCAGGACGAAATCACCATCGGAGTGGCCGCTTATCGCGATGAGAAGGAGCTCACGCTCGGACAACTATTGGTTTTGCCGTTTCGCGGACAGCGCCCGTGGCGATTGCCAAGCGGCGAAGAGCCTGACCGTACAATCCAGGCCGCAGATGAACTTGCGGAATAGCAACTTGTTAGATTTCCCCCAATATAATCGACCGGGAGTGTAAGGGAGCTATTCTGGCAGACCATCGATGAACCGTTTCACGCGCAAATTGGCGGACCACTCGGCTTCACTTCGTCGAGGGCGTTCCGAGATTCTTCAAGTGAATGTGGGCAAGCTTTGCAATCTCACCTGCGTGCATTGCCACGTGAATGCTGGTCCGAAGCGCAAAGAAATCATGACGCATGAAACCATCGAGCGGATTGTCGATTGGCTGGCCAAAACGCAAATTTCAACCGTTGACCTTACTGGCGGCGCGCCGGAAATGATTCCCGACTTTCGCTTTTTCATCGACCAAGTGAAAAGACTACAGCCGCCACGACACGTCATCGATCGTTGTAACCTGACGATCTTGCTCGAGCCCGGTTATGAAGATTTGGGCGAATTCCTCGCAAGAAACAGGGTCGAGATTGTTGCATCAATGCCGTGCTACTCAGCGAAGAATGTGAATGCACAACGGGGCGAAGGCGTTTTTGACGAGAGCATCGCCGCTCTGCATTTGCTGAACTCGTTAGGCTACGGACTCGACCGAGAACTGCCATTGCACCTCGTTTATAATCCGGTCGGCGCATTTTTGCCGCCGTCACAGGACGAGCTGGAAGCCGATTACAAGCGCGAACTCAAAAAGCATTTCGGCATTGTGTTTAATAACCTTTATGCGCTGACGAACCTTCCAATCGGGCGCTTTGCAAGCTATCTGCGGCGTAGCGATACACTGCAAGATTACATGCAACTGCTCATTCACGCGTTTAATCCAGCAACAATCAGCGGATTGATGTGCCGTAACACGATAAGCGTCGGCTGGCGTGGCGAAGTTTATGATTGCGATTTCAATCAGCAACTTGGAATGCAATGGTCCGACAATAGCGGGAGCAAGCTTTTTCTTTGGGATATCGATCCAAATTCGCTCGAAGAGCGTGTGATCATGACCGGCGATCACTGCTTCGGGTGCACAGCGGGCGCCGGCTCAGGCTGCGGTGGCGCAATCAGTTCACAGTCCTGACAGGGCTTTGGTCGTGCGGCATCGACACGCACCTGGCGAGCTGTAATTGCTCAAGCCAGCGTCCGCGTCGCAGAGGCGGTCGGCAGCAATCGCGCCAGACCAAACTCAGCGTGGATCAGTTGCGCAGCGCGTTCGGCATCCTTTTCATCGATGATGACCGCAATCTTGATCTCCGAAGTCGAAACCAACTGGATGTTGATTCCGCTTTTCCCCAGGCATTCGAACATCCGTGCCGCTACCCCCGAATGCGATCGCATGCCGATTCCGACCACGCTCAACTTGGCAACGCCGGCTGTGGTGTTCAACCGCTTCGCGCCAATCTGGCCAACCACCGGCATCAGGATTGTACGAGCGTTTTCCAGTTCGTCTTCGTGAATGGTGAAAGAAATGTCAGTCGTCCCGCCGATTGAGGCGTTTTGCACAATCATGTCAACAATGATGTGCGCTGCGGCGATGTTCGAAAAAATCAGGGCAGCCATTCCCGGCTCGTCACGCACGCCTGCGATGCTGAGTTTTGCCTGGTGCCTGTCGAGACTGATCCCACGAACAAGCACGTCTTCCATGCTGGGAGTCTCTTCTTTGGCAATTGTCCCGCGCCGTTTGGTAAAGCTTGACCGCACCTCGAATTCGACGCCGAATTTTTTAGCAAATTCTACCGCGCGCGATTGCATCACCTTTGCGCCGCTGCCCGCCATTTCGAGCATCTCGTCATAGGCAATCTCACTAACTCTTTTCGCGTCGGGGACTACGCGCGGATCGCATGTGAACACGCCATCGACATCAGTAAAAATCTGGCAGGCATCAGCGTTCAACGCGCCCGCCAGCGCAATCGCGGTCAAGTCCCCGGCGCCCCGGCCAAGCGTGGTCGTATCTCCCTCCGGTGTCTGGCCCTGAAAACCAGCCACGATCACGATGTAGTCCTCCGACAGTATCTCATGAATCTGCTTTGGACTGATGTTCGCGATCCGCGCCTTGTTGTGATGCCCGTCGGTTAAAATTCCTGCCTGGGCGCCGGTCAACGAGATAGCTGTTCCACCCTGCGCGTTCACGGCCATGGCAATCAAGGCGGTGGCGGCGTGCTCGCCAGTGGCAAGCAGGATATCGAGCTCGCGCTCTGTTGGGTGCGGCGAGACAGCTTTTGCAAGCTTGATTAACTGATCGGTTACGCCCGCCATCGCCGAGATGACCGCAACGACCCGACAGCCTTTGCGCTGCGTCTCAAGAATTCGGCTGGCCACTTTACAAATTCGCTCCGGTGTCCCGACGGAAGTGCCGCCATATTTTTGAACGATCAGGCGCATGACTTGAATAGATTACGGAACAGGAACAAGAAGTTCCAAAACAAACTAAGAATTGGTTTGCGTGGCAATACTGATGATGGGCGTCAGCAACTAGAGCCCAACCGCGCGTCGCACATCATTCACGGTCGCCGGGACGGACTTTAATTCCTTCATCTGCGTAGTGATTACATCGGGATCCTTCAATCCATGTCCAGTGACCGTGCAAACAATCTGGCTCTCCTCCGGAATCTTCTGAAATGAGTATGCTGCCTCTTTCGAATCGCAGCATTTGAAAAGCCCCGCGACGGACGCCGCGCTTGCCGGTTCAACAAAAATTCCCTCGTACTGCGCCAGCCAGCCCTGCGCCGCAAGAATCTCTTCGTCACTAACAACATCAATCGCGCCATGTGATTCGGTGATCGCGGCGCGAGCCTGTTTCCAACTTGCCGGATTGCCAATTCGGATCGCCGACGCGACCGTTTCCGGTTTTTCGACGATTCGATTGTAAAAAATTGGGGCAGCTCCCGCGGCCTGAAAGCCAATCATCGCTGGCAACTTCGTCGACCTTCCGCGCGCGTGATATTCTCGGTAGCCCGCCCAATACGCAGAGATGTTTCCAGCATTGCCTACAGGCAACAGATGAAAATCGGGCGCGTCGCCCAGATCCTCAATAATTTCGAACGCAGCGGTCTTTTGCCCGGCGATTCGGTCCGGGTTAATCGAATTTACAACGGCGAGATCACGCTGTTCGCCAAGCTCCCGAACGATCCGAAGCGCGTCGTCAAAGTTGCCTTCCAAGGCGATGATTTTTGCTCCGCAGACGAACGCCTGCAGCAATTTACCAGTTGCGATTTTGCCAACAGGCAAGACCACAGCGCACGAGATCCCCGCCCGCGCCGCATAGGCCGCCGCGGAAGCCGACGTGTTCCCAGTTGAGGCGCAAATGAGAGCTTTTGCGTTGCGCTCCATCGCTTTCGATACGGCCACGGTCATGCCGCGATCCTTGAATGAGCCCGTTGGATTTATTCCTTCGTTTTTGACGAAAACCGCACGGCCGACGCGTTTGCTCAATCGCGGGCAAAACACCAGCGGCGTAGTCCCCTCACCCAGGGAGACAACCGGCGTCGATTCAGCAACCGGAAGATATTCCCGGTAACGAGCGATCACTCCCAATTTTGATGTTGCCGTTTTGATATGCATTTTCTATTCGAGACAAATTCGTGTGATTGTCGATCCGTAAGTGCCGTGTAAGATCATGCCGTTATGCCTGCGCTCAGCAAGGAAGATAAACTGGGACTCTTAACCACAATCCTGGAGAGTCGCCATGCCGACCTGCGTGAACAGAATCTGAACCGTCAGGGCAAGGGACATTTTCATGTTTCCGGAATGGGCCATGAGGCGCTCGCGGCAGTCTCGATTCAGATGGAACCGGACGACTACATCGTCTCGTATTATCGCGACCGCGGTCTTGTTCTTGGGCGCGGAATGACGACGCGCCAGCTCGGACTCGAATATTTTGCAAAGCGCAACACCGGAAGCGGCGGCCGGCAAATGCCGTCACACTATAGCAATGCGGATTTGCACATCTGGAGCGTGCCAACTCCGACCGGTTCCCAGTTGCTCCCCGCGTGCGGCGTCGCCTGGGGCATTCAGCTGGACGGCAAAGAAAATCTCGTTGTCACGACGGTTGGCGATGCGGCGACCCGCCAGGGAGATTTTTTTGAGGCGCTCTGTTTCGCCAAGGAAAAGAACCTTCCCATGCTTTTCCTCGTCGAAGACAACGGCTACGGCATCAGCATGCCGACGCGGAAGAACAATCCGCTCGCTCTCAACGTTCTCGAACCTGACAACTGGCGCCGAATCGAAGGACAAGACGTGCAGCAGGTTTACGACGCAACGGCAGAGGCGTTCGAGAAAATTCGCGCGGGAGGCGGGCCGTTCTTTTTCTGGATCAGGATGGAGCGTCTTTCCAGTCACACCAGCACTGATGATCAGAAATTATATCGCAGCGCTGAAGAGTTGCAGGCCCTGGAAAAATCAGATCCGCTCAAATACTGGAAAGATCAACTGATCCAGGAAGGCGTGATCACCGCCGAGGAATTCGTCAAGCTCGATAATGAAGTTAAAGAGCGCATTCGCCGTGAGTATGCCGAGGCTGAAAAGGCCGAGGATCCTTCGCCTAACGAGTTACTTGCTAATGTTAGCAAATCGCCTGCAAAACTTAACAAGGAGATTCTCCCGCCAGGGAAGTATCGCATCGGCGACACAGTGAATAAGACATTGCGCGTCGGCCTGGAGGAAGATCCGAGACGCGTGATCTTTGGTGAAGACATTGAAGACCCGAAAGGCGGCGTGTTTCGTCTCACGCAAAAGCTTTCAACCGAGTTTCCGAAACAGGTGTTCAATTCGCCTCTTGCCGAATCGACGATCCTCGGTGTCGCGTGCGGTCTGGCGGCGTACGGCAAACGTCCCGTCTTCGAATTGCAATTTATTGATTTCATTTATCCGGGGTTCAACCAGCTCGTCACAAACATCTCGACTTTGCGCTGGCGATCATTTGGCAATTGGAAATGCCCGGCGGTGATTTATGCGCCCTATGGGGCTTACCTGCCCGGCGGAAGCTTGTGGCACAGCCAGGCAAACGAAGCAGTGCTCGCTCATTATCCCGGCCTGAACATTGTAATCCCAAGCTCGCCGGCTGATGCCGCCGGATTGCTCTGGTCCGCCATGCATGGTGAAGATCCCGTCATCTTTTTGATACCCAAACATCTGCTTTGGGCGGAGCACGAATACTCGGAGCCAATTCGCGCGGTTCCGTTGGGCGAGGCGCACAAGTTGCGTGAGGGCTCTGATGTCACTGTTGTTGCGTGGGGTAACACGGTCGAGAAATCGCTGGAGGCTTTAGACAAGATCGGCAACAAAATCAGCGTCGAACTGATCGATCTGCGCTCCATCGTTCCGTGGGACAAAGCCGCGATTGAGAAATCGGTGACCAAGACTCGCAGGCTGGTTGTCGTTCAGGAGGACACCGAAAATTGCAGTGTCGGTCAGATGATAATTTCTCACGTCACGAGTATTCCCGACCTTTGGAATGAAATGATCAGCCCGCCGATTCTGGTCAGCAAAGCAAACGTCGTAATCGGATATAACCCTATTTATGAGTACGCGGCGTTGCCTGACGTGGAGCGGATCGTCTCCGCAATTCAGCGCTCGGTTCAGACCAGACACGAACGCGTTGCTGTAGCCCCGGGCGTTGAACGGGGCCACTTTGCCCCGTCCCTTGCGCACATCCCGTCGCCGGGGTCAGCGCCCCCGGCTACAGCGGAAACCGGCAAAGAGCGGATACAAAACATCACTGTCCCAGTGATGGGTGAAGGCATTCGCAACGCCAAAGTTGTTTCGCTTTTGAAAAATCCCGGCGACAGCATCGCGCTCGATGATGAGCTCTGCGAAGTGGAAACGGATAAAGCCGTTTATCCCATTCAGTCGTCGTTTGCCGGCGTAATGGGTGAATGGAAAACAAAAGTAGGCGACACCGTCGAGATTGGTCAGGAGCTTGGCACGATTATTACCGCCGAGCCATCGTTTGCCGACCAGTTTCAAGAAGCAGGTGAAGAATCGGCGGCTGGTGCTGTAGCCGCGGGTGCTGACCGGGGCCGCTCAGCGTTCCCACGCGAGATGACGCGG
>Ga0193707_1000737_pt1 | contig 11565 bp, 14 predicted proteins | sample U3c2metaG_FD_143043 | JGI IMG/M metagenome (GOLD analysis project Ga0193707, IMG submission 143043) | Soil microbial communities from a riparian zone of the East river system, Colorado, United States - U3c2 | ecosystem: Environmental > Terrestrial > Soil > Riparian zone | place: USA: East River...
CAGCAAGGGCGGAAAGAATTTGTTCTGGGATCCGAAGGGCGAAGAAAAGCTCAGCAAGCTGGGGTGGTCGTTTCTGGACCGCATTCTTACCCACGGAAATGACATCTGTCTTCTGCTCAATGCGAGTGTGAATGCTTACCGTCGTCTGGATCCGCACTTCGAAGCGCCGAATCAGATCAAGGCCTCGGCGGTCGATCGCGGCTCTATGATTCGCATCCCGATCGGCAACGAGAAAAGCATGCGCGTGGAAGTACGCTCGGTTGCTCCCGACGCGAATCCTTATATGGTCATGCTCTCGATCTTCAAGACTGGCATTGATGGGGACACGGCGAAGATTAAGAACCTGCGCCAGGCGGAGCGGTACTTGCCGGACAACATCTATGACGCGCTGGCACTTTTCAAGAAGGCGGACTGGACGAGCGAGCTTTTGGGCGAGGACGTGAAGGGCCGCTATGCAGACTTGAAAGAGGCGGCGGCTGATCGTTGTCCGCGCCTGCTGGGCACGTTTGTGAAGGCGCCCGAAGTGCAGTATCACCACGACGTTTACAACCAGTTCCTGTGGAATTTGTTCTAAACTCGCGGGTTTTACGGTTCTCGAATGAGTGAAGGCCAGGTTCAGCGATGAGCCTGGCCTTTTCACTTTACAAACCTTTGCCGGAATTGACCGTGTCTTTACATTCCGGTTTCGCTCTCCTTCATAAAATAGAATGGTTCGAGTTGTGACTCTCGATGACTCTCTCTCTCCAAGAAGGAGAATCGCTTGAACCGATTAACCGGGTTGGCCCTAGCAATTATTCTTCTCTGTGGTTCGTACGGTGCACTCGGCCAGCACGGGGGACACGGCGGCGGTCGCGGCGGCGCGCCTCGTAGCCCCGGGAGCGCCGGAACCAGCGACTCCAGCTTGCAGGATTTCAATCACGCGCTGGCGGTGCAAGCCACGCCCGACCAGACATCCCAGTTCCAGGCGCTGGCCAAGAGCACGGAGGCTGCCCGGAAAGAGGCGCACGAGCTTCTTCAATTGGCGGCGAAGGAAAGGAACCCGGCGAATTTTTCCCGGCAGACCTCCGCTTTGAAGGACGCAGTGGACGATGCGCAAGGCGGCAACCAGTATTTTGTGAAGAGTTTTTCGAAATCACAGAAGGCGGGATTGAAGGAATTGACAAAAAAGTTAGAGAAGGCGGATTCAGAGGTCGCGAAGCAAAAAAAGGTGCTGGATCAGCAGCTAGCACGGGCCACGAGTGATGCCGGGGTGATGGCGAGTTCAGCGGACAAGCTGGAGAAGGCGCTGACGGAATTTCAGGCGCAGCAACTTAGTTTGGCCAAGGAGATGGGGATTCAGACGCCGGCGATGTGAGACCCGAGGCATGGCAGCGAGGACGCAGCCGCTCGCCGTTGTTCCAATATCCCGTTCACTGGCTCTGCTGGTCAAGCTTGATGCCCTAGCGCGGGCGAGGGCGCCCCCGCGCTACCCAGTTCGGTTACGCCATTTTTAGAAAAGTGCTGTGGGGCGGCGCTTCCAGTTTTTGCCTTTTTCTTTGGCGATGGTTTCCATGTCGTTGACGTATGCACCGGCCTGCGTCAGCACGTGGTGCAGGTCGTTGCCTACGCTGATAAAAGTGAAGCCCTTCTCCAGGAATTCACCCACCCGAGCGGTGCCGAAGAGGAAGATTCCGAGGATCAGTTTATTTTTGCGGGCGTGCTCGACGAGCTTTTTGGTGGCGGCATCGAGTTCAGGTGACGTGTACATATGGGGGAATTCGTACTTTTCGTAGAGGCCCATGGACATGCACAGGTCGTTCTGGCCGAGGAACAGGAGATCCACGCCGGGCACGGCGGCGATCTCGACGATGTTGTCGATGCAGGCGGCGGTTTCGACTTGCAGCGCAACGATGCCGTTGTTATTGAAATTTCCGGCGTATCCGAGCAGGCCGGCCTTGTTCATGCTGCGCTGCGGAAAGTAGACCGAACGCGTGCCGACAGTCGGATACTTGGTACAACTCACCGCTTGCCGCGCTTCTTCGGCGGTGTTGATGTAGGGCACCAGAACTCCATCGGCGCCCATGTCGAGGGCTTGTTGGATCCCCGGGCGATCGTCATATCCGCCCACTCGAACCAGGGACTTGGCTCCGCCGTTAGAAATTCCGGAAAGCATGGCGGAAAGCTTTTCGTAGCCCATGGGACCGTGTTGCGTGTCCACGAGCAACCAGTCGTAGCCGCTGTGGGCTAACTGCTCGGCGACGGTCGGGCTATGCGCGTTCAGGAACAGACCCATCTTGGGCGAGCCTTCGCGCAGTTGCTTTTTGAAGTCGGCGCCACTGACAGTGGCATCGGGCATAGCGGATTCCTCCTGGCGAGTATTAAAAAGGGAGCTGGCATGGAGGTGCGCAGTTTGTGAAAATCCACTGTGACCCACGGACATTTGGAAAGACTGTGCGGCGCGAGCCACACGTCAGGCGGCGGGTTCGGTGGCTTCGAGCTCTGTACCCAGCACGGTCAGAAATGCGGAGAGCCATGCGGGGTGCGCTGGCCATGCCGGAGCGGTGATCAGGTTGCCGTCGATGCAGGCTTTGTCCATCGGCACTTCGACGTAGGTGCCCCCGGCTGCTCCGACGTCGGGCGACACGGCTGGATAGCAACTGCAGCGGCGGCCTTCGAGCACACCGGCGGCGGCCAGCAGTTGTGCGGCGTGACAGATGGCGGCGACCGGCTTTCTAGCCCGGAAGAAATGCCGCACCAAGTCGAGCACCTTTGGATTCAGGCGGAGGTATTCCGGAGCCCGGCCGCCGGGGATGACCAAGGCATCGTAAGTGTCGGCCTTCACACCGTCAAAGCTGGCGTTGAGCATGAAGTTGTGGCCGCGTTTTTCGCTGTAGGTCTGGTCGCCTTCGAAGTCGTGAATGGCGGTGCGAACGAATTCGCCGGACTTCTTACCGGGGCACACCGCGTGCACGGCGTGTCCTACCATCTGCAATGCCTGGAAAGGCACCATCACTTCGTAGTCTTCGACGTAGTCGCCCGCCAGGAGAAGAATTCGCTTTTGTGCCACGGGATCCTCTCGCCACTATTCTGCCACATTGGCGGTTCGCGTGTTCGTATCCAAGGACTTGGCTTGCGCAAGCAGGTCGTGGCGCGGGCGTCCGCGCCACACCCAAGTCGATTCGCCTTAGTGCCGATCGTGATCGCGGTCGTGATCGTGGTCGTCGTGATGATTGTGGCGCCAGTCCCAGTATTGCTTCTGCTGATCGCGGTTTAGTTTGCGAAAATCTCGATCTTCGCGATGATTTTCGACCACCCACTGACGGTAGTAGACAGTTTCATGATTGTCCCAGCGGTGATAGTCGTTGTGGTACGGGTCGTAGGCGCGATAGGTTCGAGTGGCACATCCCGTCGTTACGGCCGGCCCGAGAAAAGCAGCGGCCAGCAGTAATGAACTGAGGCATCGGTATCCAGTCGGCATCGCTGTTTGCCTCCCTTCAAGTAGCTTGCATCGGATCTTTGGTGCCGGGAGAGGAGGTTGGGTTGCCCGGTCTCGAACTTACGCGCCCCAAGGCCTGCTCACTGTTCCGATGCGGGCTCGTTTGGCACATTTTCCGCCGGGGCCAGAGGCAGGCGGGACGCGCTGCCGAGCAGGTCGCGCTCCTGGGGAGAGAACTGGTTTTTGAAACCGGTCGGACTCGATGATCTGCTGGCGCTGGTCCGGGGGCATGGCGCGCAGGTCGCGGATGGCGGTTCGCAATTTCTGCCGCCGCTCGGGAGGGAGTCCCTGGAGCCGCGAATAAAGTTGCCGCGCCTGTTGCTTCTGGTCCGGAGTTAGGTGCTCCCAGGTCTCCATGCGTTGCAGGATGCGGTCCTGCTGCTGCGGCGGGAGGCTGCTGAAACGCTGCAACCGCTCCCGCAGCAACTTCTGTCGCTCGGGCGGAAGGCTGCGGAACTGGGGATCGTTTTCGAGCGCTTTCTGTTGCTGATCGGAAGGAAGACCTTGATAGCGGCGCAGCCATTGTCCGGCGTGATTGCCCTGGGCCTGCTGGCGGGCCGCTTGCCGTTCTTCACGCCTCTGAATGCGCGCGGCGCGGCGGGTCTGGGCCATGCACGGAAAGATTGCGAGCACCAGCGCGAGGCCGGCGGCCGCTACCTGCATTTTCGCCGTGATGGATCTGAGTTTTAACAATCTCGTCTTGGCTCTCCGGCATTGTTTTCGGCTTCGGCCAAAGCTTTTGACCGCGAAGCAGGCCAAGAAATGCCGCTAAGGTCGCGAAAAACTGCTAGGGATTCGCGGTTACATCCTGCTGGACTTCGAGATCATCGAGCACCTCGAAATCGGAGTACAGGTTCTGGTTTTTCTCCAGCGCCTGCAAATCGCCTACGGCCGTGCCCGGCTCTGCCGGGGTTTGTAGCACGGCGGCCACCGCAGGCCCGGGGGTCTTGACCCCGCCGCCGTCACCATGGCCGCTATTCATCCGAACCAGGGTTACGCTCACCACCATCAGCAGGGCAAACGACGCGGCCAGAGCGGGCTTACGCAGCCAGTGCAGCCAGCCGACGGAGGTCTTGGCGCTTTCTTCGCGCAAACGGGCGTTCAGGCGAACATCAAAATACGGTGAGGGTTCCGGAGCCTGCCAGTCGTCCAGCAGGGCCATGGTCTGGCGGAACGCCTCCAGTTTGCCGGCGCATTCCGCGCAGGACTCGAGATGAGCCTTCACCTCGAGTGGGGTCGCAGTGAGCCCGGCGGCCAGATCCGGCATCAGTTCTCGAGTATCGTCGCAATTGGCATTGGACTTCATAACGGCTTCCTTTTACACAAATTCTTTGAGCTGTTCGCGCAATGTTTCATAGGCGCGGAACAGCAATGACTTGGTGGCGGATTCACTCAGCTTCAAAACATCAGCAATCTGGCGATAGTCCATCTGCTGGTACTTGTGCATCACGACCGCAATGCGCTGCCGCTCGGGCAGGGCTTGAACGCGCTGGCGAATGGCGGCCAGCCGCTCCCTTTGCAGCAGGTTCTCTTCAACGCTGGGCGTCCCGTCGGGCAGGTCCAGGGTACGGCCGCTCTCCTCGTCCGGCTCATCCAGACTGACCTGGTTTGCGGCGCGTTCATGCCGCGTGTCGCGCGCGTGATTCACCGCGAGATTGGTCGCGATGCGATAAAGCCAGGTTGTGAACTTGGCGCTGGCCTCGTAACTTTCCCGCGATCGATAGACGCGCAGGAAAACTTCCTGGGCAAGATCTTCTGCTCCGGCGGCGTTGTGCGCCATACGGTACATGAAGTTCACCATGGGCCGACGGTATTTCTGGACCAGATGGTCGAACGCCGAGTCGTCGCCGGCCTTGACCCGGAGCATTACTTCGGCATCGGTTCGACCTTCCCCGCCCAAACCGGCATCGGCCTCAAGCGCCGCTTGCTTAGGCGCGCCTGGGATTGCAAGCAACCCGCGATCCATGGCAATGCTGCTCACCTCGGATTGAACCCCTCTCGAGGGCGAAAGTTGCGCCCCGGCCGCCTCTGCGCCAGATCCGGAAGTGCCTTCCGTACTATGGGCTGCGGGTACTTTGGAGGGTCTGGGTTCGGTTGGCATTCCTGGGCCTCACTTGCCTAAGAGGAGACCGCAAAAGCAGCCTCTCAAGGGGCAGCGGAATTAGCCTATCACGGCGGGTGAATGCGGGAAACTGGTTCGTTTGCTATAGTATAGCGGCGGTTCGAGCGGGGCTTAACTTCAGCGGTAGAGTGCCATCCTAACCTGCCGAATCTACGTTAACTGGAACAATCGGCAGCGATGTCGGGGGCGGCGTCCAGGAGTGCGCGCCTACGCACCGGCTGCGGATGCCCGCTCTCCTAACCGCTTTGCCGGAGCCAGCACGATCAGAGCTGCACCGATGATAACAAACACAGCCGCGGCGATCAGCAGACCTTCGCGTTCGCGCGCAATGTGGAGTGCCATGACCACCATAACAGCAGCATGGGCAAAACTCGACCATGCGGCGAAAGCGATCACGCTACGATTGTCCGTCGGGTTACGCGCCGCCACCAGCAAGAAAACCCCGAGCGTGACATAGAGGCTAAGCATCATCGGCAAAGCGTCCTCCTGATTCGCTTGCCAACCATTCCGTACAGACGTCATCAACGGATAAACGCCAGCCACAAAGACCAATCCCAACAATACCAATAGAATTTTTAGCAGCTTTTCTCGATTCATGGTGCTCTCCGGTTAATCACGTAATGAGAAAAAGACACATACAGCGATGTTCTGGCCGATTATTGCGCTGAAATGTTAGGTGTAGAGGTATGGCAAGTCAATGGGGGACGAGGACTAGGCAAATCTCGGCGGATTGCGGGCGATAAAATCGCCTTTAGGCTCATTGGCTGGATCGTGGGCGCTATCGCCTTGTTGCATCCGCCGACAAAACGATGCGCGTGACCCCACAATTGGCGGCTAGGAGCGACCGCCTAAGAATGGCCTGACGAAAGACTCAAACGCGCTGCCATCGCTCAATGGGTAGGGACGATCCTCTGGATCATATTGTTCGAAAGCCACGCAATCTCGCGCCCTATGATGTTTGTTTTGGGGCCGCTTGCTATGCTCCCTTGCATCATCGGCATAGCTCGGCCCGTCCCGACAAGTCGTGATCTTCAATCAATTGGAGATAGTCGCGAGTGATTTCTCACGGAACCCACAACCTTAGAGATCGAATCTACGACGATTGCGGGTTTGTAAAGATAAACTTCATGGCCACTACCTGAAACCATCACATGTCGACTGTTCGTCGAAAGCTCCGCCAGATCATTCTGCAATCGAAGATGGTCCTGTTTCCCTTCCTCGGGCGTCATACCCGGTGTTTGAGTTGCATTAAACTCGGATGCGGTAAGCACAACCAACGGCATGTTGCCCAGTGGATGTGGATCAGCGAGACGGACCTTGTGGACGCGACTAAGGTCGTGATGAAGGTTGAGCCCCCAAGTTTTCACCAGCGGGAGGATCTTTCTGAGAGCCCCCAAGTGGGTAGTGGGCTACTTTGAATGTTTTAGTGTGGAAGCAGCAACGCTGCGACCCCCAGAAGAAATATTCCCACAGCTGCTATCAGCGGCAAACGAGACCAACTGTGCTCGGGTGCTATGCGCCAGTACGTCTCATAGAGTTTGAAGTCCTCCATTTTCCACCAACGGCGTTTGTAACCAACGCTCTTTAACCGAGCAAATACCCAAAACGCCAAAACGTTAGCGATAGCCGCACACGGGATTGAGACACGCCAAAACCAAAACTCGATGGAACTTCTCACCTACGCCGCTCTTTCCGCCCTCCGCTGCTCGTAGGATTCCCAGAGGGCTACCAAATCCTCAACGCTCCACAGTCGATCTGTGACGCCAGCGGCCATTGCCGGACTCATGCGAAGTGTATGCCACGATTGCCCGCAGTCTCAAAATGAAAGTAGCCCGCTACCCACAAGTGCAGGGGCTGGAATTGCGCGGGGAGCTTGTCGTAAGGTGGGAAGATTTTCTCCGGCACGAGGTCTGGCTCTGGACTGTTTGGACGTTTCGCCTTCCCTTCATCAATAAGCGCTCTGAACTGATCCGTCGTGAGTTCGGGAATGCGCACGAGTTTGCCTCCCACGTTCTGAAAACTCTCCTCGTGTGAACTATCCACCAATACCATTCCAGCAACATGCGGTGGATATGTTGCGGTTCCGATACCGGATTCGCCGGTTCAGCCCCTGCGACCATCGTGCGGCTTGGCGCAGATGCCCTTGTCGCAAACCAGACGAGATGGACACTCGCGGCTCGCAGTGCAAGGAATCGGACACGGTCCGACGAACGGCGCCGGAGCCGACGTGAATTCGGAAGATGATCCTACTGCGCAAAACACATCGACAGGTTGACCGTCGCAGCCGCACCGCCCACCCGGGTCGGCGCAGCTGGCGCCAGCCCTCTCAATGATGCATGTGCCGCTGCCTTCGCAACCCGTTCGGCGCGTGAACCCGCAGCGCTGACCGGAACGACATTGGGAGTCACTCTTGCAGCTGCTCCGGTCTAGGGAACTTCGGATACTAGCCCTTCCGGTTTCGCCATCAGTTGTAGTCGGAGGAACGCCGGTCGAGCCGTGGCTGCATGCCGCGAGGAGCCATAGTCCAGACACCAAAGCCACGCGCCCCAAGCGCGACGTCATGCAGCGAAAAACTTCCCGCATTTGTACCTCCTTCTGCGATTGCCACGTCTTGAAAAAGGTTCTCACCACTTGAGATCGACTACCGTACTCTTTCTTGCAGCGAAATTGCATGTTTTTCATCAGCTGGGTCCAGCATTTCGCGACGCTTCCGAATCAAACAGATGTACAATGGCCGCCGTTTTCGGACTCAAATCGGACGCTTACAGCTTGCTGGCTCAGACACTGAACCGGTGTCACTGGGATAGAAGCCGTTACGCCCGCAAAGGAGGAATTGTGATTTGCCACAGAATGATTCCACTGCTATTGGTACTATCTGCGATATTGACGCAAGCACAAACGGGGCCATGCACTGAGCGTGCCATAAACCAGGGCGACCTACCCACTGCTGCGGACGCCTTCGCGTACATGCCCCCATATGGGCAACCGGTTGTGGGCAAGTCCGAAATACAAACTGCCAATACCAAGAGCTTCTCCGATCGTACGAACATCAAAAGATCCTGGGTCGGCGCACATCGCGTTGTGGCCACCCCGTCGGGCGACATGGCGTATGAATACGGCACGGTTCAGATGGCTTATGACAGCAAGGCGGAAGGGCACCAAACATTCAAAGCCGTAATTTTGAACGTCTACAAGGCTAAGGACAGTGCTTGCCAGAAGGTAGCTCTGACCATGCAGCCTCTAGACGAAAGCGGGCGGTGAACTCATCACTTGGGCCTCAAGGACAAGAACTGGTCAAAACTGTGTCTGCCGGAGCGACGCGGCATGAGGCGTGGAGGTAGGCAACTCGGAACTGGCGCGTTTCTAGTTGTCGCAACATCACATTTGCACTCATACAGTTGAAAGCTGCATGAAATCGTTCGCGCCAATAATCCCGAGCATCATGCGCACGACCAAGGGAAATCGTCGCCGGGTGGGGTCATGCACGATGGTCGGTGCGGAGAGTTGATAAAGCAAGCGGCGGGTCTCAAGCTGGCAACCGCCATCGGATAGTACGTTCCTCACCCACTCGCTATCTCGTCCATATGTGAGCGCGATCAGGAATCCATCGGTCGCTCTAAAAACGTTCACTGGCGTTCGGTAGAGCCGACCTGACTTTCGACCCACGTGTGTAACGATGCCGAAGCCGGGTAGTCGGTTGGCGAATCGACCAGTGATTCGGTTCAGAATAGTTCGATTGAAGGCGGCTACCCACCTTTTACGGAACCGGATCAGGAGGATTGGAGCCAGCAGGATTAGCAGAAGCGCGATGACCAATGCGGCGAATGTCATGACCGATTATCTTTTATCTTTGCAACGCGTATCTTTGCAACGCGGAGGGAGCGCAGGGACTTCCCGAGTTACTCGAAGACATCCTGGCTGCTACCGCGCAATCGAGTCGCCCTATTTGATGTGTATAATGATGAACTTACCGCCAAACCAGTGGGCGCTTAACTCAGCGGTAGAGTGCCATCCTCACACGGTGGAAGTCGTAGGTTCAAATCCTACAGCGCCCACCACTCCATCCCATTGATTAGCACGTTCTCCCTGCCGTTTTCCCTGCCGTTCATCGCCAAGCGCACGATTTTCCCGTGTGCTTCAACCATGTCCGGTGTTGCGGCCTCGCCGTAAACGCCCATCGTTAATCGAACGTCGGTATGCCGCATGAGACGTTGTTGTACACCCACCGGCGTGCCCACTGAATCGAGCCAGGTTCGGTATGTGTGCCGCAATGCGTGTGTGCCACTGAGTCCGGCCTTTCTGTAGACGGACCACACTTGGTTGTAGCACCACCGAACATTTCTGTGATTCGTTCCTGCTCCTGCCTGGCCCGGTTCATAGATGAATCCTCCGTGGCCCGAAACTAGACGCGCCGGTCACTGAGCGGGCGAGGTGACTAAGGTAACCGTCCGTGAGGCGCATTATAATTCCCGGTCATGTCTGCGATTGAAACGTCAGACAAACTGATAGCCGAATGGCAGCCGGAGACTTGCCGACTGAGTTGAAATATCGGGATTCGCTGGCGAGGTTCTTTCGTGATCGGCTAAAGGACAAGGCAACCGTGGAGACGGAATGCCGTCACAATGGGACCACAATAGACTTCCACTTGAAGCAATCCGGCTTCTTTGGATCGTCCGAAGTCTTTATTGAACTCAAGCGCAACCTCGTTTCCAAGACATCGCTTGATCGTTTGGTGGGCCAAGTCGAATCCCTTGATCCAAAAAAGAATTGTGTGATCGTGATTTTTTGTGGTGAGACCAACCCCGCATTGGTGATGCGCTTCAAAGAAAAATACAAGAACGTGATTTGGAAAGACCTTTTTGGAAACATGCCGGTCGTGCTGAAAGAGCCCGCAAGCGCCAAGAAAGACTAGTCTTCTCGCCCCCCGGCGCACAAAATCATCCGGATCAAACGGCAAACCACGCCGCACGATCCCTCCCCTACAATAAAGATTGAAGGACGCTGATCCTCCGTGTTATACCAGCCAGGCAAGACAACTGAACGCGGGACCGAACGGCCAAAGGCCGCGCCAGTTGCGGAATTCGGGGCCGCTCACTTCGGGGGAGGGGTGCGGCCCTGCCTACATTATCGCGCCTCCTGATCTACCGCATTCACCCGATGGTCCATTCCGGACCCGCATTTTAACTTGCTCCTACCTCAACGCAAGTAGAACCACGAAGGGATGGAACCCGCTGCGGTGTCCGTCCCTTTTTTTCTTCCCGGAGGGCCTTGACACGGCGAACTAAGACGAGTGATAAGCGGAGAGGAGGGTTTGTATGTTTCAGAAACATGAGGATTTGGCGCACATTTGTCCTGAGTGCGGGACAAAGCTCCGAGCGCAGCAAGGTGAATCAGGGCAACAAGCATATGTGCTTTTTTGCTCGGAGTGTAAGACGGTTAAGTATGAGAGACCGGCCTTGGACGTGGGCTGGCAAGCAGCACAAGACTGAAACCTCCGCCCACGGAAGAAGAGCAAACAAAAGTGTCCGAAGCATGGCACCCGCTACGTGGTTATCCCTTGTTCTTTTTTTGAGACATAAGCGTGCGCTAGCGTACCGAAAATAAATGACTTGGGAGCGTACCCGCCCCGGTCTATAAGCAGTCCTATGAGTGAAACTAAAAGCAATGGGGCCGCTCATCCTCAGTGGCGGCAACTTTGCGAAGCTGCGGTTTTGGAACTTGACCCTAACAAATTACTCGCGCGGATTGCGGAGGCACGGACTGCCGTTCTTTATCAAATCGAAGACAGCTTAGATTCATCCCAAGCCGAACGGTTTGCGTTGCACGATGCTCTGGACAGACTGCTCATCCTGCACGATATTGCGAAACGAGACCTCGGCGAACAGAAGCGGGACGGAGCGGTTAGTTGACTGACGCGATTACTTTTCCTTTGTACGCTGGCGTGCTGCCAACTCTTGGCTTTGCGGGA
>Ga0193707_1000738_pt1 | contig 11551 bp, 11 predicted proteins | sample U3c2metaG_FD_143043 | JGI IMG/M metagenome (GOLD analysis project Ga0193707, IMG submission 143043) | Soil microbial communities from a riparian zone of the East river system, Colorado, United States - U3c2 | ecosystem: Environmental > Terrestrial > Soil > Riparian zone | place: USA: East River...
GTGGCCGAGCGCGCAGTGTGACCGCGAACATATCTTCTTGGATCTGAAACAACAGATGATTGACGCCGAATGGTTTATCGGTGCGCTCGCGGATCGAGGCGATCTCGGTCTCAAGCGTCGCAGCGTTGAAGGCCGAAGTGCCGAGGGTGCCGAAGCCTCCGGCGTTGGATACCGCCGCGACCAACGGTGCAGTCGTCGCCGTGCCCATGCCGCCTAGGACGATCGGGTGCCGAATACCGAGCAGATCGCAAATTCCCGTGTGAATCATGACGCCTCCTGTGCAAGGAGATTCAAAGAAACCTTTTCACCACGAAGGTCCCGGTGCGACAGAGCCGCAACCCAATCGGATTATCTCGCGCAAAGACGCAAAGGACGCAAAGTTCGGAGATTACGGGTCAAAGTCATTCGTAAGAGTTTTCATCTTTCCCTCTAAACTTGGCGACTTTGCGCCTTGGCGGGAGGAATTTCCGACTCCGAGTCTTTCAGCTTCCAGATCATTTACGTAGGCCGCGCAAATTTTGAACTAGCGCAATACGAAGACCACGAAGGTATTATATAATAATCAATCAAATTCTTCGTGACGTTCGTGTGCTTCGTGGTGAGATCGCAATGTCCCGAGAAAAACTTACGCGTCGGCCTTAGGAAAGTTCAACGCGTCGATGTCGAATTCTCTCAACTCCGGCATGACTTGTTCGGTGAAGAGGCGCAACGAGTTGAGAGACTGTTTCTGGGTTAGCTCGCCAAAGGTAAATTCGCCGAGAAACGTATCGGCGCCGGCATCATTGGCGATTTTCTTAATTTGCTCTACCACCGTTTCCGGCGCGCCGCAGATGAAAGAGCCTTCGGCGATGGAATGCTCCATGTCCATCAGCTCTTGCCGGCGTCCACCGTCGAGAATCGTCGATAATCCCGTTGATCCGTGGTCGCCGTAAGTGCGCGCGCCGCCGCGGCGTTCCCAGAAGTTCTTCCAGTGAAATTCGCCTTCGGTACGCGCTTGTTTGTCACTTTCTGCGATGTAAATTTCCCGCATCAAGCCGATATGAGGTTTGCGACCGCTGGGTTTGGTTCGCTGGTACACTTCACGGTACTCGTCAAACGCGCGCCTGGCGGCTTTCATCCCAGCCGGCACCCATTGGATCGTGCTGATGGCGCTGGCAGCGGCTTCCTCGATGGAATCTTTGCTGCGGGTCGGCATCCAGAGCGGCGGATGAGGTTTTTGCACCAGCGGGATCGATGCGTCGATGTCTTTGCATTTAAAGTAGCGGCCTTCGAAACTGAACGATTCGTGGGTCCAGATACCTCTGATGATTTGCAGCGCTTCCAGAGTCATCTCGCGCTTTTGCTCCCAAGGAATATTGTAAGCGGCGAACGTAAACGGTCCGATTCCGGCACCGAAGCCGCATTCGAGGCGGCCCTGCGTAAGATTATCGAGTAACGCAACTTCTTCAGCGACGCGGATCGGATTCCACAGGGGCAATACGTAAACCAGCGGACCAAGGCGAATATTCTTCGTCCTTTGCGAAGCGGCGCCGAGAAAAGCGCCCGGGCTCGGACATTCGGAGAAGCCCATGTCAAAGTGGTGCTCGGCGACGAAATAAAAATCCATGCCAGCTTGATCGGCAAATTCCAAGACTTCGAGATGATTTTTATACAGCTCGACGTAGGACAGTGCCGGCTTATCGTGCTTTTGCATGTGATCGAAGAGTCCAAGTTTCATGGCGATGATCCCTATTTTGCTGCCAGCGGCTCTTTCTGAATCTCTTGAAGCAACGAGTTGTCGTACATTTTCTCCAACGTTAGTTTTTTCACTTCGGCGCTTGCTTCGGCGCGAAAGTCGATGATAGAGGTAAGTCCCGCAAGCGAAACATACGGAATTCTCAGCGCGTAATCTTTGACATTTTCTTTGTACGTTGCCTCCAGCGTTTCGCCGTCTGTTGTTCGTGTGTATTTGCCGACGGACCGTTTGGCGAAGGCCGGGTCGTGAATCGACAGATCATAAGCGGCGATGGTGGCGCGCAGAACTCGCTTGAGCTCGTCCCGTTTGGCTTTGAGATAGGAATTCTTGACGATGAAGCAGCCGTAATCAAACGGGAGAGCGATGGTTTCAGTGGTGAGCAGTTCCCTGAATCCCAACTTTCTCGCCTGCAGAGTGAGCGGCAGCGAAATCGATCCGCCTTGGACGAGATTGTTTTGCATGGCTGCGATGATCTCTTGGGTGCCGCCCAGTTGAATGAACGCAACATCCTTGATGGGTTGAAGTCGATTTTTTTTCAGCACGTGGCGCGCGACGAAGTCAGAGAAAGCGCCGAAGCGGGAGACGCCGACAGCTTTGCCCTTCAGATCGCCGATGCTGGCTATGGGAGACGTTGTGAAGAAAGATGATTGTCCCGTCGGCGCCGGCAAGATTGGCATCGACCACCGCGCCGGCGGCCGAGTAAACGATGTCGAGATCGCCGGCCAATAGCGCTTGGACCGCTCGAGTGCTCGAACCGATGTAAAGCAACTCCATGTCGGCGCCGTGCTTTTGGTACAGACCGGCGTCTTTGCCGACCCAAAGAATGGTAAAAGTTCCGGCAAAGGCCGTATAGGCGACGCGGAGTTTTGGCGCTTGAGCGTCGGCCGTGCTTGCGCTGACAAAGGTGAATGCGAGTAGGCTGAGGAAAAATAGACTTTGCGGCCGGCCTGCAATTCTCATTATTTGATCTCCACGCGGATTCAGGCGTTTCCGGTAAATCATGTTCGTGGCTTTGGTGTCAAGTTTCATGGCAGAGCTCGGCGTGAGCGCGAATTAAGTCACGGTTGACGCTGATTGACTGCGTGAAGTAGTTTCACCGCAGGTCGACGGGATGCTCTACTGCCCGAGTGTAATCGGAGGTCTATTCAAGTATGGAGTATGGGAAACCGATCTTGCCGCGATGCGTTACTGAGTGAGCCATGCCGAGTAGCAATCGCAGCACGAGATTGTTCCTGTTCGTTTTTATTGCCGGCGCATTCATGTGCGGTTCTGTTCCGGCGCAGGAAAAAATACGATTTCCTGTCGGTGTCGGCACCAAGACGATTGGCACCAATATGTTTTGGCTGGCGACCAAAAAGGGCTTTTTCGATGAATTCGGATTGGACGTCCAGCCGATACTGCTGCGCGGGACGACCATCACGATGCAAGCGTTGGTGAGCGAGTCGCTCTATCTGGCGCTTGGTTCGGCCGACGCGACCATCGGAGCAGCGGCCGGCGGCGCCGACCTCGTCGCCGTAGGCGGAGTGGTGAACGGTCTAACCCAAGCGATCGTCGCGGCCAAGAAATACAAATCGATTAAAGATCTGCGCGGTGCGACCATCGGTGTTCAGGTGCTCACTTCCGGCGCGACCAACGTTTTGAAGCGGATCCTCAAACAAAACGGTTTGGAGTATCCGGCCGATTACAAGTTACTCGCCGTAGGCGGTGGCAGCTTCAACCTCGCGGCGCTGATCTCAGGGCAGCTCGGCGCGACTTATTTGGTCGTGCCTTTGGACTACAGCGCGGAACAACAGGGCTTTAATGTGCTGGGCTATTTCAAAGACTCTTTCCCCAACTATCAACTCTCCGTGCTCGCGGTAAAACGCGGGTGGGCAGAGAAAAATCGTGGAACTCTAATCAGATTCCTCAAAGGCGCGGTGCGCGCGCATCGTTGGCTCTATGCAAACAAAGAAGCGGCGATCGATTTTCTCGCCAAAGAAATTCCGCTCAAGCCGGAACTTGCGCGCCGCGGCTGGGAATACTACACGGCAAATCAAATCTGGCATCCCAACGCGGAAATCAATCTCGACGGACTGAAATTTACCATGCAGATCTATGCGGAGGAGTTCAAAGGACCTCCGCCCGACCCGCTGAAATATATCGATCGGAGCTATCTGCAACAGGCGATTCGCGAGCTGGGCGAGCGCTGAGAGAGAAGGAGACAAATCGAATGTCGATCAGGATTTTCCGCTGCTTGGTTTTGTCCCTGCTCGTCGCAACGTTTTTAGACGCGGGCGCCGAGGCAGAAAAAATACGCACGTCCGTGCCCGGGTTGAATTTAAATTATCTGTCGATTTTTTCGGCGGACGCGAGAGGATTTTTCAGAGACGAGGGATTGGAAAACGAGACGATCGTCATTGGCGGGCCCGCGGGCATCGCGGCATTGATCAGCGGTGACGTTGACTACAGCGGCGCCGGCGGCAGCGGGCTCAGAGCAGCGGTCAAGGGCGCGCCGCTCAAAGCGATCATGTACCAAACCGAGCGCCCCACTTGGTATTTAATCGTTCATCCGTCGATCTCGCAGGTGGCCGATCTTAGGGGGAAAAAAATCGGAGTTGCTTTGCTCGGCGATAGCGAGGACCGATTTACGACGCTGTTTGTCGAGCGCAGCGGCCTGTCGGCAAAGGATGTGACGAAAATTACGCTGGGAACCAGCCCGACTGACAAGATTCTCGGCATCAAGAGCGGCGCGGTGGCGGCCGCGGTTCTCGATCCCGCAGGCGCGGTCGCGGCGGAGAGAGAAGGGTTGCGGAATCTAGCGTACCTCGGCGATATCTTTCCGTTACCGTTTCAAGGCTATGTCACGACGGATAAAAAAATCGCGGAAAACTCGGCGCAGCTCAAACGCTGGGTAAGAGCAGTGATTCGCGGCCTGATGTTCTTGCGCGAGCGGCCCGACGAAGCCGCCGACGTCGCGACAAAAAAACTCCAACTTAGAAACGTCACTAAGGCCATGTTGATAGAGGCGATCAAAGGTTACTCCCGTGCTCTACCGCAAGGAGTTCCAGGAGTGCCGTCGACGGAAGGAATCAAAAACATTCTCGAATACGAAATCAGGCTGCCTATGAAAATGGATATGCCGGTTGCAGCGGAGAAGTTCTTGGATCTCAGATGGGTGGTCGAAGTCAAGAAAGAAATCGAACAAAAGGGCAAGTAAACACGAACTCAATCGGCACGAATCGATGCGTAACAAAATTCAAATGGATGGGAAATAACTGATGGACGTCACATCAACGGTCAATCTTCAATCGATGCGCGTCGACCTGGTCGGCAGCTTACTAAGGCCCCACTCGGTCAAAGACGCGTTTGCCAACTATGGAGAAGGAAACGCGAGCGAAGCCGAGCTGAGACAGGCTCAGGATGACGCGATTCGCGATGTCGTTGCCAAACAAGTTGCGCACAACTTGCCGATCGTCGTCGACGGCGAGTTTCGCCGGACAAGTTTCATGGAAAGTTTTGCTGTGGTTGCCGGGGTCGAGGAGTGGCAGGCGGGGGTAAAGACTTATCATGAACTTCTCAAACGCGGTGCTGGCAATGAGACGGCCACTCATAAGGGGCAGGATCCGATCCTGCTCAATCGCAAGCGCGTCACCCAGCCGCTCAAATTGCTGCACAACTCGCTGCTGGACGACTATCGGTTTGCTCAAAGCTTGACCGCTCGCCCGGTCAAAGTGACCTTGATCGGGCCGGATCGGATTCAACAATGCTACGACAGCGCGGCGTCGCGCGCGGTGTATCCGAGCACAAATGAATTTTTGCGCGACGTGGTGGCTGTCGAACGGCGGATGATCGAACAACTGGCACAAGCAGGTTGCCGTTACATCGGCATCGATGGCCCCGGCTATACGGCGTATGTTGATCAGGACTCTCTGGCGGCGATGCGCTCCAGAGGCGAGGACCCGTACGCGATTTTGGAGCGTTCGATCAAAGCTGATAACGAAGTGATAGCAAATTCTCCAGGCGTCACTTTCGGCATTCACATCTGTCGCGGCAACCGCCAAAGCATGTGGCATCGCGAAGGGCACTATGACGCGATCGCCGAAAAACTCTTTACCGGGTTAAATCACCAGCGGCTCTTGTTAGAGTACGATACCGAGCGCGCCGGCAGTTTCGAACCTTTGCGTTTCGTGCCGAAAGACAAGATTGCCGTGCTTGGTTTGATAACGACGAAAGTCGGGAGAGTCGAGACCGTCGATGAGTTGCGACGGCGCATCGACGATGCGGCGCGTTACCTACCGCTCGAACAGCTGGCGGTCAGCCCTCAGTGCGGCTTTGCGTCGAGCTTGCGCGGCAATTTACTCACCGAAGATGAACAGTTCCGCAAATTGGACGTCATGCTCGAAACGGCGCGAAAAGTTTGGGGCGGTGACGCAGCGGTAATCGGCTCTTCAGATCCGAACCGATTACCGCAAAGTCGCTGACAGGCGAAGGCGGATGCTTTTTATCTGTCAGATCGCCGCCGATCGTCGGGCTCGCGCATCGACCAAGCCGATCTTTGGCTCGCGCAGAAGCGGCGGTCAGCGTCGATTTGTTGCCGCGAGCCGTCCAGGTCGACCTGGACATTGAAACAATGTTCGCGGCCACGCAAGCGAAAGCCTTCGGCGGCGGGGATTTCGATCTCATTCACGCCGGGCCGAAGCTTGAAGTCGCGAATATTGCCGGCAATTGTATTGCCTTCGCGGACGACGACGTCCGTCGCGCATTCGCGGCGCCCGTCAAAACGAATGCGCACTTTCCACGTGCGGACGCGCTGCCCTTCAAACACCGGATCCGGCGACATGTCGAGGTCTTGAATATTCAAGCGGTCACCGCGACGACAGCTCCCGCCCCGGCCGGAGTCGGCGGCGTTTGCCTCCGCTGAAAAAATTAGCAATGCCGCTCCCAAGAGCCCGGTTAGGAAAACAGTTTTGCTGCAGAACATGATTGCCTCCTTTGCGACGTGCTGTCGATTAGACGTTCGGGGTAACCAGTCGCTACATGACGGCATCGCAAAAGTTCGAGTGAGGTCTTTCCACTAAGTTCCCAGGCTCGCCATCAAGCGGCCAAATCCTTTCACATCTTCCTTAACGTCAATCATTTTCATGGCGTACCAGATGCAAGCCAAGCTGCTGGTGATCACCGGCTTGCCAATTTCCTCTTCCAAGACGGCCACGTCGGTAATTGTCGGCCAGCGCGGGCAGGCAATAAAAATACCGTCGGCGCCGCGGGCCTTGGCGTAGAGACGCTTGGCAATTTTGTATGAAGCGTGAACCGGTAAATCAGTAAGCTGGGCATTTTTTTGCACGCCGTAGCCGGCGATCTGCAAAACCTCAAAACCGGACGCTTCGAGGTGGCGCTTCAGCCGCTGGTTGAGCTCTTCTGGATATGGCGTGCCGACGACGAGCTTGTGGCAATTCAGCGCTTTCAACGCTTCGACTTCAGCCGTCAGGCCCGCGGCCACGGGCACGCCGAATTTTTCCGTGAGCTTTTTGCCGAGCTCACGGTCGCTACCGAAGGGCAGGCGGGTGAAAAGCGGCGAACCGCTGAATATTATCGAGTCACAGTTGTTTTCCACCAGGTCTTGCACCGCCTCCTCGATGCGGCCGAGCTGCTTCTCGAAGTCGTCGTCGACCAGCTGGCGCACGGTGCCGGTGGTATTCAGGATCATGAATCCTTCGGGAAACATTCTGTAAAACTCGTACACTAAAGTATCGCCCCGCGACGGAGCGACATGACCGATGCGAGCGCGCCAACCGTACATCTCTTAACCCTCCTAGGTAATTTTATTATATCGTCGACATCGTGCCGTCCGCGGTGTTGTTCGCGCGGCGATGAAGTTCAAGTCGTTCAAGCCGTTCAAAACGTTCAAATAGTTCCAGGGGAATAATTCGATCTTCAAGATTTATTGTCACTCGGTTTACTTCCAGCCATAAAGCGCCGCCGGGTTGTCGGCGAGGAGTTGGTTGCGAACATTTTCATCCGGCGCTGCCGCTAATAAAAAATCGAGCAGATCGCCGTCGTTGGGCATCGGCACGGCGATGCCGGCGTGCGGCCAGTTGCTGCCCCAAATTACACGATGCGGCGCCGCGTCAATAATTTCACGGACGATGTCGATCATGTCGGCGTAATTCGGCGGGCCGACTTCAGACAATTGATAGAAACTGTAAAGGTTGACCCACGAATGCTGGTCATTTCTAAGAATGGCGAGCAGCTCGCCAAATTCGCGATCATTCTTATTCTGATGCGGCTCAGCGTGCGCCACGTGATCGAAAACGTAGGGTACTTTGAGTGAATGCAAGAACGGCACGCCCTCGATCACTTCCGCCATCGACTGGGACATGAACTCGATATGCCAGCCGAAACCCACCGTGCGCGCGATCATTCGCCTGGTCTCTTCGAAGGACAAGCCGCCTTTGCCGTTGGCTTTGACGCGAAAACCGCTGAAGCCGCCTTCTTTCAGCTTCGACAACTCGCCGTCGGTGATCGCCGGATCGAGCAGCGCGAGGCCTTTGAAACTTCCCCTCATGCGTTGCAACGCGTCGAGCGTAATCCGGTTGTTGGTGCCGTTGGCGCTGCCGGTGACAATGACGGCGCGTTCCAGACCGAGCGCGCGGTGGACTTTCACATAATCGTCGAGCGTCGAGTGCGGATCGGGATCATAGTTTCTCTCCGGGGTCAGCGGATAGGTTTCGCTCGGACCGTAAACGTGAAGATGTGTATCGCAAGCGCCGGGCGGGGCGATGAGCTTGGGCGTTCTCGTGTGCGGATTGGGTCGTTCAACCGAGCGCATGTTCAGAGCGCCTAATCTAATGCAAGAAGCGGTGAAATATCCAGTGGCCAATAGGCGATTCGCTACCGCACCAAAGGTAGATTTCGCCTTGACCCTTGTTTCCGGTTTGCTCTATCTTGGTTGCAGGAACGCTCACCACGGCAGAATCCGCACAGAAGGAGGAATTTCTTATGGCGGTGACCAATGGACAATTGAGCCTGTTTTTACTGAAAGCCGATGGGTTAGTGCGCTGTCGCTGGGACGGTGCATCGGCGCGAGTCGATAAACTTAACTGCGCGCTTGAGGGCGAAACGCTGCGCGAACTTGCGCGTGATCCATTTGACCCTAAGCGTTTGTATGCAGCGACCTTAACCGAGATTCACGTGAGCGAGGACGGCGGCGAGACTTGGAAATGGCTGCCGTCCGGCGGCCTCGATTATCGGGACATCTGGGCGATGGCGGTTCATCCGACGCGGCCGAACGAGATTTATGTGGGCACGCTCCCGGCGGCGATCTACGTCAGCGAAAATGGCGGTCGCTCTTTTCGCGAGCTCTCGGCCTTTCGCAAGCTGCCCGAATATAGCAAATGGACTTTTCCGCCCCCGCCGCATACGCCGCATGTGCGTTGCATTACGCTCGATGCGCGGGTGCCGGACGAAATCTTAGTCGGCATCGAAGAAGGTGGAGTCGTGCGCAGCCGCGATTGCGGCGAGACTTGGGAAGACATCAGCGGACCTTCGAGCGCGATGGCGTTTCCAGAATACAACGATCCCGCCGGAATCCTGCCCTATCAAATGGGGAAGCATGAAGACGGCCGCGTGTATCGCGACGTGCACTGGGTGATGCGCCATCCGGCGCGTTTGGAAACGCTCTACGCCAGCACCGGAATCGGCACGTACCGAACCGATGACGGCGGCAAGGTCTGGGAGAAGCTGGAATACGGCATGGGCCGGGCCTATGCGATTCCGATGACCAGTCATTCCGCCGCTCCAGATCGGATCTATCTCGGCGCGGCGGAAAATGGGCCGACTTCGTGGAAAGGCCACCGCACGGTTCGCGCCGGGCCGTATAACACGGTCCGATTCAGCCGCGACACTTCCGTCGAAACCGGTGGCGCGCGAACGCAGATTTTACGAAGCGACGACGCTGGCAAGTCCTGGCGCTTCCTTACAGACGGATTGCCAGGCGCCTCAGGGCACATGACCTGCGGTTTTGCCACAGATCCGCAGGACGCTAATTCGCTTTGCGTTGCCTATACGGACGGCACAATCTACGCAAGCGGAGACGGCGGCGATCATTGGCGTCAGCTGCAAATTGCCGAAGCAAAGTTGTACGGGGTCCGCCTGGTCAACGCCGGCTAGATCATCTTGCTGTAATTGATGGAAATTTGTTCGATTTTCTGCAAATCCGGCGAAACAAGTTTATCAATATAATTTCGTTTTGATACCTGAAATGGTTTGACACATTAAGTACAATGCTTCATAATTAGGCAATCAAATCAGTCCAGTTACGGACGGAAAAGGCGGAAATACGATGAGGGAGAGAATGCCGTTATTGAGCTATGGTTTGAGTTTATTGGCCGTTTCATTTCTGTTCTCATGTGGCAGTCCAGCCAATCCACCGCCGCCGAATTGGTCGGCCGAAAATGCCAACGCCTCGTCGGGTACACCGACTGCGGCTGCGAAACCGCCAGCTCCAGCCGACCCGAGTACGACTTCCAGCCTAGACGCTTTGCGCAAGGGTGAGAGTGCTGCCGGGGGGCCATTAAAGGACATCGGGTTCAATTTTGACAGCGCTGATTTATCCGAAACGGCGCGCGCGACGTTGAAGGCGAACGCCGAGTGGCTCAAAAGCAATGCGTCGGCGCGTGTGCAAATCGAAGGGCATTGCGATGAGCGTGGCGCAGCCGACTACAACATGGCGCTTGGCGCGAAGCGCGCACAAGCCGCAATGGACTATCTTGTAACATTAGGAATTGTCTCGAATCGACTATCGACGATTAGCTACGGTGAAGAGATCCCGGTGTGTAAAGAACATAACGAAGAGTGCTGGGTGAAAAACCGGCGTGCACGGTTCGTCGTCTCGGGAGACAAGCCGGTGTCTTGACAAGCTCACCAGAGCTACAATCGCTTTTTCCAAAAGGCCCATGTCGTTTCGGCATGGGCCTTTTTTTATTGCGTGCGAAAATAGCCAGATTCTTTTTTGCTTCGCGCTCGAGGGGATTTTTTTGATACAAAATCCGGCCGCAACGATCATAATGACGGTGCCGCGGCAATTTTGCACTTGATCGATTGACACCGGTTAAACGGCTTTGTTAGGGTCGTAACGGCATCGCTCAGAGACGCCAAGGCTTTAGCGCGCGGCGAATCGCGAGCGCTCACTGATGTGAAATCGGGTGACGCTCAACAGATCAACGGTAAATCGGAAAACAGCGAAAGGTTAAAAGATATGCGTTACGGATGGCGTGCTCGAATGGGTCACATCGCGCCGGCGATTCTCGACACCTCGGGCGAGGAAATGCGCAAGCTTTTGCCTGAAGGAGTGCTTCACGTTGGTCTCACGATCAGCGAGCCGATCCAAACCTTGGGCGCGGAACAAGCGGCATCGGCTTTCGCGCGAATGGTGGATGCCGGCAAAAGACTGGCCGCGGAGAAGGTCGACGTACTCATCTGTGGTGGTGCTCCCGTGGCATTGTCGAAAGGCCCAACGGGTGATGCAGAATTGTCGGAGTTGCTCCGGCGCGAAACCCAATTACCCGTTGTGATGGCCAATGGCTCGGTCGTGGAAGCGCTGCGTTCGTTGGGCGCACGATCGGTGATTGCGATCAGTCCTTTTATCGAAGCGCGCAACCAGGAGATCCGCGCGTTTCTCGAGGCCAGCGGTTTCAAAGTCCCGGCGATCAAGGGTCTCGGGTTGGTGAAGAATATTGATTTCGCCAGTCAATCGCCTGAAGCGGCATTTAATCTCGCTCGTGGGTTAGCGCGCGAGCACCCGTCCGCGGATGCAATCTACATTGCGTGCCCGCGCTG
>Ga0193707_1000739_pt1 | contig 11548 bp, 16 predicted proteins | sample U3c2metaG_FD_143043 | JGI IMG/M metagenome (GOLD analysis project Ga0193707, IMG submission 143043) | Soil microbial communities from a riparian zone of the East river system, Colorado, United States - U3c2 | ecosystem: Environmental > Terrestrial > Soil > Riparian zone | place: USA: East River...
CTGCGGAACCGGCACCGGGTCGCGTGACAAGTAGGGATCCAGCACGTGGGCTCGCTGCAGTGGAGTGAGCCGCGCGACGAGCCACTCGGCCATGCAGACCTCGCTGCAGAACGACTGCACAAGCGCATTACTGCCGGTCTCCGTGCTCCCTCGGACCACGCTCCGGCTATCGACGTCCTCCGGGACGAGATCCTGGCAACAGGCCTGGCAGGACGCTTCGTTCGGATCAGCCATGCAACGCAGTCTAGACCGCCCATTACCGGGCAGGCCGGCCTCTGAGCGGCACAGCGTTGACAGCTGAGAGACCTCCTGTTCTAGCCGAGATGCCGGACAACCTCGCCACCCAGCAGGGGCTTGTCGTCGGGGCCCTTGACGAAGGGACCGCGGTAGATCACCTTGTGACGCTGCTCGGACGGATACCACTGCCGAACCTTGTGCATCCGAACGACCCATCTGTGATTCCAGTGCGGCCCCGGAATCGCTTTCACCATTGGAACGGCCGGTGGCACGCAGCTGCGTCACCCGAACCTCGGGCGAAGTGCCGGCGCGCTCGGCCGCAGCTCGGGTGGCGTTCTTCACATCAGCGTCAGTGATCTCGCTGATCTCCTGTGCGCACAGCCGCCAGAACGCGTACAGGAACTTGACCGAGAACAACCCATCGACGTCAACGATCTCCGACCCGGGGGTGTCGGCCTCGACGTGGTCCTCATCCCACCCGATCGCCTCGGCCTGGGTCCTGGCGACTGCGTGTACTTCCAAGGCGGCGCGACGGTGGTTTTCCACGGCGGCGCGTTGCTCGTCGGTAGCCGGCCAGTTGCAGCGGACACAGCGGATGCCGTCGATCATCAGTGGCGGGATCGGTGTGCCTTCGCTGGCGGCATACGACGCGAAGTCACGGAACGAGTCAGGCTGGATCGGTCCGTACGAGTCCGAGAACGACGTCACCTGGACCGCGGGCACCCGAGTCCAGCCCAAGCGCAGGGACCGGCCCTGCTTGTTCTCATCAACCGTCGACAGGCTTGCCGTACCGTCCCACATGTAGGCCACATCGTCGCCGAACTGGCCGTTAAGCGTGGTCACGATCAGCGGGTCGAGTAGGACAAGGAGGCCCTTCAAGGCGGGCAGGTCGTCTTGGCCGAACAGAGCCAGGTCGTCGAGCGTGAGCGTCAGCGCCGCGGTGACGACGACGTCGCGCATGGCGGGGCTCACGATGTAGAGGTCGGCGTCGGCCATCGTGCCGGCGAGGTCGCCGAGGATGATGTCCGTGGCCTGCATCCAATCGGTCGGGCGCCAGTCCTCGGGATAGCCCAGGCCGGTCGTCAGCAACAGTGCAGCTGCGTCCCGAATCCCCCCAGCGTCTGCGTTTTCACCTGATGCTCCTCCATGAACCGGCCGGCCTGCCACAGCCGGGCCACCTCCGCCTCGCGCATGAAGGCCGAGGTCGAGATTCTGCTCTCACGGGCGGAGCGAGCTGCGCCTGCAGCGGACCAGGACTTCTTCTTGCCCACATGGGCTCCCTCGGTCGACGACACGTACAGCTATCCAGTGTGGCTGAGGCAGCCGACGATCGAGGCACCCAACGGGGTGGCGCCCGACAGGTCAGGTGCGTGATGTGCTTGATGCACTCAGGGACTGGAAAGAGCCACGTAAGCCCCCTGATGGGTCCTAGAACGACCGGCAGGTGGGGCTACTTCTCGTAGTGGTAGCGGGCCGCCAGTACCACGAGGTAATCGCCGTCGACCAGGTAGACGAGCCGGTGCTCCTGGTCGATCCGCCGGGACCACGCACCTTGAAGTACGTGCTTCAAGGGCTCCGGCTTCCCGATACCGCTGGTCGGGTCACGCATCGCGTCGTCGAGCAGGCGGTTGATCCGCTTGACCTGGGCGCGGTCCTTGACCTGCCAGTAGGTGTAGTCCTCCCACCCTGTAGGGGTAAATGCAACCTTCACGACAGCGGGTGTTCCTCTCGGTTGCCCGCCTTGGCCTGGTTCAAGCTCTCCAGCAGTCGCCGCGCGTTCGCGGGCGACCGCAGGAGGTAGGCCGTCTCCTCCAAGGCGGTGTAGTCGTCTAGCGACATCAGCACCGCGTTGCCGGCCTTTGACGTGATCTCCACTGGGGTGTGGTCGTCATTGACTTGCTCGATCAGCGGGAACAAGTCCCGCCGTGCTGCGGATGCGTTGATCGCCACTTGGCCCTCCATGTCATTCGCGTCATTTTGTGAGTTTCGTTGTTTTCGTGTTTGTGTGTGGTTCGCAGTCGTTAGCGTCGTTCGCAGTAGTCAGTTGACGAGGCCCCAGTTGCCGACACCGAGACCTCTGTTGTACCAAAAATGGTACCACTAGGGGGAGTGAAGTCCAACCTGATGGGGTGAAGTTCCGGCGCGCTCTGAGCGGCCGGAGTCAAGAGGGACCGGCGGCAGACGGCTCGACCCGGGCTCGGCCCTGTGGAAACTGTCGACGGGTGGTGGGATCGTCTTGTGGTATGAACCTCACTCCTTCGGTCGGTAGCAAATTGATGTGTCGCTCCGTGTCGAACTGACACGGTGCGCGTTGGGCGCGCGCCGTCCCTCGTCAGGCGCGTTCGACGAGGGACGGCCGCGGGGTCAGGCACTATCTGTCTCTCATCGGGATTGCAATCCCGGTCGTCGAGGCGGAATGGCCACTCTCGAAGTGGTCCACCTTCAGGAGGTTGGAGCGGCTGGCGCAGATCAGCCTCGTCCCCTGTTCCGCGCCAGCCGGTCTTTTGGGTCCCTGTCCGAGCCGGGGAGGAGCCAGGGGACTCGGGTCGGGCTCAGGACAGGGACGTCTTGATGACGAAACCGGTGGGTGTGCAGCGATCTTCTGCACGTGAGGGGCTGAGGACGACGACTCCCCACCGGTTCCGCCAGATCATGGGGTGGAGCTCGCAATCACGACCCGAGCGCCGGTTGCCCGCTCGAAGGTGTCCTTGACGTCGTGGGCGACCGCCAGGGCCGCGAAGTGCAGTCGACTCGGGATTGACCACTGTGGTCACCTCGTAGCGGTTGACTGCCGCGATGAGGGCTTCGAACGCGGCCGGCGTCGTCTCGGTTTCCTCAGTGTAGATGGTGCCCATCGCGAAGCCCTCAACTCGGGCGAATTCTTCGAGCTGGGATCTCATGTCCACCAATTCGCCATCGGTCATGAGAAGGTGCTTCAGGATGTAGCCGAGGAGGAGCGGGCGTGTGTAGTCGATGTCGCCACTCAACGCTCCTCGTCCATCCACTGCCGGAATTTGGCGACCATCCGCTCCCAGAGTCGGTCCCACCAAGGCCGACGGCGCTGGCCTTTCACGAGAGGTCAGCATCTGCCACCGCCGGCTCGACGGTTACCCGCAGGCTGGCAAAGCGCCGAGTCATCGCGGCCTGGCACCGCATCGCCGTCTCTGGCTCAGCGGTGTACTCCGCAATGACGTGTTCACCGAACCAGACGCGGACGCAGCGGTCGGTTGGGAGTGGAGCTTCCGCGAGGATGGTCATCGGCCTCGCACTTCCTCGATGATGTCGCGCACGATGAAGACGTAGGCCGTGGCTGCAACAAGCGCCAGGATCCAGATAGGTGCGGTCATGATCCGACAGCTCCCCGGTAGGTTGGCTGATCTCGCCCACTACAGCAAGTCGCAGATCTCCGACCTCGAGCGCGGCGTCCGCGCCCCTCGCCCTGAGATGGCTGATCATCTGGATAGGGTCTTAGAGGCCGAAGGTGAGCTTCGCGCACTGGCGGACATGCGCCCGCCTCCGAGCGCCGAGCCACCCTTGTTGGATGCGCGCAGTTACACCGCTCTTGCGGTACAACTGCTGGCAGCCGAAGGAGACGCTGACATGCTTGATCGCCGCCAATTTCTGGGCCTCGGAAGTGCAACCTCACTCGGTGCCATCGCGCCGGGCCTCGCGCTAGAAGCAACCCGCCACGGACTCGCTCTCGGGCTCGCTGAAGAACGAGCGGACACCTCTGCGGATGAGTGGCGCGAGATCGTATGGGAGTACGGCTACAGCTACATCAGCATGCCGCCGCAGGAGCTGTTGCAGTCGCTGATGGTGGACATGCTCGGCCTGCAAGTGGCATTGGAGCGCGGCAGCCGATCTGCTCCGATGAACAAGCTTCGTCAGTACGGCGCAACGCTCGCATCCCTGATGGCCATGACGATCGCCAACGTCGGCGACGTCCGCCAGGCGCGCCGCTGGTGGCGTACCGCTCGCAACCTTGCCGAAGAGTCCGGCGACCCGAGCACGATCATGTGGATCCGCGGCCGCGAAGTAGTCCGCGGGCTGTACGAAGCACGGCCAACCGCGGCCATCCTCCAGATGATCGAGCAGGCCGAGTCGTTCGCCAACGGCTCCACCCCACCGATCGCGCCGAGCTCATGTCTGGCAAAGCCCAGACGTTCGCCCTCGCCGGCCGCCGAGCCGAGGCCGAGGCGGCGCTACACGAGGTGCGCGCGATCTACGACAGCCTGCCTCCCGAGACGATCGACAATCGGGACTCGATCTACGGATGGCCTGAAGACCGGCTTCGCTTCACTGAAAGCTACGTATTCACCTACCTCGGGGACGCCAGCGAGGCAACGGCTGCTCAGGATCGGGCGATCAAGGCGTACCCCTCGAAGTATCGGCGTGGTCCGGCGCAGATCGAGCTGCAAAGGGCGCTTTGGATGGTCAACGCGGGCGATGTGGCGACGGGTGTTGAACATGCATCAGCCGCGTTGCAGAGTCTCCCGAGCAAGGACCAGTGCTTGGAGCCGTCCCGGCGCCGCAGATTTCGAAGCCTGCCGTTGTCGAGTTCCGTGAGTGCCTTGAGCTCAGTGCAGGTTGATCCGCCTTCAAAAGGGGTAGCCAGAGCAGCATGAAGTGACATCGACGGCTTGGTCATCGAGCGGCACGACGCAATCTCCACTACGAAACTGCGTGACGACATCTTGCCGGTGTACGCCGCTTCGCACGAGGACCAGATGCACGACCCCTGGTTTCACCCAGATCGGTTCTGGGAGCGCCTGGTCGAGTTGTATTTACCCGGACCCGACTTTGAGCTTGTCGCGGGTCGGATAGCCGGCGGTGTCGTCGGCTATGCGTTCGGTAGCCCGCGAGACCAACATGGCGCGATCTGGGACGACCTTCACTCGACGTACCCCGAATGGGGTCTCCCGGCCGAGTCGGTGCCACTCTACATGTTTCGGGAGTTCGCCACTCACCCGGACCACCAGCGCAAGGGAGTGGGTCGCCAGATTCACGATGCACTCCTCGCGCCACGGCCGGAACCCGCTGCGGAACTTCTGGTCCGCAAGGACAACATCCCAGCGCAGGCCGCTTACCATTCGTGGGGCTGGGTCCAGCTTGGCGAGAAGCAACCCTTCCCGGATTCACCGGTCTTCGACAGGCTCATATAGAGGCTGCCGCGCACATAGCGCACACTCCACGGCACTAGTGGGGGACGCCGGATGGTCACAATCTGCAACTGGACTCTTGGCAACGCTGCGTAGTGGTAACCAGTCAGGTTGTAGCTGGGATGTTTGGTTTCCAGGGGTTGCCGGTGATGGCGTCGCGGAGCGCGGTGAGCGCGTTGGTGCCGTGTTTGCGGGCGGTGGAGGTGTAGCCACGGACGCGGAGCCAGGCGCGTGCTCTGGATGCGCTGCGGTGGCAGCCTGAGATCTTGAGTTGGGTTTTCGCGGGGCGTAGGTCGCGTTCGGCTTGGTTGTTGGTGAACGGTACGGCCAGGTCGCGGGCATAGCGCAGTGAGACGCCCCGGCGTGTCCGGAGGCTTCGGGGCGGCTCACCCACCTGAATGGTTACTTCTGTGGACGGTCTCGGGCAAAACAGTTGATTCTCTCCGAGCAGGCGGCCGTGCGCCGCGAGTTGGCCGTGCTCGCTAGGCATTCCGCGGTCGCTCTTGGCGAGCCATCCATGGAATTACTCTGGCACGATCGCGCTGCGTAGAAGTGGCCGCGAGGAACTCATCAGACGAGCGATCCCACTCCCTGGAGGATCAGGCCGAGCACTGTCACGAGCAACCCGAGGACGGCCAGCGGTACGCCTTCGACGACGGTCTCTAGGCCGACGGCCATTGGGTGTTCGCCGGCGGACCGCACCCGAGGTCGCCACCGTCATCGATGCTCGGGGCGACCAGCCGGTGTTCGCCGACGGGCCCTACCTGGAGTCGAAGGAGTATCTGGGCGGACTCTGGATCATGGAAGCCGCCGACCTCGACGAGGCGTTGAGGCTCGCCACCGAGGGCTCGCGGGTGTGCGACCGCAAGGTCGAGGTGCGGCTGTTCGCCGAAGAGTGATCATGCCCGGTGACTGGAGATCGCCCGCGTCCACGAGCAAGGGTGGGCGTGGGTGGCCACCAGCCTGACCTGCCGGTTCCCCCCTGACCAGCGGCCTCGGGCGCAGCCGCGCTACGCCTGGTGGCGCAGCGCAGCTGGGCCGGTCACTACGGATGGTGTACTAGTGCCACTTGGTGCACGCCCACGACTTGTACTGGCCCTTGTAGTAGGTGTACACGCATGCCTGGACTTTGTACCCTGAACCACGCCAGACTCCGCCGCTCCATGCGTCGGTAGCGGTCTTCGTCCAGCTCTTGCTCCCGTGCGAGTTCTTGACGAACCACTTGCACGTCCAGCCTTCGCTGTACGGGCCGACGTTGGCATACGCCCACTTTGTGCTGCTGTTGCAGTAGAGGCTTGCAGCGCAGCCGCCCGTGAGGTGCTGCTCCAGCTCGCGGCCGTGCGAGGCGGCCGAGTGCGCGATGACTCCCGCAGCTGCCATCGTCACCGCTGCTGCCCTGAAGGGGATCCTCTTTCTTCCCCTGTCGTCGCCAGTTTGACTGGGTCTCGACGTTTCATCAGCTGTTTCTGTGACACCGCGGCCGGGTAGCCGCTTGGACTCACCCGGACCCAACTCCAGGAAGGAGTTCGTTGCTCGCAGCAACAGTCAGGCGCGGCGGGACTCCGCGCCTGGCCCGGCGCGGACCGAGGTCAGCTTTGGTCGAGGGGGATGCCGTAGAGGACCAGGTTTTGGGTGTAGCGGTGGGCTTTGTGGTCGTAGGTGCCGATGCAGGTGACCAGGGCCAAGCGGGGCCTCAGGGCGCCGCGGAAGAGGTCGGTGGGTAAGGCTTCCTGGCGATAGGTGCGGCGGGCGACGATCCGGTAGCGGTGGATGCTTCCGTCGCCGGCTGTCACAGTGACTTTGGTGCCTACCGGTACGTCCCACAGGGCGGCGAACACACCGCGCCCGGCGCGGGTGGTGTCGACGTGGCCGATGAGGAGGACGGTGCCGCCGGTCGAGCCGGGCGCCGCACCTGCCGCCCACCAGCCCACGTTGGTCGGCGATGTCGGGACCTGCAGCCGGCCGTTGCGGCCGGTCGCGACCGGCTCCACGGGGGCGTTCACGAAGCCGGGTAGCGACAGCCGGGTCGGCGGAATGGCGGCTTCCCGTTCCGACGCGGTAAGACCGGCTTTCGGAACCTCTCCGGTATCGCCAGGCTGTCCACCGAACACCAGGGCGATCCCTATGACCGACGCTGCAAAGCCGACGAGGCGTCGCCGCACTCGGGTTGCCTTGCCGGCGAGGAGAAGCACTCCCAGCCCGAACAGGACCAAGCCTGTCCGCGAGCGTATCCGCTGGGCGTCGGCCATCTGGCCGCCGTCGCCAGTGGGGACTATCGGGGAGTCTGTTCCGACGCGACAGGGACCTTCCACGCTGCGCAGATGCATTTGGATCACCGGCTTGGCGCCTTTGGCCACTGACTTGACCGCCGATTGGCTGCCTTTCGCCAGCTCGCTTCCGATCAGCGTCAGGTACTGCCAGTGCTCCTGCCGCTGCAACGCGAGCCAGGCGGCGTCGTACCCAGAGGTCCCGATCTTGGCCGCGAGGGCGTCGAGCTGTTGACGTTGTGCCTGCGAAGGAATGGGGACCAGTCCGACACCGAGTTGGCGCGCGGCATCGAGCTCCTGAGCGGCCAGCTTTTGATGGTCACGTTCCATCATGGCGCCGACGCGCCGCACGCACGAAGTCCGGCCATGGGTCTTGGCGGCCTGGCCTGCCTGAATGACCGTCAGATTGATCTGGTGCGCATCGTTGAGGTAGCTGACATCTGACTGCGGCGTGGCCGCGTTCGCCGCCTGCCCCGTTCCGAGCGCCCCTGCCACGACAAGAAGCAAGAACGCCGCCAGACGGACAATCACCAGCTGCCGGGAAGGGGCCGAGCCTTTGTCCTGCCGCTGAGGCACCCTTACCTCCCAGCGCGCTCAGACGTCGGCGCATAGTTCGGCCTAGCGCAAAGTGGCGAATCACGACACATCTTCTGCCGCAATCGTCGTACCGATGACACTAAGGGCGCGGACCGTCCGGGTCCACTCATCCGCGAGCCACCGCATGCCCTGAAGATCGGCCTGGAGGTGCCCGATCGGGCACACCTGACGCGAGTACGCTCGAAAACCCACAGCAGTACCGGCTTCGGATCAGTGGAGGTAGCGATGACTGAAGAACCCTTCGGTACGTCGGAGGAGCTTCACCACGACCGCCGCGAGCACGGCGGCATGCCGCTACATCCGGACGACGACGAGCTCGCCCGCCGTACAGAGCAGGAGCGGGTCGAAGCCGGTGTCGACGACTACGACCCCGACGACGTCCCGGCGGCCCCCGACGTACCGGCGCCGGACGATCCGACCGACGCCGAGCAGTACCGAGAGGAACAGGCCGAGATCAAACGCGAAACGGAGGAGAGCGAGCTCTACCCGTTGACCGATCGCCACCCGTTCCCGCCGTCGCACTACGACAAGCAGTAACCAGTAGCCGCCATCGTCCTGGCCGCGCGGATCATTCAGGGCGGATCATTCAGGGCGGATCGTTCAGGGCGGATCGTTCAGGGCGGATCGTTCAGGGAGCAGAGCCGACCACCAGCACGAGCTTTCCGCGGACGTGACCGTTCTCGCTGACGCGGTGGGCCTCCGCGATCTCGGCGAGCGGGAAAGTCTGTGCGACCGGGGGCAGGACGCCACTCCCGGCGACGTCGAGCGCAACGTCGACACCGTCGGGCGCGAGCGCGCGAACCGGCTCGACGAGGCCGTCGCCGTACGCGACGGGCTCGGCCCCCAGCGAGCGAAGGTACTCGTGGTTCGCCGGGCTGGCGGTGCCGATCACGCGCACACCGCGCGCCACGGCGAGCTGAATCGCGGCGCTGCCGACGCTGCCGGAGGCGCCGTTGATGAGCAGCGTGCTGCCGCTCCCGACGCCGAGCTGGTCGAGCGCGCGCGTGGCCGTCTCGATGGCCGCCGGCAGCGCGGCAGCGTCGGCGAAGTCGAGCGACGGCGGATCGGCGCGTAATAGGACAGCACCGCCAGCTCGGCCTGCGCATTCCCCTCGGCGGAGAAGCCGAACACGCGATCGCCGACAGCCACATCCGCAACGCCGTCGCCGAGCTCGTCGACGGCGCCCGCCGCCTCATGGCCCATGGTCTGCGGGAGCTCCCGATCCATCAGGCCCTGGCGCTTCTTCCAGTCGCTCGGGTTGATACCGGCCGCGCGCACCGCGATCCGGACCTCGCCGGGCTCCGGATGCGGATCGGGGAGATCGACGATCTCGAGGACCTCCGGGCCCCGAACTGGCTGAAACGGACTGCCTTCATGATTCGCTCCGATGACGACTCAGGGTGCCTTGTTTGCTCCGCGCACGACAGTCTGCCAGCCCGCGTGCCGTGGATGCCGGGATACGATCGGGCGTTGTGCCCGATGACGGTATTCCAGGTCCGGTTGCGAAGCTTGATGCTGAGCAGTTGATGGTTGAGGTGAACGAGGAGACTCGGGCGGAGCTGAGGTTTCTCGGGCGGGCGGCGGACGGCGAGGTGGGCGCCGCGTTCGTGCGGTGGCCGGACGGGCGCAAGGGGGTCCTGACTCGCGGGTTCGGCTCGCTGAGGGATCTGCGGCGTACGGCGGACATCCTCGGTACGGCGCGGGACTCCGGACTGCCTGTTCCTCGGTATGAACTGCTTGCCGAGCTTCGGGACGGCGTCGGTGTGGTCCAAGAGCGACTGCCCGGTCGACCGCCGCCGAGGGTCGACCGAAGGTTGCTGGACGCGATGATCGCGCTGATCGAGCGATTCACCGGTGTGCTGGCTGATCGGACCGATCTCGAGAGTCCGTCGATGTATCTGCTCGAGAGTGGTCCAGGATTCTGTTTGCACGAATCGCTGCGCCGGTACGACGGTCGCACCCGACGTCTCCTCGATTGGGTCCAAGAGGTCGGCGGGGCCGAGCCCAGCGCGATGGTGGGTGACGATCTCGTCCACCTGGATTACCACACGGGCAACGTGCTGACCGATGAGTCCGGCACGATCACCGGCGTCGTGGACTGGGACGGAATCGGCCGTGGTGATCGCCGGTTCGGGCTCGTCACCTTGAGATTCGACGCGTACTGGCAGCTGCCAGGATCATCGCTCGAATGGTTCGACGAGCTGCTGGCGAGCGCGCTTCCTCCCGCGGCGCTGAGGTTGTACTGGGCGCATATGAGCCTGCGCCAGGTCGACTGGGCCATCCGTCACCACGGACCGGCTGAGACCGAGCGGTGGCTCGCCCTCGCCGAAACCCGCATGGACTGAGCCGAAACCCACAGGCGCTGATCTGGCCGCGAGCGCGCAGGTGTCAATGGCCGCCGCCGACGTCGGCGTCCATTCCGCGAGTGCCGGGCTGGGCGCCTGGTCGTCACACAGCTCGCGACACCAGTCGGCCACCTCCGCCGCCGTCGGCCTCGCCACTGGTTCCTTGTCGAGCATCCGGCTGAGCACCGGGCGGAAGCTGTGGTGCACCCGATCTGGTTGCGGTGGGCAATGAATGTGTTGGTGCAGCACGCCGCTCGGGGTGTCGGCCTGGAACGGCGGACTGCCCGAGAGCAGGTGGTACAGAACGCAGCCCAGCGAGTAGATGTCGGCTTCCGGACCGGCCGGGATCGCCTGGGCGCGTTCCGGTGCGACGTAGAGGCTGGTGCCCAGGATGCGGCCGTCCGGGGCGGTGTCGTCCGGCTCGTCGACCAACCGCGCGATCCCGAAGTCGGCGACCTTCACGGTGCCGTCGCAGGTGATCAACAGGTTCGCGGGCTTGACGTCGCGGTGGATGATGCCTTCGTGGTGGGCCGCCGCGAGCCCGTTGGCCACCTGGGCGGTGATCCGGGCCGCCGCCGGAGGTCCGAACTGCCCGCAGCACTGCAACTCGGCGGCCAAGGTGCGGCCGTCGACCAGCTCCATCACGAGGAAGTAGCCGTCCTCGTGCCGCCCGAAGTCGTGCACCGCCACGACGTGTGGATTGTTCACCACCGCCCCGGCATGGGCCTCGCGGCGGAATCGCGTGACCGCCTCGCTGTCCGCTCCCCCGGGCTTCAGCAACTTCACCGCGACCGGCCGGTCCAGCACCTCGTCGGTGGCCCGCCACACCTCCCCCATGCCGCCGCGGCCGACTACCCGGTCAAGGTGATATCGCTCCGCGACTCGCATCGCCACTCCCCGTGTCTGTGACCAGTCAGGTACCCGAAGTCGCGGAAAGCAATCA
>Ga0193707_1000740_pt1 | contig 11538 bp, 22 predicted proteins | sample U3c2metaG_FD_143043 | JGI IMG/M metagenome (GOLD analysis project Ga0193707, IMG submission 143043) | Soil microbial communities from a riparian zone of the East river system, Colorado, United States - U3c2 | ecosystem: Environmental > Terrestrial > Soil > Riparian zone | place: USA: East River...
CAATATTCTTATAACGCTTGTCTACCCTGTCAGGCTTGCCTTTCAAAGAATGGTAGGTACCGCTTAGCCAATCTTCCAACAGATCATCATCGTACTCAAGATCGTTAGGCGTGCCATCGGGCGGTGGAAACTTCTTTCCTTCTGGTAGAGGGATAGGAAGGTAACCCGCTTGGTAATAATCCTTGGCTGCCGTATGGAAAGGTGACCAGCCCAAAGAAACCCGTGATGGCATGCTAGCCGCCGCTGTGCTACGGTCTGCCTTGCGTCGCCTGTCACCAGGTCCACGCGGGTTTTCCATTTCCTCTCCTCTCAAAACAGGGCACCTCGGGTTATCGGTCTGGGGTGCCCTGTCGTATTTGAATACTATGAAATGAAATAGAAATGCATAAATCCCTGACAGAGACTCCGAAGAATCCCTATCAGGGGTTTATGTTTAACGGACTCGCTCCCTCTTACTCTTCCGTGTCCGTCTCGCCGATAACCAGAACCTTCACCTTGACGGTACCCAAGGGAACGTAAAGCGTTCCGACGCATCCGGTACCAGCTGGAGGAACGAACCTCGCGTAGGACTTCGCATCGCCGTCCCTGTGCGGTTCGAGTTCCATCGTGAAACGAGTGAGATCAGCGGTAGGCGTCACCTTGGGAGCAGCCTTGGGAGCAGCCTTGGGAGCAGCCTTGGCGGTTGTGGTCTTCGGAGCAGCAGTACGCCCACGGCGCGGCGCCGCAGTCTTCGCAGTCTCAGCAACAGGCATTTCCTTATCCTTCCCTTGGCCCCTTGTGGGGCAGTAGGGCTACCGTGCTCTTGTGTAAATTTGCTGTCAAGCTAAGTTACATTACGATTTGGTAACGGTTAAATTCAATGCACTAAATCGCATTTATTCCCTTCCTTGCATGCGCAGTCCCAATAGGCTCCGTGGACGTCTGGTGAATTGAGTTTCCATGGATGACTAAGTGAGTCACGCTTAAGCCTTCTGAGGTAGGTAACGCCGTGCTGCATTGCTGCGAACTTATCCTTACCTTTCCCACTGGTAGTCCAGCGACCTTCGAAGCCAAAGCGGGTAAGCCGAGCTTTCGTGACGCCTGTCCGTAACTGACGATTTTGATATTGGTATTTAATTCCTCGTTTATCGCACTCCCAATCTAACACGGCATTCTGCCGGACCGGACTGAATAGATTCTCTTTACTGCCGGGTGTGTTTGTCTTGTCGAAATCCTCACCGCCGATATGATAACTCAGAAATGATGCACCGTTTAATGCCAGCACCTCATCAATCCAGCCGACAGCCGATTTTAGAATAGCCGTTTCCAGCCCTGTAAATTCGCCACAATCCCACCAACGGATGTTTGGCAGGATCTTGTGCTCTGGCCTGCTAAAAGCCTCACAGCTCAAACAGAAGTGCGACCAACCAGTTGTGCCGCCACAATCAAACCAGGTTACATGGAAATCATTGATCATGGTTGATTCCAGAAATCAAGCACTTCAGGGTTACAATCGTCGCAAGTGCACATTCCGTTATAATCAGTGTGAATGTGATGCATTGGCCATTTACCGCAATAGCAAATGTTTACATTCACAATTGGTACTTGTGTATATAAATGGGGACTGTACCAATCTAGTGACTTAGTGACTCCCATTTAGCTCACCACTGTGTCATTAGCAATCCGATCTTCTGACAGTCGCTCGATCATATCCTCACGATTCTCAGGAGTTAGATGGAGACTGTAAACAAGCTTCCGGTAAATCATCTGTGCATCAACCGCGAGATCGCGATCAGGGTGGCGATAGCCGCAGATCTCATAAGCGTGCATAACGTGCGTGAACCAATGCAACGGGTAATGACCTAACTCCGAAGGCTTCCAAGGGTTAGAGATCTCGCTTTGGAAGAATGCTCCCTCAAGCCCTACCTCACGAATGTCAGCAGGAATCATTACGAGGTACCGAAGGAAGGCTGTCAATTGCCTCTCGATACCATCCAACGGGAGCTTTGGCGCTTCATCACACCCGCGAGTGCCAACAACCAAGGCTCCTTGCTCTCTCAATGGTAGGTGCATTACCCAATCTTGCAGTACAGATTGCATTCCTTCTCCTCACGAACCGAGTTGTCGATAGACAATCTTCAATAGCTCGGTCAGTTCTTTAGGTAGTCCAACAGCGTGTGTACGAATTTGCTGTCCAATTGCAGCAACATCTTTAGTAGCTACCTGAACTACAATTGTCGTTTGCATACCTTCTGCTTTGAAGTTACCAAGCCCCATTATGATTCACTATACCCTTTACATGTGCACCCGAAATTAGAAATGCACCCATTCTGAACATGCTCCTGAATCATATGCCCACAGTTAGCGCTGGCGCATTTGGGTGCAGTGATCGATTTGATTTCAATACCGTCCAAAGTAGTCACTACATCGATCACCCGGGAATCTGCATATTTCTCAACAAATACTGTGACCATTCCATGAACAGGCATGTCGATGACCACTCGCCGGGTGTTCTCATCAGCGAATCCGGCAGTTTTCAGTGCTGCGAATAGTTCAGGACTACCGCCATGAACTAGTCTAGGCTTAACATGAACAGGAGGTGGAGGGGGAGGGTCCATTGTAGGTGGTTGTTCCTCAGGCTTACGCTCAGATGTCACTTTGCTCCCTTAGGGTTTCCGCCCTTGTCGAAATACCACATTCGAAACCGTCGTGCTCGCTCTTGCTGAGTCTCATTGCGATTGATCACGCCACCAGAAATCTCTTGATCACCACGGAGTGCATCAATACTCAATTCACCCTTAGGTGTGCACCACACTACCGCTTGAAGGTTAGGCCAAATTGGGTGAATGCCTCTGCACACAAACAGGAATTCGCCTATGAATGGACTATGTACTAGGTCACCCGGTTTCAAATCCACGACAAGTACTTTAATACTTTGAGACAGTACCCGTTTCTTCGATGCTTCAAATGCCTCTTGGAAATCTTTGTCACTCATGACTGCCCTTTCCGATTACTTCTATTCCGCATACCATAGCGTGTATTTTCTCTGCTCCCTCCTTGTTGGTCCCATATCCACATATTTTTGTGTAATCACATCAGACAGAACTTGAATGTACATTATGCAGCCTTTCTATATCCATCTCCCCAACTCTTCCCGTAGACCTTCCCGCTTGCTGTCAACGGAACCCCCATGAATTCAGTTGTCATTATCTCAGCATAACGATCAGCAAAATATTGAGCTTCCTCTTCCGGTGCTTGCCCCAATATCTCATCGTGCACTGGCAACAAAACAGTAGGTTCCAATTCTTCATCATCCATCATTCGCAATAATGCGAGCTTAAGAATTTCCGCCGCTGTGCCTTGAACATTGTAGTTGATGGCGGCATAAGGCTTATCCGCATTTACAAGAATCTGCCGACCTGTAAACAATTCTACATAGCCAGTCTTGCCGTGGCACAGCCTTTTTAGTTCCCGCTGGATAGTTGCCCGTGCTGCCTTTCCCTCCGCAGTGTCACGACGGAAATTAAACATCCGAGAGCGCAATTGCTTATAAGCTTTATATTCACCGCCGGATAGTGCGCTTTGGATAATTGTTTCTGTCATCTTGCGCTTGTACCGAGCTAATGCGGGGAACGCTTCCTCATAATCTCTGATCAATTCGATAGCCTGCCCCATGCTAATGCCATAGCGCTTAGACATAGTCTCCGCGCCACCTGCAAAAGCATAGGTGAAGTTGATATTCTTCGCGTATTTGTATTGGTCAGGTAGGTAATCAATTCCGAATAGACGGACCGCTGCGAGCTTATGGAGCGATTCACCTTTCTTAGCCGCTTCAATCATGGCGGTTTCATTGGCTAGTGCTGCGATAATCCGCAATTCAATCTGATCATAGTCAGACGAAATGATCAGGTGCCCAGGGTCAGCTACGAAGCACCTACGAATTACTTCAGCACTGAGAAGTTTCATTGGTACACTCGATAGTGGATATATTGTTGACTAGGATCTAATGTTTCATCACGCACATGTAGTATCTCGTCAGGCTCTCCCTTTGTATTACAATTATACCAATCACAGTGATCAATTGTCTCGATTACCGTAATAGGAAATGCGTCGGGTGCGTCTCGTGATTCATTCATCTCACTCATTCAACCACCACATTTCATTCTCAGGTACTTCTATATCGTCCTCTCCAAATGGAGTAGGCCAACGGGCAGCCCGACCACAGTCGTCGTCTTCATCGTCGTAGAACAGATCTAACAATGGCGGTCGGTATTTCTCAGCATGATCATTATCACTCATGCTCATCGAATCCCGATTCTCCAATCAAGCGCTTACGAAACAGACCAATTCGGTAATCAATTAATACTGATTTCAATTGTTCTATTTCCATCATTTGCAGTTGATCACGTTGCCCTTTACAGATCTCATCGAGAATTTCTTCCTTGGTCATCTCCTTAATTAATTTGAAATCGCTGGCATTGAATGAATCGAAACTGAATTCACTACCCATTTATCTTCCCAACCACCACAGTGAGATGCCGACCTAATAGAGAAGCAATGCGGGGCCCTAGATGTGCGCCACAGAGCTTGGGTCCGTCTTGAAAAATACCGATCTCAGGTGTTTGTACTCGTGTTACATATTCTGCTTTTTCTGCACACACTTCAACAGGTGTTGATGGAGACTCACAATAGCCACTCATTTACCAGTCCATTCGTTCCGATTCATATTTGTTAACATAATGAATCTCAGCTTTATCTAGCACATGTAGTAAATCTTGTCGTGATATCTCTAAGAAAGCCTCTTTGGTTATTGGCTGCAATATCCACCCTTCTGCTCCATCTTTAGCTTTCATGGAAGCGACAATATACAGCTCTTCTGGATTAGGTAATGGAATTAAAATACTCTTCATTCTTCGCTCTGCCACATTACTTCATCCTCATGATCCTTTGTAGGCAACTGCTGCAACGGCGGGTTACTTGCGCTCATTCGGGATGTGACTGCTACTAGAGCATTAAGGCTTGTGTGGACTCTCCCGTTCACATCCTTTTCTCTAAGCATTGCTTCTGTGTAGCTCTCTCGCCGTTTAATTAATTGCTTAGCGATCAGTACACAGTGGATGAAGTCTTTGATCTTGCCGCTGGAATATGGAGCATCCATTAAATCACGCAAGATCTCAGCATTCATTTTCCATTTGCCGGTGGGTGTTAGCTCATGCAATTCAGCGCCAAGACCAATTAGCACAGTGGCTACCTGGTCAGTGCTCTGAATATTGCCGCACCCGTACACCTCACAAGCCTTGTCTATCATGGAATCAGCCTTGCGTGTGTACGCTCGGCTTAGCCGTTCAGTGTAAGGAATGTCTAGCGAAATTCCCCGCCGCTGTAGGCGGTCACACGCTAGCTGAACTCTGTGATCGAACTTATAAAGCTTCCGGAACTGTCGCAGTAAATGCTGCTCCTTTTCCCAAAGCCAATAGGTTAGCAAGGGGTCTGCTGCTGCGTAGGCAATCATGGCGGGGTGCTTCCAACTAATAAGCGCCCAACCCTCAGTTAGCTTAGCCTTACGAGATTTAGGCTGACCTTTGTTTGGTCCCGATTTGTAAAACTCACCAGGCATTGCAATTCGTATTTCTTTAAAGGCTTCCTTCCGAGCGATGTCCCACTTACCTGCGTTCCTGTCAATGCGAGCTATTGACAGTTCCTTGAGACCGTGGCCAGTCCCGCCTACGTCCTTTCCTCGACTATCCACATGGTGTGAAGGAATGTAGGTCTCACCAAAGCAAACCACGCCAGTTTCATAGCCTAGATACTCATCGATGCACCGGATATCGTGAGGTCCATTGTGGCCGATCAACTTGACAGGCTGCTCAAACGCCCAACTGATGAACTTCCGAAACCGTGCTGGCACAACATAAGCGTCGAACTTGTGCCCCCATTGGACTGTCCTAAGGCGCCAGTCCGGCCGGTAACAGTTGATGCCGGTTGACTCAGTGTCCATCCCAAGTAGATCGTGATCACGAATAAAATCGCGCACTTCGTACAGGTCCCGCACAGAGGTAGCCGCGTGGAACCTGATACGCTTGCCCGCTAATCTATCCGTAATTCGGATCATGATTCAGCCCTTGGCTCGCCAAGTAGTCTTCATTTTCTTACCACATTGTGAGCATTTTACAAATACCTTTTCATAGACCACTCCCTTTCTAATTCTTGTCTTTCCTGTATGCCAGTTCCAATCCTTATCATGATTGTGATTGCCCATAGTTCCTCATTTCTTACCCGAGTTCTTAGGGTTCTTAACACAGTTCTTTTCATGCCGCGTGATAGTGCTTACATACCAGCCTGTAACTCCGCAACCCCATTTACATTCGTACGGTGGCTTGCGCGTGTTAGTCATAGCTTGCCGATCGGAGAGGTTGATTCTTTCTTAATCCATCTACCTAATTTCTCCCAATCGTTTTCAACTATTTCCTGTAGACGCTTGTCCTTACTGCGAATCACAAAGGAAGGGTGTACCATCGGCCAAATAGTAACGCGCGTGCCTTGCTCACTTGTTTTATTATAAGGCTTTGCCGCCCATTTGAGAATAGAAAGTTTACTTCCACTCCTGTCGGTCGCACGTAATGCCGCTCCGCCGACTGGAATAATCAGCTTAGGTTTTCCAATTGCTCTCCATTCCATATTCAACCCATTGCGAGCTGTCGAGATTTCCTGATCAGTCGGTGTGCGGTTCCTTGGTGGCCGGAATTTAACCACATTGGTTAGCCAACAATTCGCTACACCTAACTCTGGGGTCTGCCCTGTATAGAGTCCAGCAAAGCTCATCAATTCGCGTAGCACGATGCCAGAGTCACCGACGAACGGCCTGCGCTTGGATTCTTCCTGAGCGCCAGGGGCTTCACCAATAATCATCGCAATAGGGTTGTCGCCTTCACCTGATACGTAGGTGTCACTAAGATCTAAGAACACGGTGCGGCGCATTCCCTGTTCAAATCTGCGCAGTCTTTCCAGCGCATCATGGTCAATCTGTTGATTGATCACGGAATGCCCATTCAAAGAAACCGAGTACTAGCCCTTCCTTAGTGTGGGCAGGGCATTGAGGGTGGTCGTCTTTCCGCCGTTGGCGCCGGCCTTTAAACTCCTTACACTCACAATCACCGCGCATGCAAGGCCCTTCTGGATCGTGCGTACCTTTCTTGTCTCCACAATTACGGCAGTGCCCGTCTGGAATATCTACATCGTCCGGATGAATCTGCCATTCACATTTGCACCATTCGCTGGATTCTCCTGTCTCCAGCTCATTGATATAGAGATTAGTCAGCAGAGGAATGTCTGCCTTAGGTATTGACAAATACTCCTTGCCCAATCGTGCCGCACCTATAGGCTCCCGAATATGGAACACTCGGTCACTAGCAGCCCGTTCCTCGTCCCAATTACGTTGATTCACTTCTTCTCCCTCTGGTAGCCAATACACTTTCTATCCTTTACTTCTCTAGAACGGTGCCCTTGTGCTGGCAATCGCACCATGTCACATCACCAGCTATTGTAGGGCATTCCTCGTGTTCACCTTTTGCACAGTGCTCACAAATGAATTGCAACTCCCATCCCTCTATTCCCACGTTCTTTAGAAATGCTTTACTGTATTGCTTTACAAATAGTAATGCCATCATTCGCTCAAAATCGCTCATCAGGCCAACCTTCTGGCTGCATAGAATGCATAGACCGAGCTTACCTTGACTACCTCGCCCGGTTGCGGCGCGTTCACATACTGATTATTCCCTAGATAGATCCCGACGTGGTGGCTACTCGGGAACACAAGATCACCAGGCTGGAGAGCTGACCGGGAAAGCGCTTTCCCCAACCTGATCAGGGCCCCAGTGTAGTGAGGTAAGCGCATTCCGATCTTGGAGAAGGCGGCTACAACAAGCCCTGAGCAGTCGTATGAACTTGGCCCTGCTGCTCCCCATCGATAGGGCTTACCGCGTTGGGCTAGCGCGAACTGAATAACCGTATTGATGGAATTGGAAGCAACGAAAGTAAGTTCTGGTGGAAGTGCCTTCTTTACTTCCTTAACTGGAGCTATGACGGGCCGTTGATCGTGGGGGTATTGTGGAGCCTTGTACGGGGGCAAGGCAGCCTCAACCGCTGCGCTTGGAGCAGCATGCGATTCAGGGCTATAAATAGCAATCGTCATTTGAGCAAATGCAGCAGCGATCAAAAACCAAATCAGAGGGTATCTAAATAGATTCCAGTTCTGACTATCATATTCGGGCATTGTCTCTTCCTCGCTAATGGGGGTCGCCCCAATGACGACCCCCGTCACAAGCGCTATGAATTCTGTATCGCCTCTTGCACCTCCTCAAACGTGTGCGCGCCATCCTCATCGGGCAACACTTCCGCCAGAGCTAGAGCCCAAGCACAGAATCGAAACGCTTGCTGCCTAGTCCGAAAGGTCACTGGAAGCGCTAGCCCGACCTTGACGAATTTACCCCGCCCTGTCAACGAGGTTGTGTGATTGGGGAGGTTTTCTCCTGTCTGCATTGCGTATTGATTGGTGGTATCAATGGGGGGCTGCACTTCAAGTTTATCTGCCATTACTCATCCTCCGCATATTCTTCCTCATCGTCAAACTCTTCTCCTTCTCCCTCATCCTCTTCTGTGATCTCCATGATCACACCGATTTCTTTACGAGAATTGTTATTCTGATCGGTGCCGTCCTGCAACTGAGCTGCGATCATGTAATCGCCAGAATTGCGCCAGTTACCAATACGGGTAATGTTGCCGTCCGTATCGGTGATTGTGCGTCGCTCGAACTCCTTGCCAGTTACCCCGATAGCGTCAAGGAATGGCACATAGCGGAACTGTGTTTTATCCGTAACTGGCAAGAATGCCATAATGAAGTAACCCTCATACTTTGTTTCTTCCGGCCGGTCATCCCGAGGTATAAGCTCTAGGCCAATACGAAGTTGCGGGTTCTTCTCCCGCGTACCGGCCGCGTATTTGAGAACGTTGACATTCCAGTGGTACACGCCATTGATCGGAATGGGTCCGTCGTACGGCTTGTACTGCGAGCTACGGTCGAAATCATCTACGTCAGAGGACTTTACTCCCCATTGTGCTCTAGGCATTCGATTCCTCTCCTCTATCTGCTAAGCTGCGATCTTCGCTAGTAGCTTGGGCATCGTTGGATTAATGACCTTTGGTCCAAGCGCATTGAATTTATCTCCGCAGATGTAGCGAACATCATCATGTTTCTTAGACTTTGATTCTGGGCTTTCGAACCAAAGTGTCCGGACCATTCTGGTTTCATCAGTGTCACGCACTCGCAATCGACGTGCCTCATAATAGCCAGTAAAGTCCATAAGTCCAGATATCGCATTTGCCGTTTCCGTCACCTTTCCTTGTACCCCAGGGAACACGAGTAGCTCCCCGCCATCGGTATCGTCAGTTCGGTAGGCGTGCGCGGTAATCAGCAGGTTTACCGGCATATCCACGAGCTGAGGTATCCACGATTTCAGGAAGTTCTGAGTATTGAAGTAGTCAGGTCTATCAGGCAGGTTCCGGTGCTGTCGTTTCTCCGGATTAATATCGAAAGCTTCCGCCGCATAGCCCAGGCGGAATCGATCTTGCATTGTGGACAGTCCATCTAGAACAATCCAATCCAAGAGGGAGTATCGAGGTCTGCCATTCTTAGCGGGTGCATTGAGCCAATCAATTGCGGCCAAAGCTGTTGCAGTGTCGGCAATCCTTCGTCCAAAACCTTTGGCACCATTCCGGGCCGCACTTTTATAACCAGGCTCACACACGAGCCAATAGGTTCGGCCGGGGCATGTGCCGGCAAACCATGTTTTCCCGACATTAGAATCTCCGTAAACTAGTCCATTTATACTTTCTGATTGTGCATCAAGTCGAAACATTTCAGCAGCGAAATCAGAAATACTGACTTCACTCCGTTCTGTCCTAACGCGATTGCTAGTCTTGCCGGCGGTACTAGTCATTTATTCTACTCGATTCGCAAGGTAATCAAGCACTGTAGTTCCTTGCCGGTCAGGAATTGAATAGCCACCGGTGCCCGCCTGCCCTGTCGTGTCCAAATCAGACAGAATCCGCCTAGCTTGACTCTTGCTAAGCGCGCGAGGCTTGACGTACGGTCGCGCCCCGAACATTTGAGCTGGACCATAAAGCGTCATTCGTGCTGGAATTCCTCTGTGTTCGGTAATAGATTGAGGGGCTCGCTGGCCAATGGCGGTAAGCTCCTCAGATGCGGAAAAACGAACCACGCATCCAGCATCGTCGTTGCTCACTATGGTGAGGAATTTCTTTGTCCGCCAATGGTAACCGATGACCGTTCCGGGTTCTGCATTAATTCCATTGAGCCTCACCGTGGCCACCTGTTCCATTTAATCGATTTCAATGTGCTGTCTCGCATGCACACATGTACGATAGCTGCGAATTCAACAGGAAGCTTTGAGCGCTGTCCAAATTCGCAACGGTGGCATTTACGAAACCAACCGATACCGTAGCGAAATCGATTTTTAGGCCATTCATTGATCTCAGGTAGATCAAACCCGTTCAGTGTCAGCGGCCGAGCGACTGGGAATTTATAACTGGTTCCTGGATCTTTAATTACGTCGTATTCCGGTCCAACCACAAAATGACCTGATAACCACTGCTCAATTTCTTCAGCTATTCCCATTACTTAGCCCTTCGATTTCTTTGGGCTATACAGCTTCCCTGCTGTATCAGTCATCACCATGTGCCCGTATTGGCATTTACCGGAACCGAATCGAATGTCCCAATTGATCCACACATCAGTTCCACAGATCGGGCATACTGGAATATCGTCGCCATCACTCATTTGCTATCCCATCTCAAATCCGGCACGCTCATCAGTTGATTCCTCTTCGTACAGGTAAGGGTCTCGGCGCACATAGAGCATGCGTTCCATGTCCCGAATGTCGGTGCCCTCTTCCTCCGCTACACACATTGCAAAGAATGGGCATATTTTCGGGCAAGAATGGTGCGGCACCTTGGGAATGTCAATCGGGTCGATTTTCTTATCTCGAATTGATTGAGCAACCATTGTTAGCAGAATAGCGTCATTCCGCATTCGCCCGAGTGTAATGATCTTAGCTTTGGTGCTCATGGTAATAGGCTTACGCAGGAACAACGGCGGTGATTGCCGCTTTGAGACAGAGCCATCTTTGTTAAGAGAGTGCCCTTTGCTATCCTTTTCTCGCAAATCAGGCAAACCTTTGCGTAGATAGTTATAGAGAATCCCCTTGAATTCTTCGCGCTTATTGATCAGCCCCAGTTTACGGAGAGCGCGCTCCGCCATGGCTCCGTACGGGCGAGCCTGGTTGTCAATGGGCAGATGCTCCGTACGAATAGAGGCAGCAGTCTTGTGCTCCATAAGCCATATGCCGCCACGAATATCTCTGAACACTAAGTCAGGCTTGAGCTTGTGGATCGCGATCAACTCATACGGCGGGAACGATTCCGTGATATTGAATTCCAACGGGATCTCAGCGGTGATCACGTCAATTTTTGGGTCGGCACCAT
>Ga0193707_1000741_pt1 | contig 11532 bp, 7 predicted proteins | sample U3c2metaG_FD_143043 | JGI IMG/M metagenome (GOLD analysis project Ga0193707, IMG submission 143043) | Soil microbial communities from a riparian zone of the East river system, Colorado, United States - U3c2 | ecosystem: Environmental > Terrestrial > Soil > Riparian zone | place: USA: East River...
GACTTGGAGGAAGACGACCCCCGAGGTGATTGCGGTATAAGTGTCGAAGCGCAATCGAACCAGTTGTGGCGTGTTCAGCACGCCAGCGATATTCTTGAACAAGAATGCTATGCCGACGATTCTCATTGCGGCGATCGTCTGGCCGCGCAGCGGGGATTCCACGTGCAGGAGGCCGTTACTTATGGCGGGAGCCAAAACAATGATCAAGACTGCAACCATTGCTGCCACAATCGTGCTCAGACCGACCCCTGTCCAGATCACTTGGGTTTCGCGATTCGAACCGGCCGAGACCTCGATCGATGCGAAACGCGTCGATGCGGTTCCCATCCCCAAATCACTATAGGCAAGGTAACTTGTCAGCAGGTTTAGAAATACGAGAATCCCGTACGCGGACGCTCCCAATTGGCGCACAACAATGGGTGTGAACACAGCAGAAGCGGCAACCGTTGTAGCCTGCCCAGCCAAACCCCACACGGTTCCTTTGATTAGTTTTCTTCCGCTCATGAAATCAGATTGACATCGGTACCCGTCGGTCGAACGAAAAGGCAGATTGTCCAGGCACGCTATGCCACGGTATCGCAGCCGCTAGTGGGCAGATTCTCCAACGGGAGTTGAGCAGGAAACAATCTTTTGTTACGGGCGACATTGACCTCGGACACAAGTCTCAGTTGCTTCATTCGCCGTTTCAGTGCCCGACGCTCCAGTCCTACCATTGCAATGATGATCAGCCAGGGAAGCAACTGAGCTCTCTGCCGATAGGCTAAACCCACGTTGCCGAAGGTCACGCTGTACAGGAGGCCCAGTCCGACCACGAAAAACAGAAGTGGCTGAACGTCACTGAATCTCTGTCTGATGGTGTACCAAAGCCCTGGAATCAACGCCACCACAACCAGCCACCACCAGACAAACAGTTCGGGGGTCGTCAGCATCTTGCGTAGGCTGCCCCCGAGTTCCCAGGGAAAAGGCGCCAAAAGGAGGTACGCCCCTCCTGTGACCGTGGCCATCGCTAACCCCTGATTCGTTCGGATATCGTAGTTCGTTTCGACACCAGACCCAGCGCCCATCGCCAGACCGTGACGATAGGTGCGTATGAACTTGGCATCAAAACGATCAAATTCTGATTCGTGCCGGATCAGCACTCCCGACACGAAAAAAAGCGGAATCAGGAGGACACCCACGAGCAAAGCAGAACCGATGGACATCCTGCGCTTCGTGAGGTGAGGCAACAACAGAGAAGATAGGATTGCGCCCGCGGTTATATAAGCTACATAAAATCGGAACGGAATCACCAAGACCGTTGCCGCCGCACACAATGCCACATGCCGTACGGAAAAACCGCAACGCCTCAGATTCACGCAACCATATAAGGCAAGTGTTTCGAGAAAAATGACCGCTGGTTCTTTGACGGTTTGGCTTGACCAAACGATCAATGACGGAAGTAGACAAGTCCACCAACCCACCCGTATAGCAACCCACTCCGAAAATAGAGTGCGTGCGATTCGGTAGACAAACACTACGGTAAGGGCACCGAAGAAGCAGTTCAAGACCGCGGCGACCATACGGGTTGGTGAATCAACGACGTAAAACAGCGCCCCGAGCAAATACTTATAGCCAAAATGCTCGCCCTTGAATGCTCCCAGCAAGGTGTATGGGAGATCCAGGAGACTCAACCTCTGCTGACTCCACAGTTGTTGCAGGGGCACTCCCATCGCCCACCCGCTAGAATCCTCATCGTGAAGGACCTTGACCAACCCGAACTGATAAACCCAGATCGAAAAAGCAAAGCGCGTGCCCAAGGCAGCCAAAAACAGGGCCATCTGGAACCGAACGGTACCACGATGGTTCCAGGTAAGAGACATGGCCATGCACCCAACCATAGCCAACACGATGAATAGCAAAGTGCCCGGAACCAGGCCAATATCGGTCATTGTGAAGTCGGTTTCTGTTGATTCACAGCGCTCCGCTAAATCGCGTCAGATTTTGCTTCGCGCTCGGCGAGCCAGAGATGGGATGCCCAATGGTTCGGTCTCTTCGGCTTTCCTATGTGGGCTAAAATAGCTCGGATAGCAGACCCCGTCCAGCGGAAACTCCGCTTACCCCGTGCCCAGATGGAAACATCCGACAGTCTAAATGTGATTTGAGCTTCTTTGAATCGATGCTAAAATCAGCCTCACGAAATCAGATTTTGTATTCTCATCCGCGACTAGCCGAAGGGAAATTCGTGCGCACTAGGGCCAGACTCGGGAATTCATGATGCCAGCGCGAAATCTGTTGGCCAGAAATGATCGCCTTAGCGCCGCCGAGGTGCCTGATCTTGGCCGGAGTCAGACCCAGCCCAACTACGTTCCCATTGCTCCGGGAGAGCCGTTTTGGGCGAACTATTGGCTGGTTCTGCGCAAACGAAAGTGGGTTATTTTGGCGACGCTCGTGGTGGTGGTTACGCTCGCCACAATCGTGTCTCTGCGGACGAGGCCGATATATGATGCTTTCGCGAAGATCGAGATTAATCGGCCGAACTCTGACGTGCTCCTAGGATTTAAAGACGTGGCTGCCGGGGGGTCTCCTGACTACTACTCGGATGATCAGTTTGAGCTCGCAACCCAGGTAAACATTCTGCAGAGCGGCAGCATCTCGATGCAGGTAATCAAGGCCCTAAATCTTGACTCTGGCACTCCCGAAACGACAGGAAAACCTACGATCGCCAGGCCGCCGGACATTTCCAAAGAAGCAGGACAGATAGCACGCTTCCAGGCCGCCCTTCACGTGGTTCCCGTGCCGGAAACACGCCTGGTGGAGATTCGTTATTCAAGCCCGGAACCACAAATGGCTGCCACGGTTGTGAATACTCTGGTGCGAACCTTTATTGAGGAAAATATCAAGGCAAAATTCGACTCTACCATGCAGGCTTCAGACTGGCTTTCAAAGCAGCTGGGCGACTTACAACTGAAAGTTGAGACCTCGCAGGAAAAGATCCTCAGGTATCAAAAAGAAAAGGGCATGCTCGGGGTCGACGAAAAGCAAAACATCATCACCGCAAAGTTGGACGAACTGAACAAGGAAGTTACGACGGCCGAGAGCGACCGGATTCAGAAGCAGTCGCAATACCAGCAGACGCTATCCGGGAATGCGGAATTACTCGACAATTCCGACAAAGACAGCCTAATTGGTAAGTTACGATCTGAGGAATCCGATCTGAAAATGCAGTATGCGCATTTGAACTCACAGTTCGGCGATTCCTATCCCAAAGTGATTGAGGTCAAGGATCAGCTCCGACAGCTACAGGAGAATATCCAAACTGAAGTCAAGAAGATGGGATCGCGGGCTGAAACCCAGTACAAGGCGGCGCTGCATCACGAGGCCTTGCTGCGAGTCGCGTTTGAGGCGCAAAAAGAAGAGGCTAACAAGCTGAATGAAAAAGCAGTCGACTACAATATTTTGAAGCGGGACTATGAGACCAACCGCAAGCTCTATGAAGAATTGCTGGAAAAATTAAAGCAGGCGGGCGTCTCAGCCGGCTTGAAGTCAAGCAACATCAGAGTCGTGGACGCCGCACGCGTGCCAGATTCGCCTGCCAGCCCAAACATTCCTCGCAACATCGAGTTAAGCCTGCTGCTCGGGACCCTAGGCGGGATAGGACTGGCATTTGTGCTTGAGGGTCTGGACACCACGGTTCGTACCCCGGAACAGGTCGAGATCGTGTCGGCTCTACCCTCTCTGGGGATCATTCCGCTCAGCGTGAATGGAGTCAAACCGTTTCTGACTGGACGATCGGTCTCTTCCAGCATGGAGTTGATTACGTACAAGAGGCCACAGTCGCAAATTGCCGAATCATTCCGCAGCCTGCGAACTTCCATTCTTCTGTCTGGGTCGTTTGATTCCCGTCCCAAAGTTCTTTTGATTACGAGTGCCTTGCCTAAGGAGGGTAAAAGTTCGACCTCCATCAATCTTGCAATCATTCTAGCTCAGAAAGGCAGCCGAGTGCTGCTAGTCGATGCCGACATGAGGCGTCCCACCATACACAAGGTGCTCGGCGTTTCGAGAGACATTGGCTTGAGTTCGATCCTCGATAACACGACCGCACCTGAGACCGCAATCCTTGCTGCCCCTGGTTTTCCGAACTTGTTCATTTTGCCCTCTGGCCTGAGTCCGAGCAATCCGGTCGAGTTGCTCGATTCCGAACGCTTGCGCGGATTACTCAGGGAGTGGCGCAGCCAGTATGACTACGTGATCATCGACAGTCCACCGGCGCTATCAGTCACCGATGCAGTTGTGCTCTCACCTGAAGTTGATGCCGTCATTGTGGTCGTTCGCTCCGGGCAAACCACGAAAGATGCGGTCCGACGCACCCGCGATACCCTGTACCAAGTGAACGCAAGAATTATGGGAATCGTAATGAACGCCGTCGATTTGCGTTCTCCGGATCTGTACTACTACTACTACTATTCCAAGCGGGGGAACGGTTACTACAACGACGGTGCTTACCGTAACTGAGGGACGTGCACGGTCACTTCATGAGGGCGGATCACCGCTCAATTCCCCCTGCATCCAAGCAACCGGCCCGATACCCGGAAGTCCCGACAGGACGATACTCGAGAACGACGGAGATCTGAAGTTAACTTCGTCCGCTGATTCTGGAACCACTCTAAACTGAGGATCTCAGCCCAGCCTGGGCCCAAGAATCGATAACCAGTCCGGCGCTTTTGGCGCGGCCGCGGCCTTGGATGTGATATTCAACACATATGCATGCGGAGCCAAAAGGCGAACCCTTTGACATTCGCATGATGCGCCACATCTTTCGCCGATGGCCATTTTTGAGAGGAAAAGGAGTGTTACTGAAGGCCTTCAGTCCACTCTTGCGAGACCGCGAATTTGTTTGCGAAGTAGTGGACGGGGTGTTGGTTCTGGCGGATTTGAGCGACTGGATAACGCTACACGGACTGGTTGAGGGATACGACCGCGAATTCGCGATGTCCTGGGCTTTCATTCGCCCGGGGGACACGGTGATCGATGTCGGAGCCAACATCGGCATCTGGACGATCGCCGCCGCTAAAAAAACTGGGCAGCAAGGCCAGGTACATGCTTTTGAGCCGCTTGAAGCGAATTTCGGCCGCCTGCTGCACAACATCGGCCTCAATGCGGCCACCAACGTGGTTCCCCAAAAGCTCGCCCTGTCCGATCGCGCCGGTCCGCGTAGGTTCTTTCCGTCTCCCAACATGAATAGCGGCGTCGGTCGCTTGGTGACCGACGACTGGACCGGTCTCCACTCCACGGTCGAAGCTGTAACCCTGGATGACTATTGCGATCAGCACGGGATCACTTCGGTAGGCGTCCTGAAAATCGACGTAGAAGGCGCTGAGTACTTTGTGCTGAAAGGTGCGACTCGGCTGCTCCGTTCCTCCGACCCACCCATAATTGTGTTTGAGATGAACCGGGAAATGGCGGCAGATCTAGGTTCCTCGCCGGATAAAATCGAGACTTTCCTGGCTGAACTCGGCTATTCCATTTTTGGATATCGCGGTGGCAAGTTGAACCAAATCAGTTTATGCGAATTTTTTGGGCACGAAGATCTTTTCGCGCTGCCCAAGCACGCAAATAGAAGCTTGGAATCATAGAAAAAACAGCCTTGCGACAAGACCGTGAGGCCCGCGAACTGGCCGCCGCCGCATAGAAACCCTACATAAAAAATGCGCGGTTTCGCTGATCTTTATGCGACCGGAGGCTCGGGGGACCGGCATCCCAGTGCACAATTCGAACAGGAGAGCTGCTCCGCCGGCTGTGAACATGCGCACCTGGGGATGAGATCTTGGAACGGCAGCTTGCTCTTGCGAATGAACAGGCACGCAAATAGACTAACTTCATCTACCCAGTTCGCCGGATGCCAACTACCCGCCGAAGAGTGTTACCAGCGAAGAACAACCGGCACAATGCTGTGAGAGCTTGTCGACCGGAGATCGAGCTCATCCTGGCCTGCTGCCGGAGCCCACGGCAGTCCTCGGCGGATTGCGCAGTTCTTCAAATCATAGACTCTGGAATCGATTGGAAGTTGCTGCTTGAGCTAATGGATTTTCACCGGGTTGCTCTGATTGTGGGCAGGCAGCTTTTGACCATCGGACCCGCAGAAGTACCCGAATGGGTCACGGCGCAAGTCCGATATTCCCAGCGGGAAGCCACATTGAAGGGCATGGGGCAAACCGTAGAACTTCTGCGCATACTGAAGCTACTGCAGGAGAATGGAGTGCGGGCTATCCCATTCAAGGGCTCGGTTTTGGCTCAATATTTGTACGGCGATCTGGGCCTGCGCGAATCCTCCGACATCGATCTCCTGGTTGAGCAGCGAGAAGTGTTGAACATCAAGCGGATACTGGCCTCGATCGGCTATCTGCCATGGTCGCACCTGCCCCCGACTCAAGAAACGGCTTTGATCCGTTCCGCATGCGTCTACGAGCTACACAATCCCGGCAAAGGGCTTCACGTCGAACTCCACTGGAAGACCACAAAACACCCTTCCCTTCCCTTCCCCAGCGATTTTGTCCGGACCAGACAGCAAGAAACTTCGATCGGTGGGATGCAGATCAAGACGCTTCTTCCGCAAGCGCTTTTGCTGCTGCTCTGCGTGCATGGAACGAAGCACAGCTGGCGGAAACTCCGGTACGTATGTGACGTAGCTGACACGGTGCGCGTCGCCGGGAAGATCGACTGGGAAGGTCTGCTGGACAGTGCCGGTCACCTCGGAGCCCGATGCATGGTGTTAGCGGGTCTCTCTCTGGCTCATGGCCTGCTCGAAGCTCCCTTGCCGGATGAAATTCAGCAAGAAATTCAGAAGAACCTGCAGGTAGAGCGAATCGCCACAGAACGTTCTGACGAACTTTATCGCAGCCGGCAGGAAGAACCTGGGTACTGGAGCATCTGCCGGTTCAACCTTCGTTCATTCGACAACTGGCATGGCCGGCTACGCTATCTCACCCACATGTTGCTCAGCCCCGGTGTTGAGGACTTCAAGGCAGCTCGGTTGCCGCGTTTCTTATTTCCGTTTTATCCTTGTATTCGATTGTTCCGTCTGTTCGGGCAGGTTACTCTGCCTATAAATCCCACCAGCTCAGACCACTGATTCCTATTCACAATTCGCGACCCGCATTCTCCCCTGCTCTCGAGCGTTGAATTGTCAGAAAACACTTAGGTCGACCTTGCTGGCGGACTGAAAGCCGTCGGACGATTCAGGCTCAATCAGGAGGTTCTACTTCCGACACCGCCCTGGACTGTGTCGTGGTGATGGACAAACAAGCCTGCGAACGATTGGCCGACAGTTTCCGACCATTCGGATCCAATAGTTGCAACAGCTGCTGTTTTTTGCCATGGCGGAAGTGTGGGGACTCATGCATAATCGCAACAAATATCACTAGTCGGAATTCGCCATGGCAGCCGAAACACCAGGGGGAATCAATGCGGGCTCTAATCACCGGCGGGGCCGGGTTTGTCGGCTCTCATCTAGCGGAAAAACTTCTTGCTCTGGGTCACGACGTAACTATTTTGGACGATCTCTCAACGGGAAGCGCCGAGAACATCTGCCATCTCAAGAGTCACGTCGCCTTCGAATACCATCTGGACACAATTTTTAACCGTCAACTCCTGGCGGAACTGGTCGATCTTGCCGATGTCGTTTTTCACTTGGCGGCGGCCGTGGGCGTACGCCGGATTGTTGAGTACCCGGTCCGTACGATCAAGACCAACGTGGGGGGATCGGAGCTCGTGCTGGAGCTCGCTGCCAAGAAACAGAAGCGTGTATTGATTACCTCTACCTCCGAGGTTTACGGCAAGTCCACCAAACTTCCGTTTTCTGAAAGAGATGACTTGGTCTTTGGCTCTACCTACAACAGCCGGTGGAGCTATGCCTGCTCCAAGGCGATTGACGAATTTTTGGCGTTGGCGTACTACCGCGAAAAGAAACTGCCGGTGACCATTGTTCGGCTGTTCAACACGGCCGGACCGCGGCAAACCGGACAGTATGGCATGGTACTGCCCACGTTCGTGCGCCAGGCCCTCTCAGGGGAAGCCTTAACGGTGTTTGGGACGGGCGACCAGTCCCGCTGTTTCGGACACGTTCACGATGTTGTCGAAGGTATGGTCGCGTGCGTGACTTCTACAAAAACGGTGGGGGAGATTTTCAATCTAGGCAACACGGAACAGATCTCGATCACGGCGCTTGCCACGAAAATTATCGCCGCCACCGGGTCGAAGAGTCTCATTCGATACGTACCGTATTCGCAGGCCTACGGTGAGGGCTTCGAAGACATGGAACACCGAATCCCTGATCTCAGCAAGGCTCACAATTGCTTCGGCTACACTCCCAAGCGCTCGCTGGACGAGATTATCGCGGCGGTAATTCAGCACATGCAACAACAAAAGGCCCCGTCGGGCGTCGTATTTTCGCATGTGGCATAACGTTCTACCCTTCGCCATTACTTTTGCCGCCTCGGTGCTGACAACCGCCGCCACCATCCGCGTTGCGCGGCGTGAGGGCTGGTTGGTTCATCCTCGAGCCGACCGTTGGAGCCAAAGTTCGGTGGCCAAATTCGGTGGCGTTTCGATCTTGGCGACCTTCGCCATGGCTCTGATCGCATGTCGCGTGCCCAGACCCCTGCTGACGGTCGCGCTTCTGACTACCGCAATGGGGATAGTCGGACTCATCGATGATATCGTCCAGCTGCGCCCCAGGTGGAAATTCGCGGCGCAATTCGCCATAGCCGCGGTCGCAGTTTGGTCGGGCATTGTTTACCAGTTGTTTCACGTCGCATCCCTGAACTACGGGTTCACCTTCCTTTGGATTCTCGGGGTCACCAACGCCCTGAATTTGTTGGACAATATGGATGGGCTCGCCGCCGGGGTCAGTGTCATTGCTGCGAGCAGCCTCCTGTTGATTGGGCACGGCTCCGGTCCGATGGCCGTTGGGTTGCTCGTGATGGCGGCGTCGTTGCTTGGCTTCCTGGTGTTCAACTTCTATCCGGCAAAGATTTTCATGGGCGACACCGGAAGCCTGGCTGTCGGATTTTTCCTAGCCTGCTGCGCCGTGTCGGAGGCGGGGCAGGTGAGCGCCATGTTTTCCATCGTTTTCGTTCCAGGGCTGGTACTGTTCTTGCCCATCTTTGACATGCTCCTGGTGAGCGTGACACGCAGGTTGAATGGACGCGCCATCTCTGCTGGCGCTAAAGATCACACGTCGCATCGGCTCGTGATGCTTGGCCTGAGCGAGCGAAATGCAGTTCTGACGCTGTATCTTCTCGCCGCCCTCAGCGCACTTGTCGCAGTGTTGTGCAAGCGAGTGTGGTCCGACATCGGGCCCGGCATCCTGGCGTTGTTCCTACTAACCGCGACCGCGTTCTGGTTTTATCTCGCCAAGATCCAGCTGCCGGAAGAGTGGCTTTCGCGGACAAACGCGCTCACGTTTTTACTTCCCGAATTCCTAAATTCCGTGGGCAGGCGCGCCGCCATGGTCTTTGCGGATGCAGGTTTGATCGTTCTGGCAGAATTTCTCGGATACCTGCTACGCTTTGACGGGGTGCCGCGCCACTACGCAGGCTCTTTTCTTTGGGCTGCGGTGTTTCTGATAGCGGTAAAGATCCCGCTATTTGCGATCTTCTCGGTGTACCGTCGTGATTGGACGATCCGCGCCCTACGTGACATTTACCCCATCCTCAAAGGCAGCGCTTTCGGATCCATGTTGGTCGTGACGGGTCTAACATACATGACCGGATTCAAGGACTTCTCGCGAGCCGTGTTTGCCACGGAGATGGTTCTGACCGTCTGTCTGATGGGCTTTGTGCGTACGATCTCGCGGTTTTTTGATGACGTGTTGCCCAGGCAGACGAGTGAAGGCTATCTGATCGTAGGGGGGCCGAGCGCGGAGTTTTTTTATCGGTATTTCGAGTGGCAGCGCTTACACGCCAACATCGTCGCCTTCGTTGCGCCGGTCCGGAATGGAAATTCATTTCTCTACGGCGTGCCGATTGTACCCCTATCCCGAATGTCAACTTTTTTGTCAAAGGTAACCGTCGTCTATTTGTTGCCTGACTGCCCGGGCCCGGCACGGCTAACCGTGATGCAGTCATGCGGCTCCGAAAACATTCCTGTGCGCGCATTGCAACTGAACATCGAAACGCTGGGGACCGTAGAGTTCCGGCGCGCCGCAGCAGCTGGCTAACTGGTCGCCATGATTTCTGCTTCCGTCAAGCTGCCGCGCCAAAATGCGGCCAAGCCGAAGGTGGTTCGCATCATCGGGCGCCTCAATGTCGGGGGGCCGGCTCGCCAGGCATGCTTTTTGCACCAAACCCTACGAAGCAACTTTGACACCGTTTTGATCGCCGGCCATTTGGACGAGCAGGAAGGCGACATGAGCTATCTGCTCGCGTCCGAAGACGGGGTTCGATGGATCCGCTCGATGTCACGGCCGGTACGCCTGTGGACGGATTTTTTGGCATTCGTTCACATTGTTCGTATCCTTCGGGCAGAGCGGCCAGCCCTGGTACACACGCATACCGCGAAAGCTGGCACTCTCGGTCGCGTGGCAGCCTTTTTTTTGGGTGTTCCGGTGCGCGTCCATACCTACCACGGCAATGTATTTCACGGATATTTCGGCACGCTTCAAACTCGAATCTGGCTTGCCATCGAGCGGAGCCTCGGCAAGATCACGACTCGCACCGTGCTGATCTCGGATTCTCAGAAGGGTGAATTAGTAGAGAAATACAAAGTGGTCGCTGCCGAGAAAGCTTGCGTTGTTCGCAATGGCTACGATTTGTCCCGGTTTGAGCCCAGAGCAGACATAACCCGGGCCTCTGACCTGCGCCGGACGTTCGGATTTGACGATTCCCATTTTGTCGTACTGTGGGCCGGCCGGCTCGTCCCCATAAAGAACGTTGAACTTTTGGCACAAATCGTACGCGAAGCAACAAGATCGCCAAGATTGCGTTTCCTGATCGTCGGAGACGGAACTGATCGTGGAAAACTGGAAACTCTGACCAAAGGGTGCTCGAACATGCACATCGCCGGTTGGCGGTCAGACATGCCTGACTTGTGGGCGGCCGCCGATGCCGGCTTGGTCACCTCGCGAAACGAAGGAACTCCCAGCGCACTGGTCGAGGCAATGGCGTCGGGCAAGCCATTCGTCTCGACCAACGTCGGGGGGGTCATCGACCTCGCTGCCCCGCCCACCCAAGTAGATAGTCGCGTTCCCATCATTCGCGCCGGCAATGGGTTCTTGACTCCGCTTGAAGCCAGGTCGATGCTGGATTGCTTGGAGCTTCTCGCCGCGGAGCCTGCCCTCGCTCTGGGGATGGGGAGTGTGGGTCGGTCGTTTGCTCTGGCTCATTACTCCGAGGCTCGTCTTCAGACCGAAATCGAAAGCCTGTACACACATCTTTTAGACCCAGCCTGCACGGCGACAAATCCTCAGGTTCGGCCATCGCTACAGCAATCCGCCTGATTTTATGAGCTTTCCCCTCGTTTGCCGGGAGGCGATAAGCAATGCGACCCCATAATATG
>Ga0193707_1000744_pt1 | contig 11507 bp, 8 predicted proteins | sample U3c2metaG_FD_143043 | JGI IMG/M metagenome (GOLD analysis project Ga0193707, IMG submission 143043) | Soil microbial communities from a riparian zone of the East river system, Colorado, United States - U3c2 | ecosystem: Environmental > Terrestrial > Soil > Riparian zone | place: USA: East River...
CACCAGTTCGCTATTGTGCGCGACCATATTTACCGAGACGCTGCCCACGGGAACGAAGATATATTTGCCCTCCGTGTCGATGTATTGATGCTTGCCCGACCACCATTTCGACTCGTCTTTGACTTCGGGCAAAATGAACGCGGCGCCGATGGGCTGCAGCGCTTTGGCTTGATACAGTGAATACGGCGATGTGTTGCCGATGCGCGCCACGTCGGCGAGATATTTTCCTGCGCGCCGTTCCGTCATGATACGCACGAGCAGTTCGTTGCCCCTGCCCTGCACGACTTTGACTTTGACGCGCGGGAATTTCTTTTCGAACTCACTCAAAAAGTTAAACTCGCCGACCGTGTAATAGGAAATTTCACCTTCCTGCTCCGCGGCCTTGACCGTGCGCTCCCACTCCGCTTCCCATGCGCTTGCAGCATGAACGGTTTGATCAAATGCCAGGAACAAGAACGCTATGGCGTAGCAAAAACCCAGTACTTTGCTGCTTGTTCTTATTTTCACAGACCGCCGCTCGATTCGTTCATTCCGGGCAACCAAGGCGAAGGCCGGGGGCGACCGGGAATCCAGGAATTTAGGTAGAGGCGTATGGCATACGCCCTTTCTGGATTTCGTCTCCGCGGGAATGACGAAAGGAAGTTGATGAGCTTACTGGTTGATGCAATTTTTCCGGCCACGTTTGCTGCTATTTCTTGATAATCTCTTTTAAAAGCTTGTTCACCGGCTCTTGATTGCTCCGTTCCGGCGTATCCATGATGATGTACTTCATTCCCGCGACTCGTCGCTGCGGCGCGGGAATAGGATCTTTGGCGATATCGACGCGCATCGATTCCACCAACAGGTCGGCGGAGTTCATGACTTTTTGGAACGAGACTTGACCGTCCCGCGATAGCAGCCAATTGATGAACACCCGCGCGGCATTGGGATGCGGCCCCTGATTCATCAGCGCGATCGAGCCGTTGCTGCCGGAGGAGATCGCCGGGGTTTCTTTCCAGCGATAAGTTTCAAACTCTTCGACCGGCAAACCCTGCGCCCGCGCCGCTTCGATATTGCCGCAAAATAAACACAACGCATATTTTCCCACCGCGAGCCAATCCAGCGCTTGGCGGTCATCGCGGCTCAAGGCCGCATCCATCTCCGCGAACAGGCGGGTTAGAAATTTGTCGCCGAGGTCGGGAAGATTGTACAGAATGCGTGTGCCGACCCGCGGCCGGCCGGGCTGGCGCGGATCGACGGCAACGATTTTGCCACGCCACTTTGCTTTGATGACGTCCCAGTAGGACTTGAATTCATTGGGGTCGACCAGGTTCTTGTTGTAGAAGAGATTCGGCATATCGACGCTGCCGATGAAAACGAAAATGTGACTCCCCTCCGAATCCATATATTGGTGTTTGCCTTCCCACCATTTCGTGACGTCCGTCACCTCCGGCAACAGCAACGCAGGCTTGATTGGATCCAGAGCTTTCGCCGGGTACAGCACCGTAAACGGCGTCGTCGGTCCGCAGAGACAGACATCCCAGAGAAATTTCTCGGCGCGCCGTTCCGCCATGAGGCGCGGTCCGGTCTCCGCTGCGGGCGTGCTCGCGGTGACGACTTGAATGTCGGGAAACTTTCTCTCGAAGACCTTGACCGCCGCTTCGATATTTTCCCGCTGATAGAGAAAAACACCGACTTTGCCTTCTTTCCTGGCGGCCGCAACTGTGCCCGACCACTCCGCATCGATTTTCGTTTCGGCGGCGGACAAGTACGAACTAGCAAACAAGCAAAGCCATGCACCAACTACCGCGCAGGGAAAGCGTTGCATGACCAACATCGCCAAGATGGCAACCTCTTACTGCAATTTTCGAACGACTTGAACTGTTTGAACGATTTGAACGGCTTGAACGGTTCGAATTACGGTTCCCGCGGCCAGAGCGTCATGCCTTCGGCTTTGAGTTGAAGAAAAACCTTTCCGCCCGGCCTAAGTTGCTGAGCCTCCGGCGACACAATAACCCGGGTTTCTTCGCCCAGCGTCACGGTATACTCGTAGCGGTCGCCCAGGAATTGAACCGCCTGCAATGTTCCCTCGACGATGTTGCCTCGAGTGTCGCTTCCGTCATTCGACAAGGCGATTTTCTCCGGCCGGATCGCCACCATAGCGGTCTGGCCCACGCTCGGGAATCCGTTGGACGGCGAAATCACATGGCTCCGCTGCAGCGTCAGCGCCGAAGCGCCGATTCCCTGGACTTGGACCTCGACCTCCTGCTCGGAAATAGTCGCTATTTTCCCAGGCAACAGAAATGTCTTGCCCAAAAAATCGCGCACGAACGGCGTCGCGGGATGAAAGTATACTTCTTCGGGAGTGCCGACTTGTTCGAGCTGGCCGAATTTCATGATCGCGATGCGATCCGACAAGCTGAGCGCTTCGATTTGATCGTGCGTGACGAAGATCACCGTGACGTGAACCCTTTGCTGCAAAGCTTTAAGCTCCCGGCGCATTTCCTCGCGCAGCTGCGCATCAAGATTGCTCAGCGGCTCGTCGAGCAACAAAACTTTCGGCGAAAAGACCAAGGCACGGGCGAGCGCGACGCGCTGTTGCTGACCGCCGCTCAGCGCTGGAGCCTGTCGCTCTTCTAAGCCGGAAAGGCCGACGAGGGTCAATACTTCTGCAACTTTCTTCTCCGCCTGGGCGCCTCTGATACCGCGCAGCTTCAGCGGATATGAGACATTTTCAAAAACCGTCATATGCGGCCATAGAGCGTAGGATTGAAACACCATGCCCATGTCGCGCTTTTCCGGTTTGACAAACAGTTTTTGCGTGTCGGAAACCAAGCAGCGGTCGGCAAGATAAATCGCCCCGCCGTCGGGTTTTTCCAGTCCGCCGACCATACGCAGCGTCGTCGTTTTGCCGCAGCCGCTGGAGCCGAGCAGGGTAAAGAACTCGCCTTCTTTGATCTCGAGATTGATGCGATTGACCGCTACCACCCGGTCGAAGGTTTTGTAGAGATTTTGAATGCGTAGAATACTCACGTGATCTGTCCTTGCCATTGGGAAGTGAGGATCGAGGATCGATGATAGAGAATCGTGAAATGCGATCTTCGATCTTCCATCCTCGATCCTCGCCCTTCTTTTCCTCGAGATGCAGTTACTCCGCTCTAATGCCGACTTTAAGACCGAACGATCTCGCGACGATGGCCAATCCAAGCGTGAGTAACGTCACCATGATGATCGTAATGCTCGCGACTTCACGATATCCCGCCGCCACCTGATCAAGGGCGAGCAGCGAGAGGGTTCTGGTTTCCGAAGTCGCGAGAAGAATGATCGCCGAATTGTGCTGCGCGGCAAACATGAACTTGATGACGCCCACCAGGACCATGGTCTGCGCCATCAACGGAAACACGATGCGCAAATAGGTGCGCCAAAACCCCGCGCCCGACATGCGCGACGATTCCTCCAGCTCTTTGCCGAGCTGAATAAAATTCGCCTTCAGGATCTGCGTCGACAGCGTGACGCCGCCGAGCATTTGGGCGATCACGAGAAGAAACAGCGTACCGTAGAACGGGCGAAACACCGGCGTGCCGAGAAACATCCATAGCAGGCCGAGCCCGGACAACACGCCTGGGATCGCCGACGGCAGCCAGCAAATCGAATCGAGCACCGCACGGCCCGGAAGCTTCGTCCGCACCAGAACATAACCGATCAAAGAGAACAGCACCGCACCCACGAGTCCGGCGCTGACCGCGACAATCAACGTGTTGTGCAAGCCTTGGAGAATACGCGGATCGTTGAGCGCCATTTTCCAGTATTCCAGCGTCCATGTTTTCGGCAAGTTGAAAAAGCCAAACCGCGTCATAAAGCTGCCGCCCACGACGCTTAACAGCGGCACCACGTCCAGGACGAAAATGACCAACGCCACAAACGCCGTCGCCGGATAACGCCATGCGCCGAGATCGATGACTCTGGGTCTGAATTGACCGGTCACGGTCGTGAATTGCCGGCGCGTAATCAATTTGCGCTGAAGCGGAATAAACGCCGCGAGAAAGAGCAAGATTATGCTGCCCAACGCCGCCGCTTGATTCACCAGCGGCGGCTCCTGCCGCGCCAGATCGACGATTTTCGTCGAGTACACATAAAAGCTCCACGGCACACCGAGCAAGAGCTCGATCTCGAAGCTGCTGAAGATCCGAATTACGCTGAGCAGGAAAACAACGACGATCACCGGCGTCATGGCCGGCACCGTGATCCGCCACAGGGTCGTAAACGCGCTGGCTCCGGACATCCGGCTCGCTTCTTCCATAGATGCGTCCATGCGGCGGAAAGCAGGCGTCAACAGCATGACTTTGGTCGACAGGCCGTTGGAAACCAGATGAACCCAAATAATCCCGGCGAACGAATAAATGTCGAAGTTAAGCCCGCCCAGCAGAGGAACTTGGCGCAGCCACGAGTTGATCAAACCCGTGCTCGGATCGAGCATCAACATCCAGCCGAACGTCGTGGCTAAACCCGGCAGGAAAAACGAGATCCAAAAGCCGAATTCAAAGACATTGGCGAACAGGATGTTGGTACGGGCGAGCAACCAGGAAACAAAAATCCCCATCGGCAAGGCTATGACTTGCAGCACGATGCCGATTTTGACGCTGTTCCATAGCGAGCGCCAGATGCCGTACTCGCTGAACGCGTCGCGCCAAGATTTCAAACCGTAGACCGGCGGCTCGGCAATCGTGGCGGTGTTAAAGCTGTTGATCAGGATCAACACCAGAGGGTAGAGGACAATAAATCCCATCACGCCGATCAGCGCGGCCATAAGGCCCGTGCCGCCATCCAGGCGCGGAAGCCAGGAACGGCTGACGGTGGTCGGGCTCAGTGTCTCAGTTTTCGCCATGACATGTATCCCTCTGGGAGCAAGCGCGTTTTTAGCGCGTAGCTACAGCAAGTTCAAGGGTGGCGTAGCAAACAATAATAGTCTCACATGCCAAGACATTCCAAACTATCTCCTGCTCATTCACACACACGAAACGACCCCTACTGAAATGAACGCTTCGTCCATACGACGCTGTCGAAGGTCACTACGAATCGTTCAAAACGTTCAAGTCGCTCAACCCCACCTCTTTCCTCCCCCGCGTCGCGGGGGAGGACGTAAGGAGGGGGTTTGAACGGAGCGCAGCGGTTGAACGGCTTGAACATTTTGAACGATCACTTCCCCACCCGTTCTTCTTGATTTAAGACCGGGCTATATTTCGTCGCGCCACCCTGACGGCGCGGGCCGGAGCGAAAACTGCCGCTATTGAGTTTGCTGTCCTCGAGTCGGAGCTTGATATACACATTTTTCGTCGGATCGCGGAACACGTTGATCGGATCTTGTCCGGTCTGAACCTTTTCCAATTGCTCCTTGAGCTGCCGACGGTAAAGAATGATGCCCTTGTCAGAAAGTCCCAGCGCTTCTTGCGTCCGGTCCGCCACTCCACCCTGGGTAATCCACGCGATCATGTCTTCGCCGCTGTTGTTGTCGAGCAGCGACCACTGCGGTTCGCCGGTGGCGTCGACACCCGGCACCGGCACGTTGTAGAACGGTATTACCTCCTGCGGCCCCTCGGAGTCGCCGCGTGGATAACAGGTGTACCAGAAGTGCAACGTGTGCTTGTCATCGAGCGGCACGCGGATCTGAAAAGTCGGCCGGCTCGTGCTCCCGCTCAACAGAATATTCGGGAACAGCACCGGATGCCCCACTTGCCAGTCTTCGTTGTCTTCGCTCTCGCCTTCCAGCATTCGAGTCTTGATGATGCCATGCTCGAACTCTCTGAAGTTGATCTTTTTGTGGCGCACCGGATTTCCCTTGAATTCAGTGCGCCCGAGCCGCTCTTGCACGTAATTGAAGAAATGCTGATGCAGCCATTCGACATGCACCGGATCGAGGGAGTTCTCCATGATCTGCAGCCAATTGCACGGGATCACCGCCGCGCCGATGTCGCGCAACACGCCGTCGCGCACGAACAATTCCCAGCGCGGCAACAGCGGCGCGGGCTGTGGACCGAGGTAAGCGAAAATCAGGCCGCCAAGCTCTTCCACCGGATAGGCCGGCATGCGGATGCGCTCTTTGAATGTGCTGTCGGGGTCTTCGGCCTGCTCATAAGGTTGTTCGAGACATTTACCATTTCGGTCGTACAGCCAGCCATGGTATGGACAGCGCAAACCGTCCTTTTCAGGAATGCCCAGAACCAGCGACATGCGCCGGTGCGCGCACTGCGAGCCGATCAGACCCGGCCGCCCCTGCTTGTCGCGATAGAGCACCAGGTCTTCGTCGAGCACTCGGACCGCCTTGGTCGGCTTCTCGATCAATTCAGACGACGCAGCGATGGGATACCAGTAGCGGCGCAGCAATTCGCCCATCGGCGTGCCGCGCCCAACTTTAGTCAGCAGTTCATTTTCTTCACGGCTCAGCATAAGTCATTTCTCCATGAGATCTAAATCGAAGGACTTCACCTTCACCACGAAGAGCGCGAAGGACAGGAAGGGTTTCGACACTTATCGAATCAAACTTCGTGTTTTTCGTGACCTCCTTCGAAAATAACTGTCCGGAAATGAGAACGAAGAGAGGCTGCCTGGGTCCGATAGGGGTCGGAAACGGCTTTCGCCGTCCCCGCCCTCCGAACCGTGCGTGCGGTCTCCCGCACACGGCTCTCCAGTCGGTAGTTTCCTCATCGGGATTGGCTCGCCAACTCACGGGCTGTAATCATGGTGAACAACCCTTGAGTAGCGAAGAAAGCATTGGGCCACCTGCGATGATCATCAAGACACCGCCCCCTACCTGGTCGCTTCTCCTGCTTGCGTAGGATCGCGCGCAGTCTGCGGCGTATAAAACCATCCATCAACTCATGGACCAACGGATGAGCCTGCTTGAAGTAGTGAAACCACCCGCGCAGCATCGGATTAAGATCCCCGATGATCTTTGCCAAGCTGTCTCCGCGCGTGCGTTGGGTCTTCACCCGGATGCGCTCGCGCAGCGCTTTGAAGCTCTTGGGCCTCACCCAGCGCTGCCCCGCCTCGAAGCGATAGCCGAGAAACTCAAAACCTTGTCCGGCTTGCCGACAATCTCCGACATGGGTCTTGTCTGCATTAAGCCTAAGCCCGTTTTGTTCCACCCAGCTCTTCACTTCCTCAAGCGCGGCTTGGGCTCGTTGCGCCGTACGACACAGCACCACGAAGTCATCGGCATAGCGTACCATACGATAACCTTGCTGTTTCATCTGCCGGTCCAGAGGATGAAGATAAATGTTGGCCAACAGCGGGCTTACCACCGCACCCTGCGGGGTTCCTCCCGTTGGCGTCCATCGCTTCATCCCTTGGATAATGTCCTGACTGAGAAACAGACCGATCAGCCCAAGCACTCTGCCATCACTGATTCGCTCTTCGATCCGGCGCATCAAGGTTCGATGCTCAATGGTATCGAAGAAACTCTCCAAGTCGGCATCCACCACACAGGTGTAACCTTCCTGAATAAGTCCATCGACTTCTCGAAGCGCATCTTTGGCGCTTCGCCGAGGGCGAAAGCCGTAACTAGAGTCCTCAAACTCGCGCTCAAAGATCGGTTCGATCACCAGCTTAAGCGCCGTCTGCACGATGCGGTCTTTGACCGCAGGTATTCCCAACGGGCGCTTTTTGCCTCCCGCTTTGGCAATCTCTACTCGGCGGATCGGCTCTGGCCGGTATTCACCACTCCTCAGCGTTTGCTCGAGTTCTTCCAGATAGATTTCTGCCCGCAACCCAAACTGCTTCACACTTTGCCCATCGACTCCGGCCGCTCCGGCGTTGGCCTTTACTTTGTGCCACGCCGCCTGGAGCGTCTGTTGTCGGTACACTTTATCGATCAGGCTAAACCATTTGCCTCCTCTGACGCCGTTACCCAGCGCCGCCAACATGCGCTCGTTCCACACCGCGGCTTCCACCCACGACCAATCTCGCCTCTGGGTCTCTGCGCCTTGTGTAGCCTTCTCAGGCACTACCGGCGCTTGGCTTTCGCTTTGCCACTCCGTGTCGCTCACGCTTCTACCTTCCTGCCTCCCGTCCCTCGGCGCTGCTTTGCTTTCAGCGCTTCTCGCGGCTCCTCACCGCTGCGGTACCATGAAGGCTCTGACTCCTGCGCCACTCACCTGCGGCGCAGGTCTCCCCACTTACTTCGCCACACCTTCTTGTCGTTCCGTCTCCAACCACGGAGACTGCCGGGTCATCGCTTTCCACCACGCCAGCGTGACCAGCGAGTTTCGGACTTCGCCATGTATGAGCAGGCTCGTCGCAGCTCCCCGCCGAATCGAGTTCGTCATCCTACGGACCGACCATTCGCCTCCGGTTGCTCTCCACCCCGCCTTGCGGCGACGCAGTTACCTTCGGCTTCGGAGTTTGTGGCTTTCTCCGACACGGACTTTCACCGTGCTGATGTGGCGCCCTCATGGGCGCACTCATACCCGCGAAAGCGGGTATCCAGGCTAATTCGGCTGGAGCAGACCTGGATTCCCGCGTGCGCGGGAATGACGGATCGAAGAGAGAGCATCACGTGGAGGGGACCTCCATTTTCATTCTCCGTGGGCGAGCGTGAGGTCATGAACCACTCGTGGTTAAAAGTCCCTTATTCACTTCTTCCCCGCTTCACTCAGCGCTTCATTGATTAGCTTGGCGATCGGCTTCATATCAAAGTAATCGGCATTCCACTGCGGCAGGTATTTCACCCCGGGATTTAACCGGTTGCGTGGTGGGATATCGTCTTTCGAAATATCCATTCTGAGTGAGCCCTCGGCGCCGGCGTCAATATATTTCGCCGAAGTCTTCTGAAAATCGCTTTGCCCTTCGCGCGACAGAAACCAGTTGAGAAACACTTTGGCCGCGTTGGGATGCGGCGCTTGATTCATCAACACCAGCGTCTTCGCACGCGTCTCGACGCCGACGCCTTCCTTAAACGACGACGGCTCGACCAGATCCACGGGAAGCCCTTGCGTCTTCGCCTCGCTCAATGACTGGTGGCGGCACAGACAAATAGAATACTTGCCCGCGGCGAGCCAGTCCTCGCCTTGCGGGAAGCGGGCGTATAATGTCGGCGCCATTTCGCTGAACAGCCGGCGCAGAAACGCCGGCCCCAGCTCGGGGTTGTGGTAAAAAAAGCGATCGCGGGTTGCCGCGAAGCCGCCCGCCTTGGGATCGAAGGCGACGATTTTGCCTTTCCACCTGGGATCGAGGAGATCCCAGTAGGATTTGAACCCGCTGGAATCGACGAGCTTGGTGTTGTAGCCCACGAGGAAAAGCGGCGCGCCGACGTAGACGAGAATGAACTTTCCCTCGGGATCGATGAACTGCTGCTTACCCTGCCACCACTTCGACTCGTCCTTGACCTCCGGCAGAATAAACGCCGATGTGATCGGATCAAGGGTCTTGCTTTGATATAGCGTATAGGGCGTCGTATTGCCGAGATTGCCGACATCGGCGAGAAATTTTCCCGCCCGCCGTTCGGTCATGATGCGGGAAATATGGTCCCCGCCGCGCGCGCTGGCGACGGAGATTTTGATTTTGGGAAACTTCTTCTGAAAGCCGCTGTTGGCAATCGCATCGCCGATTTCGGAAAGGCTATAGAGAACGACTTGCCCTTCTTGCTCCGCCGCTTTGACGGTCTTGTCCCACTCCGTCTGCCAGGACGCTTTAGTCTCCGCCGCGCAAGCACCGTGAAAAACGGTGATCGCCAACGTGGAGGCCAACGTCAGCGCGGCAAGCGATTTTTTCAAATGGATCATCGACTCTCTACCGATGGATGCTTCGCTTATACGGGATCGGGAATGTCATCCCTCGTAAAATCGATCTCGACCTGCCAACCCTGTCGCGCGAAGGTTTGATCAGCCGCCTTCGCTCCCGCTAGATTTAGGCCGAGCTTCTCGGCCATTTTGAGCGCATGACCCGTACGGCCCGGACGCATGCCGAGTTTGTAAGTCGTGTCGCCCTTGTTGAAGACGTTATCGACCAGCTCATCCAAGCGCCACGATTGGGCGCAGCCTCCCGACGCCGCGCGGGCGAACATTTTCAAGTCGAGGCCGGATTTTTTCGCCAATAGCAGGCCTTCATAGATCGCCAGCTCTGACAAAGCTTGCATCACCTGATTGATCCGCTTGCCGATTTGCCCGTTGCCGTTCTTGCCCAAATACGTAACCATGCGGCCGACATGCTGCAGCACCGGCAGACAACGTTGATACGCCTCATAGCTGCCACCGACGAAAATCGTCAGGTTGCCGTTGGTGGCGCCGATATCCGCGCCGCTCAGCGGCGCATCGAGCATCTCGATGCCACGCGCGCGCAGGGAGTCGGAGACTTTGATGGCCAACTCCGGCGCCGTGCTGCTCAGATCGACGAAAACCAATTTTTCATTGTTCGCTTCGGCGATGCCGTTTTCGCCGCAGGTAACTTTTTCCACATCGCCCGGCTGGAGCGATGCCAGGACAATCGTCGATCGCTCGGCAATTTCCTTCGGCGTCGCCGCGACGCCGGCGCCATTTTTTTTCAGCGCATGCATCTTTTCGTCGTCGAGATCGAGAACCGTCAGCGGATAACCGGCGCGCAGAAGACGCAGCGCGATGGCGCCGCCCATATTGCCCAAGCCGATAAAGCCGAGGCGCTCGAGCGCGCTGCTCGTATCGTTGGCAGTTTTCATATCTGCTCCGATTGCTGCTGTAGCTCGGCGATCAATCCTTTCGCTGGCTCAGGCACTTGACCCACCGGATATTCTTCGACACCGATGTCGAGATCGACCATAGACAGTTCTTCTTTCAGCACACCTCTCGGCGCGCCGCCGTTGGCAACCTCGGCAATGCCGTCGCGAATCATTTTTCGCAAGAGCAGGATCGCCCTGTCGCCGTAGCCGGGATGTTCCAGCGAGCGATCGACGATCGGTCCTTGGCTTTCCACCATCGCTTTGTCCTCCAGAGGAACGATGCCCTTGATCTCGCCGTAAAAGCGCCGGTCGTACGGTTTTCTCTCCCGCTCCTTGGCTTGATCCACGAAGGCGCCGTGATATCTGCGCTCCTTGGGTTTTTCAGGATAGACCGTAAGGCGCATCTCCTCGCAGTGCGTATCGTCGATGGGCACGATCCAGATCGCCTGCTGGAGCGTCACTTGAGGTTCCTCAGGATTTTTCGGACGCAGCTCGCGCGATTTGCGGTTAATGGTCGGCAGCACAGTGCCTCTTTTTCTCAACGCGACGTGATTGGCTTTCGCGCGCGGTTCGAGAATATACAGTTTAACGCCGTATTCGCCTTCGACCGCCTTAAAGCTGGGACACTTGTCGTAAATTCTGTGCAGATAAGTCAGGTGTGTGGTATCCGTCGCATTCTCTACTCCCTGGAGCCAATTGCAGTTATAGGCTTTGCCGGTATTGCTGTCTCCTCGCTCGACGACCCGATAGCCCTCCTGAACCAGCACATCGTATCGCGGCAGCGGCGGCGGGCTCTCTTTATCTTTTCCCATGTAAGCGAAGACGAACCCGCCTAATTCTTTTG